>ENA-ORXM01000241-ORXM01000241.1-marine-metagenome-genome-assembly--contig:-NODE-241-length-108787-cov-11.710937_pt1 | contig 108787 bp, 83 predicted proteins | sample MGYA00237867_ERZ511480 | MGnify/ENA primary metagenome ERZ511480 (study PRJEB26309, sample SAMN06266103) | marine metagenome | isolation source: Algal blade | place: United Kingdom:Sidmouth, United...
CAAAGTTATATTTGCACCTCCATTTATATAGTTAAATAAACACTAAATGAACATACTCATCACTGGAGGTGCCGGATTCATCGGCTCACATGTGGTCAGGTTATTTGTGAATAAATACCCCGATTACAACATCATCAACCTCGATAAACTCACCTATGCCGGCAATCTTGAAAATATCAATGATGTCAAGGATAAGCCAAATTATGCGTTTGAAAAAGGGGACATAAGGGAACTCGAGCAGATGAGAGCCATATTCAGCAAGCATAAAGTAGATGCCGTTATCCACTTGGCAGCAGAATCTCATGTGGATCGGTCTATCACGGACCCGTTGGTTTTCATAACGACTAATGTTGTGGGTACAGCCACCCTCTTGCAGGTAGCAAAGGAACAGTGGAAAGATGATTTTACAAATAAGAAATTCTACCATGTATCGACTGATGAAGTATATGGCTCTCTAGGTGATGAAGGGTTCTTCTATGAAACCACAGCCTATGACCCCAAAAGCCCCTACTCTGCCTCCAAAGCCAGTAGTGACCATCTAGCCAGAGCTTTCGAACATACCTATAAGATGCCAGTAGTCATCTCGAACTGCAGTAATAATTACGGCCCATATCAGTTCCCAGAGAAACTCATCCCACTATTCATCAATAACATCATACAGAACAAACCCCTGCCTGTATACGGCGAAGGCGTCAATGTAAGAGACTGGCTCTATGTAGTCGATCATGCTAGAGCCATAGATGATATCTTCCATAATGGAAAAATCGGGGAAACCTACAACATAGGTGGTCACAACGAATGGAGAAACATTGACCTCATCAAGTTATTGATCAAGTTAACTGATCAAAAGCTGGGCAGAGCCGAAGGCACATCAGATAAGCTTATCACCTACGTAACTGACAGAGCTGGGCACGATATGCGATATGCGATAGACGCCACTAAAATAAAAGAAGAACTCGGATGGGTGCCCTCACTACAATTTGAAGAAGGCCTAAGCAAGACGATAGACTGGTATCTGGAAAGCAAGGAATGGTTAGAGGGAGTGACAAGTGGAGAATATCAGAAATATTATGAGAAGCACTATGCTTGAAAATTCAAATTAAAAATTTTGAATGATGAATTTTGAATTCATTATATGAAAGAGCCAAAAGACAATGTAATTGTTACTAAAAGCTATAAACTAGCACTGGAAATAGTGAAAATTTACATAAATCTGAAAAATTCAAAGGAGTTTGAAATATCTAAACAACTCTTGAGATCAGGAACTTCAATAGGTGCCAACATTCAGGAATCTCAAGCTGCCCAATCAAGAAAAGACTTTATTCACAAACTGTCAATATCCCATAAAGAAGCTAAAGAAACTATCTATTGGTTAAGACTACTTAGTGATTCATCTATACTTTCAAAGTCTGTAGCAGCACCTGTATTGGAACTTACAATTGAAATCGATAAGATATTGGCTTCAATTTTACTAACAACTAAGAATTCATAATTTTGAATTCATAATTCAACATTCTTCCTTTGATAATAATCTCATTCAGAAAATCCATAATTCAAAAATCAAATGAAAGGAATAATATTAGCAGGCGGATCAGGAACCAGGCTCTACCCCATCACTAAAGCCATCTCTAAGCAATTAATGCCGATCTATGACAAACCGATGATCTACTATCCTTTGTCAATATTGATGTTGTCCGGTATCAAGGATATACTCATAATCACGACACCGCACGATAGCGAATCATTTCAGAGATTGCTGGGTGATGGTGCGGATCTGGGCTGTAATTTCAATTATGCTGTACAGGAAGTGCCTAATGGTCTGGCTCAGGCCTTTGTCATAGGTGCTGATTTCTTAGGAGGAGACAAGGCCAGCCTTATTCTGGGCGATAATATTTTCTATGGTTCCGGTCTATCTAATCTACTCCAGGAAAGTACAGAACTGAAGAGTGGTGCCAGAGTATTTGCCTATCCGGTACACGACCCGGAAAGGTATGGTGTAGTGGAATTTGACGACAATAAAAAGGTGTTATCGATAGAAGAAAAACCCGATCATCCAAAATCCAATTACGCTGTTCCAGGTCTTTACTACTACGACGAAAGAGTCACCGAGATCGCTAAAGATCTCAAGCCCTCCGCCAGAGGTGAATATGAGATAACAGACTTGAATAGAGAGTATCTCAAGATGGATGATCTTCATGTGGGCATTATGCAGAGAGGGACTGCATGGCTGGATACTGGAACTTTTGAATCCTTGGCCGCGGCGTCAGAGTACATCAGGGTAATAGAGCAAAGACAAGACTACAAGATAGGGTGCATAGAAGAGGTCGCCTATCGGATGAAGTTCATTAATGCTGAGCAACTGGAAAAAATTGCCCAACCTCTCATTAAGAGTGGCTATGGAAAATACCTGATGAGATTGATCAAATAAAGATCAGTTCTGACAATCCTCAATCAGCGCTTCCAGAGTTGCTCCCAGTTGTAGTTCAAAACCAGGCAAAATATCGATTTCTTGTCCAGCTTTGAATATGGGATTTGCAGTATTCTGTACCGTGCCACTTGCACCCAGCATTATTTCTGCATTGTACGTGTCTGAGAGGATGTTCCCGTTCAAAGTCATATTCGTCGCATCACAAGGGTCTAAGGTTCCACTACCGCCTCCACTCGAGCAGCCATCAGCCACATTGATCGTAAAGGCACAGTTAGCCGTATTATTACAAGTGTCAGAAAAGTAATAAAATACCGAATAGGACCCAACTGCGAATTGTGAACCGCTGGAATGCGTGGAGGTGACACTAACGCTGGTACAGTTATCTGTTCCTATGGGTGCTGACCAGCTTACAACTGCTTGGCAATTTACATCTGATGTAACATTGATAGTATTGGGACAATTGGAAATTACAGGTGGTGTCGTATCATCCAGATCTATATATTGACTGCAAGTTGCAGTGTTGCCATTAGAGTCAGTAGCTATCCATGTTCTATCGATTACGACTGTGCAGCTAGTATTATTGAATGCATCAGTATACGTGACATTACTCCCTGCTGAGCTGGTTGCATAGCCTGTAACGTTGGGATTATAATTACTGGCACTACAGGTATTTGTTCCAATGAAGTCTTGAGGACAAGTGATATTGACCATAGAACCTCCACCAGCGGCAGCCGTAAATTCTAATTCCCAATCAAAGGCAGCTGTGCTCCATCGGCTATCCCACTCAATATAATAACTGACTCCATTTGTTACAGCTTGATCAATTATTTCGGAAGCATACGTTGCTGAGCCAGAACTGGTACAATCGTCATCACTCATAGTTAGGTAACTCAATGAGTTACAACTGCCACTGTGTAGGAATACTCTAGTATCCACTCCCTCATTACAAGAATAGAGTGAAATTATACCATTCTCCACAGGCACAAATTCAAACCAGTCTGCATGAGATGCTGATGAACTGGAAGCCCCATTCCCAGAGGACGGCTGAGCACTGTAAGTGCCTGGGCTACTTATCAGCAGAGCCTGATCACACGTCGAATTATCACACATACAAGTGCTGTGCTTGGAACGGATAAGATCGCCCGGAAGAGCCCCAAAACCTTTATTAAAATTTATTCCAGTGGAATTTATATGGCAATAAGACATGATTGTTCCGCCGTTAGTGGGTATTATAGGGTTAGAGGGATCATAACAAGATCCACCACCTAACACTTGACTACCACAATCATCTATCTGCTCATTCCCATTGGGTCCCCATACACAATCGTGAGTATGTGATGATCCGAAGTTGTGTCCCATTTCATGTGCGACTACTTGTACATCCCAGCTGTATGTCGGTACAGAACTGTGGGAGTTTAATATATCACAGTAAGCATAAGGATTACTACCACATAACTGATCCACGTAGGCAACACCTCCGTTAGAACCTGTATCATTAGTTAGAAGCATAGCCAAATCCCCATTGAAGCCAGAGCTGTTAAGTGCTGTTGCAAAACTTGTCAGACCACCAGATCCACTGGCATAGCCATCATTACTGGACCAGACTGTTACTTGTGATAGTTGGATATTGATATTCTCATTAGCATAGAGGGTAGCAACTTCTGTAAATAGGGAATTCACATAATTCGTCACAGTTGCTGAACTAGAACCATGATTCTGATACATCTGATAATCACATTCAATATAGATTTCTACAGCTGTTGTACAACCAGATGACTTCACTGCTTGAGTCAGGTCTACATTGGCTGCATCACGACTAGGCAAGGAGGAACATGAAAAATTTACTTCTTCGTCCAAGTCTTTGCTATCATACAGTATGTGCTGAGAGCTATTTTTTAACTTTCCAAAATTTATTTTTCTTCCACCTGTAAATATCAATCCAGAAATTTCCTCATCCTGAATAGCTAAGGTGACAGCACTCTCCGGATCGCCTTTTATCTGGCCCATAAAATAGCTGCCTAGCTCATAAGCTGATACAAACTCACCTTGCTGGTTCTTCTCTGTTACTACAAAATTATCTTTATGTATCTGTATGGGTATGAGCTCCAGTACTAAGTCTTGCTCATCAAAAAATGGTATGGAGAATTCTACTGCCTTGGTTTTTGTTGAGGTATTGACGAATTGCTTGAGAGATTTCTTATCCAACTCGAATCGAATCCCTTTTTTCAAGTATTCAATATTAGTTGCCACTGCAACAGAGTCGTAGGACTGACCTGTTACTATACCTAAAGAAGATAAGGCACAGAGTAAAGACAGTAGTGCCTTTAAGAACAAGGTGTTTTTTGATTGCATTTTTCAAACTAAGGGATTCGGAAAAATGACCTTAACTCCTTAAACCTCTGATTTGAAAAATGACTCTACAGTCCAGAAATATTCAGTAGGCTAAAGTATGCTTATGTTCACTACTGCTCCAGTTCAGAATACATAATTGACAAACAGTAGGCACTACCATTTCTAATAAAGAAAGGGTTGTATTCTTGAGAATACAACCCTTTCTTCTTCATTTGAAATCCCTCTTATGATCCGCACATCAGACAACCATCGTCCATAGTACAGACTTCCGCTTCCTCAGCGACAGCTGCTTCGACTGAGACTGAGTCCAGATTCATTATCTCTTTATCTTTAGTGTCGTAATTTTTTTTGTGGTCAGCTGACACGGTGATTTTTACAGGATCTACAGCCGCTTTGGATCTTAAGTAATACATGCCAGTCTTGAGACCTTTTTTCCATCCGTAAAAGTGCATGGAACTCAATACCGCCATATTAGGTGTTTCCACAAATAGGTTGAGCGATTGGCTCTGGCAGATGAATGCCCCTCTATCTGCAGCCATGTCTATGATCACCTTCTGTTTTATTTCCCATACTGTCTTATAGAGATCTCTGAGTTCTTGAGATATGTGAGTCATATGCTGTATCGTACCATTGTTAGCGATAAGATCCTGTTTCATTTCTGGAGTCCAGAGATCCAGCGCTATGAGGTCTTTGAGAAGATGCTTATTGACTACCACGTACTCTCCTGAAAGCGTTCTTCTAGTATAAATATTAGCTGTATATGGCTCGAAACATTCATTATTACCCAAGATCTGTGAAGTAGAAGCTGTCGGCATAGGCGCTAGTAGCAAACTATTACGCAGCCCGTGTTCTTTGATGTTGGCTTTGAGTCCAGCCCAATCCCATCTAGGAGAAGGTGTTACATTCCACATGTCATATTGCAGTATACCTTGACTAGCCGGGCTACCTTCATAAGTCTGATAAGGACCTTCTGCTTTAGCAAGTGCATTGGATTCAGTGACTGCTCCAAAATAGATGGTCTCGAAAATATCTTTGTTCAGTTGCTTGGCCGCTTCACTGTCAAATGGCATTCTCAACTTGATAAAAGCATCTGCCAGCCCTTGTACGCCTATCCCGATGGGCCGATGTCGCATATTGGAATTTTCTGCTTCCTTGACAGGGTAATAATTGACATCTATCACCTTATTGAGATTTCTGGTAACAGCTCTGGATATCTCGTACAGCTTCTGGAAATCAAACTCTTGTTTCTCTACATTGACAAATTTTGGCAAGGCTATGGAAGCAAGATTACAGACTGCCACCTCATCATGAGAAGTGTATTCCAAAATCTCTGTGCATAAGTTACTTGATCTGATAGTTCCCAGATTCTTCTGATTGGATTTTTCGTTACAAGCATCTTTGTATAAGATATAAGGTGTACCTGTCTCTACTTGAGATTCCATTATAGCTGACCATACTTCTCTGGCCTTCACTGTTTTTCTTGCCATCCCCTTCGCTTCGAACTCCGTGTACATCTTCTTGAACTCATCACTGTATACGTCACACAGGCCTTTAGCTTCATTAGGGCAGAATAGGGACCAGTCACCATCAGACTCTACCCTTTCCATGAATAAGTCGGGCATCCACATCGCGTAGAAAAGATCTCTAGCTCTTTGTTCTTCTTTTCCATGATTCTTCTTAAGATTCAGAAAATCGAAAATATCCGGATGCCAAGGTTCTACATAGACTGCAAAAGCACCTTTTCTTTTTCCTCCTCCTTGATCCACATATCTGGCGGTGTCATTAAATACTCTGAGCATAGGCACTATGCCATTGGAGGTGCCTCCTGTCCCTTTGATGTAACTGCCTTTAGCTCTTACATTATGAATACTCAACCCTATTCCCCCAGCTGATTGGGAAATCTTGGCGCAACGGGTCAAGGTTTCAAATATGCCTGATATACTATCTTCAGTCATCGTCAACAAAAAGCAAGAAGATAACTGCGGCTTAGGTGTGGCGGCATTGAATAAGGTCGGCGTCGCATGGATAAACCATTGCTCGGACATATAGTTATAGGTCTCTATCACAGATTCCATATCTTCTCCATGAATGCCTATGGAAGCTCTCATCAGCAAGTGCTGAGGACGTTCCACTACTTTACCATCAGCTCTGAGCAGATAAGATCTTTCTAAAGTCTTGAACCCGAAATAATCAAAATTATAATCCCGATCATAGATGATCGCTGAATCTATTCTATTCTTGTTGTCTTGTATGATCTTGATATGTGTATCACTTATGAGCCCGGCAGATTCTCCAGTCTTAGGGTCTATGTAGTCATACAGTTTTCGCATCGTCTTAGAAAAAGACTTATCTGTATTCTTATGAAGATTTGAAACAGCTACTCTTGCAGCCAGTTTAGCATAATCAGGATGCTCGGTGGCCAAAGATGCAGCAGTTTCTGCAGCCAAATTATCAAGCTCTACTGTTGTCACCCCATCATATAAGCCAGATATTACTTTCTTGGAAATTTCATAGTGATCCACAAACCTCGTGTTGAGATCATAAGATTGTTTCTTGATTCTTGCTGCTATCTTATCAAAGATAACATCTTCCTTACGTCCGGAACGTTTGATTACTTGCATCGACTCTTAAATAATTAAATGTGAAGAAAGAACTCGGGTTGGGTTGTGTAGTTTTCGCCCTTCAGACCTTATTAACTGAAAACCTGCTTAACTAAAAGTCCTCATCTAATGAGAAAATCTGTTTCTTTTTATCAGCCATCACACCGGCCTTGGCATAATCACCTACTCTTTTCTCAAAGAAGTTAGTCTTGCCCTGTAAAGAGATGAGTTCCATCCATGGGAACGGATTAGCTGTATTATAGACCATGGGATTTCCTAGACTCACCAGCAGTCTATCGGCTACAAATTCTATGTACTCACACATGCTTTCTGCATTCATGCCTATCAATCTGACAGGAATGGCATCTGAGACAAACTCTTTCTCAATTTCCACTGCATCACAGATTATGGTTTGTATAGTTTCTTTTGTGAGTTTATTCTGTATGTGATCCTGGTACAGCATGCAAGCAAAATCGCAATGCATACCTTCATCTCTTGAAATCAACTCATTGGAAAAAGTCAATCCTGGCATCAAGCCCCTCTTCTTGAGCCAATAGATGGAACAGAAAGATCCTGAAAAGAAAATACCCTCCACCGCGGCAAACGAAATCAATCGCTCTGCAAAGGTTGCATTATCCACCCATCGCAAAGCCCAATCAGCCTTCTTCTTGACACAAGGCATCGTCTCTATGGCATTGAATAAATAATCTTTTTCCTTGTTATCCTTGATATAAGTATCTATGAGTAGAGAGTACGTCTCTGAATGGATGTTTTCCATCATGATCTGGAAGCCGTAGAAAAACTTAGCCTCTGTATACTGGACTTCATTGACCATGTTCTCAGCAAGATTCTCATTGACTATGCCATCGCTGGCTGCAAAAAAAGCTAAGACGTGTTTGATGAAATGCTTTTCGTCGTCATTGAGACGATTCTCCCAGTCAGATAGATCCTGATGCAGATCTATTTCTTCTGCTGTCCAGAAACTTGCTTCTGACTTCTTGTAGAATGACCATATATCGTCATGCTTTATAGGGAATAGTACAAATCTATTGGGATTTTCTTCTAGTAGTGGTTCTGGCTTTTTCGTCATCTTAGGTCTATCTGAATTCTGCAACAAATTAAAGAATATTATATATATATAAAATATTTAATATAGTTAAAGTTCGAGGGTCGGATTCATTACTGCATTCACTGCTGATTACGGTCATGATATTAACCATCTAGGTGGTAGTGTGGGAAGACTTTTAGTTGCTAGTGCATGGGGTTAAATACTCTAAGCAATACAGATTGAATTCCTCCACAAATTAAATAAGAAAAATTCCTAATATGAGGTCTGAGTTATCCACACCTGTTGAAAACTGCCTGGCATAATATTAAAGATTATAATAATACGTTACATCAGCCCTTTCTGGCGTTCTTTCCTAGGAAGATTATCATCATTATTCCCAGTAAGATGGAGATGGCGATTAGAATGAGAAAGGCATGTTCATGGTCACTTAAAGGGATATAATCCAAGTTCATTCCATAAAAGCTGGCCACCAAGGTTGGGACCATTAATATGATGGTGATTATAGTGAGTCTATGAATGAAGGTGTTGAGATTATTTGAAATTATCGAGGCATAGGCCTCCATTGTACCACTTAAGATATTCGTGTATACATTGGACATTTCCAGCGCTTGACCATTATCTATGATGATATCCTCAAACTGGTCTTCGTGCGGATCGCGATCCTTGATTTTGAGAAAATCGGTCCTTTTCATTTTCATCATGAGAAGATCGTTGGCCGAAAGAGAATTGACAAAATAGACCAGGCTCTTCTCTATTTTCAGTAACTGTCTCAATTCATTGTTACGACTGGAATTATACAACTCCTCCTCTATGAGATTCCTTTTGAGGTTCAGATCCTTCAGACATTCAAGAAACCAAAAAACATTCTGATCCAGAATATGCAAGACAAATAATGCCGTATCAGCTGGATTGAATTTTTTGATCTTATTATCCAGTATGCGCTCGATGATCATATTCTTCTCTTGAGAAATAGTGATAACCGATTTTTCCAATATGACTATCCCAATAGGAACTGTGATGTATATGGCTTCATTCTCTTTGGCTTTTACATTGACCAGGGGCGTATTGACCAGTATCAATTTTGAATTATCTTCTATCTCATACCTGGATCTCTCATCTGCATCCAGCGAATCAGTGACAAAATCAAGCGGAATGTCCAAAGTTTCTGCGATCGCAATCATTTCCTCTTGACTCAAGGGTGCAGAGATGTGGGCCCAGTCAGCCTCAGCTAATTGATTGACACTGTGTACTTCTCTGCCTCTGAACTTGAAATAATTGATCATGGAGGGGTATTCTCTGTCTCAAGAGCAAAAGAACAAATAACCATCCACAATAAGGCCGAAAATCAATCAAATCGCAAGATCCTGGTCGGGTCTATCTTCGTAATCAGATAGGTGGGTATTATCATGACCAGCAAGGTCAGCAGGATAGTCCCCACATTGATGTAGAAAATGGCTGATAGGTCGAAGTGGATGGGAACTTGGGATAAATAATAACTTTCCTCATCCAGCTTGAGAAACCCGAATTCAGATTGCAGAAATGCAATCGCCAGCCCCAGTAAATTCCCCAAGAACAAAGCGAGCAAAAGGATGTAAAGGGCATTATATATGAACACTGCCCTGATATGAACATTTCCCATGCCCAAGGTCTTCAGAACGCCTATCATCTTAGTTCTTTCCAGAATCAGTATTAAGAGCGCTGTGGACATATTGATAAGAGCCACTATGATCATCAGTAATAAGATCACCCGCTCATTGATATCCTGAAATTCCAACCACTCAAAGATGCTTCGATGCTTTTCCTGAATGGTCTCCGGATACAAGTTATTGGATAACAGCTCACTATGTAGATAGTCCGCAATAGGTTCTGCATCATCCACAACATCTATGAATATTTCATAACCACCCACTTGATCTCTCCTCCAGCCGAGCAAGTCCTGAATGATCCTCAAGTCGATCAAGGCAAATTTCCTATCGTATTCTTCCAGACCAGTCCTATATATACCACAGACTTTGAACTGACGCTTGACCGGCGCTTCATTCTTGAATATATGAATGATGACTTTATCTCCTAACTGTAACCTCAATCTCTTCGCTGTCTGCTGACTGATGAGAATCTCTCTGGAAGGAAGAGAATCCGATAATGAGGGGAAAGCACCTTCCAGCAGATATTCTGAGAAGTTGCCTTGGTCATATTCAGCATTAATACCTTTGAGTATCATAGCCTCCAGCTCTTGTTCCTTGCTCCTTAAGATACTCGGTAGAGTGATGTAGGGGCTGACATTTCTGACCCCACCCTTCGTGGATCGCTGTTCCTTACTATCTCCTTGTGTATATTCCAAGCTCCCTATGGAGGCAATCTCCGCTTTCAACTCCTCATCATTCTGGATCGGCCTGAGATCAAAATTCCTCACTATCCTGGAATCGGTGACATGGATATTACCCCAAAACCCAAAAATCTTATGGGATATCTCGCTCTTAAAGCCCTTGATGACCAATGAACTGAGTATCATAACGGCTATGCTTAGCGCAATACTCACTATGGCTAGCTTGATGATTTTGCCAGAATACCCACCGGTAGTCCGCTGAATAATGCCTTTTGCTATGAACCAAGGTAAATTCATTGGCTCAATTTAACTTTTTTGGAATTGGTAAAAATTTCTGGATTGCAGAAAAATTTGGTTATTTTCACTATAATCACCATTTGAATATGTATTTGACCATTTCAGTAAACTATACTTTTTGAAAGTTCTATTAGTCAGTATTTCCTTCTTTTTTGCAATAGGGCTTCAAGGCCAAATTGTCCTAAAGGGTTCCATTTTCGATTCTAAGACAAATGACCCCATCATAGGTGCTAATGTGATTCTTGCAAGCTCTACAAGTATAGGAACCATATCGGATTGGGATGGCAGTTTCTCATTTGAGACCACTGAAGCACTCCCTTTAGAACTGGAAATCAGTTATATCGGATATGAAACTCAATTGGTTTCAGTATCTGAGAATGCTAGAATGGAAATCCTCATGAATGAGTCCTCTAATGTACTGACAGAAATCGTCGTCAAAGGCGCCCGAATCTCAGACAAACAGAAAGAATCACCATTGACGATAGAAGCATTGGATGCTATAGCCATAAAAGAAACACCAGCTGCTGATTTCTATGATGGTCTGGGTGCACTGAAAGGTGTGGACCTGACTGCTGCCAGCCTCGGTTTCAAAGTCATTAATACCAGAGGATTTAATAGCACCAGCCCAGTAAGGTCTTTACAGATCATAGATGGCATCGACAACCAAGCTCCCGGATTGAATTTTTCTTTGGGTAATTTTCTTGGGTCTTCAGAATTAGATGTCAACAAGGTAGAGATTATAGTGGGTGCTAGCTCTGCCTTCTATGGGCCCAATGCTTTCAATGGTGTCATAAGTATGGAAACTAAAAGCCCCTATTTCTACGAAGGCTTATCAGCATCCGTAAAGGCAGGAGAAAGAAATCTACTCAAGGGTGCCATCAGGTGGGCAGACGCCTTCGAGAATGAAGACGGCAAAAAGACTTTTGCTTACAAACTTAATGTGGAAGCGCTGAGAGCTGATGATTGGGTTGCAGATAGTGATGACCCAGTATTCGATACAGACTATGACAGATCAAACCCTGGAGGTTATGATAAAGTAAATACTTACGGAGACGAATTCTCCAATGCCTTCAACTTTTCTGAAGGAGGTCTTAATACCCTACCGGGATTAATTTATTTTACTCGGACTGGTTACAAGGAAGCGGATCTCGTGGACTACGATACCAGGAATTATAAAGCCTCTGCAATATTTCATCATAGACTGCAACCTGATCTTGAAGAGAAATCACCAGAAATCATATTTGCCAATAGTTATGGATCAGGGACAACGGTCTACCAGGGTGACAATAGGTTCAGCCTGAAGAACATAACTTTCTTACAGAATAGATTAGAACTTAGAAAAAGAGGTAAGTACTTTTTAAGGGCTTACACGACACGGACAGGTGCTGGTGACTCCTACGATCCCTATTTTACAGCCTTGGAGTTGCAAGACAGAACTAAAGAAAACGAAGAATGGTCTAATAATTACCAGCGGTACTGGATTGAAACAGTGGAGCCTCAAATCCAAGAAAATGGTTTTCCTCAAGTTGAGATCACAATAGATTCAGCCGGAATGATCATTCCTGATCTGGGTTTTCCTGCAGCTGCTAGACAATGGTTAGCAGATAATGATGCTTCTTTACGCGAATGGCATGCTGAAGCTGCTGCCTTTGCAAATGGTCCTGGACAAGGGAATTCTACTTCACTACCCTATTTTGTTCCTGGCTCACCAGAGTTCAATGAGCAATTTGCTGATATCACCGGTAAGATCAGAAGTGAGGGAGGGACTAAATTCTTTGATAATTCGGCTCTGTATCATGTTCATGGAGAATACAAGTTCAAGCCTCTATGGGCTGATGAAATAACTGTGGGATCTAACTACAGGTTATATACACCTGAGTCTCGGGGAACAGTTTTCTCCGATTCCGATACGACAAAATTCACCAATAGTGAAGTTGGCGCATACTTCGGAATACAAAAATCCCTGGCCGAAAATAAGCTAAAGGCTCAAGTAACAGTCAGAGCGGACAAAAATCAGAATTTTGATTTGTTGGTGTCACCAGCAGCTTCACTGGTCTTCACCCCATCACCCAATAATTTTTTCAGAATATCCTTTTCCTCAGCAATAAGAAACCCAACCTTGTCTGACCAGTATTTAGGTCTTGATGTGGGTAGAGCCATTCTATCTGGAAACTTGAATGGGGTGCAAGACTTGGTCACAGTGGAATCATTGCGCAATTATTTTGATACTAATAATTTAGACTTGGATAGTTTTGATATTGCGCCTGTAAGACCTGAAAAAGTGAAAACTTTTGAACTCGGAGCTAGAACGACACTATTTGAGAAGCTATTTGTGGATGCAGGATATTATTACAGTATCTATGATGATTTTCTTGGATTCAATATAGGTGTAGACTTTGATTACACAGTGATTAACAATATAGTGTCCATACAAGGTATCCAGCCCTATAGATATTCAGCCAATTCATCCACACGAGTAACGACACAAGGCTTAGCGCTCGGAATGAACTATTATCTGAATGATAAATATTCACTCAATGGTAATTATTCTTGGAATAAATTAGCTCTGAATACAGAAATAGAAGATGATCCCATCATACCCGCTTTCAATACCCCTGAGCACAAATTCAATCTCGGTGTAGGAGGGAGAAATTTAAGTGTTGGAAAAATTGAAAAATTCAGCTTCAATATAAATTACAAATGGGTCGAAGGCTTCCTATTCGAAGGCTCACCGCAATTTACTGGTTTCGTCCCGACTTATGACATGCTGGATGCACAAGTAAGTTTCGGATTAGACAAAATTAATTCTGTACTGAAAATAGGTGCTGCAAATCTGCTGGATAATAGAAGATTCCAAACTTATGGAGGACCTAGAATAGGGAGGCTAGCTTATATTAGCATTACCTATGACTCACAATAGGCTATTATTACTACTACTAAACTTTTAAAATTTTAAATAATGAAAAGAATTTTTACACTAATTTTTATATTCTGTGGACTCATCGCAACAATGACGACAGCTCAAGAGAGATATCTCGATGAGATGTTCAGCGAGGTTCAAGTTACTACTGAAGTCTATGGCGTTAATGCCACACTTATAGAACTTGCTACAGCTATGGAAGCCGTACCACAAGCTCTGGTAATGGACGTCTATGAACCTGTGGGTGACACTGAAACAGATAGACCCGTAATGCTAGTATTTCATACGGGAAATTTTCTACCAGTGGGTTTAAATGCCCAAATTTCTGGATCGTTAAGAGATAGCTCTGTCGTAGAATTCTGCACACTACTCGCTAAAAGAGGTTACGTGGCTGCGTCGGTTGACTACAGATCAGGGTGGAATCCTCTAGCCAGTACACAACCACTCAGAGCGCTAGGTATCATACAAGCGGCTTATAGAGGTGTTCAGGATAGCCGTAATGCTGTCAGATTCATGAGAGCTTTGGCAGTGGATGCAGGAAACAAATACAATATTGATCCTGATAAAATAGCGGCACTGGGACAAGGAACTGGTGGCTACGTGGTTTTAGGCATGGTAGGACTGGATGACTACAATGAAATTCTGACAACTAGAAGTGGGCCAGCAAAATTCATTCTGGATAATGATGGAGATGGTACTCCAGAGACACCTATGATCGTAGAAGCTTTTCACGGAGATGTAGAAGGTAGAAATCTGACCGTTACGCCTGCTGCTGGTTTTGGTTTACCAGCTGGAGATACAACTAACTATGTGAATGTACCGAATTATGCTGATGGTACAGAAATAAGTAGTGATATAGCGCTAGGGATAAACCTTGGTGGTGCACTGGGTGATGTGAGTTGGTTAGACGACAATACGATACCGACCATTACCATACAATCCATCAATGATGCCTTTGCACCTTATAATGATGGTGTTCTTCAGGTTTCAGGTACTGAGTTTAATGTCGTACAAGTACAAGGAGCGCAAGTAATCGGAGAGTCTCAGAGAACTAATGGAGCAAATCAGATTTTTGTGGACGCAGTTTTTGATGATGCCACTACGCAGCTAGCTAGAGATAACTCTGCCATAGCTGGACATGATTACTATGAAGGTGTATTTCCATTTAATCTGCCCGCAAACAGCTTAGGATTGGATGAGGGATTGGCTATCGAGTGGTGGAACCCTAATGCACCTGTACCAGCTTACTTGGGAGCACCCATGGGTACAACCTGGGCTCTGTTACCGCATCCATCGATGATGGGTACTTTCAATGAGGTGGGCCAACTCAGAAATGAAAACATGTCAGGAGATAAGGCCAGAGCCAATATCGCTACGTGTCTGGACTATATCTTACCTAGGAGTTGTGTTGCCCTTGAATTACCTTGTGCAAGTTTTTACTCTTCTACAGAAGATTTGCTAGAAGAAACATTGGTAGACTTAACGCCTAATCCATCCTCTGCATTCATCAATCTTTCTTCAGAAAAACAAATCAAATCTGTTGAAATGTTAGATATGCAAGGAAAGTTGATTTCCAAGACAGACAATATTAATAACAATAATTTCAGACTGGATAATACCAGTAATATTTCAGGTATGCACCTGATCAATATCAGATTTGAAGATGGTATGGTTACTAAGACTGTAATCATTGAGTAATATATTAACAAGTAATTCCAAGAGGCTGTCTATGCAAATAGGCAGCCTCTTTTTATTTCAGCCATAAATAGTGAGTGAGCAATTCGGATGATGATATCGATCGTCACTCTGAGGAACGAAGAGTTATGATTTGATATCTATTGTTAGTGACAGTCTATTTTTTAAGGAAACTTTTTATTTCATCGATGAATTCTGGCATCGGCATTTTGTTAATTTCATCTACCGCAATTTTTTCCGCCGTATTTTCATCATATTCTCCATAATAATTTTTGAATTTTTCTTCGAATATTTGAGTTTGAAAGTCATTATACTTAAACCAAATTTTCATAGGTCCATCCAATTTCCTCAAGCCAACAGTTTCAATAAACCAAGCTCGTATAGAGTAAATTAAATCCTCTGCTTCATTATTATGATGCTTTATATCAATTCCATTTAGGTCTGAAATTGCCTTCATGTATTCATATTCTTCTTTAGCAAGAACAAGAAAAGCTTTATCGTTATGCTTTGAATTATATGTTTTACACCCAAAATCAGCTCCAAGTTCGAATGGCATATTGAACCTAAAAAACTCATTTTTTTCTGTTGCTTGTATTCTTGATAAGTCATGAATACCATACTGAGATTCTTGAATGCAGTCCAATATTTTTTGCAGTCTTACACTGCCTGAGTCGGACTGCTCAAGAGATAGTCTTGGTTCATACCCGAAATACAGAACTGTATATACCAACGCTTTTAATAGTGGTTTATAGTCTTTATCAAAAGGACAGTTTATGAAGACGTTTTTTGAGTAGTTTACATGCAATGGTAGTAGATTTACCCTTTTGGAGGATGTGGATCATTACCGTAAGAATTACGATTTTGTATAGTACCATCCTTTTTATGTATGTATAATTCGGTTTTTTCCGATTTGCTTATTTTTCTTCCATATTTTACGGCCTTTTCCTTAGTGTCAAAGCTTTTTGAAGCTCTTGAGGCTCCAGATTTTTTGACAGCCCATCCACCTTTAGCTTTGGAGGGAACAACATGATTTGACTTTGCCATACAAATACATTTTAAACAATAACCCAAAATAATCATATTTAGTTTCCTATTAAGCACACAAATTTGATTGTTTTACCTAAATATTATTGATTTTCACGGGATTGTCACTAACTACTTGGTAATCAGAAATCATTGAACTCCTGCCTCACATGAGAATTCTATTACTCTAGTAGGATAATCTATCTATCCGTCTTCTGCACAAGGCCATTCTATTATTTCAAGCACTAATTGTTAACCCACTAGCTCTGAAGGAAAATAACATTAAGAGGTATCATAACGGTTAGTCAATTATTGCAGAAACATGAACCTCAATTTCTCCTTAGTGACAGCTTGATGTCACAATGAATTTCCAAGTGACAACCACTGGCATAACGCAGACTATGGAATGGTCTAGTTTTGCTATGTTAGAATTTTATCGGTTTTAAAGTCAAAGTCAAACTACTATGAGCGCCAACATCCGCTTTTGGGGAATTTATATCATTGCATATATAGGATTCTCATCTCTTACTACCCTATCCGCACAATCTTCATGTAGAGTCCAGGATTCATTGGTCCTACTATCATTTGCCAAAAATACTTTTATTGATGATTGGACCATCAAATGGGACATCAACAGTCCTATGGATACTTGGCATGGCATCAGCCTCAGCGCAGAGGGATGCGTGGAGTGCATAGATATGGATGGAGAAGAAGACTGTCGGATTTCTGTTTCCTTTGGCAATGGTCTGCATGGTAGTCTAGATCCAGCCTTGGCCAGACTCGGTTCTCTCAAGAGATTACTCCTTGGTAATAATAGAATATCTGGAGAGATACCTCGAGAAATATTCGAAATGGACCAGTTGGAAATATTTGATGTGTTTGCCAATGAGATGATAGGACCACTGCCAGCCAATATGGGGAATGCAGGCAACTTGGTGATAATTTCAGTTTCAGGAAACAATTTGACAGGTATGATTCCACCCTCTGTAGGGGATTTAAAAAATCTTACGGATCTATATGCTGATAACAATCAGATAATTGGACCCTTACCGAGCTCATTGGGCAATGCTACAGAATTAGAAAAAATACGTCTACACAAAAATAAGATCCAAGGCACGATACCTAGAGAATTAGGTAACTTACCTAAATTAAAGAGCCTGAACTTGGCTCAAAATCAACTATCAGGCGCCATACCCACTACCGTAGGGCAATTAAAGCTAATGGAAGACTTGGTCTTGGAAAGCAATCAACTAAGTGGTATCATACCTCCCGAAATAGGAAATTGCAGCAAATTGAAACGTATCCGAATATGTCATAATCAAATTATCGGTCCACTGCCACTCACCATCGAGAACCTTACAACCTTGGTTCTACTCCACGCTAATGACAATCAATTAAGTGGTAGTATTCCATCAGAAATAGGTGCTTGTCTCATGCTCAATGACTTGCAACTGGACCACAATGAACTCTCAGGTGAGATACCCAAAGAACTGGGCTACTGCGGTAATATGAGAAAGATGAACCTGAGTTTCAATAACATCATAGGACCCCTACCCAGAACCGTTCAGAACATGAAGCAGCTGACAGACTTGCTCGCAACTGACAATAACCTGAGTGGCCCTTTGCCTGAAGAAGTTGCCGATATGACTTCTCTGAGAACACTTCGTGCTCAAAACAATAATATCATAGGCCCTTTACCTTCACGAGTGGATGAGCTGGAAAGTCTTCAAGAAATGAATCTTGAAAACAATAAAATAGACGGAGAGATCCCCAATGCTTATGGCCTAGCACCTAGATTGAACAAGTTAATGTTGAAAAACAATAGACTTGAAGGCTGCTTCCCTCCATCCCTCATAGATGACTGTGACAAGGAATTTAACTTCACTGAAAATAACAAATTGCCATGGTTAGGAGACCTGCAAATGTTCTGTGATGGTAACGAACAAATAGGAGCACCTTGCTCAGCTGATCCTAACATCCCAGAACAGGAAATACAACCCAATTGTGAATGCTTGAAATTCGTCTGTGCCCCTGTGACAGTTGTCATGGATGCATTCTTGTGTGCAAATGAAGTCCTTACTCTGGGTTCTGGCTCATACTCAGAAGCAGGAACTATAACGGATACATTGATGTCCACTTATGGTTGCGATAGCATAATCATGGTGAATATTGCCACAATGGAACTTGAAATTACTACAGATGAAGCACAATGCAGTAATGAGTCCAGCGGATCTGCAAAGATCAGTTCCAACTGGAACGGAACCTATGATTACCTTGTAAGTGATGCGCAAGGAACAACGGTTCTATCAGCAACTGCACAAACGACTTTGCCTGAGCTCAATAACAGCTTAGAGCCTGGTTTATACAGAATGCAATTGAAAGAAGTGGATATGGAATGCAGCATTGATACTTTCTTTGAAATAAAAGCTCTCTTTGAGCCAGCATCTGAATCCTATATCCAAGGCATCCAATGTAAGGGGCAATCATACACTGTAAATGGTGTAACCTATGATGAAAATAACTTGTCTGGTACTGAGTTACTTCAGACGATTCATGGGTGTGACAGTACTATTATCATAGATCTTGCTTATGCTCAGCTAGGAGTCCAGTCAGAAAATTTAAATTGTGAAGGGGAAGACAATGGATCCATAGTGGGTGCAATGTCTCTAGTGGGCAATTATAAAGTGACAATATATGATGACGCTGGCGTAATGGTTCACGAAGAAAGTACCACTCAGAATTTTGGCACAGACCCAATTCTGAAAACTGGATCATATACCGTGTCTGTCTTAGCCACAGAACAAGGCTGCGATTACACAGATGCGGTGACCATAACAGCGCAGAACGCTGTACCCGAACCCGTGATGCTAGAACAAGTGCTGTGTGAAGATGAAGAAATCATACTGAACGGCGTGGTCTACTCACAGGATCGACCTGAAGGAACTGAAACATTGGTAAGTAAGGGTGGATGTGACAGCGTTGTCTTGATAGCCTTGAAGTATCTTGAGTTAGAAGCTGCTACTGAGCATACGCAATGCGATAATGACGAAACAGGTTTGATCTCTGGTAAGATGTCAGAATCTGGAACTTATATCGTGACGATAGAAAATGCTTCAGGTAAGGTCGTCTATGATACCTCTACGGATCAGAACTTCACGACAGATGCAAGCTTGAAAGCAGGAAGCTACTTGCTGGAAATAATTTCTGATGATAATGGCTGTCAGTATATTGAAACGCTGACAATAGAATCTGAAAACACCACACCTGAACCTGTATTACTAGACCAGGTGCTCTGTAGCGATGAAGAATTAACAATCAATGGTCAGGTATATTCGCAAGATAATCTGAGCGGGACAGAATTACTTTCCAGCGCAGCAGGTTGTGACAGTGTCGTCAATATCAGTCTACAATATTTCGACGAGCCAATGGCACAGGATGATAGTTATAATGCAGGGAATGATACTGAAATCAAATTTGATGTCTTGGAAAATGATGACGTTGAAAACAGACAGAATGTGAATATCAATATTATCAGTGAAGATAAAATAGAGTCCGTTGAAGTCGAAAATAATGAGTTGGTCATACAGTTGGATCGCAATTACTCAGGAACCTCCCTCGTAGAATACGAACTATGTCACAATGACTGTATCGAGCTCTGTACCCGCGCAATTCTCACTATCACGTCTCAGCACGAAGGCTATGATGAAGACATACTCACACCTAACGGCGACGGATACAACGATATGTTAGTTGTCAAAGGATATAATGAATATGAACAAATTCCGAATGCCAAAATAAATGTAGTCAACAGATGGGGTCAGGTCGTTTTCGCTTCGGAAGACTACCACAATGACTGGAAAGGAACCTTCCAAGGTCAGTCAGATAAAGCATTACCAGAAGGTGTCTACTATTACCATTTGATATATGATAATGGGTCCTCTAACATGGGAAGCAGATCACTGATCAGATAGAATCAAATATATCATCCCCGGATGCCAAGTACTTGACATTACCAGTTTATAATCTTGTAAACTCAAAGCTTGGCATTCTTTTTTCATCTTAATCAATACCACCCCTCTTGCTAATACGACCCGAAAATCAACATTGAAAAATTTAAGAAACATAACCATCCTCTTCACCTTGCTAGCTACATTCAGTCAGGTCAAGGCACAGCAATTACCGATCTTCACTCAATATAACGAGTATAGAGGTGTTATCAATCCTGCCTTTGTACCCTATGAAATATTTGAGGAAGGATATTCCAAATCCATGGGAATAGCATATAGGGACCAATGGGTAAAGATTCCAGATAGACCTAGAACAGCGGCCCTCAGATATGAAGCAACGACTCAGAATAGAACTGGAATAAAATTGCTGTATGGAGGCTATTTCATTCATGACGAGATAGGGGTTTTCCAAACCTCAGATCTCAAAGCAAGAATATCAGCACAATTCAAAACCAGAGATAATAGTCGTGGTCAATCTGTATTTTCAGGTGGACTCATTTTTGGGGTAACCAAATTTCAAGTCAATCTAGCTGATATTGCTTATGTGGATGACGACCCTATACTCTTCAAAGAAAACACCTCCCGAATCACACCGGATATCGGTGTCGGCTTTTCGCATTACAGACAATTGAATAACAAGGATTATTACCAATTGGGTATCGCCATACCACAACTATTGAATTTTAATCAAAACTTCACTGATGGCACTACAACCTTTGACATCAGAAGAGTCCCCCACTATTATGTCACAGGCTCCTATTATAAAATACTAGCAAATTCAGCTCACTTGGAACTTGCTACCTGGATCAAAAAAGTCAAGAACATTCCTCTGAATTTTGATGTGATGCTGAGATATAAGTTTGACAGAAAAATGTGGGTCGGTGGTGGCCTCAATAATTCTGGTATCATCCATACAGAAATAGGGATGAATTATCATACGCAGGATGATAATAGATTCAAGATCGGCTATTCGTTCAACCCTACTTTTCACAGACATGTCCTCATCTTCGGTAACATCCACGAGCTCAACGTCTCCTACTACCTCAACTAATACAGCTGGCGTAAAGCCTCAATCAATAATAGAGGTATAAGTCCTCAATGGTCAGCTTAATCTACCTTATATCTCTGATCAAGAGTGTATCTTTGTAGCCTAGTTGTAAAGTGCCTATGAAAACCGCTCTACTTGTCTTTTTGACCATATTCTTCTCTTCTTACCTATGGTCTCAACAGATTCTTATGGATGGGGACTTTTCAGATTGGGACAACATCTCTGTGCACACTGAGGAGAAAGGGGATAATTCTGGCTTGGACATGGAAACACTGTCCATCACCAATGATGATAAGTTCTACTACCTCCACATAACATTGTCAGAAGAGCTTCTACTTCAGGAAGGCAACCGATTACAACTACAATTGTCAGGTGATAATTTTGACTTCATATTTGATTTCGGCGAGATGGAAGGACGCATCCTACAGAGTGGTCCGGATCCTAGAATATATCACAACAATATGGGGATGATAATAGCGCCTTCTTATAGCTCTACACAATTTGAGATACAAATAGCCCGGACGTGGAATGTAAATTTCAGTAATCTTGAAATACCAGCCGAACTCAACATACAACTGGTGGATCTATCCAGCGGAGGCGACCAGATCCCTAATACTCCCCTGCAATATGAGTCCGACCCTGATATCCGATATTCTGCGTCTGAAGTCACTCTAGCGCAACCATCTGGTACATTCAGAGTATGCAGTTACAATACCTTGCGTGATAAAATATTCGATGATGAAGCCAGAGTAGATTACACCAGAATTCTGAGATCAATATCTGCAGACATCTATTGTCTCCAAGAAATCTACGATCATAGCTCTGCAGAAACTCTATCTCGGATGTTCAATATATTCGATGCTCTAGAAGGTACGGAATGGTATCATTCAAAGCGCGGCATAGACTTGATCTTGATTTCTCGCTATCCTATTCTATACGAGAAAAATGTAGGTGGTAACGCAGTATTCGTTGTAGATATGGATGGACAAGAAGTTATGATTATCAATATTCACTTATCTTGTTGTGAAAATGATTCTCAGAGAGAATCAGAAATCGATGACATCCTGGACTTCATCGATAGTGCCAAAAACAATCAAGAATCATACTTCCTAGCTGAGGGCACACCTCTACTGATTATGGGAGATACAAATTTTGTAGGGAATGGCGATCAGCTTAATGCTTTGACTACTGGTAACTTTTTTGGAGCTGGTTCAAATGTTGAATTAGATTGGGATTCAGATGGTTTGGCCACTGTCAATGCCTCTACCAGTGGACTCAATTCAAACTATACCTGGTTTTCAGAATTCAGCAGATTTGCACCGGGCAGACTAGATTACATTTTCTACACGGATACTCGATTAGAGGTGGAAAATGCCTTTGTGCTCGATAGCAGGTGGCTGCCTACTGACCAGCTTGCTGCTGCAGGTCTGGAACGCAGTAATACTGCCGAAGCTTCTGACCATAGACCAGTCGTCTGCGACTTCTCACTAATCCCAATTGCATCTGACAATGACCTACCTGCACATGAGATAACGATCTACCCAGTTCCTTCCTCAGACGCCATTACGATAGAAAATTATTCTTTTGAATGCAGGTGGGTATTGTATGATCTACACTCCAAGCCAGTGCTGGAAGGAACTGGAGCTTATGTAGATCTTAATCAGGTTCCATCTGGCCTTTACCAGCTGAGTTTGCTCCACTCTAACCGACCGACTGTTCACAAGATCATAAAATTGTAAGGACTACCATCCATGCCTCAAGTCGCTTTATCATGAGTCTAAATTCTGCTGCTTGCAGCTCAAGTTCTACTTTACCATCCTAAATTAATGAAATGGATTTATTTGTAATCGCCTCCATATTGATCGTTTTATCTGCCTTATTTGGGTACATCAATGTGCGATTCTTAAAACTGCCCAACACCATAGGCTTGATGATTATTGCCATCTTGTTCACTCTGGGACTCTTTCTTACCAGCTACGTGAATAACTCCTTGCTGGGGCTAGCAGAAAAACTCATCGCACAGATAGACTTCAAGACCGTGCTGCTAGATGTGATGCTTGGCTTTTTACTTTTTGCTGGGGCGATGCATACGAATTTTGAACAACTTAAAGTTCAGCGTTGGCCAGTTTTGGTTTTTGCGACTGTGGGAGTAATCACCTCCACTTTTCTAGTCGCTTTCTTTTGCTCTGCATTATTCAATATCATGGAAATTGAAGTTGCCTTTATCCATTGTCTACTTTTCGGTGCCTTGATATCTCCCACTGACCCGATAGCGGTATTGGGCATAATGAAAAAAGCTGGAGTCCCGAAGAAACTGGAGACCAAGATCGTCGGTGAATCCCTCTTCAATGATGGTGTCGGAGTGGTTGTTTTTCTGACTATCCTGAGCATTGCTGGAGGTAGTGGTGAGGGTGATCATGGAGGTAGCTCACTAAGTGGCATTGCCAGCTTGTTTGGACAAGAAGTCTTTGGGGGTATAATTTTCGGGGCTATAATAGGATGGATCACTTACAAATTATTGCGTACCATAGATGATTACGAAATAGAAGTCATGATCACTTTGGCCTGTGTGATGGGTGGCTATGTACTTGCTCACAAATTACACCTCTCTGCACCTCTTGCCATGGTAGTGGCAGGTCTCATAGTAGGGAATGACACCGTCAGGGATAATGCCATGTCTAATACAACGGAACTGTTTGTGGACAAGTTTTGGGAGCTGGTGGATATGCTACTGAATGCTTTGTTATTCGTCTTGATAGGGCTGGAATTATTGATCATACACTTTCAGATGAATCACCTCTTTGCAGGGTTGGTCTGTATAATTCTGGTGTTACTAGCAAGATTTCTTTCGCTGATAATTCCTGTAAGGATTTTTTCTAAGAAGTTGGAATTCTTACCTCATACCTCAAAGATAATGGCTTGGGGAGGCTTGAGGGGCGGTATCTCGATTGCCTTGGCGCTGAGCTTACCAGAAGAAATGAATAGGGAATTATTCTTAACGATTACCTACGTCGTTGTCGTCTTTTCCATTATTGTGCAAGGACTATCAATAGGAAAGTTGACCACAAGGCTACTAGGTAAGGAAATGATGCAGCCCAAGACTGTTGGGGGTCATCATTGAATTTAAATATCTGATATAGTTTAGGCTTAGGTATTTAGTCTCGATTGATCACATATAACATTATATACCTAGCAACGAAGGACAAGATCCCTGCACATCCAACTGTGATTCCTTCACCGTATTGAAACTACCTATGACATTTGTAATATTATCATAACCTTCCTTTTTCAAAATGGAACTAGCCACTGTTGCTCTGAAGCCACTCTGGCAATGCAGTAGATAAGGTCGTTCCTTATCCAGTATTTTGAAATCCGTATCAGGAAAGAAATCCAATGGCATACTGATCGCAGACTCTAGATGTGCCGTATCGTTTTCAGCAGGTTTTCTCACATCTATTACTGCAACACAGGTATTTTCATCCACCTGATTGATAAATTCGTTTATGTCCAAAGTCGGAATATTAGCAGAGGTTTTGCCTGAGTTCTTCCAAGCTTCGTATCCCCCGTCGATGTACCCGATCGTGTTATCATACCCTACTCTAGCCAACCTCATCACTGCCTCCGCTTCCCTACCCACAGGCACGACCAAGGCAATTTTCTGAGTGATGTCCGTAATCAGCGCACCTACCCAAGGTGCAAAACTGCCATCAAGACCTATGAAAATAGACCCTGGAATATGACCTTTGACAAAGTCACTCTTGTCTCTCACATCTAACACAAGCACGTCAGCTTCACCTGTCAATTGCTCAAAATCATGCAACGCTATAGGTTTCAATCCCTTTTCATATACAGCATCCAGATTCTCGTAGCCCGATTTATTCAGTCTCACATTCTCAGCAAAATATTGAGGTGGAGCCATCAGTCCATCCGTCACTTCAGCTATGAATTCGGCCTCCGTCATGTCCGCTCTCAAGGCGTAATTGACTTTTTTCTGATTTCCCAAAGTATCCCATGTTTCCTTGCTCATACTCTTACCACAAGAAGAGCCTGCGCCATGTGCCGGGTATATTATAAGTTCATCATCCAGGGGCATTATCTTATTCCTGAGACTGTGAAATAGCATACCAGCCAACTGCTCCTCTGTCATATCAGCAGCCTTCTGAGCCAAGTCTGGCCTACCCACATCCCCTATGAATAAGGTGTCACCGGTGAAGATCGCATGGTCTTTTCCAGATTCATCTTGTAACAAGTAGGTCGTACTTTCAGGTGTATGACCAGGCGTATGAAGCACTTTGAAGGTCAACTTACCGACCTGAAAAAGTTCATTATCCTTAGCTTCATATTTTTCGAATGCCGTCTGGGCGGTAGGTCCGTATATGATGGTCGCACCTGTCTTCTCGGCTAGATCTAAGTGTCCAGACACAAAGTCCGCATGAAAATGCGTCTCGAATATATATTTGATTTTCACCCCTCTTTCTTTGGCTCTTTCCAGATATGGGCCAGGCTCCCTGAGTGGATCTATTACGGCAGCCTCACCTGCAGACTCAATGAAATAAGAGCCTTGTGCCAGGCATTTGGTATAGATCTGTTCTACTAAACTCATAAGGTATAGATTTTCTATGTTCAAAGATAGCTATTGATTTAACCACCTAGTCATAAGACTGACCTTACAGTTGGGCATAAAAAAAGTTCAAAATCAAAGTTACTTTGGTTTTGAACTCTTCAAATCTTCTGAATACTCCTTGATCAGGGTAAAAACCCTAGGGCCCTATTATCTTAATAACTCGAGGCATTTGGTAGGTGTTTCAGCTTGACCTGTACTGTGTAGACACATCCTTATTAGTCTGTATCATTCTAAAAACAAGGCGGTTCCATAGAAAATAAATTTTAAAAGTTTACTACAATTCCTCCTGAAATATGAATAAGGTAATTGTTAAATAATTTCAGGCTGCTGTTGTATTTAGATTTCTTTCTGATGTAAATATAAGTAATATTCTCAGTAATTACCAATTATTGAAATTTTTCTACTGTATTAATTCAATTAGCCCAATTAAATATCAATTCGTGGCGGATACACCATAGAAGTGACCATATGTGGTGTGATGGTGAATGTGGAACAATATGGTTAATCTTGTCGTTATGATAACTCGGAGTGAAAACGTTCACACTAAAATTTTCTAAGATCGGGGCCGAACGGTATCGACAGGAAAGAATATTTGTTTGTAAGCATGTAGGGGCATTGATCATCGACTCCTTAAACATAATGATCGAACTATAATTGGCGACAACAGATTCGCACTAGCTGCCTAATTTAGAATTAGCATAGCAAGTTGCACTGTGTAGGAGGAAGTCTGATAGACCTACTTTTCAGTGTATAATGACCGGTATGCTCCGCGCTGCCACTCGGACTAGGAAGAAGCAAGCTTTGGGCCTTTTCCGAAATTTAAGAAGCTAAGTAGATAGTTGGTTGCTTGTACACCTGCTTGAAATCGAAAACTCAAGAACAAGCTAAACATGTAGAAAGTTTATGAATGCTTTGTCTGGACCAGAGTTCGAATCTCTGCGGCTCCACTTAAGAATCAATTGATTCAAAATGAAAAGAAGGTCAAAATCAAGCTCGCTTGAATTTTGGCCTTTTCATTTTAAGAAGCCTAGCGACTGATTACAAGAGCAATTACAATCAATTGAATTTGACTACGGAAAAGCTGAAATGGGCGGAGCCAATCTTATACAAAAGCAATCATAATCAATTGACCGAATGTGCTGGGATTCCAAAGTCTATAGTCCTCGTAAATGACATTAAAGATTTAAAAGCTCAAGGACTTAAAGACTCAATTGATAGTCTAGCTTACTATTACTTTGCTTATGGCGAAAATTATCAAAAGGCAGTTTAATGGATTGAAGCAAGAGGTAGTTATGGTAATTTCGAAATACAAATCATTAAACTTGGACCTACGCATTTTGTATGAGCATTAGAATTTGATGACGAATATTTTTTAAAAATCAAAGTGATGCTGAAATATGGGCCATGGGAAATTACGGACAATTTTTTGAGCAATTAGCAGATTCAAGAAACTTGGTTTACATATCGTCCGCCTATCAGCGCGGACAATTAGTATAAAATTAAACATCAGAAAGACACCGTACAATCACCTGATTTTAATAACTTTAAAGTCCTACAATTTAATCCTTTCACTGACGACCTAAGATTCTATGCAACTTCACTTCTCCACCGCATTCGGCTTTGATAATGTCTACCCACGCCTAGTCACACTCAAGGGCACTGCTCAGCACGGTAAGCTGCAACTCGGCCTTAAAGGATTACTAGAGTACCTAGAGCTACATCTAGGCTTATTCAAGGAAGATGTGCAAGACGTCCAGAGAATCAGCCACTATAAAAAAGCAGTCACTTCTGCTATAGGCAAATATCCGGACTTGTATATTCAAGAATCTTATGTTACAGATGCCTGGGGAACAGCCAAGCAATTACTCTACTGGCGAGATGAGTTACAATTGGCCTTGTGGAATTTTGACTGCTCAGACAGTTCAGAACAGCGACTCTACACTCTGTCCAAAATAGAAGCAGCCCTCAAAGGCCTCCCTGAAGGCGTCAATGACAGATGGCGTGCCCTCCTGCCCGCTATTGCAGCCAGAAAAGCTCTACCACTCAAGCAACTGATAATCCACGAACCGCAACAGTACATATATCCTTATCTCCTAGTCCTATTCAAAGCTCTGGAATCAAAAGGCGTTAGCATAACCTTTCAGCCTCAGCAAGATTCCACAGAAGGAAATAGTGACCTGGCTAATTTTAAAAAGAGATTGCTAAAGCCCACGCAAAGGCGCCCAGCATCAGCCCTAAATGACAAAAGCTTGATTATTCTCAGAGCAGAGAATGAAAAATTATTGGCAGATGCCTTGGCCGAAAGGCTTAAAAATGACAAGGAAATAAATCCCATATTTATAATCCCCAGTCGCGGAGCTATTCTTGAACATGCCCTGGTGAGTCGAGGCATACCAGCTATGGGATATCTATCCACAGATGAGCAAAGTGTTCTGGATCAATTGATGACACTTATCACGGTTTTTTTATGGCAACCATTCGACCCTGAAAAAATAATACAGTTCCTTACCCTACCCCTTGCACCCATTGATAAAAACTTACGTCACTCATTGGCAGAAGCCTATGCGAATGAACCACGGATAGGAGAAAAGAAATGGAAAGCAACCATAGCGCAACATCAAGCAGCATTTCCAGCCTCATCGACCAATCTTGAAAAACAACTCAAGTTATGGTTTGACAGGCAGCGCTACTCAATAGCGGGAGGTGCCCCAGTAAAGGCCATTCTAGAACTATATACCGATCTGAAAAAATGGGCCGATAGTGTTGCTCGATTCCTCAAAGAGGAAGATGAGAAATCGAAAGCTCTAAGAAGACTAGCGCAACTTTGCCAGACACTAATCAGCTTAATAGAACTCGAGAATCCTGACAAAAAATTAATCAGAGATATAGAACTATTTAAATGGATAGAAGAAATAGAGGGTAACAGCATAGCTAAAATACATATTGCACAAATAGGCAGCTATGAACAAGTAGCCCATCCCGCAGTCATCACAGCTTCTTCGGAGGTGGTCGTCTGGTGGAACTTCTTGGATAATGGCAACCCCTTGTCCTATAGCTCTAACTGGTCCGAGAGTGAGATGATCATACTGAACTCAGCTCATATATACGAGAATAAGCGAAAGATAAAACATTGGTATTGGCAATTGACGAATGGTGTGCTGCAGTGCGGCAAGCAACTGATACTCTGCATACCAGAAACTTCCGAAGGCAGCCCTGTAGAGCCTAATCCATTGTACAATGATCTGGAAGCCAGTTTTGAAAATTTAGAGCCTTTGTCTCAAGAAGTCTTAGTGCAAGAAGGTGTGCAGATAATGCAGAAACAACTGCCATTACAAACTTACGCAAAGAAAAAAATACCTAGAAGAGCAGCCGCCTGGAACATCCGTACTGACATCCAACCGAGCCCTCGCGAGCATGAATCCTTCAGTAGTTTAAGCAAATTATTTTATTACCCATACGCTTACTTTTTATATTATCACCTAAAGATAAAACCGATCGAAATTCCAGAGGTGACCATCAGCTCTAGATTACAAGGCAATCTTGCACATCACACTGCAGAAGAATTATGGAAGGACTCTCACCTGCTCAGTTATGATGACGACAGAATAAATGAAATTGTCACGGTCATAGTCGATCAAATATTGGAAGCGGAAGGCGCAGTCCTATTGATGCCGCGAAATGCAACAACTTTGAAAGAATACAAGGATACAACGATCAAAGCCTTGACCAGTCTGGTCAGGATGATCAGAGATAATGGCTGGTCTGTTTTTTCCGCAGAGCATACCTATCATACCCCTGGCATTCTTCCACTAGTAGGGCATGTGGACCTGGTCTTACAGCGGGGTAAAGAACTAGCAATAGTAGACCTCAAATGGGGAGGCCTCAGTACCAAAAGACAAGAACTGATCAAAGAGCAAGAACTACAACTTATAATCTACGATCAGCTGCTCCAAGCGAGAGACAGAAGGATTCATCTGCATTACTACATAATTTCTGATCAGAAAATGCTGAGTAGAAACACGATTGCTTTTAAGGAAGCCTCGGTTATTCCCTCCACAGAAGAAGAGTCAACTCACAGAAAAACCTTATGGGAAAAAATGCTGAGAACTTACGAACTCCGAGGCAAACAATTAGAGGTCGGCGAACTAGAAGTCGGTGATGGGATGTACGTCCAATCCATAAATGGTCCAGAAGAACTTTATGAAAAAAACGAGCATTATCTGCAAGTGCCGATAAAAAGCGACAAGAAAATGGAAGACAAATATTCCAATTACAAAAACTTGATAGGCCTGCTATGAAATATCCAGAGATCATATCCGCCTCAGCAGGATCAGGCAAGACCTATACCATAACTGACCGCATTTTCAAGCTGATAAAAGAAGGTAAAGTAGCCCCTCATAAAATAATCGCCACGACCTTCTCCAATAAAGCTGCTAACGAACTCAAGAGTCGCATCAGAAGTAAATTGATAAAAGAAGGTAAGACCCTGGAGGCCAATCTTATGAATGAAGCTCTCATAGGCACCATTAATAGCGTCTGCCTCATGTTGCTGAAGAAATTTGCTTTCCAGGCTGGAATCTCCCCACAGCTACAGACCTTGGACGCAAATGATCAGAAAGTCATACTCCGAGAAGTCGTGGGTGGCATTTTGGATGAGCACTTCATAGAGTTGGCTGTAAAACTTTATCAATCCGAGAGTAGTGATTTCTTCTCGTCAGCCATACCTTACATTTCGCAGATAGAACAACTCATTTCCAAGTTTAAGAACAACAACTTGCCTACTGATAATTTTGAAGCTTACGCCAATGAATCCATCAAAGAGTTCTTTGCTCTGCATCCCTGCGTGATCAAAAGCCATAAGAAGATCAAGGCGCAAGTATTGGCACTTATAAAAGAAGGACTGGAACATTCCGGAAGGACAGAAAAGAAGAAATCCAAAAACTTTAAAACGCAAAGAGCCAAACTGGAAGATACTTATCACAACATCAAGAATGACAACTTTACATGGCACGAATGGATTTCGAAAGTCAGTTTAGGCAAATCCTTCCTTCCTGACAACTTCCATGAGAACCTGACAGAGCTTACAGGAAATTTATTCTCCAACAGCCAATTCCACGAAGACTATGCTGCTTATGTAAAGCTTTGTTTCTCTTATGCTAAAGAAGCAATCGCCAGCTATGACAAATATAAGAGAGAGAGGGGATTGCTGGACTTTACGGATCAGGAAGCTTTATTGCATCGACTATTGCTAGACAATAAAGTAGTCAGAAAATTACTGGCGGATAACTTTCAGCTTGTAGTGGTGGATGAATTTCAGGATGTCAGCCCCTTGCAATTGGATATGTTTCTAAAACTGACTCAGCTGGTGGAGCGGAGTATCTGGGTGGGCGATCCCAAGCAGAGCATTTATGCCTTCAGGGGCGCTGACCCGCAACTTATGAACAGTGTTGTGAATACCTTACCTGAAGACCGCAAGGATCAGCTGGAACACTCCTTTAGATCGAGGGAATCACTAATAGCTTACACTAATGTGATCTTTACCCAAGCCTTTGACAATACGATGAAGACGGACTCGATCGTCCTGACCCAAGCTAGTAATGAACTGACAGGGCGGGCAGAAGACGAGGAAAGCACCTTAGCACCAGCCGTGCATTACTGGAAGTTCAAGTGGGCAGGTACTGGAAGAAGTAACAAAACTAGTCTTAATGAATCCCTGGCAGAGCAAATTCATATTCTCATGCAGGCTCCTCCTCAAGTCTATGACAAAAATAAAAAGATCTATAGGTCAGCCCAATACGGAGACTTGGCTATTCTATGCAGAAGCAATAAGGCCTGCCAAGCAATTGGTCATCAATTATCCAGAGCGGGCATACCCGTAGCGGCGTCGGGATTTGGTTTATTAGAGGAGCCAGAGGTAATTTTCATGATGGCACTTATAAAGTTACTGGTGTATCCTAATGATAGTCTGGCCAAAGCGGAGGTGCTACTATATAGTCATTACGATGGTAGCCAAGAGGCTATGATAAATGACCGCTTGGCTTACAAAGACAATAAAAGTTGGCAAAGCGATAATGACTACTTGACACAGTTGGCATTACTCAGAAAAGCCACCTTTAATTTCGCTCCTTCTAAATGCATAGAGCAACTCTTGGCTCAATTGCAGTTAGAAGAACTTTATGCTAGTTGGGGAAATCTTAGTCAGAGGCTAGCCAATGTTGATGCCCTCATCCTACATGCCAAGGAGTATCAGCAGACCTGCAGTCGTCTAAAACTAGCATCCTCCTTAGCAGGCCTGATCAATTGGCTCAAAAGTCTCAATGACACAGAAGAAGATACTAAAGGCGTACAGCGAGGTGATGTCGTACAAGTCATGACTTATCACAAAAGCAAAGGCTTGGAATGGGGTCTGGTTTTTCTATGGGATTTGGATTACGATATCAAGGATAATTTTTTTGGTGTCAAGGTCGTCAATGAAAGTCCTATGGATATTGAGAATCCTCTAAGCAATAGGCGTCTTCGATTATTCGTCAAGCCTTTCAGTAACAAATCCAAACCTGCTAGTTTCAATGAGCCACTAAGTAGTACAGCTCAGTTCCAAGCTGCGATCAAAGAAAGGGATGAAGAAGAAAAGCGTCTCTTCTATGTCGCTATGACCAGAGCACGAGACTACCTCTATTTCTGCAGCTATAATAGCAAGATGAAAATAGCTGAAATCGTCAGTCCTCTAATTGATCAAAATGACTTGGAGGAGGGTTTTCAAGAAACATGCTTGATATGGTCAGGAAAAAAACTAAAAGCCCAAATTAAAAACATAGATGTCATCAAAAAATACGACTTAGACAATTATGGGGAGAAAACCAGCAGAGTCTACTTTCCACCTGGACTTGGCGCTCAAGAATATGCATCGCTCAAATTAAATCCGTCCTCAGTCGTCTCTATTCACAAGCTCAAATCGTTGGCATTGATCAGCTTCACAATAGGTATTATGTGGATAGGATAGGTCTTTCAGAATCTATCTTCGGGACTTTCGTTCACGATATGTATTGTGGCTTTGACACAAGTAAAAGCTTTTCAGAAAATCATGGTTGGATAGAATATGCCTTGAAGAAAAGGGACTATGACGATTTAATCCCAGCGGAGTGGATGCATCAAGCAATGAATGGATTATTTCAGTTTCTGAATGACACCTATGTGAACTATACGTTACACAAGGAGCTGCCCATACAAGCAATGAATGAGGCAGGACAATATATTGAGGGTTATGTAGATCTGGTGGTGGAAGTCGGAGGCACTCTATTGATTATAGATTATAAGACTTTTGTGATCCAAGATTATGACCCGACAATTTATCAGAAAAAGGCCTTGGAGTATAGTGGCCAATTAGCTTCGTATGCCAGATTATTGGAAAAGAGTTTTGGGAAGCCTGTCGATGGGACTTTTATTTATTTTGTGTTTGAGGGAAAGATGATGGAGGTAAAGGAAAGTTAGAGCGCTAAAGACCCATGGTTTCTGGTTTTTCTACATTGGTCTTTAATATAATAGAGACTGATTCATAATTAATTTATGCTAACGATTTGAATGTAATGCAGATTTTCTCAATACAGACATTAGTAAATGGAAGAAATTAAAGTTACAGAAAAGGCCATTCTCATCAGGATCAATAAAGCTTATTCAAAGGATATGTCTCGATTTCAACTCTATGAATATACGAGAGGCAGATGGAGAGTTGATCGCGAAAAAGCCAGTCAAGCTGAATATGCTTTTTCCATCTTCAAAGGTATCGTCAAAGAGGTGTATAGAATAGAACATTGGTATCCATGTGGGGATATTCTGAGTTTGATCATCGAAGACAATAATGAGTATGGCAAAGAAAAAGCTCAATATGGCAAGAGATCTGAGTTCATAGGGAGATTGGCTGCAGAACCAATAAGGACTAGATATGTGGGGAAATCTGTAGCGCATTATTTTAAGGTGGGAGCTGCTAACCCAGTGCAGTATGTTAATCTATAGGTGGTTATAGTTAAGAATTACGATATCATCTTTTGCTTCATGGTTAAATATCCCTATATCGCCCTTAGAGCTTTCAGCTCTATCCGACGTTGCGGAATCAGTCGTTTATATTTTTTAACAACTTTAAAAACTGAAATTCCTAAACTGGCTTAAACTAGTCTTTGGCTCAGACACATCCCTGTTCTTTACGGAATTTATGCCTTTAAAGCCCAAAATAAAAAGCTGACTTCTGAGAAAACTTTAGAATCGGCGGTTGTACTTGGTGCTGCTTAAATACGCTATTCGGTAATTTTATTAGCCCAGAAATACGATTTTTCTCTCCACTCAAATTTCCAATACGACTTTTCCCATCACTCTTCTGTCCATCATTTCTTCAAGTGCTAAACTCGCCTGCTCCAATGGATATTGCTTATGTATGTGCGGCTGAATAGTGCCTTGCTCAAACCAATTCAATATCTGCATACTATTAGCTAAATTATCCTTGGGTTGCTCCTGGGCAAAGCGGCCCCAGAAAACACCTACGATAGCGCAACCTTTGAGCAGAGCCAGATTGAGAGGAATTTTTGGTATCGCACCCGCAGCAAAGCCCACCACCAGATATCGACCGCCCCAAGCCATCGCTCTGAGAGCTGGTTCAGCATATTGCGCCCCTACTGGGTCATATATCACATCTGCGCCCTTTCCACCGGTCAGCTCTTTGATGGTCTGCTTGATGTCGGACTCTGTATAATTGATCAGCTCATCGGCCCCAAATTTGCGACACAGTGCCAGCTTCTCTTGAGTGGATGCGCAAGCAATAACTCTAGCACCCATCTTCTTTGCAAGGTCCACAGCCGCCAAGCCCACCCCGCCAGCAGCACCCATTACCACGACAGTCTCGCCAGCTTTTAATAGAGCACGATCTTTCAACGCATGTAGAGAAGTACCGTAAGCATATAGAAAAGAAGCGGCAATCGGATAGTCCATACCTGATGGCTTGCGGAAAATTTTCTCAGTCTTAGTCACAACTTCTTCTGCAAATCCACCGTAGGGCAAGACACCGAAAACTTCATCGCCGACTTTGTACGCGGTGACTTTTGCCCCTACTGCTTTCACAATACCAGATATGTCACTGCCTGGCGAAAAAGGTAATTCTGGTTTCAACTGATACTTCCCTTGTATGATCAATGTGTCAGGGAAATTTATAGCGCAGGCTTTCACTGCAATGACAATTTCATCAGCTGCCGGGACGAGATCAGGTAATTCTTGATAAACCAGATCAGATGGCAAGCCCAATTTTTCACATACTATTGCTTTCATATTTCTTCTTAGTATTCAATAAATAAAATCAAGGAACTTAAGTGTCTATGATTTTTTAGTCTTATCAGAAACCTTCATGATAATCACAGCAGATACCACCACCAGGTCATTCATATCACTTACTGTAACTTTACACAACACTTCGTTTACTGTCTCCCACTCTACCCCACTTAGATCACAGCTTGCTGTTAGATCTGTTGTTGCTTTATGCAGATAATCTACCTTCATCCCTACGGGTATCCAGCGTCTATGCTTGGGAATAGAGGCTTCCATACAGATGCCTGCCGTGAATTCACACAAATTACAGCTGGCTATGGCATGCACGGTGTTAAGGTGGTTATGGACTGCAATTCGCTTTTTCATCGAAGCCTTCATATAATCAGGTCGAAGCTCAATGATCTGAGGTTTTATGGTTTTAAAATATGGTGCTTTGCTCGCTACCAATCTGGAAAACAACTGCATGCCAAAAGGAAACTTGGCAAACTTTTCTTGCATATTCAGTAGATAATTCATCAATCTTCTTTGATTTTCAATAACAACTTACCCCTCTTCTGACCATTGAATAGACGCAAGAAAGTTTCATGGAAATTCTCAATACCTTCATATACATCTTCCTCAGTTATTAATTTTCCTTCTATTATCCAGTGGCCCATTTGCAGTCCAGCCTCTCGATATCGTGCCGCATGATCAAAGACCACCATGCCTTGCATCGTTGCTCTATTGACCAGAAGAGAAAGATAATTTTTGGGCCCTGTAATTCCTGAGTCACTATTATATTGTGATATGGCGCCGCAGATCACAACTCTGGCATCACGTCTCAGACAAGCCAGGGCCGCATCCAAAATCTCTCCACCCACATTGTCAAAGTACACATCCACCCCATCAGGACAATGCTTCTTGATCCCTTTATATACGGATTCATTTTTGTAGTCTATGCAAGCATCAAAGCCCAGCACCTCCACAACGTGCTTACATTTATCTGGACCACCCGCAATTCCGATGACCTTGCATCCTTTGAGTTTAGCGATCTGTCCTGCAACACTACCTACAGCACCTGCAGCACCCGACATCAGAACAACTTCATTTTCTTTGATTTTTCCGATTTCCAATATTCCAAAATAAGCCGTCATTCCAGGCATACCCAATGCGCCTAAATACTTGGTCATGGGAACCAGCTCTGCATCTACTTTGAAATGCCCCGATCCATCCGTCTTGATATATTTTTGGACCCCTCCCCAGCCTGTCAATACATCTCCTTCTTTGAACTTTGGATGATCGTTGGCCGCTATGACTTTTCCTATTGTGCCAGCTCTCATCACTGCACCCAGCGCGACTGGTTCTATATAAGATTTCATATCATTCATCCATCCACGCATTGCTGGATCAAGAGAAATGTAATGGGTCTCTATCACCACATCTCCTTTTTCTGGTTGAGGAATCGGGGCGGTTTTCAGTTCCCACGTATCTCTTCCAGGCACTCCCACTGGACGCTGCTTTAATAATAATTGCTTATTCATATTCTTTTTATTCTTATATATCACAAAGATAAACCACCGTCCAGCCCAAGCGCTTGACCTGTCATAAAACTCGTCTTATCAGAAGCCAACCATAGAATAGCTTCAGCAATCTCCTCGGCATGACCATATCTTCTCATAGGGATGTAACGTAATAACTTATCACGCATGAATGGGTCTGCTTGGAATACTTTTTCAAGTAAGGCTGATTGGGTATAACCGGGACAGACACAATTGATCCTGATATTTTTGGCAGCATATTCGAGGGCGGCAGACTTAGTCATCCCCACTACGGCAAACTTACTGGCAGAATAAGCGAGGTTTCGTCCTGAGGCTTTGAGACCTGCAAGAGAGGCTACATTAACAATATTTCCATGACCTTGCTGGATCATTTGCCTCAAAGCATATTTCATACAATAGAAAACACCTGATTGATTTACTGCAAGAACCTGGTCCCAATCATCAAGTGAATGATCAGCAGTCTTGACCATATGTTTATTTGCGATGCCAGCATTATTGATCATCACATCCAGTTGGCCATACTGCTTGATAACTTGGGTTATGAGCTCTGCTACAGCAGAAGACGATCTTACATCTAAAGGCAGAAACTCACTTTCTATTTCTGCAGCTATGGTTCTACCGCTTTCTTCATCTATGTCTGTGACCAACACCCTTGCTCCAGCTGCTGCGAACAATCGGGCTGTAGCTGCTCCGATTCCTGATCCAGCTCCAGTAATAATGACAACTTTTCCTTCTATCCTCATCAATAAATTCTTATAGAGAGCAAGCTACTATTTTCCGAACAATATGAATCTGTAGTCATCCTTAGAAACTTATAAAAAATTTGAATTGGATGGACATGTACTGATGTCATTATTTTTATAAGAGGACCTGCATAGTCATGGGTGGAAGTAACTTGAGAAAACAACCATTGAGTCGGTTGGGCTTATTCCACCACTTTAAACAAAAAAAAGAAGATCATCCATTATGTATGATCTTCTCTGACTAAAATTCAGTTATGTATGCGGTTCCACCTTACTACAAATGGAAACCGAGACTTAATTCTATCATAGAGGGGTTACCTTTAAAGTTTACGGGTATACCGCCATGCTCATAGTTACCCCCAATATTGGCAAAGTACTGGACATACTTGAGATCCAGTTGTATGTGATCTAAAAAGGTATACCCAAGTAGAAAATCGAATCCTCCAAAATGAGTCACTTCCTGATCCTCAAAACCTCTGAGTTCAGACAAAGTTTCTTGTTGGGAAAGTACCATTGAAATTTCCGGACCAGCTCCTAGCCTGAAGTTCTTATACTTTACCCCACCTGTTGCGATGAGTCTAAGATTAGTGGAATTGTAATATAAATCCATTGCAGGATCCGGAACATTTCTACCCAAGCCATTTGCAACCAATTGAAAACGCTGATTGGTACTGGTGTACAATCCATCCAACATTACAAATAGCTTATCGTTTTCAGCCATGCCAAACAGGCCAAAGGAGTGTCGTCTTTCCGATTCTCCTACTGAAATACGATTTAATTCTGTAGGATACAAACTCACAAAATCTACAGTGGCTGACGGAGTGAATACGCTTGAGGTAGTTGCTTTCACGCCTAGGCTTACCTGTGCGGAGGCAGTGAGATGCAGGCATAGCAATGCCAGGATGAATATTGAATTTTTCATGATCTTATGTTTAAAATGTTCTAATAATAGTTCTATAACAAATCTAAATTGGTCAGAAAGTTTTTCGCAATGACTAATGGTGAAGGACTATCTAACCTTTACATACTTAATGCTTTAAGAACGTCATTCGTGACATGGATATTTCTTTTATTTATCCTGAAGTCGTTTTCGACATATGAAATAGCTCGTAAACGGTTAAGACTGAAGCCGTTATAGAAATTGTTAATTTTTGGTGAAAATTGATTGGATTCGAATAAATATGCTTCACCATCACAACATTGATGGTTTAGACTATTTTCGTTGGCAAGACAAAACTATAGGCGCTATAAGATTTACATCCTATTACTTTTTCAGAAGAGGATTAATTCATAATTCTATGTAGCGCATTGAAATAGCACCACCGAATTACGCATTTAAGCAGCACCAAGGAATACCTTCGAATCTACAGGTTTCTCAGAAGTCGGCCTTTTTCATTTAAGGCTTTAAAGGCTGAAATTCCGTTTAGAACAGAGTTGTTTGTGAGCCAAAGGCAAGTTTAAGTCTGTTTAGGAATTTCAGTTTTTAGTCGTTAAGAAATAGGAACGACCGATTCCGCAACAGCGGATAATCCTGAAAGCTCTAAGGAAGAGAACTGCGAAAGCGGACGGGTGACCAGCCATGAATTTTTATTTCGTTTTTGTTTTAAGACAAAAATGAAAGCCCGTCGGCGAGACAAATACCTAAAGACTTGATGATCAACCAATTAGCACATACAGATTACAAAAGATAGTGTATTCTAAATGCGCAATTCAGTAGCACCAATAAGAATCTTGAGCATAGATAGCGAGCACCAAACTGCCCGAATAAAAAAAGAGCCATTATTTACTCGATCGCGCATCAGTCACATCTCCATTATAAGTCCAATCGACCAGAGTCAAGGCTGCATTAAAAAGATAGAATATATACTTCACCACGTTTGCCAGATTGACCAATAAAATATTCTTGGCCAACTGTACCACATTGTAAATACTCCAGCTCACCCACGTTTCTTGATACTTGAAAGCATTGCTGAAAGTCGCCCCTAGTGAAATCCCAAAAGCGACAGCGACCGTCAATAAAAAAATCCCCTCGCTTTTACCTCCAAATAAATAGGCACCCAAATACACCAAGGCAAAAGCAATCACCATTGCCATTGAAATAATAACATAGTATAACCCATCCCGACTTCTTATCTGCTCGCCCTCTGCCCAGCGCTTATAGGCCAGACTATGCGTCAAAAACGTCAAGGGGTAAGTTATGATCGCAGAACCATTGCCGAATAAAAAATCATTAGCTCCTGATTTGACTGTTGTAACAATACCTATAAGATTGCCTGTGTTCTTTTGCTTACTGACGAATCTGGTGGCCAACATACTAAAGACAGCTCCGAGCATGGACATTATGCCCAGTGGATAAGCACCCTGTCTTACATAGGTGCTGAGCTCACTGAATGGCACCCCAAAATGCAACCCACCATCCAGATAGATCGTCCCTTGAAAATTTCTAAAGTAACAAACTCCTAAAATCAATACTGCTCCCACCACATCCAATGAAGTAGACTGAACTACTTTTCTGACTATAGGATATTTCAACTTATGGTTGTCTGAATTCATGGCTTTTCCATACTTCTAAGTCTAAGTATTCCAATGCCTTGGCATGGGTGGCCTCTAGCACAACAGGTGGTGCAACCTCAGCCTCTAAAGCCTCCATCCATCTGGTGACACATAGGCACCATCTGTCTCCAGCCTTCAGGCCCGGAAAATGATACTCAGGCCTGGCCGTAAGCAAGTCGTTGCCCAGACTGGCAGAATACTGTAGAAAAGCATCCGTCATCTCAGCACAGATGATATGGGTGCCATAGTCATCAGCACCTGTCTTGCAATATCCATCTCGATAAAATCCCGTGAGTGGATCAGTACAGCAGGATTTTAATTCTCCTCCTAAGACATTGAGGCTAGGTTCTGTTATGGGCGACATTGAGGATTCTTTCTCTTCTGGTACGATAAGATTATATAAAACTAGGCTAACAAGGAGCAAAAAACCGTACTTGACCATTATAGATTCTTAAAGTACGTTTCCATATTGGCCTCTATTCTTTCCTTTATATTCACGTCAGGTGTTCTGGAGATTTTCTGACCAGTCAATCTGAAGTACAGGTCCTCATATCTATCAGTTACACTGGTTATAAACTCTTGCGGCATCTCTGGCATCTGCTGACCTACCTTCCCTTGAAATCCTTGACTCATCAGCCATTCTCGGACAAATTCCTTGGACAATTGCTTTTGCTTCTCCCCTGCCGCTTGTCTTTCTGTATATCCCTCAGCTATGTAATAACGCGAACTATCAGGTGTATGGATTTCATCTATCAAGATGATATCATCATCATGGATACCGAATTCATACTTTGTATCCACCAGAATCAGCCCGCGCTCAGCAGCCATCTGAGTCCCCTGATGAAACAACTGTAGAGCATAGATACTTAACTTATTCCATTCCACCGGAGTGATGATTTTCTGTTTCAGTATTTCCGCTTTGGAAATATCCTCATCATGTCCTTCCTCCGCTTTGGTCGCGGGAGTGATGATGGGTTCATCGAAGCGGTCACCTTCCCGCAGCCCCTCTTTCATAGGGACACCACATATTACTCTCTTACCAGCCTTGTACTCTCTCCAGGCATGTCCAGCCAGATACCCTCTCACCACCATCTCCAGCATTATGGGATCAGCTTTCTTGCCTACAGCCACATTAGGATCAGGCATGGCTTCTAGCCAATTGGGTACGATAAACTCAGACGCTTTAAGAAAATGGGCTGCAATCCTGTTAAGTATTTCTCCTTTGTAAGGAATCGGTTCTGGCAATATATGATCGAAGGCAGAGATACGGTCTGTAGCGACCATAACGACTTTATCCTTCACAAAATAGACATCTCTCACCTTGCCATTATAGACTCCTGACTGTCCTGGAAAGTTGAAATTTGTAGTTTTTAGACCTTTCACTGGTGTTATGTTATGATGAAATCTTATAATGCGAAAGGTAGGGATATCAGCTTAGATATAATAAGAGGGGCACCGCTAATTGTCAGGGATGATTGCCTATTTTCACAGTTCAAATCTATGATGAAATGGAATCGATAATGAATCCTTGGCCTTGGTACGTGGCTGGTCCCCTACTAGCTTCTGTGCTTTTTCTTCTGCTCTATTTTGGGAAGACCTTTGGTTTTTCCTCTAATCTGAGGACGATATGCAGCATGGCTGGCGCAGCCAAAGCGGCTGATTTCTTTAAGTTTGACTGGAAGGCACAGAGATGGAACCTGGTATTCATGGTCGGCACCATAGCTGGGGCTGCAATTGCTTCCAACTATCTGATGAACGATCACGTCATTGATCTCAATCCTAAAACCACAGCAGCACTTTCAGAACTGAATATCGCATCTGGTTATGACAGCTATGTACCCAGAGAGCTATTCGATGTTCAGAATTTAGGCTCTGTGAGGGTGGTGGTGATATTGATTGCGGGTGGATTTCTTGTGGGCTTTGGCACGAGATGGGCGGGAGGTTGCACTTCAGGACATGCCATTACTGGCTTGGCCAATCTGCAATTGCCCTCTCTCATAGCGACCATTGGCTTCTTTATAGGAGGCCTTATGATGACCCATTTCCTATTACCCATCATATTTTGATATAGTATTATGAAGAGTATAAAATATCTGTTGCTAGGCACTTTTTTTGGCATCATCTTGACCAAGTCTCAGGTTATATCCTGGTTCAGGATATATGAGATGTTCCGATTCGAGTCGTTTCATATGTATGGCATCATAGGCAGCGCAGTCGTACTGGGCGTGATCATAGTGCAAGTGATCAAAAAGACTCATATGAAAGATATTAATAACGACGAAATAACCTTACAACCCAAAAAATTCAGTGTCATGAGATATCTGGCGGGCGGAACTTTGTTTGGCTTGGGCTGGGCCTTGGTGGGTGCCTGTCCTGGGCCATTGTTTGCCCTACTGGGAGCTGGTTATTGGATGATACTCATACCGATTTTCAGTGCTATACTAGGCACTTTCTGTTATGGTCTTATCAGAAACCATTTACCGCATTGAGCGGTTATACTCTTGTAAATAATAGTTAAAATGGAAGTCAAAAGCGTTACAGTACAACAACTCAAGGAAATGATGGATGAAAAACAGGATTTTCATCTCATAGACGTCAGGGAACAGCACGAATATGACCATGTGAATCTGGAAGGAGAATTGATTCCCATATCCTTGGTACCTGGCAATATCGAAAAGTTTGACAAGGAAGGGATGGTCGTCGTCCATTGCAGATCAGGTGCAAGAAGTGCCAATGTCATCCATCAGTTACAACAGCTCAGAGGTTATGATAATCTCTACAATCTAGAGGGTGGGATTCTCGCTTGGTCAAGTTTAATTGATCCTAGTATGCCAACTTATTAAAGATAATCCTCTTATCATATGCAGCTCTCAACAACTGAGACCCACTGCTATTCAACATCTGATATTCAAAAATCTGAACTATCAAGATAATTTATATTGGTTAACATGTTTGTTTTGAATTAATTACATATTGTAAATATTTGTAATACATTTGTAGTACCCTTTATTAAATCTCGGACCTGTTAATTGCAATCTAACCTTAAGAATCCATTTTTAACATCAAGCAATTACCATGTTAAGGTGCTTACCCTATTTCAGGGCTGTACTCTGTGCAGTTCTTATATACACGACTTCATCTTCCTACGGCCAAATTCTGACGACCTGGCCTTGTCACGCAGTAAGTGAAAATGCGCCAACACCTAACTACTATTTTAGTTATGATCCTGTTACCAATAGTTGGTCAGAGGTGGGGATGACGAATACGACGAGCATTGAATCGATAGCCTACGATCCCATCAGCGATATACTATACGCATTTGACGCAGGTGATTTCGGTGTGATAGACCAGGCAACTGGTGCTTTCACAGTAATAGTCGCAGGGCCTATTTTCAGTTCCAATGGGGCATATGGAGCGATATTGCTTGACGACATTGATGGTTTATCATACGATCCTGTCAGAGATGTTCTATGGGCTTCACATCGGGAATCTGGCTTAACTCCAGATGTATTATTTCAAGTAGACCCCAATACGGGAATGCTAATACCCAATGCCTTCGGACCTGGGGTGGATTACGTGGTTGTGCCATCCATAGTAGAGTCCTCTGGTTCTACGGCTGGAGATATAGACGACATCGCATACGATCCCTACACAGGCGTACTGTATGCAATCCAGAACCAAGCTGGCAGTGGCGGCACCCTTACAACGATAGACTTGATGACTGGTGCACCGACTATAGTTGGGTCTTTTGGCGTGGATGATATGGAAGGGCTGGGTTTCACATATTTAGGTGAGCTCTTTGGTTCGACTGGAAATAATGGACCTAATCCGAATGATTCAAATCGTTTTTACAATATAGATATCAATACTGGCCTAGCCACAGAAATAAATGGCATCAGTGATGTAAGAGTTGATTTTGAAAGTTTTGATTGTTTTTCTGCCTACAATGATCAAGCCTTGACTAAGATGGTTTCGCCCAGTCAATCTTTACCTATCTATGCTGGACAGACTGTCACCTTCGATATAGTTGTCATAAATCAAGGGAATATGCCTGTCACCAATATAGAGATAACAGACTACATCCCTAATGGATTAATATTAACAGATCCCAACTGGGTGCAGAGTGGGTCGACAGCAAGTATGACGCTAAGTTCTGTTATGTTGCCAGGTGACCAGATTACCTCAACAATCACTTTTACAGTCGATGCTAATTTCTCCGGTACATTAACCAACGGAGCAGAAATATCAGATGTCGACTTTACTGATGGTATGTCAACTTACCCTGTAGATGATGTGGACTCAGTCGCAGATTCTAATGGTACTAACGATGAAACTGTAGATAACCAGACTGATGGTGGAGGACCTGTTGTTGATGAAGACGAAGATGACATGGATATCGCTACTATTGAGGTTTCAGCTTGTCCCGCAAATCTTTGTTTACCCATAACGGCTACTAGAAACTAACTAATTGAACACCTAAATAATTTCTTGTACAGATGACCCAGTTGTCTGCTGCAATACTTCGTTAGATCTAATATGGTGCTTAAGCTTCTCTTTGTCTGATTCACAATTATTCATGACGTTTTCCCACTTGATTTTTCGAACCTTAATCAATGAATTATACACAATTTCACAACTGTACTCAAAACTGGTATACAGTTGATAATCTGAATTCTACTACATCACCACACATTAACCTCCCGCTCCAGCTCCACCCCATATTTCGCTGCCACCGAAGCTTTGATCTCTGAGCTCAAGTTGTAGACGGCCTCACCCGAAGCCCCACCATGATTGACCAGAACCAATGGCTGATGTTTATAAGTCCCTGTATTGCCGACGACTTTTCCTTTCCAGCCATCTTGGTCGATTAGCCAAGCGGCAGGAATTTTGAAAAGCTTCTCTCCTGCGGGGTAATGAGGGATAGTCGGAAATTCAGATGATAACTTATTAAATTGCTGTTGGCTGATAACGGGATTTTTGAAAAAGCTACCCGCATTGCCTATCTCTGCAGGGTCAGGTAATTTACTTTGTCTGATGTCAATCACGGTCTCGCTTACCTCTGCTATCGTGGGCTGGCTGATACCCTTTTCTTCTAATCGATCTCGAATAGCGCCATAGGAAGTATTAAGTATATGATGACCAGGCTTAGTCAATCTCAAAACAATATCCACGATGATGAATTGATCTTTCCACTTGGTCTTGAAATAACTGCTACGATAACCGAAACCACACTCTGAGTTGTGGAAGGTATACACGAGTCCATTGTCTTTTTTGATGGCTGTGACACTATGTAAGACATCTTTTATTTCTATCCCATATGCCCCTATGTTCTGCATCGGTGCTGCTCCACATTTACCCGGAATGAGGCTCAGATTCTCTATCCCGCCGTAGCCTTGATCGATGGCCCATAAGACTGCTCGATGCCAATCGTGTCCAGATTCCAGTTGCACCAGCACATCTGAATCCGTTTCAGCTATGACACGGATTCCTTCATTTTCCATGAGGAGTACGGGCTCTTCAATATTGCGAGTAAGTAAGACATTACTACCACCGCCCAAGACTTTAGCTGCCTTGAATGAGTCCAGAGCCATAAGTCGATGAAGATCTATTCTATCCCTAATTTTGATCAAGGATTGAAAATCGACATCTATGCCAAAAGTATTATAAGCTAACGAAGAACTATTTGTTTCAATGATCATGAATCATAAGGCACTTTCTGGCCGCTGTATTTTTTTCAATTGTTGGAAATTGAAATCAGCTTGAACTCCGAAATGAAAATTGCTAGCTCCCGTAAGATCCGGATTGAATCCATATCGCACAAAAAGCGAACCCACAAAACCTGAGATACCGACACCAGCTGCGGCTTGTATATTATACGTCTTAAAGTAATCCCGTTTTACCCCCTTAGCTACAAACTCCTCTTTCAGCCCAAAAATCTCAGTCTTATTATATTGCAATCCACCCCCTATCGAGAAGCCAGGCTCCATCAATCTGGAATAACCCGCCATCCCACCAAAATTCAGTTTGGCCATAATAGGAAACGACACCGCACCCAAGCCCTTATAATCTCCTAGAGACAAGCCCAGTGGTGCTATAGCCGCCTGTGCCTCCACAGTAAAAGCAAATTTACCTTTGCCAAACCATAACTTGGGACCCAGACCAAAAGTAAAGAGGGCACTACCATTATTATTACTCGCAATCCCATCTTCAGGATTACTCAATATGCTATATAGATCATAATTGAAAGCTAAGCCTGCGCCGATCTGTGACTTACCGACTTGACTGAAAATAAATAAACCTGACAACAGTAAAATGCATTTCAAATATTTCATACAAGACTTTATTGAAATAAAGGTAAAAAAAATGGCCCCTTGAAATATTTCAAGAGACCAATATTACTTTAAAATTCTGTCTTTAGCTACCTGTGATCTTATACACGATGGTTCCACACATTTCATCCTCTCCTGATCTTTCAAACCAAAATTCCTTGGCTTTTCTGACTGCAAGTGATATGATACTCTGTGTCTTTAAGGTGGATTCAGATGCATTAAACTCAGCTTGCATCACCTTACCATTCTCATTGATACACAGGTCTATGACGACTTCTCCAGAAGTATCAGACAAGATCAATATGCTAGGCTGCTCCAGTATCTTCCTCGCTCCCAGTCCATTTTTTACTTCCAAGGTCACTTCATCATCGATATAGATTTCTCTGACACTATCATCGATTTCTGGCTCTGCGGGCACTTCAGGCTCTACCTGCTTTCTTCTCGTAGTCCCGGAACTGGTATTGGTGTTGTCATTATCACCTCTATCCATAGTGCCTCTTGTCGTTCCCGTATCCGTAGAAGTGCGAGTCCTATCATCAGAAGTGGATGGTACGTCATCAGTATCATCCTCTTTATCATCATCAGGAAGTAAATCATCTAGAATGCTACTGACTCTGTCTTTTAATTTATCCAGCTCGTTCTCAGCACTCCCTGAATCATCAGAATTATCGTCGTCATCCGAGGTTCTTTGAGATTTTTTTCGAGGTGTACTACCATTGGGGAACAGGATGTCAGCCGTTTCCATAGTCGTTGCAGCTTGCTCGGTATTTCCCAGATTCTTTTGCGTCTTACCGTATAGCAGTATGGATTCTGGCGTTATGCCTTTAACATCAAAGACCTCAAGCAAGTCATTCTTGGTACCTTTGAAAGCACCGACGTTGAATTTGGCTTCAGCCCTCTTGTAGAGTGCATCCCGGAAACTTGGATTTTTAGCAATTATCTTGGTGAATTCTGAAATAGCTTCATCATATCTATTAGTTTCCAGCAGATAGTCTGCTTTAACATAGATGAAACCGAGTTCTTCATCCAGGCTTTGGGCACTGAGGCTAATGGTTATCAGAGCAAACAATATTAAGTTAAAGATTTTCATAGCATTTCAGTTAAGTGGTTGCAATGTGTTGCAAAAGTAGGTCATTTATCTTATGACGTAGGATGAGCTGCATAGTTCTTTATTTAGAATATAAATCGGCTTAATTATTAGTTAAAATCTCAATTTTAATGCAATTACTGTTATTCAAGGGCCTGAAATCAGACCAATCCTCATATATTAACTGCCAATATGGCACATAAAGTATAGGGATTCAGTACCTTTGTGAGTCTAACAAATAATGGTTTTACCAGTCATGTACGATGATAATCCTACTCTGAATCTTCAGAACAAGACCATGGACGAAAAGCTGCAAGGGCAGGTGTATGCGGGCAGCAATAGCCAAGAGCAGACCTATTCCAAGCTCTACTACATAGAAAGCTACGGCTGTGCCATGAATTTCAGTGACTCTGAGATCGTCGCCAGCATCTTAGCTGATCATGGCTATGGCTCTACCCAGGATATGGCTGCAGCAGATCTCATACTCGTCAATACGTGTTCCATACGAGAAAAGGCCGAAGACACAGTCAGGAATCGTCTTAAAGTCTACAACTCATTCAAGAGAAAGAAAAAGGGTATGCTCATAGGCGTGCTCGGCTGCATGGCTGAACGCTTGAAAGCCAAATTCCTAGAGCAAGAGAAACTGGTGGATCTGGTACTGGGTCCTGATGCATACAGAGACCTACCTAAGCTCATCACCCAGGCAGAAGATGGAGAAAAAGGTATCAACGTGCTGCTTTCCAGAGAAGAAACCTATGCTGACATAGCACCTGTGAGACTCGGTAGCAATGGTGTATCAGGGTACATTTCCATTATGAGAGGTTGTGACAATATGTGCTCTTTCTGCGTAGTGCCATTTACCAGAGGGAGAGAAAGAAGTCGAGATCCCTTTTCCATTATTGCGGAAGCGGCGCAGATGTCAGCTGAGGGATTCAAGGAAATAACTTTGCTGGGGCAAAATGTGGATTCTTACAATTGGACCAATCCAGAGACAGAAAAAGTTCACAGCTTCGGACAACTCCTAGTCGATGTCGCAAAAGTAAATCCGACCATCAGAATAAGATTTTCCACCTCTCACCCCAAAGATATAGATGATGAGGTGCTCTACGCCATTCGCGATTATCCTAATATTTGCAAATACATACATCTCCCTGTACAATCGGGAAGTTCCAGGATGCTGGAATTGATGAATAGAACTTACACTAGAGAATGGTACAAGGAGAAGATCAGAAGAATCTATGAGATCGTCCCAGACTGCACCGTCTCATCAGACATGATCGCTGGCTTCTGTACAGAGACAGAAGAAGACCACCTGGAGTCTCTATCCATCATAGAGGAATCGAAATTCATAATGTCTTACATGTACACCTACTCAGAAAGACCTGGCACCTTGGCTGCCAGAAAATATGAGGATGATGTCCCTCATGCAGTCAAGAAGAGAAGACTCTCTGAGATCATCAAAGTACAAGCCAAGTCATCTTATGAGAGCAATCTTAAGGACATAGGTAAGACTTTTGAGGTCTTGATAGAAGGTGATTCGAAAAAATCCAAAGATGATTTCAAAGGCAGAAACAGCCAGTTCAAAATGATCATTTTCCCCAAGCTACCTGACTTGAAACCTGGAGACTATGTCAATGTCAAGGTGGACAGTCTCACCTCTGGCACCTTACTCGGTAATATCGTGGACACAGAACCGACAGCTTGATTATGAAGAATCTACAAGCACTCAAACAGCGTTATGGCATAGTCGGCCGATCTGAAGCACTGGATAGAGCGCTGAATACTGCACTCAGAGTGGCCAATACGGAATTGACTGTTCTCATAGATGGTGAAAGCGGTGTAGGAAAAGAAGCTATTTCCAAAATCATTCACGAATACAGTAGTCGGAAGCACAATGCATTCATTGCCATCAATACAGGGGCGATTCCAGAAGGAACCATAAATTCTGAATTGTTCGGGCATGAGAAAGGTGCTTTTACAGGTGCCACCTCAGATAGAAAAGGCTATTTCGAAACAGTCAATACAGGTACCATATTCCTAGACGAGATAGGAGAAATGCCGCTTGATACACAAGCCTTTCTGCTCAGAATACTGGAAAGCGGAGAATACATGAAAGTAGGCTCTTCCAAAGTACACAAGACCGACGTCAGGGTGATCGCCGCAACCAATGTGGACTTGCTCCAAAAGATCAGAAAAGGAAAATTCAGAGAAGACCTCTACTATAGGCTCAACACTGTGCCGATAAGAGTACCGGCACTATATGAGCGTAGAGAAGACATCCATCTTTTATTCAGAAAATTTGCGAGTGACTTTGCAGACAAGTATAGAACCGACGCCATAAAACTGGATGATACAGCTAGACAGATATTGGAAAATTATCGCTGGCCAGGCAATATCAGACAGCTTAGGAATCTTGTGGAACAACTCTCAGTGCTGAGCGAAGATCATCTCATCTCAGCAGAAGATTTGATAAAGCAGGCACCGCAGATTAACAAAAGAAACTTACCCATCAAGCAGGAATCTGGCAAATCTGATTTTGAAGAAAGAGAGATATTATACAAGTTCTTGCTGGATATGAAAGGGGACCTCAATGATCTCAAAAACATGTTTTACGAGTTAGTGCAGAGAAATAATCTGGTCATGCCCGCTCCTAGATCCAGCCAAAACAGAAGTGAGCCTCAAGAACAACTCAACAGATTAACTTCAGAATCCGGTCATAATCAAGAATACGATTCAGATGAGAGGGCTTCACGGTATAATTCTGTAATTGACATGGATGATTCCAATCCTGTCATACTCAATCCTAATAATAGGAATTCTAATGGATATAGCAACTCAGAGGAGGTGGAGGAAAGCCTATCCCTGGACGAAAAAACCAAAGAACTGATAACCAAAGCTCTCAAAAAACACAAAGGTCGCAGAAAAGATGCTGCCGTAGAACTAGGCATTTCAGAAAGGACGTTATATAGGAAAATCAAAGAGTATGACATTCCCACCTAAGTTCAAGAGTCTAATACCAGCTCTTGTCCTATCGGTCTGTTTAGCTACAGGTTGTGGCAAATTCTATGATTTCAAAGGAATCAGCATCCCAGCAGAAGTGAACACTTTTGTCGTAGAACCATTCGTATTTCTGGATGCTCAATGTCAGGCAGGTATGGAAGTGATCGTCTCTGAAAAGCTCAGAGCCGTTATCAGAAACCAATCTCGCTTGGTCAATAATGAAGAAGATCCAGATATCAGTTTCTCAGGGCAAGTCTCAAGTTGTAGCACGACCTATGTGGCCCCTACAGAAGGAAGCACCACTAGCCTTAATCGATATGAAATTTCCATAAAGGTCATATACCAGAACAACAGGGACGAGGAAGATAAGTGGAGTAAGAATTATTCAGCTTTTCAAGATTTTGACAGTAATGGGGATTTCCAATCCCTCCAAGATGATCTCATAGAGACCATCCTTAATGACATCATCGACAGAGTTTTCAACGATAGCTTTACAAACTGGTAGTCTCCAAATATTTATAATATTCAATGAAAGAAGAAAAATCCATAGCCCAACTCATCATCAATAAGGACAGAGACCAGCTGAGCCATACCCTCAAGAAAAAGGCCAATGCAGCACCCTACTCTCAGCCCTTGCAGCAACTCCTGCATGCTGATAATGAAGACAACCATTTAGATGCCTTACACCAGACCCCTCAGGACACAGATCATGCAGAAAAAACTAAGGGTTGTATTGTTGTTTCTTCAGTGAAACTTCCCAACAAGAAGAAAAAGACAGCCAAATCGAACGCCAGCGATAACAAAAAAACCAGCTTAAAAAACCCCATAGTCACTTCAGACGCCATTAACAATCCAGTAAAACCCACCCTCCTAGACTCAACGAAGACCAGCGAATTAATAGCTACCCCACAAGAACAATCGACTAGCCCAGATTCAACCCCTGTGGTTTCATCACACAACCCCAGTGAATCAGTGGACACAATTGGCAGGTCTGATTTCTCTGAATGGCTTAGAAATAGCACCAAAGACCTTCACAAAAAGCCAAGTTATGCCAAAACCAAGAAACAAACGGAAAAATTAGAAGTACCCAAGGCTCTGCCAGCAGACACCTCAGCTAGACCCGAGAGGATTCAAAAAGATAAAACCAAGAAACGGAAGACTAGAAGTCAAAGTAAGAAAGTGAAAAAGGAAAAAGCTTCCGAAACCAAGAAGAAGGGTAAAAAGAGGAAAAAATCTTCAGTCTCCATGATCAAAAACAACATAGAGCAGAGTATTCAGGATAAAGAAGAAGTCTATTCAGAGGCACTGGCTGAGTTATATGCCCAGCAAGGCCACCACAAAAAGGCCTTGAAAATGTACCAAAAGCTCAGTTTGATAAATCCCGAAAAAAGTAGTTTCTTTGCGCCTCTTATAGAAAAATTAAAAAAGAAGTTCAAATGATCAATATTCTTACGTTTCTTATCGCTTTGAACGCTTTGTTATTGATGATCATTGTATTGATACAGAACCCCAAGGGTGGTGGAATCGACTCTACCTTCGGTGGTCAAGGTGCAAATCAAGTATTGGGAGCGGCAAGATCTTCTGATTTTGTGGAAAAGTTGACTTGGGGTTTGGCGACAAGCTTATTCGTACTGTGTATCATAACTGCGATTCTTGTGACCAATGACTCAGAAGCAGGCGGTCTATTACCTCTACAATCACAAGGAGAGTAAAATCTTTTTATATGCCAATATGTCAAATGCTGCCATATTGATCCTTACTACTGCTCTAATCTAAGTACAAGACTGAAAATTTGTCACTAATGTGCAGATGGCACATTTACTGATAATGTATTCCTATAGACATTATTTTTTTCATTTAAATCTAACAAACTATTCTATGAAACCAATCAATGATAGAGTCGTTGTCAAGCCAGGAAAGGCAGAAGCAAAGACCAAAGGTGGAATCATAATACCGGACACTGCAAAAGAAAAGCCTCAAAAAGGAGAGGTGATCGCTGTAGGTCCAGGTAAAGAAGGAAATGCAATGACTGTAAAGAAAGGTGACAAGGTTCTTTATGGAAAATATGCAGGCCAAGAAATGAACTACAAAGGTGAAGACTATCTTATCATGAGAGAAGATGACATCTTGGTCATTCTATAATAATCTCATCCTTATTAATTTAACAATAAATCAATTAAAGTAAAATGGCAAAAGAAATAACTTTTGATTCAGATGCTAGGATGAAATTAAAATCTGGTATCGATCTACTAGCTAAAGCTGTAAAAGTAACGCTAGGTCCTAAAGGCAGAAATGTTGTGATACAAAAGAGCTTTGGTGCTCCTTCTGTTACCAAGGATGGTGTTACAGTAGCCAAAGAAATAGAACTGGAAGACCCTATCGAGAACATGGGTGCTCAAATGGTAAAAGAAGTTGCTTCCAAAACCAATGATCAAGCTGGTGATGGTACGACAACTGCAACTGTACTCGCTCAAGCAATGGTCGCTGCTGGAATGAAATATGTCGCAGCTGGGGCCAATCCCATGGATCTTAAAAGAGGTATAGACAAAGCTGTGGGTGCAGTAGTAGAAAATCTACAGAAAGCGTCGTCTGTCATAGGCAACGACTTCAAGAAAATAGAGCAAATCGCTTCGATTTCTGCTAATAATGATACAGAAATAGGCGCTCTTATCGCAGATGCGATGAAAAGAGTAACCAAGGATGGTGTCATTACAGTAGAGGAAGCAAAAGGAACAGATACATATGTGGACGAAGTTTTAGGTATGCAGTTTGACAGAGGTTACTTGTCTCCATACTTCATCACGGACTCCAAGAAGATGACAGCAGAGTATGACAGCCCACTCGTATTGATCCATGATAAGAAAATCAGTAACGTTCAGGACATCGTACCTGTACTGGAGAAAGCGTCTCAAGCAGGCAAGCCTTTGCTTATCATCGCGGAAGATGTTGACTCTCAGGCCTTGGGTGTACTCGTAGTCAATAGACTAAGAGGCGGATTGAAAGTAATTGCGGTAAAAGCACCAGGTTTCGGAGATAGAAGAAAAGCAATGCTGGAAGATATTGCTATCCTCACAGGAGGAACTGTCATCTCAGAAGAACAAGGCTACAAGCTTGATGCAGTAGAAATGGAGCACTTGGGATCTTGTGATAAGATTTCTGTAGACAAAGACAACACTGTCATCGTTAAAGGAGCAGGAAAACAAGCTAAGATCAACGCAAGGATCAATCAGATCAAACAACAGATAGAGACGACGACTTCTGATTACGATAAAGAGAAGTTACAAGAAAGATTGGCTAAGTTGTCAGGTGGTGTTGCGGTACTCTATGTCGGAGCAGCAACTGAAATGGAGATGAAGGAAAAGAAAGACAGAGTGGATGATGCTTTGCATGCAACTAGAGCAGCAGTAGAGGAAGGCGTGGTGACAGGCGGCGGAGTAGCGCTGGTAAGAACCATGGATTCACTCAAGAAAGTTTCTACTGAGAACGAAGATCAGAAAATGGGTGTTGCTATCGTCTTAAAAGCACTGGAAGCACCTGTTAGAGCCATAGCAGAAAATGCAGGTGTGGATGGATCAGTCGTATTACAGAATGTCATGAATGAGTCTGGTTCTTACGGATACAATGCCAGAACGGATAAATATCAAGATCTGAAAAGAGCTGGTGTCATAGATCCTACCAAAGTGACTAGGGTTGCCATAGAAAATGCTGGCAGTATAGCTGGTATGGTCTTGACAACTGAATGTGTGATCAATGATATAAAAGAAGATAGTGCAGCGCCAATGATGCCACCGGGTGGTATGGGCGGTATGATGTAGAAAGCATCACTAGAAAATATTATTGAAGGCCACCAAACTGTGTTTGGTGGCCTTTTCTGATTTGAAGGATCTGTGGTCATAGCATGCTCCGACTGACTTTTCAGGCGAAAGGTCTTCATGTTTCAAATTTTGAAAATGGCAGCTCTGTTCAATTCAGCTCTGGATAAGCGATGAAATAATAGAAGAAGATGCACCAGAGGATGGTAACTATGGAACTTATGTGATGGTCGTCGATAATAGTTCAGCAGTCAATAACCTTAAATCTGTAACCAGAAACCATGATACACCTGGTTCTGAGTACGATGATCGTGAATTCACTTGCCTCTAAGTAGAAGGAATACGATATCCTAGATGATGATAATCCAAGCCTCCATGATAGCTCCGGGCGCTTTTTTAAGAACTCAATGTTCTACCAACACCAGTCGACGAGTCTGCACATAAGCTCCTCTATAATCTTTGAGGCCATAGATGTAAATGCCCGTTTCCAAAGTAGAAAGATCATAGTTGTACAGCGCTTTAGAGCTATCCAGTTGTATTTTCTCTGACCACATCTTATACCCTACCAAGTTATAGATATCAAAGGTATAGTCTCCTGGCTCCATATCTATCAGAGCAAGATTGAGTTGTCCGAAACTTGGATTGGGATAGACATGTACTTGGTTCAGCCCAGGTTCGCACACAGGGATCTGCATACTATTGACATCAGAATTAAAACTCAATTCCATCTCTGGACTGCTTTGGAATATGACCGTACCCATCGGATTATACTTATCACTTATCCTGACATCAGAAATCTCCTGATCTTGAAAATAATTATTGAGTACTGAATGAGCTGCACTTTCAAGATCCTCCCATTTTCCTTCTTTCATTCCCTTCAGGGATAACACCTTGAATGAAATATCTCTACTGAGCTTGACAGAAGGTTTAGACTTGTCTTCTCTGGTGTAGATGACCTTAAGGAAATGCGTCTGATAAGATAATTCTGTTTTGAGCTTTAATTTTTCATAACCCTTAGCTTCTGCCCAGGCCTTCAAGTCATCTGGCAACCGCTCAGATTTATATTCTATATAGAGATTAAATGCATCATTGAATTCAAAATCCTGTGGATCGGCAAAATTAAAAATAGGAACACCGCCCCTGAACTGCAGATACTTGTCATTCACTTGTAGAAATGGATCTTTACCATCTATACCCTTCCATATGAGTATCTCTTCTTCTAATCCCAGAATAATCTTGCCATCATTATGCTCCAACACATACGCGGTTCTGGGTATATCTGATTCCAGGATTTCGCTCTTATGGACACAAGGAAACTCATATTGATGCATTCTTAGATTCTCGAGCTCACCAGGTGCTTTAAGTTCTTTGGAGGTATAACGATAGATATTTTCACCTATCACTAAGCCCTGTGCTTGTCCATCCAGGACTTGAAAAAAAAGCAGTGCCATTATTAGAACGATTAACTTAAGCATGATTCTTTAATTGGAGGTCTACATAAGTATTATAAAGTCCTTTCTTGTCTATCAATTGTTCGTGGGTTCCAGATTCTTCTATCCGACCCTGATTGAGAAACAATATACGGTCAGCATATTTTATCGTTGATATTTTATGCGCGATGATGATGGCTGTCCGGTCGGCTAAGGCATTTTGCATGGATGCTCTGACTTTATCCTCTGCTATGGGGTCCAGTGCTGAAGTAGGTTCATCAAATATCAATAAGCTGGGATCTTCCAGCAATGCCCTGGCAATGGTGATTCTCTGCTTTTCACCCCCGCTGATCAGCTCACCCTTATCCCCTACTCCTGTATTCAGACCCATAGTTTGGCCAGCAATGAAATCATCCAACCCCACAGTAGCCACTGCCTTGGATATCTGCCTTGTACTGATACCCTTGCGACCTATGAGCAAGTTCTCCTTGATACTGCCATTGAATATGAAAGGGGTCTGTGTGACTACTCCGGTATGCTTATACTGTTCTCTGGAGTCTATTCGACTCAGATCTAGTCCGTCTATGCGAATGCTTCCACTACTGGGTTTTATGACTTGCAGCAATAGAGCAATGAGCGTGGATTTTCCTGCACCCGAGTCCCCGACGATAGCTACTTTTTCTCCTCTCTTAATCTTGAATGAGACTTCCTCCAATACTGCTTTATTCTCATAAGAAAAACTGACACGATCAAAATGTATGGAGTCATGGAAATTAAACACTTCTCCACCTTGTGCCTGCAATACAGGATTATGACTCCTGAAGGACTGAATCCTATCGAAAGCAGCTGAGCCCTTCCTTATATTATAAAAGGCCGTAGAGAATGATTTTAGTGGCTCAATAACGTGATAGAATGCAAAAATGAAGGCAAAGAAAGCCTCTGGACTCAGTTCATTCCTAAAAACCAACTGTGCACCATACCATAACAGTATTATAACTACGGATACCCCTAGGAATTCTGATAAGGGAGAGGACAATTCTTGTCGCCTCGTCACTTTATCAAATACTTGCTTATAATGATCGTTATACCTTGTGAATTTTTGCTTCCATGCTGATACTACTCTGAAAAATCTAAGCGCCCGCTGCCCATCCAGCGACTCATCCACTGCACTGTTCAGCAACCCCAAAGTCTGCTGCAAGTCAATGGAGTTTTTCTTTAAAGTCTTGGATAAGGTACCTATCACTACAGCAGTGAAAATCATCAGAATAAAAACAAATAAAGTCAAACCCTTATGGATGCTGAGCATTAAGAATACACTACCAATGATGATGATGGGAGCTTTGAACAAAGTCTGCAAAAATCTTAAAATACTGAATTCCACTTCTTGTACATCGGAGGTCACTCGCGACAGGAGATCTCCTTTTCTATGTTCTTTCTTACTTCCATAATCAAGTTGCATATAATCATCGTAAAGACCAGATCGCAAATCATGTACTATGTTACTTCTAACAGGCACCATGAGATACGTGGCTAAGTATCTGAAGACATTCTTCAGTAGGAAGACCAGCGCAAGAAACATGCAAGTCATAAAGAGTGCTTGCTGTGCACCCTCAGCATTGATAAAGGATACAAAAATATATTCTAACCAACCAATGACATCGAACACAGAGCTGGGCTTAGCAGCGGTTTCTGGAGTAGTTGAAAAAAGAAAATGAAATAGTGGGATGACCAGAGGTATGGAAATAATCGTAAAGATCGCACTCAAAACATGACATACCAGACTTCCTCCTAGAAGAAGCTTGTGCGGATACATGAGCTGTAGTAAGGTTATGCGGTCTTTCAATACAAATTTCCTTTGCTGTCGCTAACTGACTGATAGCATATGTACATGAAAACTGAAAAGGGCGGAGGATTATTTTGATTTCCTCAACTTTACTGTAAGTCAGTGCTTAACCCTATTGTGGTTTAAGGTCAAAATCTTCCAAGAATTTTGTTGTGACACTGCCGGCTTTGAATCTTTCATCCTTCATTAATTGTTGATGAAAAGGGACAGTGGTCTTGATACCTTCGATGATGAATTCATCCAGAGCCCTTTGCATTTTCTTGATGCATTCTTCCCTTGACTCTGCGGTACAGATCAGTTTGGCAATCATCGAATCATAGTACGGAGGAACTGTGTATCCTGCAAATGCGTGAGTATCCACCCGCACACCATGTCCTTTGGGACTGTGGAATGAAGTGATATGTCCAGGACTCGGTCTCCAGTCATTATAGGGGTCTTCAGCATTGATTCTGACCTCCATGGAATGACGTTCCGGAAAGTAATTCTTACCACTTATTTTTTCTCCAGCGGCAACTTTGATCTGCTCTTTTATCAAATCTTTATTGATGACTTCTTCGGTGACTGTATGCTCTACTTGAATTCTCGTATTCATCTCCATGAAATAAAATTTCCTATTCTTATCCACTAGAAATTCTACAGTGCCGACGCCTTCATAGTTGATGGCCTTTGCTGCGGCAATTGCAGCTTTACCCATCTTGAGTCTCAGTTTCTGATCCATATATGGAGAAGGAGATTCCTCCACTAGTTTCTGATGTCTTCTCTGTACTGAGCAGTCTCTTTCTGAAAGATGAGCTACTGTACCATACTGATCACCTATGACCTGTATCTCAATGTGGCGAGGCTCTTCGACAAATTTTTCCATGTACATCGCATCATTCCCAAATGATGCACCTGCCTCAATCTGCGCTTTCTCGAGTTGCTCTGCAAATTCTTCTGGAGTATTCACTATTCTCATTCCTTTGCCACCACCTCCTGCAGTTGCTTTGAGTATGACTGGGTAACCTATTTTCTTGGCATCCTTTAGACCTTCCTTGACACTTTTGACTTGACCATCAGAACCTGGGACTACAGGGACTTTGGCTTTTATCATGGTTTCTTTGGCTGTGATCTTATCTCCCATGGACCGTATCATACTGGCTGTAGGGCCTATGAATTTTATACCATACTCCTCACAGACTTCTGCGAAATCCGCATTCTCGGAGAGAAAACCATAGCCCGGATGAACTGCATCAGCATTGGTGATTTCTACTGCCGCCATGATTTTGGGGATGCTCAGATAGGATTCCGAAGAACTCGGAGGTCCTATGCAAACGGCCTCGTCTGCAAATCTTACGTGCAGACTTTCCTTATCAGCTGTGCTGTAAATCGCGACTGTGCTGATACCCATTTCTTTGCAGGTCCTTATGACTCTTAAGGCTATCTCACCACGATTCGCTACAAGTATCTTTTTAAACATAGGGTCAGTTTTGGGGTACAAGTGTTGACGGTTATCCTTTCGGATCGACTAGAAAGAGTACTTGATCATATTCCACAGGAGAAGCATCATCAATCATTACTTTGACGACTTTACCTGCAACTTCACTTTCTATCTCATTGAACAATTTCATGGCTTCCACAATGCAGACTACAGAACCTTCTGAAATCGTATCACCTATGGAGACAAAAGCGGGTTTGTCAGGAGAAGAAGACCTGTAGAAAGTCCCTACTATCGGAGATTTCACTTCCAAGAGTCCTGCTGTATCATCCTTTGCAGCTGCTGGAGAATTAGCTGAGGCAACTGGAGCAGCAGCTACTTCCGCAGCTAGTGGTGCTTGCATCTGTGCCATCTGGGCTGGCGCAGCTATGACTTGCGCTGCTGGTCTTAATTTTGTGTAGCTACCCGTTCTGATTGATATTTCAAATTCGCCATCTTTCAGCTTGAGTTCCGTGAGGTCAGATTCATTGACCATTTGAAGCAACTCTTTGATTTCTTTATAATTCAATGCCATGGGTTATTTTTTTACACGTTCTACATAGGATCTGGAAGCTGTATCAATCTTGACCACGTCACCTTCATTGATGAAAATTGGCACTTTTATTTCAGCGCCGGATTCTACTGTTGCCGGCTTGGATGCATTAGTGGCTGTATTGCCTTTTACTCCAGGTTCTGTATAGGTTATTGCAAGAGAAACATATTGAGGTAAATCTATCGTCAGTGGCGTTTCATTTTCTGCGTGGAAAAGAATTTCCACGTTTTCTCCATCCTTGAGTAAGTCACCATTATCAATGGTGTTTCCTGGTATCATCACTTGCTCATAACTCTCTGTATTCATGAAATTGAAATCATCTCCTGTTTTATACAGAAACTGATAGGTCCTTCTTTCCACACGGACCACATCTATCTTATGGCCAGCAGGGAAGGTATTATCTATGACTTTTCCAGTCGTCAGACTTTTCATCTTAGTTCTCACAAAAGCTGGTCCTTTTCCTGGTTTCACATGAAGAAACTCAACCACTTTGAAGACATCGTGGTTATAATTGAGACATAAGCCATTCTTGATATCAGAAGTACTTGCCATTAGTTATTTTCGTTTTATTGAGTTGCTAAAGTAGTGATAAAATTAGTCTAGTTCAAAGCCTAATAAGCCCAAGTCAATAGGATACTACCCCAAGTAAAGCCCCCTCCAAATGCGGTTAAGATGATTTTATCACCTTTTTTGAACTTTGACTCGAAATCTCTCATACAGAGCGGGATGGTGGCAGCTGTTGTATTACCGTAGTTTTCTATATTAATGAGGACTTTTTCGTGTGGAAAATCCAGCATGTCAGCCACTCCCAGAATAATACGTTTATTGGCTTGATGCGCAATCACAAAATCCACGTCTTCAGGCTTAAGATCAGCATCCGCCATCAGTGTTTTGATAGTATCTGACATACCCTTGATAGCTGCTTTGAATACCACTCTTCCTTCTTGTCGGACACTATGCTCATGGTTAGCGACAGATTCGGCTGTAGCTGGAAATAAACTTCCACCAGCCTTTTGGTATAAATACTTGTGGCCCTCTCCATCACCATTGAGATCTGAATTAAGAATACCTAATCCATTCGTATCCGGCTCCAGCAAGACTACTCCTGCCCCATCACCAAATAATATGCAAGTTGTCCGATCGGTGTAATTTAATATGGAGGACATCTTATCAGCACCTACCACGAGAATCTTCTTGCACGAACCAGTCTCTATGAATTTAGTGGCTGTTATCAATGAGAAAATGAAGCCAGAACATGCTGCATTGATATCAAAACCGAAAGCATTGGTGGCTCCGATCTTATGGGCAATAAGATTGGCTGTATCAGGGAACACATAATCTCCTGTCACTGTGCCCACTATGATCATATCAATTTCCTCAGCACTGATACCTCTTTTCCGGAGCAAAACCTTTGCGGCTTCAGCGCCCATGTCACTTGTGGCCTTGGTAGGATCTTTGAGAATACGGCGCTCTTTGATGCCTGTTCTACTGACGATCCACTCATCATTGGTTTCGACAATTTTTTCCAGGTCTTTATTAGTTACGATGTCCTCCGGAACATAGCCTGCAACAGCAGTAATAGCGGCGGTAATTGGCTTCATAGAGAGTGATTTCTTGTTAGCCGACGAAAATAAGGAATATAAAACTGAGCACTACCCTGATTATAACCGATGAATCAATATGAAACACCAATTTTAAATTAAAAAATTTATGTATTCATAATCAATTGATTATCAGGTAATTAATCTAAATATAGTCTTTCCATTAATCACAAGTCTAGTCATAATGGAAGAGTGGAATAACTTTTGTTAAAATGTAACAAAGTGATATTCAATTTTTTACGTATCTATAAAAATCTTAATATGAGACTGTTACCCGTATTTATAATGTTAGCTTATTTGCTGCCAGCCTCATTGATGGCTACACCTGAGCCACCAACCGATGGACCTCAAAATAACGTGAAGTTTCACGCTGGATCTTTTAATAGTGGCTTAGAAAGAGCCAAAAGTGAAGGCAAATTGATGTTTGTCGAATTCTACGCCGATTGGTGTACGCCTTGTAAATGGATGGATAAGACCACATTCAAGGACGAAAATGTCGTTTCTCTCATCAACACGAATTATGTAGCCTTGAAAATGGACATAGAAAATGATGATGGCGCTGTACTCAAAAGTCAATACGCCGTACGTATGCTACCGACTATCCTTATTTTCAATTCTGAAGGTAAGATGGTGGATAGAGTCGAGAAGACCTTGAGCTCAGAATCAATGGTCAGCTTGTTATCTTTTCATCTGAATGGAAATAGTACTGAATTAACTGTGACTTACCCTTATAATAGTAGCCCTTCTGACAACAATGATTACGACAATTCACTCGATGACATGTATAACAAGTACCTGACTGCAGAGAGAAGAAGAACTAATTACAAAGTCCAAATAGCCAACTATACCGACTATACGGCAGCCTTTAAAAAAGTGAACGAACTGACAGAGACTTTCATAGAGCCTATTGTTGTTATCAATGAGTATGTCAATAACATGACTCATTATAAGGTGATGATGGGAGAATTCAATACACTGGAAGAAGCAGAAGGCTTCAGAGTAATATTAAATAGAGATTTTGGCATAAGCGGAATAATACATTAAACCCACTAAATGTTTTTATCCCAAAAACCTTGCAATTACATGATTGCAAGGTTTTTTTATGTCCCTACCCTTCGGAATTGAATTATTTATAGAGAAAACAGGGAAATTATGACATGTATCGCAACCTTATCGCGTTTTTTAGGGTAGCACAAGTATTATCACCCGTTTAGAGACAAGTGTTATGGTGTACACTGATGAACATATAGCACTTATCTCTATATTTGCCCGTTAAAGCAGCTTAATCCATGAGCAAACTGACCACGAGCTTCATCGCTCTGACAATATTCTACTTATCATCCACCCTACCAGGCTATGGCCAAGGAGATTGTGATAGTGGTCAATATCCCAATAATCTAACTTTTGATCTGAGATTGGAACCACCGGGTCCTTACAATAGTGGAGACGCCTTTGAATTGGTTGTATCCGTATCAGAATTCGAAAACATATTTGCTTTGAATTCACGATTGGCATGGGATCCCAATATAATTTGCTTTAATGCAGATACCATCGCTGCACCCTTCAACCCGCAAGTGGTGCTCGGATTTCCCAGCGAGTTACAATCCATAACTAAGAGAGACGCGGCAACTGTCGCCAGCACAGGCATCTTACCTTTAGGTTTTGTGGATTTCACTTCCATGACTAATAGTGGTGTGACACAGCCTGATGGTACGGATTGGGTAAGAATTTCCTTTATTGCTTGCGGAGATCTGGGATGTGCTGATTTCTTTCTTCTAGAAGATCCTGATGATCCCAGTATACAATCAGTTACAAGGATCACAGTAGAAACTCCTGCTAATCAAGCACCGATGACTTGCACGCAGAACGGCATTAACCTGAATATAGAGCCTCAAGATGAAGTGTGCATAGAATGCGGCGCTATCCCTTCCATGATAAATCAATCCTTCTGTGTTAATCCTGCAGGAGAATTAGAATTGACTTTTTCTGCTTGTGGTGAAGCACCTTTCACTTGGTCCATAGGAGCACAATCCGGGACAATAGCTACAGTAGGTGATTTGGTCACAGTTACCATACCCAATGCGACTGACTTCTTAGAAATATTAGATGCCAATGGTGTGGCCGACCCTGGAGATACCGGTTTTGGTTTGATAACTATAGACGGAACTGCTTATGAGCAATTGACTCTGGCTATCAGGAACGACAATCCACCGAACTGTAGCTACGATATTGTCGATCTCAATTACGTGATCGATGGCGGAGACGAATCAGCTGTCCAACCCAAATATGACATCGTTCTGAATGGTAGCAGTGGTGCTATTAATGAGAACAGATTTAATGCAGATAAGACAGGCTTTTTTGAAGTGCCACCTGGCGGATACCAAATTACAGCAACTGATGAAGCAGGCTGTTCAGTAGAACAATTCATTCTGATAACTGCACCTGATCCCATAGAATTAGAAATCTTACAGATAGATTCTGCCTCTTGTGAAGGTGCTACGGACTGGGCTGTGACCATAGTACCCACTGGCGGTACACCTCAATACAGATTAGGCAATATTGCAACTTTGGTAGACACCTTTTTCATTGATGGCTTTGATCTCTTCGGGGATACTTCTCAGACTTTTCAGGTTTTCGATGCTAACGGTTGCATAGAGAATATAGAAATAATAATTCCAGTTAGCTTAAGTGGAGATTTGGATATAGAACATGAGTTAGTGCCTACGGATTGTGACATGGATGTGGGATGGACATCTACTGCAATGCTGGAGCCAGGCACATACATACCGACACTTAGAAATACAGACACTAATGATGTCGTCACCTCTGCCACTACGGGACAGGCGACCTTTCTTTCAGAGAATCTGGCACCCGGAAATTATCGATGGACTTTCGTCAATATAATGACTAATTGCAGAGGAACTCTAGACTTTGTTGTTCCCACCTTATTCCCTTCCAGAATACAATTACAAGACGATAGTACGCCTGGAGATTGTGGAGTGGATAATGGCATAGCAACGGTTGCAGTTCTAGGGGGTACGATGCCTTTTACATATGAATGGGAAGACTTCCCTACCATTAATGTAGCTTCTATTCCTGATATAGCCGGCGGCACGTATGCTGTGACTGTTACAGATGCTTACGGTTGTTTCAGTGAGATCGTTCTAGACTTGTCAGGAACTGGCTACCTCAATATAACTGAGGCGATCGTAAGAGACAGTCTCGATTGTCAAGATGTAAATTCTGAGGCGGTACTAGGGGTTATGATAGACGCCTCATCTCAGGATTACACCATTACCTGGACAGATGACATGAACCAGGTAGTCGGTACTGGCCCTTTATTCAATAGTGCTATTCCTGGTGATTACACCGTTACGGTAAGCCTTAATGGCTCGTCTTGTATGGATGTCGAAATAGTTAATTTACCAGGAGTCACACCCTTCACCTTTAATCTTGTGGCCACTAACCCTATAAATTGTGGGCCAAATGCTCGTGATGGGGAGATCAATGTCGAGGATCTAGCTGGAGGCTCAGGGAACTATGCATTTGAATGGATGGCGCAGAATGCTGTCGGTGATAATTTGCCTTTACCCCCTCTGGGTTGGGATGAAACCTTTGATTTTACTAACGCAATTTTCGATGGGAACATTTTTACTGTAATTGTAGAAGACACAGATACGGGTTGTAAAGTGGAAGCCTCAGTAGAAATAATGAGTGCAGATGAAATTGACTTTGATGTTACAGCTACCCTGCCTTCTTGTCCTGGCGCCATGGATGGAGGCATATCCATAAGCAGTACGGGAATAACGCTGTTGTGCTTTTCCAATGATAATATGATGGAGGAAATAATAGATTGTGATCTAATAGGTGTTCCTGCCGGAAACTATTCCATACAAGTACAAGAGGCTGGTACCAGTTGTGCCAAGGACACAGTCATCACCTTGATGGACGGCGATTTCACTTTGCCTTTTAATGTTAATCCTACGCTACCTTCCTGTCCTGGTGCCACAGATGGCTCCTTGGAAATATCTGGTGCTGGATTGATCTGTAGAGATCAGAATACTGGTGATATCATACCTGATTGCATGCTCACCGATTTGAGTGCTGATAACTATGATTTGACTATTGAAGATGCTACTACAGGTTGTGATGTGGATACAACCATAGTTCTGGAAGATGGAATTTTCAATTTGCCGTTTTCTGTCAATATTGATGATCCTGAATGCCCTGGGGCAGACGATGGTTCCATCAGGATATTGGGCAATGATCTCATATGTTTTGATAATCTTTCGGGTGCGGAAATTGTCGATTGCATAATTGAAAATTTGACAGCTGGTGCATATGATCTCAAGGTACAGGATGCTAATTCCAGCTGCGCAAAAGATACGGTAGTCAACTTGGTTGATCCGGATATATTTACAGCAGAGATAACGTCTTCCACTGGAGTGTTATGTTTCGGGGATAGTAATGGCGCAGCCACAGTGGAAGTGACTACAACGCCACAAGGATTGACCAATTTTGCATTCGGATGGAATGGTGGGATGTTTGCCCCTCAAGGGCTTGCAGATTCTGAAACAGATCTGCCTGCAGGTGAAAATTTTGTGGTCATTGGTAATATTAATGGCTGCTTGGATACTGTCTATTTCCAGATAAATCAACCAGATGAGATTTTTGTTGATAGGCAGATCGAAGATACAGACTGTGCAGGTGCCTGTGAAGGGGCAGTTACCCTACTACCTGATGGCGGTATTACAACAATTACAGGCAGTTATGATGTGATCTGGGATGATGGCAGCATGGATATCATAAGAACTGATCTATGTGCAGGGAGTTACTACTTTACATTGACTGATGACAATGATTGTGCAGTCAATGATTCCATAGAAATCACTGAATCTGATGCTTTGATAATAACGAGCAGTGTCTCAGACTTGGGTTGTGACAATTCGGGGCAAGGTGGCAGTATTACACTGGATGTAAGTGGAGGCTGTGGCAATTACATTTATCAATGGTCAGAACCAAATCTGAGTGGTCCTTCTGGGACTGGTCTGGATATAGGCAGTTACAGCATATCCGTCACAGATGATTGTGGTTGTATGCAGATAATAGAAGAGGAAATACAGCAAGGTGCAGACTTGACTGCGGAAGCAAGAATAGAAGGCGTCATAGATTGTGCAGGAGATAGGGTCTGTGTAGGCGTGGATCCAGCATCTGTAAGTGGTGGGAATGGAGACGGATATTCATTCAGCATAAATGCCGGTAACAGAATAACAGATCTGGACAGTTGCATAATGGTGGGACCAGGAGAAATATTCCTGAGAGTATTTGATATGAATGGAGAATGTTCTATTAGTCTAGACCCTATTTTCATCCCTGCAGCACCTGAATTCACGGTGGATGTGGGCGACGATTTTGATGTGGAGTTAGGAGACGAAGACCTCTTTCTGATGGCTGATATTACCAGTAGTTTTGCCGTAGATACTATCGTATGGGAGAGCCTGGATTCTCTGGATTGCATCAATGCAGACTGCTCAGAAGTTCAAATCTTTCCAGTAAGCAATACGACCTATAGGGTTATAGTAACTGACGAAAATGGGTGCACTACTGTAGATGAAATCACTATAGGCACCAGCACGGAGAGAAGAGTCTATATACCCAATACCTTTATGCCAGGTTCCAGGACTGCGGAAGATAAATTCATGATACAAACTGGGAAAGGCGTTGATAGAATCGTTGATTTCAACATTTATGATAGATGGGGGAATCAAGTGTTCGAATTACCAGAAACTGCTAAGGCACATCCGACTTCCAGAGACGATGGATGGGATGGCAGGAAGAACAATCGAGATGTGGATCAAGGGGTCTACACCTACTTGGCCAAAGTACAATTCCTGGACGGTGATGTCATCCGTTATAGCGGACACATCACTTTGATAAGAGAAGGTCGCTAATAGAAAACTTTTGATTTACTGATTTATTTGCCTTTCAGGGAGTCTTTTGCGACGGTATTCCGAGTGGAAGGCAAGTCATTTTCAGCCTTGCCATCTTTAGCTTTTTCCTTGTCCTCAACGTTTCCAAACAGCATCAGCGTGATGGGTTCTATTGATGCATTAGTAGTGATGGTGATTAGGGGTTTTTGTTCTCCAGATTTACCCACACTATTGTAGCGAACACCGATATAACCCGTCTCTCCAGGCTCTATGGGAACAAAAGGATAACTAGGTAGTGTACATCCGCAAGTAGCATTTGAACTCCGGATAATTAAAGGCTCCGTGCCATTATTGGTGAATTCAAATTTGTTATTTATCACATCACCTTCAGTAATGGTCCCGAAGTCATGTCTAATCTTATAAAACTTGATAGCTGGACCCGTTTTCTTTGCAGCTTTTGGAGCCTTATTGCGTGGCGGAGTGCCTATATCATAAGATGTTTTGTCAGGCTTTTGTTGGTCGACTTTTACTTTTTCTGAAGATTTTAGTGCCTTGTATTCTGGTTTTTTTTCTGGTTTTTTTTCTGATGTTATATTATTTACTTCAGCGTCATTGGTTGCTGTTTCTTTTGCCTTGACACTTTGCTTCATGGCTGGAATCGATGGTCTTGCGGTAGCTTTTTTTTGCTGGATTGTAGGGGAAGATATTATTGGCTGCACATCGGGCTTGCAAGAGAAATTCATCGTAAGACTAGCGCAAGAAAATACCATTATACAGGTGTGATTCTTAAAAGTCTTAGATAAATTATGCATGTATTACTTGATTAAATTGAATCGACCAGACTTGGAATAAACTGTTCCTTGGCACTCATATTCTATCTTATATACATAGGTGGATGGCATTAATGGCGCACCTCTAAAAGTGCCATCCCATACTTCATTTTTATCCATGGTCTCAAAAAGTTTGCCACCCCATCTATCATATATCTCAAATCTGAGTAAGTCCGTGAGAATAAATTTATTGCTGAGACCATAGGTATCATTGAGCCGGTCTCCATTAGGTGTAAACGCTGTGGGGAGCAAGACTTCGGCACAATCTATATCTTCATCCTTGACAATAAAAACAGTTACACTATCTATCGTCTGACAGCTACCATGATCAAATTCCAAGTAATAAGTTGTCGTCGTAGATGGGCTAGCTACAGGATCTAGAACATTTCCATTATCCAGTCCCGTCGTCGGTGTCCAACTGAAATCAGGAGCGCAACTAGCACCTGTCAATATATTGTAAGAATCACCCTCAAAAAGAGTCGTGTCAGGGGATATTATCTGGTCGGGAAATTTGTCCTCAGCAACAAGTGTTTCGAGTCCTATCGGCACGTCATAAATCTTGATTGCGTCTATCTTCCCATTGAAATAATCATCCCTCCTGGGCACACAATCAGAGAAGCCTACTGTCACATCAAAATCCCTTCCGAAGATGACATTGTCTGTATAAGTAGCTGTCTCCACCAAAGTCCCGTCCAAGAAAAAAGAGAATACTTCCCCATCTCTGACAAAGGCCAGATCATGCCAACATCTATCCTGATTAAGATTAGCCCTGAATATTAATGAAGAGGAAATATCTGCTGACAATTGTATCCTTAATTCTTCTAAAACATTAGAGTATGAAATGACCAAAGAAGAATCCACTTCACAACTATCCTGGATGGCAAATAAAGTGTAAGATCTCATTCCTGACTCTATCCAAAACGAGAAACTCAAAGCATAAGTATCGCCTAAAAGTTCTTTCACTTGTCCATCCAATATCAAGGAGTCCGGGTCTCCTGTAAACTGCGTAGCTCTGGAATTTTCTCCCACTCCACAAGTAAAACCCAGGTTACCAATCATTGTGGCCGCTGCATAATTTCCAGTTGTATCAGAGAAATCATCTCCATCAAAATCATAGCTACAACTCGGTGCAATCTGAGCTTGCAACTGGACGCTGAACACTGTCAATAATATTGGAAGCAACAAAAAAGTTGCACTCTTGAATGAATATGACACTGAATTATATTTTATGAATCTCAAATTAAACAAATCAAATATTTCCGAACTGATGTGAGAGATAATAAAGGTAAAAGATCAATAATAAGACACCTTCCCATTTATTAATTCGCTTTGAAAACGTCATAGCCCCAAACATGATTGTCGTAGCCACCATAAAAGGTAATCCAAATGAAATAACGCCTGGAGGAATGACTAAATCCCCTAAGAATGAAGGTATCGACATAACCGCATAAGTATTGAATAGATTAGACCCCAGCACATTCCCTACTGCAATGGCATGTTTGCCCTTTTTTGCTGCAGAAATACTCACAACAACTTCAGGCAATGACGTCCCTAGAGCCACAAATGTCAAGGATATTATTTCTGGTGAAATACCCGCCAACACGGAGACACCTTCGATGCCATATATCGTGTATTTGGCGCCAAAATAAACCAGTACACCTCCGGCAATGAGCTTACCGATATCCATAGCTCTTACTGTGGGTCTGTGCTCTTCTTCACCTGACTCACTATTGGCCACACTATTGTATAAAAAACCTATTAAAGCCAGTAGGAATAAGATAGCCTCGATCGTTGAAAAATGGCCATCCTGCAAGGCAAAGTACATTAGAAAGGCTGACCCCAGTAACAAGGGCATGTCCACATCCCATATGTCAAAATCCAACTTGAAAGACTTACCCACCAAAGCGGTCATTCCCAATACCAAGAGAATATTTGTAATATTCGATCCTACCACATTCCCTACTACAATCTCGGTCGTCCCACTAAATACAGAAGCTATGGATGCGGCCAACTCTGGTAATGAAGTTCCAAAGGCGACAATCGTGACACCTATGATAAAAGGAGATATACCGAAGGATAATCCAATTTTCTCTGCAGAATCTATAAACCAATCTGAAGCAACCAATAACACGGCCAGACTAGCTGCTGCAATAAGAATGAAGGTTATCAAAATATGTTAATTTTCACTAATACGTTATCAGCAAAAGTAAAGCAAATAAAATCCATAGTTGGGACTTTAGACTTAATTTTGGTGTCGTGACTAAGCAAGAATCAGAATCGGCTGGAGTAGAAAAAGAAATGAGCTTCTTGGATCATTTGGAAGAACTCAGATGGCATATAATAAGGTCTCTTTTTTCAGTATTTTTCTTTGCCATCATAGTTTTCATGTTCAAAGATCTGGTATTCGACAAGATCATTCTAGCCCCGAAGAGAGAGTCTTTCATCACCTACAGAGTCATCTGTGGCCTCTCAGACTTCTTCTGCTTCACACCACCCGATTTCACTATACTTCCTCGCGAACTGGGAGAGCAATTCTTCACCCATATCAAAGTATCCATCTGGCTCGGTATCATCATCTCTTTTCCATATATCTTCTGGGAAATGTGGCGCTTCATCAAGCCCGGCTTATATAGCAATGAGCAGCAGGCCACTCGTGGGGTGGTATTTGTCTGCTCTACTTTGTTTCTGCTCGGAGTGATGTTCGGTTACTTTATCATTTCGCCCTTTGCAGTAAGCTTTCTAGCGGGCTACAACATCTCACCAGAAGTCATCAGCAGTCCTACCTTGGCGTCCTATGTGAGCTCGATAACAATGTTCACCATACCATCTGGAATCATATTTGAGCTGCCGATTGTTGTTTATTTTTTTTCTAGGATAGGCTTGCTGTCACCAGAGATAATGAAGCAATATCGTAAGCACGCCATAGTCTTCATACTGCTATTTGCAGCGGTGATCACGCCACCTGACGTCGTGACTCAATTTCTGATAGGCATACCAGTTTTGTTCCTATATGAACTCAGCATATCCATTTCCAAGCGGGCATACAAGAAATATCACCAGCCAGCAGAAGAGGAAAGGACTGATACCTGAAGCCAGTAAGCTGGTAGTATTCCTACCTCGCTTCCAACGTGATGAATGGACAGATCATCTCCTCCATGGACATTCCGCCATGCTGGAAAGTATCGTTGTACATCCTGTTGAACTTACTGTAATTGTTAGGGTATAAGAAGAATTTACTCTCTTTGGCAAAGATGAACTTGGAACTGATGTTCGGCCTGGGCAAATTCAGCGTATGCGGGTTGTCCTCGTGTAAGACGTCCCCTTTTTGAAAATTCAAATTCTTACCGACTTTGTACCTGAGATTAGTAGTCGTCTCTCTGTCAGCAAGGACTTTGGAGGGCTGATTGACTCTGATAGTTCCGTGGTCTGTAGTAATGAATAACTTGACTCGTTGTTCTGCAAGAGTCTGCAACGAGTTCCATATGGGAGAATTGAGAAACCAAGCCTTGGTCAAGCCGCGATAAGCTTTTTCGTCAGAAGCCAACTCTTTGAGGACTTCCATTTCTGTTCTCGCATGAGAGAGCATATCTATGAAGTTATAGACTATGACAGTTAGATCGTTGTTTTTGAAGTTGGGAACTTGATCCTGTAGCGTCTTGGCATCAGCAGCATTCCTGATCTTGAAGTAGGTCCATTTCAGTTCCCTTTTAATGTTCCTGTCGAGCTGTTTCTTCAGTAGTTGTTCCTCATATTGGTTTTTCCCACCGCTTTCATTGTCATTTAACCAATATTGAGGAAAAGTCCTCTGTATATCCAGAGGGGTCATGCCAGCAAATATGGCGTTTCGGCTGTACTGGGTCGTTGTCGGCAGGATACTGTAGAACAATTCCTCTGACTCTACTCTGTAGAACTCATTGATCACAGGGGCCAAGGTCATCCATTGGTCATACCTGAGATTATCAAATAGGACCATCACATTCGGTCGGTCTTGCTCTAATTTTGGAAATAAATAGCTACTCAATAGCTGGTGGGAAAAAACAGGCCCATCTTCTGCAGTCAACCATACCTTATAATTATTACTGACATAACGGCAAAACTCCTTATTGGCCTCGCTCTTCTGCATATCCAGAATATCCCTCATCGGCTCATTATCAGAATTATCCAACTTGATTTCCCAATCGATAATTCTCTTATAGAGGGTATTCCAGCCAGATCTATCCAGCCCACTGTTGATATCCATGGATATGGATCGGAATTCCTGCTGGTAATCTGTTGCTGTTTTTTCACTGACCAGCCTCTTGTTATCAATGATTTTCTTGAGTGAGAGCAATATCTGATTGGGATTTACTGGCTTAATGAGATAATCATTTATCTGAGAACCAATAGCTTGCTCCATGAGGTCCTCTGCCTCATTCTTGGTAATCATGACTATAGGTAGATTCTTGTGGGTAACTCTTATTTTCTCCAGTGTTTCCAGACCTGTGAGCCCTGGCATTGATTCATCGAGGAATACACAATCTATAGCCACTTCACTGGCTATCACATCCAGCGCATCATGCCCATTAGTGACTTGTATGACTTCATAGCCCTTTTTTTCTAAAAAGAACAATTGGGGTTTCAGCAGATCGATCTCATCATCTGCCCACAGGATTTTCACTTTGTTCATGCACTTGGATTAGTATTTAATAATACAGAAGGGTGTAAGTTATTAAGATTCACTTTAGCTCATTAACGAACGTTGCATATTGGCAATCTATTACCTTCGTGCAATAATGAGCATTAGAAAGATTATCAATGATCCTATATACGGATTGATTTCATTTCCCTTCGAAGAGATCTATACACTTATAGAGCATCCTTACTTTCAGAGGCTGAGACGAATATCCCAGATGGGATTGAGTACTTATGTCTATCCCAGCGCCACGCATACCCGGTTCAGCCATGCTCTGGGTGCGGTACATCTGATGTGCAAGGCTATAGATACACTAAGAATAAAAGGTGTAGAGATCTCTGATGAAGAATATCTGGCTGTATGCCAGGCCATATTACTGCATGATATAGGGCATGGTCCTTTTTCTCATGGTCTGGAAGGATTAATCTATCCTAAGCATCACGAAGAAATTTCTCTGGATATCATGACAGAACTGAATAAGGAGCTCGATGGCGCCTTATCATTGGCCATCACAATATTCAAAAATGACTATTCCAAGAGCTTTCTCCACCAGCTTGTCTCTAGCCAGTTGGATATGGATAGATTGGATTATCTGACCAGGGATAGCTTTCACACAGGGGTCGCAGAAGGCGTGATAGGTTATGATCGACTGATTTCCATGATGCAAGTTAAGGATGATGAATTGGTCATTGAAGAGAAAGCGATATTCTCCATAGAGAAATTCCTTGTGGCTCGACATATCATGTACTGGCAAGTTTATTTGCATAAGACATCAATAGTGGCTGAAAGGATGCTCAAGGAGTTCGTTCTGAGACTGACTGACCTTATCAAGGACAATAAATTAGCCTCAAGGGCCAATTCCGGGTTGGTTCCATTTCTTCAGGCTCGGTTATCTGGCACAATAAATGATGATTATTACCTGGAAGCCTTCACCTCACTGGATGATGTGGATGTACTTTCAAGTGTTAAAGAATCCATTAACCATCCTGATCCCGTATTGAGCTATCTATCCACCTCCATTCTGAATCGTCGCCTGCACAAACTCTTTTTGAGCGATGACCCGATTCCAAGTGACTTAATAGAAGAAAAGCGTCAAAATGCTGTAGCTGTCCTCAAACAGCACTTCCCTACTCACAATAACCTTGAAAAACTCGTGCAAAAACTCATCTTCACTGGCCAAGAATCCAATCAAGCCTACAATAATACTAGACAGACTATCAGAGTACTCCAAAAAGACGGTGTTGTAACACCCCTATCTGAAGTGCTGGAAACCCTTATAAACGTAAAGAAGATTACGAAACACTATTTATGTTATCCAAAATAAAATGAATACTTTTACACTCTTGTATACAGGAGGGATAGTTATGCCTGCCCTTTAATAAGAACCTTTATTTGACCTTTATTGACATTATTAATTTAAATTTAAAATCAACCATGAAACAAGTTAATCTGATTTTATCTTGTCTATTCCTTCTTGGTTCCTTGACACTTTCAGCTCAGACGCAGTCTTCTGCACCTGATGAGAGTATGCCTCAAGAGCCAGGCAAATGTTACGCTAGATGTTTGATCGCTGATCAATACGAAACCGTGACTGAGCAAATACTAGTTAAGGATGCAACGACAAGAGTTGAAATCGTACCTGGTTCAACAGAAACGCTTTCAGAGCAAGTTTTGTCTTCTGAAGGTAGTTCTACACTATCTGTCATTCCCGCAACTTTCGAAACTGTGACTGAGCAGGTTCTTAAGTCTGATGGCGCATCATCTGTTAATATTACACCTGCAACCTTTGAAACGGTTACTGAGCAAGTATTAGCTAGTGATGGGAGCAATGACCTTAGAATTATCCCAGCTACTTTTGAAACAGTTACTGAGCAAGTGTTAAAATCTGACGGAACATCTTCTGTTAATATCACACCTGCAACTTTTGAAACAGTAACTGAGCAAGTACTATCTGCAGAAGGTTCTTCTTCTGTTAGAATTACACCGGCTACTTTTGAGACGGCTTCTGAAGAAATAATCACGCAAGATGGTGCCTCAGATCTAAGAATTACGCCAGCTACTTTTGAAACTGCAACTGAACAAGTACTAAAATCAGACGGAGCCTCTTCTGTGAGAATATCTCCAGCTACTTTCGAAACTGTTTCTGAGCAAGTAATTTCCAATACCTGTGCAGCAGGCGGAGGGGGATATAGAAGTGCTGGAACTGCATTGAACGTATCATTCAACTCTGGTTCTGCTGTTTTGACTGCATCTTCTGCAGCTGAAATATCAAGAATTGCAGGATCACTTGATTGTGGAGCTGGTACTTCAAGAATCGTGGGTCATACTGATTCTCAAGGATCTGAAGCAGCTAACGCTTCATTATCGAGAAATAGAGCCAAGGCTGTATATGATGCACTAGTAGCGGCAGGTGTTTCTTCTTCTTGCCTTTCTTATGATGGAATGGGAGAATCAAGTCCCATCGCTGACAACAGCACTTCTTCAGGAAGAGCTGCTAATAGAAGAGTTGAGCTAGTTGCTCCTTCTTCAGGAGGTGCAGTAAGTACAGATGGAGATCCTAACTGTTTGATTAATTATAGAGTTATACCTGCACAATTCGAAACTGCTACTGAAGAAGTTTTGGCTTCTGATGGAGATTCTGATGTTAGAATAACACCAGCAACATTCGAGACAGTTACTGAGCAAGTATTGAAATCGGAAGGTACTTCTTCAGTTAGTGTTACTCCTGCACAGTTTGAAACTGCTTCTGAGCAAGTAATGACTAAGGCAGCATACACAACAATAAGAGTTATACCAGCACAATTTGAAACGGTAACTGAGCAAGTTCTTGTTCAAGAAGCTTATGAAGTTTTAAAGCCTGTACCTGCAACTTATGAGACAGTGACTGAAACAGTGCTTCAGAAAGATGGTTACACGACCTTGAGAAAAGTACCTGCGACTTATGAGACTATCACAGAAACTGTACTTAAACAAGATGGTTACACAACTTTGAAAGTAATTCCTGCCACTTATGAGACTGTTACTGAAACAGTTCTTAAGAAGGATGGCTATACGACACTAAAACAAGTACCAGCTGTATACGAAACTGTAACTGAGCAAAAGCTGAAGAAAGATGGATACACTACCCTTAGAAAAGTACCTGCAACTTACGAAACAGTATCAGAGCAAGTTCTAGTAAAAGATGCATACACGACGCTAAAGCAAGTGCCCGCAACTTATGAAACAATAACTGAAACTGTTCTTAAGCAAGATGGTTACACGACATTGAGAGCTGTACCAGCTGTATATGAAACTGTAACTGAAGAAGTTCTTAAAAAAGATGCATACACTACTTTAAAAGTAGTTCCTGCACAATACGAAACTGTAACTGAACAGATTCTTAAGAAAGATGCGTACACGACTCTTAGAGCAGTTCCAGCTGTATATGAGACTGTAACTGAGGAAGTTCTTAAAAAAGAAGCTTCTACAACCATCAGAGTAATTCCTGCACAGTACGAAACAGTTACTGAACAAGTACTGGTAGCTGAGGCAACTAGCAGACTGGAGAAGATTCCAGCTAAATACGAAACGATGACTGAGCAAATCGAAGTGGCTCCAGCATCAACAAGATGGGTTAAGAAAAAAGCTGACAAAAACTGTCTTTCTGCAGATCCTGAAGATTGTTTAGTATGGTGTCTCCAAGAAACACCTGCACAATTCAGAACAGTATCCAAGAAAGTAAGAGTAGGATGTTCTGAAGGATATACTGAGCAAGGAGATGACTGTGTCAAAACAGTTGAAATCCCAGCTAAATATTCTACTAGATCTTACAGAAAATTAGTTCAAGATGCTACAACAGAAACTGTTGATATTCCAGCACAGTACACGACAATTTCATCTAGAAAGTTAGTCACGCCTGCCACATCAGAGTCAGTAACTGTGCCAGCTGAATACACTACTAGATCATACAGAAAACTTTCTGCTCCAGCTACCACTGAAGCAGTTCAAGTACCTGCTCAATACACAACCATCTCTTCTAGAAAGTTGGTAACACCAGCAACTACGGAAGCTGTGACTGTGGAGCCTCAATACACAACTAGATCGTACAAGAAATTAGTTACTCCAGCATCTACGGAAGCTGTTCAAGTACCTGCTCAGTATGAGACCAGATCATACAGAAAGCTAGTTAATCCAGCAACTACGGAAGCTGTAACTGTGGAGCCAGTTTACGAAACCATCTCAATGAGAAAGTTAGTTACGCCTGCATCTACAGAATCTGTATCAGTTGAGCCGCAATACACGACTAGATCTTACAAGAAACTAGTTAATCCAGCAACTACGGAAGCTGTGACTGTCGAGCCACAATACACGACTAGATCTTACAGAAAACTGGTTACACCAGCTACTACGGAAGCTGTGACTGTAGAGCCACAATACACGACCATTTCTTCTAGAAAACTCGTAACTCCAGCAACTACAGAGTCAGTAACTGTACCAGCTAAATATGAAACAAGATCTTACCAGAACTTGGTTTCTCCAGCAACTACTGAGGTTGTAGAAGTTCCTGCTCAATATACGACTAGAACTTACAAGACACTTTCTGCTCCTGCTACTGCAGCAAATTCTTCAGGTGAGCCTCAATACACAACGAGATCATACCAGAAACTTGCTAATGATGCAAATGCTGAGAACGTGGCTGGTGATGCTAAGTACACTACTATCAGTATGAGAAAATTAGCTGCTGATGCAACTACAGAGCCTATGTATGGATCTCCTCAATACACGACGATTACTTCTCAGAGACTAGCGAATGATGCTACTTCTGAAATCGTTTCGGGTGATCCTTCTTATGGAACTTATACTTACCAGAAATTAGCTAGTGATGCATCTGCTGAAAACTATGTTCCAGGCGGATCTTCTAACTACGTGATCAATGTGAATTTCAACTCAGGATCAGCAGTTCTTTCTGGTGGCTACTCTGGAGAAATCTCAAGAGCAGTCGATAAAATCAACTCTATGGGCGGTGGTACCATAGTAGGACATACTGATAGCCAAGGAAACGATGCTGCTAACATGGAGCTTTCAAGAAATAGAGCGAAAGCTGTATATGATGCACTTGTAGCGGCAGGAGCGAATGCTTCTTCACTCAACTATGATGGAAGAGGAGAAACTCAACCTAAAGCGAACAATGGAACTGCAGACGGAAGAAGAGCGAACAGAAGAGTTGAGCTAGTTCTTGCTGGCGGTGCTGGAGAAGGAGATGGTAAATCATATTCTACCAGAACATTCCAGAGACTAGTGAATGATGCGAGTTCAGAAAATGTTACTGGAGATGCAAAGTACACAACTATCAGTATGAAGAAGTTAGCTAATGATGCTGCTGCTAATAACACTTCAGGTGAGCCTCAATACACAACTAGATCTTACCAGAAGCTAGCTAGCGATGCAAGCTCTGAAGGTGTAACAGGAGATCCAAAGTACACGACTATAAGTATGCAGAAATTAGTTAATGATGCTGCTGCTACAAATGTTTCAGGAGATCCTCAATACACGACGAGATCATACCAGAAATTAGTAACACCTGCAACGACACAAAACAATGCAATCGAAGCTAAGTACGAGAACAGATCTTACACAAGAACTGCTCCTGCTACTACTAGAGTCATTGAGATTCCTGCAGAATACAGAACTGTAACTAAGAGACAACTAGTCAAAGCAGGTGGATTCACTGAGTGGAGAACAGTTGTTTGTGATACGGACATGACGCCGCAGTTAGTTAGAAAAGTACAATCAGCGCTTATAGCCAAGGGTTATAACGTAGGTAGTGCTGGAGCTGACAACAGAATGGGAACTGCAACTAAAGAGGCTCTGGTTAAATTCCAGAAAGACAATGGTCTTCCAATAGGACAAATGGACTATGAGACATTGAGAGCTTTGGGTATCCAGTAAAAGGAAACCTTACTATAACATATAAAGCCTTGCAGAGACACTCTGCAAGGCTTTTTTTTATGCTACTTTTAGATCTAAAATCAATCTTATGAAAGACCAGCAAGTACAAGCACTCATCAATAAAGAGCTCCATCGACAGCGGGAAGGCATCGAACTTATCGCTTCAGAAAACTTTGCGAGTCTCCAAGTCATAGAAGCCATGGGCAGCTGCCTCACCAACAAATATGCTGAAGGCTATCCTAGCAAACGTTACTATGGCGGTTGTGAAGTTGTAGACCAAGTAGAGCAGCTGGCAATCGACAGGCTTAAAGAACTCTTCGGTGCAGAATATGCCAACGTCCAACCCCACTCTGGCGCTCAAGCCAATGCAGCTATCTTTCTTGCTGTCCTGAAACCAGGAGATACAATCCTTGGGTTCGATCTGTCTCATGGCGGTCATCTCTCGCATGGTTCTCCAGTAAATTTCAGTGGTAAAGTGTATAATCCAGTGTTCTATGGCGTGGAGCAAGAATCGGGCACCATAGATATGGACAAAGTAGAAGCACAGGCAAAATTACATAAACCCAAACTGATTATCTGTGGAGCCTCTGCCTATAGTAGAGATTGGGATTACAAGAGATTCAGAGCAATTGCAGATTCCGTAGATGCTCTCCTACTAGCTGATATTGCTCACCCTGCAGGGCTTATATGTACTGGCTTACTCAATGACCCTATTCCCCACTGTCATATTGTTTCTTCCACCACTCACAAAACCTTAAGAGGTCCGAGAGGTGGCATTATAATGATGGGTAAGGACTTTGAAAATCCGTGGGGAAGAACAACAAAAAAAGGATCGGTCATCAAGATGTCAAGCATACTCAATAGTGGCGTATTCCCAGGTATGCAAGGAGGTCCTCTAGAACACGTGATTGCATCTAAAGCAGTGGCTTTTGGAGAAGCCTTGGATCCAAGTTTCAAGGTCTATGGCGAGAAAGTCATAGCAAATGCGCAAGCCATGTCAAAAGCCTTTGTGGATAAGGGCTACAAAATAATAAGTGGTGGTACAGAAAATCACCTGATGCTTATCGATCTCAGGTCAAAGAATGTGACAGGCAAAGAGGCAGAGAATACCTTGATCAAGGCAGACATCACAGTTAATAAAAATATGGTGCCATTTGATGACAAGAGTCCTTTCGTGACTTCTGGAGTCAGGATAGGCACCGCTGCGATTACCTCAAGAGGTATGAGTACTGATGACAGCACGGAGATTGTGGAATGGATAGATGAGATACTAAGTAATGTAGAAGACAGCTCTAAGATTACAGCCATCAAAGCAAAAGTAAATGCTAAGATGGGCGGCTTTCCACTCTACCCGAGCTTGGAGTGAAATGTAATTAATTTTTGAGAACTGAATTGCGCATTTAGAATGGACTATCTTTTCTAATCTGATTGTGCTAATTGGTTGATCATCAAATCTTTAGGCAATTGTCTCGCTTAAATGCACTATTCGGTATGAGAATATGATATGATATTTATTACTACCCAAAGTGTTATTCAGCTGCTCAAAGAAAGTTAGCGGAAAGAGTAGTAGTAGTAGTAGTAGTAGTAGTAGTAGTAGTAGTAGTAGTAGTAGTTGTTGTTGTAGTCGTTTATTTTGATGATTACTTAAAAATCATAAGTCATTATACTGCTAACATATATAATATGTTTTGTATAATAAGCTTCTGCAACGATGGCTTGTGGCATCAACGACAAACCTCAAGTATAGACAGACATAAAGGAATATGGATCAATCTGGCGTTCTCGGATTAGGCTTAGCTTCTGACGTTGTAGACGAGCGAGTAGTATAAGATGTGCTCAAGGAATGTATCGCTGAATCATTCATTCAGATGGAAGGAATTAACTCTTATGGAATTATCCACCATTTTAGATAAATAAGAATGACGTTAAAAGCGATATTTACTAGTCCAGTTAAAGATTAGCATTTTAAGAAATACAACAAAGCTATAGAAGATCATATCTGGTTAAGCCAGACTACGCAACCCTCAGCTTAGACAAAGTGGAACTGTTTATCTGCTCCATTGCAAAGGCTCTATCCACCACAAATTCTGTTACATCTGGATGCGAAGGTAACTCAAACATTGGCTCTGCTAATATAGCTTCCATGATAGAACGCAACCCTCTAGCTCCTAACTTATACTCTAACGCCTTCTCTGCAATGAAGTCCAGAGCATCAGCAGAAAAAGTAAGATTGATATCCTCTAAATCAAACAACTTTTGATATTGCTTTATAAGTGCATTTTTAGGTTCAGTGATAATTCTGATCAATGTTTCCTTATCGAGTGGATTAAGGTAAGTCAAGACGGGCATTCTACCGATTAGTTCTGGTATAAGGCCATATGATTTGAGATCTTGGTGAGAAACATACTTCAGCAAGTTGTCTTCATCATATAACTCTTGGTCGGTCTTACCGAACCCAATGGTTTGTGTATTGAGTCTATTAGCGATCAGCTTATTGATCCCATCGAAGGCACCACCCATAATGAACAGAATATTACGGGTATTGACTTGAATCATTTTCTGCTCAGGATGTTTTCTACCTCCATAAGGTGGTACATTCACTTCTGTACCTTCCAGCATTTTCAATAAAGCTTGCTGCACACCCTCTCCTGAGACATCTCTGGTAATGGAAGGATTATCTCTCTTACGAGCTATCTTGTCGATTTCATCTATATACACAATGCCTTTCTGCGCGGCATCCACATCATAATCTGATGCCTGTAGTAATCTGCTGAGCATACTTTCCACATCCTCCCCCACATATCCCGCCTCAGTAAACACCGTAGCATCTACTATTGCAAAAGGTACATTGAGATATTTGGCAATCGTCTTGGCCAGTAATGTCTTACCAGTTCCCGTCTGACCTACAAATAGGATGTTAGATTTTTCTATCTCTACTTCGTCAGATGATTTTTGGTTCAGTCTCTTGTAGTGATTATAGACACTGACGGCTAGATATTTCTTAGCGTCAGTCTGCCCTATTATGAATTGATCCAGGTAATCTTTGATCATCACAGGGGTATTACCCTTGGGCATATTGAAAGTGAAATTATTCTTTGCCGTGGTTTTATTGCCCAGCTCTTCATTGACAATTTCATTAGCTTGCTCTACACAAGACTCACATATGTGTCCTTCTACACCAGCGATCATAAGGAGAGTATCTCCTTTGTCTCTGCCACAGAATGAGCACTTCTGACCTTTACTTTTTACTTTGGACACTAGGATTTAGGTTTATTTCTTATATGATCTCTGGTCAGCACTTCATCTACTAAACCGTAATTTTTTGCCGCATCTGCTGACATCCAATTATCTCTGTCACTATCTTTTTCGATACTCTCGAAGCTCTGGCCTGTGTGATGCGCCATGATATCGTATAACTCTTTTCTCAATTGCTTGATCAGTTTGTAAGATATTTCCATATCAGAAAACTGTCCCTGCATCCCTCCAGATGGCTGATGTATCATGACTCGACTATGCTGAAGACAAGTTCTCTTTCCCTCTTTTCCAGCACACAATAGCACAGCACCCATGGAAGCTGCAAGTCCAGTGCATATGGTACTGACATCAGGTGTGACATATTGCATGGTGTCATATATACCCAAACCCGCAATTACAGAACCCCCTGGACTATTGATGAACATTTGGACATCCCTCTTAGGATCAGTGGATTCCAAAAATAATAATTGTGCTTGTACTACATTGGCCACATAGTCATTAATAGGAACTCCTAGGAAAATAATCCTGTCCATCATAAGACGAGAGAATACATCCATTCCCACGACATTCATCTGTCTTTCTTCTATCACTTGTGGCGTAAAACCAGTGATATTTGGGACTGTAGTGTTGATATTATTCAGATGGTGATCGACTGCATCTGCATTTATATTCATATGCTTAGTAGCATACTTTCTGAAATCATTAGTAAGTGACATTATTTACTTCTCTTTAAGTTACTAGTTACAGTATAACGGCATTACGCCGTTTTTTTGTTCAAATTATTGACAATTTCGTAGAACTTTTCTTTATCAGTGGTTTTAGGATTGAGCTTTACTACTTTTCTAATAGAACTGAACAGCTTTGTACTACTAATTGTTTCGACGGCCGTGTTGACTTGTTCTCTATTCTTCATCAGAGAGAATACAGTATTCTTAAGTGCAGCCTCATCCATATAGGGAGAATACCTTCTGATGGCACTTACGAAATATTGAAATATTTCTTCCTCCTCTACTCTGACTTCAAATTTCTCAACTAATTTTTTCTTGATTATTCGCCACTTAAGTTCCTTTTTGAATCCATCGAATTCTTCTTCTGTCATTTCTGGCCTATCAGAATCTTGATTCAGCCATTTCTGTAGAAAAGTCTCTGGTAGATCCACTTGATGCGTATCCATCAATGTCTCCATTAATGTTCTGTCAAATATTTTATTGCTTTCTTCCTTGTAATAATCTTTAAGATGGTCTTCTACCTTGGCTCTTGCCTCCGCCTCTGTATTCACTTCACCCGGACCAAATGATTTATCGAAGGTTTCCTGATTCAGCTCTGCAGGAGTCACTCGGATGATTTTGGTAATTTCCAATCTGAATTCCTTGCCCATCCCTGACTTATCGAAATCTTCCGGTAACTTAAGTAAGTACTTTTCTACCATAGACGGCTCCATTTTAGCTTCGAGTTGGTAGATATCCACATCAATGGTATCCCCTTGCTTCATAGAGCTTAGTTGTTTCTTATAAGTATCACTCGTCGAGTCATACGAGAAACTGAATTCAGTACTATAACCCTGTGACAGTATCTTACCATTATAGAGCTCTCGTCCACTTACATATATGACATCTCCATCTCCTGCAGTTTCGTCGGTCGGTTCTTGTTCACCAAGACGCCTTTGTAGACTCATCATCTCATCATCTACCATTTCTTTAGATACCTCTACTTCATATATATCGTAACTGTCTGATTCTGAGACCCCTACCAATTCAAACTCTGGTTCCAGACCTAGTTCAAATTTGTATGTATAGTCTAGTGGATTCTTATGATCCAGCTCAGGAAGGTTTTCTTTATCTATCAGATAAGGTTCTCCTATGATGTTGAACTCGTCATCTGTTATGATTTTGGTCAATTCATCATTGAGAATCTTGGAGACTGCTTCTTGCATTACAGCACCTCCATACATCTTTTTGATAACTGTGAGAGGCGTCTTACCTTTTCTAAATCCCTTAAGCTGTGATTTTTTTTGGTAGTCTTTGAGCTGAGTGTTGTATTCTCCGAGATAATCATCTTTTTCAATGATTAGGGTCAACTCTGCATTGAGAACATCAATCTGACGTTTTTCGAGCCTCATTTGTATGTATGAAAGTAGGAAATGTAAAATAGAATTAATTCCAAAAAGTGCGGGTGGAGGGACTCGAACCCACACGCCGTGAAGCACTAGATCCTAAATCTAGCATGTCTACCAATTTCATCACACCCGCAGTTGAGGAATAAGAAGTTGCAAAGATAGATGATTTTAGGAACGTAGCAACTTTTATAAGGGTCAGAAAAACACTTTTTAAGTATCGAAATCTTCAGAATTTGAGTATAGAAATACTTTATTAGCTAACTTACTGAGCTTTAGTGAATTAACAGATATTATGCCTAAGGGAAGTGCCATAACAACAGAGGAATATGAGTTGATCGATGTCGAATACCAATCACTTTTAGACAAGTTACGCTCAAAAACCACAGAAGTAGATAGAAAACAGCTGAATGATGCATACCAGCTCATACTATCTGCACACAAATTCCAACGTAGAAAATCAGGGGAACCTTATGTTTTCCACCCGATAGAGGTTGCCAGAATATGTTATGAAGAGATAGGTCTGGGTGCAACCGCTGTCATCAGTGCCTTGCTGCACGACGTCGTGGAAGATACCGAGACAACACTGAAGGACATATCGCAGATGTTCGGTGAGAAGATTACCAGGATAGTAGATGGTCTGACCAAGCTGGATGGGACCTACAATGTAGAAAACAAACAAGCAGAAAACTTCAAAAAAGTTCTGAGCTCTCTGACTTATGATGTCAGGGTAGCTTTGATCAAGATGGCTGACAGACTGCATAATCTCAGAACCATAGACTCCATGCCCAAGGTCAAGCAACATCGAATCGCAGCTGAGACCGCATACATATATACACCACTGGCCCACAGGCTGGGCTTATATAACATCAGAACAGAGTTTAATGACATATGCATGAAAATCAGTGAGCCTGAAAAGTACAATGAACTCAATGACAAACTGCAAGCATCAGAATCAGGGAGAAGTCAATACATCATCGAATTCATAAAACCTCTGAGACAAAAACTGAATAAGCTGGGTGTGGAATACAGAGTACTGGGCAGATCCAAAGCCATCTCATCCATATGGAATAAAATACAGACAAAACAAATTCCCTTTGAGGAAATCTATGATTTATTTGCAGTCAGGATTATTTGCGATACGACCATAGAAAGAGAAAAGAGCATATGCTGGCAGATATATTCCATTATCACGGATGTCTATAACCCCATACCTGAAAGACTCAAAGATTGGGTGACTACACCTAAAAGTAATGGTTACGAATCCTTGCATACAACTGTCATAGGGCCTAGTGGTCGTTATGTGGAAGTTCAGATAAGATCTGAGCGGATGGATGATATTGCTGAGCGAGGATTTGCTGCACACTGGAAGTACAAAGGTGTCAAAAGCGAGCACAGCGTTTATGATAGATGGTTGGATAACATAAGAGCCTTATTAGATACTCAGCACAGCGATGCACTGGAATTTCTCAATGATTTCAAATCAAATCTCTTCCATAAAGAGGTCTATGTATTCACGCCGGATGGTGATATGAAAATATTACCGGAGGGTGCGACTGCCTTGGATTTTGCCTTTGAAATCCATTCCGAAGTAGGCTATCACGCCACTGCGATCAAGGTCAATAATAAACTAGTTCCCATGGGTCATAAGTTACAGAATGGGGATCAAGTGACTGTCACAACCAATAAAAACCAAAAGCCTTCCGAGCAATGGTTAAGGATGACCGTTACTGGCAAAGCCAGATCCAAGATCAGGTCTGCCATGAAAGAAGATAAGCGAATGCAGGGTCAGGAAGGTAAAGAATCCTTAATGAGAAAAATGAAGAATGCCAAACTTTCATATGAGGAAAATATTGACTTTTTAGTTAAGCACTCTGGATTTACCAATAGAGCAGATTTTTATTATGCTCTGTCCATGGAAGAAATAAAAATGCCTGACTTTAAAAAATTTGTAATAGAAGGGAATAGAATAAAAGATGTCATAACTGATCCGCTAGAAGAGAAAGTGGGTACTCAGGCACCATCAGACTTGCCGCCTAAGAGAACAAGAAAGCAAGAAAATATTTCCAAGTCCAGCATATTGGTCAATGGAGAATCTGCTGATCAATATGAGTTCTCATTGGCTAAATGCTGTACTCCTGTCCAAGGTGAGGACATCTTTGGGTATCTTACTGTAGGTGAAGGGCTGAAGATTCACAGAATGAATTGCAAGAATGCCACTCACTTGCTGGCTAATTACAGCTACAGGGTACTTAAGGCTGAATGGGCTCGTAAGTCTGGCACTAATTTCACTGTGATTCTATCCATTATAGGTGTTGATTCTGGGCCTGGTGTCATAACCGCAATCAGCAACGAGATAGGCAGTAAGCTAGGTATCAACATCAGGTCTTTCAGTATTGAAGGGTATGAGGGTTACTTTGAAGGGAAGGTGAGCATCTTTGTGAAGAACAAAGACCAGCTAAATCACGTTATTCACTCGATCAAAAAATTGGAAGGCATTACCAATGTCACTCGGATCATAGACGAAACAGATGGCTGAAATTAATACACATTTGAAAAAAATAACGGATGAAGTAAAACTCATCTTTACGAGTTATCTTGAAAAAAACAAATTCAGGAAAACGCCGGAGCGCTATGCCATTCTGGAAGAAATCTACAAGCGTACTGACCACTTTGATGCTGAAGCGCTCTACATCCATATGAAAAATCAGAATTACAGAGTATCCAGGGCAACTGTCTACAATACCTTGGATTTACTTGTGAATTGTGATCTTGTGACTAAGCACCAGTTCGGTAAGAACCTCACCCAATATGAAAAGTCCTATGGGTTCAAACAGCACGATCATCTGCTCTGCGTCGATTGCGGAAAGGTATTGGAATTCTGTGATCCAAGAATTCAGAACATCAAGGATATGATGGGTGAAATTTTAAAATTTAAAGTAACACATCATTCGCTGAATCTATATGGCAATTGTGATGGGGCCTGTGATAATAAACCTGTCAATAGCGGATTGGGGACTATTTAAGTTTGCTTGTTAGGGATCGGGGAGTCATGAGGGTCCTTAGTGGGAAAACCTAATTCCTGGTCAATTTCATCCAATAATTCTTCTGAAAGAAAATGCTCTATCTGATCTGCTTCATTATGAATCTGATCAGAATCCAAGCCCATTTTTCTGACCTGATAAGTCTCCCATAATCTATGGGCTCTGACCAGTTGTTCTGCCTTGGATATACCAGCTTCAGTAAGTATTATGCCATCGCGATTAATGGCGAGCAGATCACTTTTGGCCATCACAGAGATAGTTTCAGTGATAGTACTTTCAGGCAAATTGAGTTGCTCTGTAAGCTCACTTACTGGCGTATTCAAACCTCTTTTCTTAATGACTTGTCGCAATATGTCCTCTCTGATGATACGCTTCCTTTCGATACGATTCTGATTGTATTTGAATAGCAGGCCCTGAGTCGGAGATAAAAGCACTGCCATGAAATAAAAGGCTGTGGCACATAAAGTCATAGCTGGACCAGGTGTCGTATTGAAGATAATAGAAACCAGTAGACCGATAACAGCTGACAAAATTCCGATTAATCCAGAAATAAAGATTACTTTTTTCAATTGGTCAGAGAGCAAAAGCGCAGTAGCTGCAGGTGTGATCAGCATAGCAACTACCAGGATCACCCCGACTGTCCTGAGTGAAGCAACGATGGCAAAAGAGAGGAGTAGCATCAGAAAATAATGTATCGTCTTAGCCGAAATGCCCATTGTCTCTGCTATCGTGGGCTGGAAAGTGGTGACGAATAGATATCTGTAAAACATCACCACACATACAAGCGTATACAGACAGATACCTGCTGTCAGAAATATATCCTCATTCGATATGCCGAGCACATTTCCAAATAAGAAATCCTTCAAGTCCAAGTGCACGCCTTCGCTCTGATTAAGCCAAGAAATACCCATGATGCCGATGGAGAACATAGCGGTGAATATGATCCCTATGGCAGCATCGTTCTTGGTCTTGACATTCTGCTGGATCCAGGATATGGCTACTGCTGTCACTAACCCAGCAACCGTAGAACCGATGAAAAATCCCAAAGTGCTATATCCTACCAGCAAGAAAGCAAAAAAGATACCTGGAAGGACAGCATGAGACAAGGCATCCCCTATCAATGACATATTCCTGAGTACTATAAAGCAACCTAATACTCCGCACATGAGGCCGACTAGTGAGGATGCCACGAGAGCTCTTATGGCCCATTCGTTAGATAATATTTGTAATAGCTCTTCGATTCTTATACTTATTTAGCACAATATAATAATATTTTTAGGGTAGTCTAAAAATATGGGGCATTGTAATAAAAAGACGTTGAGCTTAAGTGATGCTTATTGTGCTCCAGCTGGTGGCGTGCCCCCTATTTTCTGGCGTGCTTGCATGGCCTGTGTGATCATATTGGTAAAAAATTGTTTACCGGTTTCGTCCATCTGATTGGCATATTTGGCCTGGCCATCAACGTAAAAGACATAAAACTGACAATTATCATCAAAATAGACATCGGCTTCATAAACAATCACCCCATTGGCTTGGTAAAATTGTCTGGCCATCGGCTTACAGCCTTTGGGTAGAACCGTTACTGGTTCATCACCAATATAAGTGATGTTGGTTCTGATGCTGGCTTGCTCATTCTGATTCATGCTGAATGGAAGATCATGGAAAATATAATCAATGATCTCTCCTTCATTCCACATTTTAAGTCTCAAATCATTAGGTATCCTGGGTAAAAGGGGCTGACCCTGAATGGTTGCAGTAGCAGTTTTTGATGGAGCTGGGGCGGCTTGCTTGCTGGCAGTATCGCCACCACAGGAAAATAATAAAAATAGAGCCCCTGCATATAATAACCTGTACATCTGATGAATTTTTAAAATGTGTATTCAGTTCTGATGGACCAAAAGTAACCTAATAAATAGCGGTCAAATAATGCTGGATCATTTAAAAGTTTATTGAAAGACCTCGTATATCTTAAAGTAACTGAAATATTCTCGGTAAAGGCATAATTGGCCCCAGCTAGCCAGCTTACATCTTGCTTATTGAACCATTCATCTGAATAATCCTGAGCATTGACGGAACTTGAGATCAGATAGCCTAGTGATATCCCTACTTGACCAGATAACTTATGATAATCATCCTTCTCGATATACCAGTCATTAATGGAGATATACAGAGGCAGCACCATATAATTGAGCTTGGTAATCGCCTCATTTTCAGGAGCAAACAGCCTGGAACTACTGCCTACCTGACTGTAGAGCAACTCTACATTTCCTGATAATTTCTCTGAGAGATCAAAACTGACCTTGAGTCCTGTCTGCAGACCCACTTTTCTGTATCCCACTAACCTATCCCCGTCCAATTGCGCAAAATTGGCCCCGAGTACAGCTGTGCCCTTAAAGCCTTGACCGATAACAGAATGGCTGATGAGCAAGGCCAAAAAAGTCAAAAAATTAAATTTCATATTAAAACTAATGGACATACGATTTACCGAGTATATTTGAGGTCATATCTATGCAAATGACCCTTAAATACAACAAAACTACTTTAAAAAAGCTTGAGGCGATTCTTACTGATTCGGAATATACAGTTAGATATGAGCGAGGACAGTTCAAATCTGGATATTGTCTCCTGCGGAACAAGAAAATAGTAATCATCAATAGATTTTTTGACATAAAAGGCCGCGTATCAAGCCTCCTGGAGGTGATGCAAGATGTAGAACTCATAGAAGAAAAAATCTCTGAACAGGGGAAACAATTACTCCAAACATTAGAAAAGTCCTATTCAGAAGAGTTACATTGAAGCAAATCTAAACGCTTGAAAGTAATAGCTCTGGGCACTGGCACATCACAAGGCATACCCTTGATAGGTTGTACTTGCCCAGTGTGCTGCTCTGAAGATAGTGATGATAAGAGATTGCGATCCTCCATCTATGTGCAATCACAAGCAGCAGCCATAGTTATAGATATAGGCCCGGATTTCAGACAACAATTTATTACTAATAAGCTTACAAGCATAGATGCCATCTTCATCACGCATGAACACAATGACCATATCATAGGAATAGATGAAGTCAGGGCCATCAATTTTACGCAAAGAAAATCCATACCCATCTATGCCAGTGAAAGGGTCTGTCAAGCGATACGCCAACGCTTTGCCTATGTATTTGATTCGAATCCGTACCCTGGTGCCCCACAAATAGAATTGATCCCCATAGACCATAATGTGCTATCTTTCAAAGACTTAACCATCACACCTATCGACATCAAGCATGGCAATCTGGATATTTTCGGTTATAGAATCAATAACTTGGGCTACATAACGGATGCTTCCGAAATTCCAGAAAAGGAAATGGAAAAATTAAAAGACTTAGAGCTATTAATACTTAATGCGCTCAGGAAGGAAAAACATCATGCACATTTCAATCTTGAGGCTGCACTGGAGAAAATAGAACTATTAAGACCGCAAATTGCTTATCTAACGCATATCAGCCACAATATGGGCATTACTAAAGAATGGAGTTCTGAACTACCAGAAAATGTTTTTAGTCTAGTGGATAACTTGACATTGGAGATTTGAAATACAATCTTGTAGCCTGTATTCTCATTTAAAGAGTATAATAACTAAATCTGAGCCTTATAACTATGATGAAAATAGTAAGAACTGTTCTGTGCCTGATGTGTCTGATACACAGCTCAGAATATCTTACTGCCCAAATGTCTCACCTCAATTCACTGCACCAAACCGATATATACAGTATATTACCTGCTTATGGAGGCTTGGACAGGTCCTTAAGTCTAAACTTTAACTATCGAAGTCAATGGACTAGTCTGGAAGGTAATCCAGAACAGCTCTATGTCAATGCACATCTTCCAGTAAGAATTCTAAAAGGGGGTGCTGGTATGACCATACACCAGGATAGAGTAGGTTCCATATCATTTACATCAGTCGGATTATCCTATAACAGACTCTATTTTGTTGAAGACAGGGTTTTTTCTTTGGCCTTGAAATTAGGTATGACTCAAGCTAGTAATGATGGGAATCTTATAATAACGCCTGAAGGCATCTATGAAAACGGTACTTTTTCTCACGAAGATCCATTACTGAGTATAAATGTTGTTTCTGGTGTCAGACCAGACTATTCCATAAGTCTATTTGCCGGAGCACAGAATTATGATTTGGGCATTAGCTTTTACAACCAATTTTTACCTGACACCAATATTGGGGACACAGATATCGAAAGCAATAAGCAATTATTGATTTTTGGTAGGTTCCCAAGGGTGCTATTTGGGCAATTGATACAGCCTTCTTTTTTAATAAGGTCGGATTTCCAACGAATACAGTCAGAACTGTCTGTCATAGTGAAAAATGGCAAAATTTTTGGAGGGTTAGGCTTACGGGGGTATAGTACAAACTCCCTAGATGCCTTGGTATTGAGCCTAGGTATCAAACTCAATAAACATTATACTATCTCATACGCATATGATCAAGGACTCAGCAAATTGGGGACAATTTCAGGTGGCAGTCATGAAATAAATGTGAATTACAATCTGAATAGATTATTGGGTATAGGGATGCTACCACCTGTCATCTACAACCCTAGAAATCTTTGATTGAAAAATGTACTTGAAGTACATAATACCATTGATACTTAATCCGTTATAAGCTTTGAGTTCTTAATTTGGGCTCAGGCAATATTTATCCAAAGTATCTTTTGAAGTTTAGTAACAAAAGTTATTTTTACATCCTTCCATATCAGGGAAGGTTGAGTTTTAATTTGGCAAAATCAGTTAATACAAACATGAAAAGACAATCATTGTTTTTAATGGGCTTAGTACTCTTACTATTAAGTTCTTGTGGGCGAGAGCAGTCCGGTGAGTTAGTAGGTGTCCTAGACAGGCCAGGATGGAATGGAATAAATCCCTTCGGTATGGTCTATGTTCCATCTGGTACTCTCACCATAGGTCAAAGTGATCAAGATGTATTCAGCACTTACACTCAGAGACCCAAATCAATATCCATTTCAGGCTTTTTCATGGATGACACTGAAGTCACCAATAATGAATATCGTCAATACGTACACTGGATAAGAGATTCGATAGCGCATACTATATTAGGTGATGTTTATACTGATGATCTTACCGGAGTAGATAAGATAGACTGGGAAATGCAGTTGGATTACACTATGGAAGATCTGGACGAAATGTATTATGAAGGTGATATGAAATTGTCTGAAGCAGAAAGAACTCTGGATACCAGACAGTTAGAATACAAATACAAGTGGATAGATTGGAAGAAGGCGGCTGGTAGTCCAGATGTTGTGAGATCCCAGCTTCTCAATGAGAGAGAAGTCAATGTCTACCCGGACACTCTAGTATGGATCAGAGATTTCTCCTATTCATATAACGAGCCTTTTACAAGAAATTATTTCTGGCACCCTGCATTTGATGACTATCCTGTCGTAGGGGTAGACTGGCAGCAAGCCAAAGCTTTCTGTCACTGGAGGACACATATCAGAAATGCATACAAGGGTGAAGATGAGCCCAACACTGAAGAGTACAGATTACCCACAGAAACCGAGTGGGAATGGGCTGCAAGAGGTGGAAGAGCCATTGCTCCTTATCCATGGGGTGGATATTATATCAGAAATGCAAAGGGTTGCCTATTAGCCAACTTCAAGCCAGGTAGAGGAAATTATCCTGAAGATGGAGGATTCTATACTGTAAAAGCAGATGCTTACTTTCCGAATGATTATGGGTTATACAACATGGCTGGAAATGTTTCTGAATGGACTGAAACCGCATACCACCCTAATGCTTACCACCATACACATGATCTCAATCCAGATATCAAGTATGATGCTAAAGACGATGACCCGGAATCAGCTAAGAGAAAAGTTATCAGAGGTGGATCATGGAAAGATATTTCCTACTACTGCCAGACTGGTACCAGAAACTGGGAATACCAAGATACAACAAAGTCATACGTAGGATTCAGATGTGCTCTGACCTTCTTAGGTAGATCGATCAATGACTTTTAAGCTCATTCAGCTTTACAAGAACTCTATTACACAAACACTAATCAGTTAATTTCTAACTTTTAAACATCTAACTAATGGCTTTTCACAAATCAAAAGGATTTAAATATCTTAAAAACTTAATCATCGGTGTAGGTGCAGCGGTAGTAATGATCGGAGCACTGGCAAAAATATTGAGTCACCCACTAGGTAACACTTTAATTACCGCGGGTCTACTGACTGAGGCTTTCTTATTCTTCATGCTCGGAATACTACCTCCTGACAAAGATTACTACTGGGAAAAATTATACCCGGGCTTAGATCAGTACAATGCTAATTTGACACCACTATCAGCAGGTGGCGTAGGAGCAGCAAGACCATTGGATGCAGATGCAGTAGAAGGCAGATTAGGAGGAATGTTGACAGAACTACAAGGTATGTCTACCAGCCTGGGAAGTCTGAAAGCTCTACAAGAGGTCGATTTTACTGAGACTAAAGGTCAAATAGAGCAAATGGGCAACTTCTACAGCAAAATGAATGAAGCTATGGAATCAATGAGCTCTACTGTAGATACGCTGAATCAAGCTAATGAAGATGTTACCGCATACAAGACCAATATGGCATCATTGAATGCTAACTTAAATTCCTTGAATGGAGTATATGGCAATGTTCTAGGAGCATTTAGACAACCATCTTAATAGTTAATCTTAACGATTAATTTAATTACCTAACTAAGTAAAAAAGATAATATATGTCTATTCCTAAGGAACCCCGTCAACTGATGATAAATATCATGTACTTGGTATTGACAGCATTGTTGGCACTAAACGTTTCCGCCGAGGTATTCAACGCCTTTAAAATAGTTGACAAAGGATTGAAAAAGTCAAATAAAGCTCTTGATTCTACAAACGATGGTGTCGTTCAAGGAATACAAGATGCTGCAAAAACCAAAGCATCTCTAGCTACTTATGCTGAGAGAATCGATCCGATCAGAAGTGAATCAAAAAAACTTACTGATTACTTGAATGGTGTTGTAGCAGAATTAATAGACGATAATGGAACAGGTGGATATATAGATGATCCCACTAATCCAGGTGTTCAGAAATTAAAGAAAGAAAAGGATTATGGTGTTACGACCAGAATCCTAGTCAGCGATCCTCAAGGTAATCCTGGAGTGGGAGAAGAAATAAAAGCTAAGCTCCTTCAGTTCAAAAAGGATATACTCAAGAACATAGATGAGGCTGATAGAGCATCATTCACTAATGAGATAGCCGTACAAATAGATGATGATACATGGCAGAATAAGGGAAAAGCAAGTTGGTCACATATGAATTTTGATCATATGCCCTTACAAGCTGTAATTCCGCTTTTCACCAAATATATCAATGATGTAAAGGCTACTGAGTCTGCTGCCTTGAATTATTTAGGGAATAAGGTAGGATCAGGTGGTACGACCGTCGTTCTAGATAAGTATCAGGTTGTTTCTGCACCTAAGAAGTCCTACATTATTAAGGGTGAGAAATACGAAACGGATCTTTTCTTAAGTGCCTCAGCAGGTGGTGATTCCAAGACTGGTATCAGAATCTCTGTAAACGGAAAAAATCTACCACTTAACAGTGAAGGTAATGCGCAATACTCTACCACCACTTCTTCCAATGGTGAGAAAAAGTATACAGCTACAGCTTCAGTAACAGATCCAGTATCAGGAGAAACAAAATCATACAAGAAAGAATTTTCTTATGAAGTAGGTGAAAGATCAGTTGCTGTTTCGGCATCCAAGATGAATGTTTTTTACATCGGTGTTGACAACCCTATCGAGGTGTCTGCAGCAGGTGTATCTTCTTCTGATGTAAAAGTCAGCATGGGTGGCGCTGGTGGAGCAAAAGTAAAACCAAATGGTAAAGGTAAATATATGGTAACAGTTACCACACCTACCAAAGCCAATGAATTCTGCAACGTCAATGTGACTGCACCTGGACTACAAGACAAGAAATTATTCAGAGTCAAAAGAATCCCTAATCCAGTTCCTAAACTTTCTGGAAAAAGAGGTGGATCAATGCCAAGTGGACAATTCAAAGCTCAATTAGGTATAAATCCTGAATTAGAGAATTTTGATTTCGATGCTAGATGTAAGATCAAAGGATTCAGACTGGTAAGAGTTGCTAAGAGACAAGATGCAGAGCCAGCAGACAATCCTGGAGGTAAATTCCAAGGTCAGGCTGCTAGTCTCATCAGAAAAGCTAAACCTTCAGACAAATACTTCTTTGAAAACATAAAATGTACCTGCCCAGGAGATAAGGCACCTAGGGATTTGGGTACCATGGTATTTAACGTAAGATAAAATCAGTAATATGCTTAAACAATATTTTTTCATTTTTGCTGGGTTACTCGCTTCTACTCTGACATTTGGTCAGATACAGACGACGGAATCTGGAACGCCTCTTGAAGACATCTATGTGGATGGAGTGGTATCTAGAACATTAGTCGAGGAATCCCCTGTCATAGAGTATGATCATGTGCGGGAAGCAGATGTTGTCTGGGAAAGACGTATCTGGAGATTATTGGATACCAGAGAGAAGATGAATATCGCTTTCAGGAGTCCTAAGGAACCTTTCTTTTCTATACTCAGAGAAATTGCTGAAAATGGCGACATCGCTATTTTCAAAGATGAAAACTTCAAGGAGCCATTGACCACTGATGAAGTGGACAAGAAGCTCAATAGGATAGATACTACCCTCGTCTGGGATCCTGACACATATGAAGAGAAACTTCAAGTTGTCAGAAATGAAATCAACTGGGAAGACATCAAGCAATTCAGAATGAAAGAAGTTTGGTACTTTGACAAAGAATTATCGCAGATGAAAGTTAGGTTACTAGGTATAGGACCGATTCTTCAAAGCGTGGATCCTGATACTGGCGAATTCAAATACCAAGAAGTACTTTTCTGGGTATACTACCCTGAGGCAAGATATGCTCTCGCTAAAAGAAGAGTTCAGAACGGTAATAATGATATCGCGCCGATGTCTTGGTATGATCTGTTTGAGCAAAGATTTTTCTCTAGCTATATCCTTAAACAATCCAATCCACTTGATCTGAGAGTCAAAGATATTTATTATGGTTATGAGAGAGAGGGAATAGACAGACTGATGGAGTCAGATAAATTAAAAGCTGAACTCTTCAACTTTGAACATGATCTCTGGGAATACTGATTTTCTGAGATAGAAATACAAGCCTGAATTATTAATTTAATTCAGGCTTTTTTGTTTCCAATATAGTTTGTTAGTTTATCTTCTCTGAATCATCGAATAGATGATTACAACCGATACTATTAAATATTCCAATGCAATCAAACTATAATTCTGCTTAAAGTCAGGTGTAACATAAGTTGAATAACTCAATACCACTACCCCGCTCCACACGACCACCCATAGTCTCTTACCCAGGATTGAACTTAAGAACAACAGCATTATCAAATACCACGGATGTACAGTTGTAGCAAAAAACAAAAAGCAAGCAAAAGCATGAAAGCAACCCGCTATAAGTTTCTCAAAGTTTTTATTTGCATCATTACCAGGCAATCTGTAAGTCAAATACAAAATATAGACTAGAGTAGTAATGCCCAATAATGGCCCTAACAAGGCTATCTGATTATAGCCGTAAATCCAATACCCCAATTTTCGAAGCACGAAGTAGATACTGGCATTATATTCAAACGATTGAAAGTAAAGATTCAAGCTATCCAAGAAATGCGGCAAATCTAAACTGAAGAAAAATGGAACAAATAAAATCAGCAGAGTTACTCCTAGCCCAAGCCCAAATCGTACCAACCCTTTATCCCATAAGAACTTAAAGACGAGAGGTAAAAACATCAGCGGCAACAATTTTACTCCCACTGATCCAGCAAATAAGCATCCAGCTATAAAATATCTTCTACCCATCATAGCCCAAAATCCCAAAGCCAAAAACATCACCATCATTCCCTCAAAATGCAGCTGGCCAGCAGTTTCTGTGATAAGTAGAGGGTTAAGAAAATAGATGAGTGCCCAGAAGACGGGCTTCTTCATTCTTCTCAGCAAATTCATTAATCCCACCAGGACCAGCCCATCACTCCCCAATAAAAACAATTTCATCACAGTAGCTGAAAAAGCAGGTGACCACTCACTACTAAGAGTCGAGCAATAGAACACTAACTGACTCAAGGGCGGATATACCGTGAAGTACGATTTGGAGTTTAGCTGGTCATATAAGGTTGCCAGATAAGGATCTGCAAGGCTAGGATCACTTATGAGTTCTGACGGTATTAACTCTAAAGGTGAAATCCCCATATATAGCAAATGCCCATCCCAGAGAAAGCGGTATATATCATCAGAGAGTTGAGGAAAAGCAAAGAGTAACAAAATTCTCAAGACTAATCCCAGGATTATACCCATAGTTACACTCAGTGCACCTCTGTAAATCTGATAGACTAAATAACCGTAGCCGACCATCGCTACAGTGTGGCAGGATAATATGCTAATAAAACTGCTCTGACTTACATAAAAGTTAAGATATACTATACCGAAAGAAAATAGAACTGCGGCAATGACCTGTAACAAACTTACTCTGGGTAGATCACTGTGCACTCAGATGTTTTATAGTAAAAAAGAAAATCGCACCGTATCCAAAGAAAAGCATAATATGAAATGGCACCATCGCCAGATTACCTGTCGTCAGTCCTGCTATAATTGCTAACAGAAAATACAATGACAAGGCACCTTCCATCATAGTGACTTTGGATATGGTATAATTATGATATTTCTTATCTCTTACTTTATCCGTGATCTTTTTAATATTGAACTTAGGTGTTCTGATGAACGCCGATTTTCTACCTAGATAACCCTGCAATACCGCAATAGAATTATGAAAAGACAAACCCATCGATAAGGATAAGAAAATGGGAAAAATGAAAATAAATTTAACAAAGGACATGAGCTTAGACTGTCCCTCCCAGGCCTTACCTACGTTTGCAGTATAGTAGATGATGAATATCAGTAAAGTAGAAAACAAGAATGTATTCATTACAGTAGCACTGAAAGGTAATACCACAAATATCAAAGGAACGCTGAAAACCCCTAATAAAAAGATAGATAAGAATACACTACTTCCTAGCAAGTGTATGGACCCGTGAATCTTACTGATAAAATTAATGGGGCTGGCCCAGACTTTGGGCAGTAATTTTTTAGCCGTCTCTGCACCTCCCTTCATCCATCTGTGTTGTTGGGATTTGAGACCTAGCATTTCTGAAGGCAACTCAGCTGGAGCTATCGTGTCCTGCAAGAATATTATTTTCCAGCCTTTGAGTTGAGCTCGATAACTAAGATCTAAATCTTCTGTCAATGTATCAGCCTCCCAGCCTCCAGCATCTTCTATGGCTGCCTTTCTCCATACACCAGCTGTCCCATTGAATTGCAGAAAATAATCAGCAAGCTGTCTACCCTTCTGCTCCACTGTAAAATGAACGTTGAGTTGAAAGGCTTGCACTTTAGTCAGTAGTGAATGATTCTGATTAATATGGCCCCATCGAGTCTGCACCACTGCCAACTTTTCATATTTACTGAAATAAGGCAAAGTCTTCTTCAAGAAATCCTTTTCAGGCAGAAAATCTGCATCAAAAATAGCAATGAACTCACCCCTGACCTTTGACATGGCTGCCTTGAGTGCACCTGCCTTGTACCCTACCCGATCTGATCTGGTAACCAGTTCTATATGGTAACCTTGGGCTTGGTATTCTTCCACCTTTGTCTTAGCTAAATCCATGGATTCATCAGTAGAATCATCTATGACTTGAATTTCAAACCTGTCCTTGGGATAATCCAATTGTGTAATATTATCTATCAGACGATTAACAACAAAGTACTCGTTATATAGCGGCAATTGTACGGTAACGAAGGGCAAGTCTTCTGAGGCTACTGGTTCTGATATGAGCTCTTCACTTTTATTTTTTGTCAAATAATGAAGCAGCAGATGGAATTGCATCAAGCAGTAGATACTTATGACAGCCAAACAAGTCAGATATATCAACATCACAATATTTCCCAACACTACCATCATAACAACTTAAATATAGTCCAAAGTATCTTGTGCCCTGCCAGTACTGTTCCTTTGATCGTTCCAGATATTTTAGAAATTCCTATTCTCCTTCTATAGGTCACCGGTACTTCTTGTGTCTTATAGCCTTTTTTGGCAGCTTTGACTTGCATCTCAACAGTCCATCCGAAATCCGTATCTTCCATATCCAAGGCCATTAGTGAGTCATATTTGACTGCTCTAAAAGGACCTAGATCCGTGTATCTATGGTTATATATTAACTTTATAAGCGTCGTTGCCAACCAATTTCCGAAGATCTGCTGAGGTTGCATGGATCCCCTTTCCATGTTTCCTAGCGCTCTGGACCCTATGACCAGGTCACTATCTGTTTTCTTGAGACATTCCGTCAGCAAAGGCATTTCACCTGGGTAATCAGAGTAATCTCCATCTATGAATACGATGACCTCTGGAACCTTTAATTTTTTGGTTATGTATTCCATACCTGCCAGACAAGCTGATCCATAACCCATCTGAGGTACATCTACAACAGTGGCACCACAAGCCATTGCTACTTCTCTTGTCTTATCCTTGCTATTATTATTACAGACGATTACCTCGCGTACAAGGCCTTCGGGAATATCATTGATGACCTTTCCGATAGAGTCTTCTTCATTATAAGCTGGAATGATCACATCGACTATCATAGACTTGAACAAAGCTAGTTCAATCTCCATATTAAAAAGGAATCATTCGGGACATTTACATGAATAATATCCTACATTTGAAATCACAACTATAGCTATTATACTATGCCTTTAAGGTCTTTTTACTGGGTACTGCTGAGTACTTTTATTATCCTGCTGCTCTTTAGTGCCTGCCAGCGGGATGAGATTTTTGAGGGTGCTGACATACCTCTAGAGCTATCGTTGGACACTTTGAGATTTGATACTGTATTCACAGAGCTGGGAACCATTACAAGATTTTTCAAACTTTATAATACTTTGGATAAAGCCGTGATCGTGGATGCAATCGAGCTAAGCAGCAGTAACACTCCTTTCAGAATAAATGTGGACGGCATACCCGGAAACCCGGTAAGCAATACCCGAATAGAAGCCAATGATAGCATTTACATATTTGTGGAAGCAACCATAGATCCTGACCTGCCACTCAGTATCAGCCCCTTTGTAATAGAGGAGCAAATTAATATCCGAGCAGGAAATTCCTCCTATCTGGTGCAGGTGCAGGCTTGGGGCCAAAATGCCAATTATGTCCCGAACAAGTTCGCTGGTAGTCAAATCAATTCCCTTGACTGCAATGGTACAACCTTGGTATGGGATGATGAAAAGCCTTATGTGATCTATGGAGTCTTAGCATTGGAGAATTGTTCCTTAGTTATAAGCGCAGGTACCGAAATCTACGTTCATGGAGGGGTAGCAATCAATGAGGATACAGGCATTTATAGTGATGGCATTTTAGCAATATTGGATAGTAGCAATATTGATGTGCAAGGAACAGCCGAGAGACCTGTTATTTTCAGCTCAGATAGATTAGAACCTGCCTTTGATAGAGTGCAAGGGCAATGGGCAGGCATTCTAATTCAACCCGGAAGTCGTAATAATAAATTTAGTCATACAATAGTTCGCCATTCGATAGTCGGTGTTTCAGTAGACTCTGCTGCACAGGCAACACTTCTCAGTTGTCAGTTTGCTTATACTAGTGGGAGTGGTCTAGTGGCATCTCATGCTGAAGTCTACGCAGAAAATTGCTTGTTCTATCAAAATGAAGCCAGTGGGATAAGTTTAGGCTACGGCGGAAACTATGAATTCAATCATTGCACCATCTCCAATTACGAAAACCAAGGTTCTGCCTTGTCCGCTAGTAATTTCAGATGTGATGATCCTTTATGTCAAGGTGATATATTCCCCAATGCGCTCAATATGTCTTTCACTAATTGCATTTTTTCAGGAAATGATAAAGACGAAATTTCACTGAGCGATATTTTCAGGGGAGATGAGCCTTTGTTTTTTAATTATAGTTTTGAAAACTGTATCGTCACAGTAGAAGAGCTCCTTGAGGAAGGCTCCTACCCCAACTTTCTGGATGACTGTATTGCATGTGCAACCATTACCAAGCAGGATAGCTTGTTCGAAGATTTAAATGAAGACCTCTATCAGCTTGATAGCTTGTCTTTGATCGCAATAGACCAGGGCAAATATATTCCAGGTATAGATGTGGATATCATCGACAATCCCAGAGACGCATCAGCAGTAGACGTCGGTTGTTACGAATATCGAAAGTAAGTCTAAGTTTTCTCTGTCTTCACCGTCATCAAAACCAAGAAGCTGATGATGAAAAATATCGTGATACTGAGAATGGAATAACGCATATTACCAGTGAGCTGGTTGACTAATCCCCATATGAATGTTCCTGCAACCACAGCTAGCTTGGTCAATACATCATAAAAACTATAGTAAGACGCAAGAGCATCAATATTGTCATCCAGCATCTTGGAATAAGTGGATCTGGATAAAGATTGGATGCCTCCAAAAACCAACCCGACAAAACAAGAAAGCACATAAAATTCTATACTACCCGTTACAAAATAAGCGCTGGCACAAACAGCAATCCATATAGCTATTTGAATTAGAAGTGCTATTTTGTTACCAATTTTTCCAGAGATATATGCAAATAAAAATGCCCCTATCATCGCTAAAAATTGCAGGAGTAGTATCAATATGATCAACTCTGTTTGTTGAAAATTCAAGACCTCTTCAGCAAATACACTTGCCAGATATATCACCACGTTAACACCAGCAATAAAAAAGAAATACGCTATGAGAAACTTCTTGATATTGGAATTTCGCAGCAATATCCTGAAAACTGTCGAGACCTCATTCATTCCTTTCATCATAAAACTGGATTGAAACTTGAGTCGATTATCAGCTGGTAGAACTCTGAAAGTCAGAAGCGCAAAACCATACCACCATATCCCAACTAATATAAAACCGATTCTGACAGGTAAGGTATCCGATGTGAATCCCAGGGCTTCTCTAAACTGAATCAGACCCAATATGATGACAAGCAATATGACACTACCTATATACCCATAAGCATATCCTTGAGCGCTAACTTTATCAAACTTATCTTCAGTAACTATATCAGGCAGATAAGAGTTATAGAATACAACACAGGCACCAAAACCAATCGTCCCGAATATAAAAGCAATCAACCCTAACCAGGCCGTCTCTGCACTCTCAAAAAAGAAGAGTGACATACAAGCTATTGAACCTAAAATTGTAAAGAACTTCAGGAAGAATAACCTCCTACCAGAAAAATCTGCCAATCCAGAAAGGAAAGGTGTCATTATTGCATTGAGCAAAAAAGCAAAAGAAATCGAAAATGAGTACAAGGCTGTACTATTTATTGACATCCCTAGCAAGGTGATGGTCTCTGGAGCCATAGAGGAAAAGAAAGGAGGGAATACTGCTGTCGAGATCACTAAAGCATACGCAGAATTGGCCCAGTCAAAAAACGACCAACCCCTGATAACCTTAGGGTCATTCTTATTTAATACCGTAGATTCATTTCGCTGCATACTGTGAAACTAAGTTTTTTATTCCTTGGTAACTTGAAAAATATTAATTTGTATATTACAAAATGTACTCAATTAATATTTCTCTCATCTAATGTAGGTCAATCACACGTTTACTTTTAAATGTTAAAGAATGAACATCGTAATTCTGTCTAGAAATCCTGCACTATACAGCACTCAAAGCCTTGCACGAGCAGCCAGAGTCAATCATCATTATGTCAAGATAATAGACTATGTCAATTGTGATTTGATCATGGAAGATGGAAACCTTACTACTATGTATCATGGACAAATCATCAAGGATGTGGATGCCATCATACCCAGGATAGGGGCCTCTCATACTACCTTTGGTTCGGCGGTGATAAGACAGTTTGAACAAAAAGGCATAATCACGACATTGAGCTCAGACGCTTTGCTCATGTCGAGGGACAAACTGACCTGCTCTCAGATATTAGCATCTAAGGGCCTTCAAATCCCCAAAACAATTGTATCCAATAACTCACTGATGTATGCAAGACTCTTGGATACCTTTGATGAAAATATCGTTATCAAACTGATCAATGGGACCCACGGCATAGGAGTGGTATTAGCTGAAAGTAAAGGACAAGCGGAATCCATACTTGAAGCCTTTAACAAGACCAAGCAAAAGTCAATGATGCAAGAATTCATTGCTGAAGCCAAAGGAGCCGACATCAGAATATTCGTGGTGGATGACGAGGTGGTGGGTACTATGAAAAGACAAGCCAGAAAAGGAGAATTCAGATCTAATCTCCATAGAGGAGGGAGCTCATCCGTAGAGCCTATTACTGATAAAGAGCGAAAAGTAGCTCTTGAAGCTGTCAAACATCTGGGACTGAAAATCGCCGGAGTTGATATGTTGAGGTCCGCCAGAGGACCGCTTATCTTAGAAGTGAACGCTTCTCCAGGATTAGAAGGAATAGAAACGACCACTAAGGTGGATATTGCAGGGCGAATAATTAAATTCGTGGAGCGAAACGTAAGGCTTGCTCAGCTACATTGATCCCCAAATTCACATGACAAAGAATTTCAGAACAGAATACAACAATATAAAACCTGGTGATCATTCAATTATCAAGCTTGATGTCGGGCGGTTGCCATCAGATACCAGTTTATCTATACAGGTACATGTATACAGAAGTAAAACTCCAGGACCTACCTCGCTCATACTTGCTGGCGTACATGGCGATGAAATCAATGGTATAGAGATTGTAAGACGCTGCATCAAAAATGATGGATTAGAAAAAATCAGACATGGCAATATCATTGTTATTCCTTTATTGAATGTGTATGGATTTATCAATTTCAACAGGTTTGTGCCAGATGGTAAGGATGTCAATAGAAGTTTTCCTGGCACTAAATCCGGCTCACTAGCCTCGCGTATAGCTGGCACTTTGACTAAATACATATTGCCAGAAGTGGATTATATTTTTGACTTCCATACAGGAGGAGATTCAAGATATAATTATCCGCAGATTAGGTATTCGCAGTCTGATAAGAAGGCAGCTGAGCTATCCAGGATCTTTGGAGCACCTTACATTATTCAGAGTGGTATTATTTCCAAATCACTACGCAAATCTGCGAGAGACAGTAAAATTCCCATTCTGGTATTTGAAGGTGGAGAGGCTACTCGACTCAATGGCCCAGCCATCAAGATCGGAAGTGAGGGACTCAGAAGGTGCCTTTCACATTTAGGATATCAAGATCTGGCCACTCATAGCAAACCGAAAAAATTACCTATTCTAATAACTAAAACCAGCTGGATCAGAGCTTCGTTTTCTGGCATCTTCATTTGGACACAGAAATCTGGAGACCTTGTCACGAAAGGAGACAAACTGGGATCCATAAATGATCCAAATGGAAAAAAATCAATTTCAGTATTAGCACACAAGACTGGCTACCTTGTAGGTCATAATAATGCTTCAGTTGTCAATCAAGGAGATGCACTATTTCATTTAGGTTATGAATTTGAAAGTACTTATTAAAATAATTGTTTCATGCTTATGCGCCGTAGTTTCATCCACTGCGCAATCTGTTAGTGGGCTGCAAGCGAAACTGGACAAAACTGTTTCTGCTTCAATATTTGAAAACGCTAACATATCATTCTCTGTTTTTGATGTAGAGCAAAGAAAAGAAGTTGTCAGCCATCGATCAGAAAAAGTTTTGAGTCCAGCGTCATCGTTCAAGCTGTTCACGACGCTTACTGCACTTAAAAATCTAGGCGCAGATTACACCTTTCAGACGGTCCTAGGTCATACGGGAACCATAGATTCTACAGGACTGTTAAAAGGAGATCTGATTGTCAAAGGCGGTGGTGATCCCACTCTCGGCTCTTCGAGAATCGCTGGCAATCCTGATTTTAAATCTATAATAAAGTCTATGGTTGCTGCCATTATTCTAAAGGGTATCACCTGTGTTCAAGGCCAGTTGATCATAGATGAATCCATATTCGATAGCTACCCAGTAGCACCGTCATGGCAATGGAATGACTTAGGTAATTATTATGCCTCTGGGGCCTGGGGACTCAATGTCAATGAAAATCAATACACCATCTATTTCAAGGATAGAGGTGTCATAGGAACTAGGCCGAACATTCACAGTGTTTCTCCAATAGTGAAAAAGTTAAACCTCTCTAATGAGTTGTTAGTGGACTCCACCCACACTGGCGATCAAGCATATATATTCGGCGGACCCTATAATTACGACAAACGTATCGTAGGCACCATCCCACAAGGAGCAGGTACTTTTTCCATAAAAGGCTCGATCCCCGACCCACCGTATTTTTTTGCAACTTATCTAAAAAAAGCCTTAGAGGAAGCCAATATCCAAGTACCCTCTATACAGACTAGCTTCAGACCCATAAAGAATAAATTAAACCAGATAGCAACCTACCCTAGCCCACCACTGAAAGAGATTGTCAAAAAAGCGAATTTTGACAGTAATAATCTATATACAGAAGCCTTAATCAAAATTCTAGGTAAGGAAACGAATGGACAGGGCTCTGGTCAAAATGGCTTGGTAGCTGTCAAGAAATTACTGAGAGCCTATAAAGTCAAAGTCGATCATCTCAACTTCAATGATGGTAGCGGACTATCTGCACGGAACTTGATTTCTGCCAAGGCTTTCGCTCAATTTCTAGCAGGGCTGTCGGAAGATTTATCAATGAAAGAAATAACACAGTACATCCCCAAGGCAGGTATCTCCGGAACAGTAAGGGGCATGCTGACTAATTCCACTGCACGAGGAAATATCTGGATGAAAAGCGGATCAATGGAATCAATTCAGAGTTATACCGGATATGTCAATGCTACAAATAGGAAATGGTATAGCTTTTCATTTATTGTCAATGGATATTCTGAAGAATACAGAACAGTCAGATCAATAATTGAGAAACTTATAGAAGCCATATATCTGCAGCCCCCAAGTTAAATATTGTATTTTTGGTCGTATGATCATTCGTTCCTTCCAGTTCTGGTTAATACTGCTTTGCTTTACAGCAATTTGTTGTAATACAGAAAAATCCACTCGTACTGTGGATACAGAGCCGAGTACTGAGTCTCAAGACTCAAAGCCACAAGACAAGAATGTAGAATCCGAGTCAAAGTCAGATGATGAGAGAATGACTTGGCAGAAACCTTCGGAGGTCATCAATGCCATGGGGGACATCTCTGACAAAGTAGTAGTAGACCTCGGTGCCGGTATCGGTTACTTTGCATTCAAATTACTGACTAAGTGTGAAAAAGTCATAGCAGTTGATATTGCCAAAGACAAGATTGAAATCCTGAATGGGTTCAAGACCACCCTCAATCCTGACCTTCAAGCCAAATTAGATACAAGATTAGCAACAGTGAATGACCCCAATCTGAAGAAAGGCGAAGCTGATATCATCCTCATAGTCAATACCATAGCCTTTTTGCAACCTCGAGTCAGCTATCTTGAAAATCTGAAAAAATTTCTGAAACCGAGTGGTCAGATTTTTATAGTAGACTATAAGTCCAAAAGAGTTCCAGACTATGTGCCCGCCCCGGATTTTGAAGAACGACTCTACATTCATATCTTAGAAGATCAGCTCGAAGCTGCTGGTTATCAGAATATCGTGGCTGATGACACTACCCTGGAGTACCAGTATATCATAAGTGCTAGTATATAGCTAGTTACATGCAAACAGATGAAAAATGCCTATCCACAAAAGCAAAGAGTCTTACAGACACATTGATTTTCTACCACCCAAGAGCCTAGAAAAAATAGTGATACCCATTAATACAAGAATAGTGTCTAGATGGGTTTACGAAAAATCAAATCTTCACCACTAATAGACATTTGCATACGTTTTGGGTTAGCACCACTGTAGAGCCCTTTGCAATTAAGACTTCAGTACTCTTATCATATTCTTCTATCTCTCTTACCTTTAATATTGATCCCAATTTGATCTTCTTTTTATTCAAGTACATAAGGAGTTCTCTTGAGCTATTCGTTATACCACACAGCTTTCCACTTTCTCCTATCTTCAAGACTGTCAAATTTAGATAGTTAGGATTCGCAATTTTTCCCGATTTGTCAGGGATTGGAGAACCGTGTGGATCTTTAGTTGGAAATCCTAATATTTCATCCATCCGATCAAATAATTTTGTCGATTGTAAATGTTCCATTTCTTCAGCAATCTCGTGGACTTCTTCCCATCCAAAATCCATTATCGTAGCTAAAAACATTTCAGTTAACCTATGTTTTCTAATGATTAATGCTGCGACTTTCTTTCCTTTAGATGTCAGTTTTAGAGGTTTGTACTTTTCATAAATAATCCATTCCTTTTCTTTCATTTTTTTAACCATACTGTTTACAGTAGGCTTACTAACTCCCATTAGCTGTGCTAGTTCAGAAATGGTAACAACATTCTTTTCCTGAGAAATGGAAAAAATGGCTTTTAGATAATTCTCTTTTGTTTGTGTAGGCATTAAATGTGAGTTTCAGTAGTAAAGATAAACATTCATTAGGATAATTTGTTAGATTAGTCTAACTTATTATATTTGCACCTTATAACTTTACAAACATATAACATGAGTCCTAAAAAGTCCTTATTCACCTTACCTTTTGTTTTATTCTCATTCTTTGTTTCATATGGTCAGTCAGGTAGCATTCATGGTAATGTAAAAGTCGATGGTATTGTACAGGAGTTTGCCACTATTGCAATTTCCACTGAACCTATAATCGGTACTCAAACCGATAGGAATGGCAATTTTCATTTGCACAATATTCCTTACGGAACTTATGATGTATCTACATCTTATGTTGGCTTTGAAACAAACAAACAAACTATTAGTATAAATGCTAATAATGAAGAAATAGAGCTGCAAATTAACCTTGTTGAAAGTGTTTTGACATTTGATAATATCGTTATTACAGGAACTAAAACTTTTAAAAGAAAAACCAATTCCCCTGTCATTGTAAATGTAATAACTAGCAAAACTTTAGATAAAGTTCAAGCCTGCAATCTGTCTGAAGGATTAAGATTCCAGCCTGGCTTAAGAGTTGAAACAGATTGTCAAACATGCAATTATACACAACTACGAATGAACGGCCTCGCTGGTGGTTATTCTCAAATCCTGATAAATGGTCGTCCTATTTTCAGTCCATTGACAGGACTCTATGGCTTAGAGCAATTACCTACAAATATGATAGAACGCATAGAGGTAGT
>ENA-ORXM01000250-ORXM01000250.1-marine-metagenome-genome-assembly--contig:-NODE-250-length-106876-cov-4.425191_pt1 | contig 106876 bp, 71 predicted proteins | sample MGYA00237867_ERZ511480 | MGnify/ENA primary metagenome ERZ511480 (study PRJEB26309, sample SAMN06266103) | marine metagenome | isolation source: Algal blade | place: United Kingdom:Sidmouth, United...
CAATTTTATACTGGCTACGGCATACGTTATTTTACGCGTCACAAATTCTAAACCTCTTAATGGTGATTCATGATTAAAAAGGATGCCACTACATGCAAACATGTCATATGACTCTCTGTAATTTTTAACAATGTAATGTCCAAATACTTTGGCTACACCATAAGGGCTTCTAGGGTTGAGAGGCGTCTTTTCTGATTGAGGCGTTTCTAAAACTTCACCAAACATTTCACTCGTTGAAGCTTGATAAAATTTTGAATGTGGGCTTACCGTACGAATAGCTTCCAATATTCTTAATACACCCATAGCATCTACATCAGCGGTAAGCATTGGCATTTCAAAAGATGCGCCTACAAAGCTTTGAGCAGCTAAATTATAAACCTCATCTGGCTGGTACTTTTTCATCACATTGAATATGTTACCAATTTCTAAAAGGTCCATGTAAGCTACCTCAATGTCATTTCTAATTCCAAGTTTGTTTAATCTCCAATAATGTTGATCAACGCGTCTCCTATCAGTACCAATGACTCTATATCCTTTCTCTAAAAGTAATTTGGCTAAATAAGCGCCATCTTGTCCACCGATACCAGTAATTATTGCAGTTTTACTCATGATTGTCTCATAATTAGGGCGTGAAAATACGATTATTAGCTTTAACTAAGGTCATATTCTTCTAAAGGATTATCAGATCTAAAACTGAAGCAGTATTATCCTAGTTAGATTTGGTTTGTAGGCAGTTTTCTTATCGTAAGTCGTTGATTGTCAGATGGTAAGTTTGAATTTTGCATCTGACGATTATCATATATGTTTGCTTCACTGTTGAAAATGAACAATCGATTGAAAATTCCCCAAACTAAGCAAACGCATCATAAGTAAGAATTTGCCAAATTAGACACTTATTCTAATGTACTAATGTGAACATTAACGAAGTTGTTTAAAACGGATCTTCTAAATCCTCGGGAACATATGAATGAGCTTGATCTATAAAGTAGGTAGCTAAAGATTTGTCCTTAGTGTCTAATAATTTTTTTCCAATTAATCTTAGTATCAATGCATAGGGAATAAGTAGGATCCCAAAAATTATGCTGGTTATTATTACACCATTGACTTTACTTATTACTGTAATTAATTTCCAGTAAACGCTTTTAATAAATGAGGCAATATATTCAGAAAGTAGTGATGCCAGTCCAATCGCTCCACCTATCCAAAAGAAAATAATGTTCTGTGTGATATGGAATATGATTAAAGCCAAAATGACAATGCCTAAGACGTACTTATATGTTTCGTTGGAGTTCTTCATTAAAACAATGTATAAACAAACGATCCTACCACAGAACTTTCTGCGACAAGTATTAATATACCTAAAAAAAGAAGCATTATAATAATGGGTGCTAACCACCATTTTTTTCTTTTGCTTAAATATTTAAATATATCAGATAGAAGTTCCATCTTTTTTCTTTGAAATTAAGTAATTATTTAAAACTAAAAAATCCATATCAGTTTTTAGAAAGCATTGTATAGCATCTTCTGGAGTATTGACTATAGGTTCGTCTTTGATGTTAAAACTAGTGTTAATCAAAATACCATGACCTGTAATTTGTTTAAAAGCTTTCAAAAGATTATAAAACCTAGAATTGGATTCTGCGTTTACAGTTTGAATGCGCGCTGACATGTCCACATGAGTGATGGCAGGGAACTTAGATTTATTGAGATACAGTTTTTCTTTAACTGCTAAAGCACTATAATTTTCTGGTACGTCATTAATGATATCATTTTTGACTTTATCCACCAAAAGCATGTATGGCGAATGCGTTTTTATTTCAAAGTAATTTTCAACATCTTCCTCCAATACAGCAGGAGCAAAAGGTCTAAAGCTTTCTCTATTCTTAATTTTTAGGTTGAGTTTGCGTTGCATCTCTTCATTGCGTGGGTCACCCAAAATGCTTCTATTTCCTAAGGCACGGGGTCCAAACTCCAGTTTTCCTTGATACCAACCTACAACATTACCTTGCGCTATAATGGTTGCCGTTTGTGTATACAATTCACTGAGATTATGATATTCCTTAGTGTGTAAATTATACTTGCTGATCAACGGTACGATGTCAGTAAAAGCATATTCTGGTCCTAACAGACTGCCTTGTATTGAATGTGTAGGATTTAGAGGCTGATCAAAATAAATATGATAAGCAGCATATGCCGCACCAAGCGCTCCGCCAGCATCGCCTGAAGCAGGTGTTATAAATAAATTTTCTAAGCCTTCAATTTTATTTATTCTACCATTAGCTACGCAGTTTAAAGCAACGCCACCTGCAATGCATAAGTTTTTTGATCCTGTTTTTACTAAAGCCGTTTTTGCTAGTTTTAAAACAACTTCTTCAGTGACATGCTGTATAGCAAGCGCTAAATTACAATGTTGAGTTTCAAGTTCATCATCTGTTTGTCTTTTGGCTATACCAAACAAGTTTTCCCATTTACTATCATTGCACATCTTTAATCCTTGAGTATATGAAAAGTAACGCTGATCTAAATGAAATGAACCATCTTCTTTGATGTCAACTAAATTTTCTTGAATTGCAGATTTATAGTTTTTATATTGCTCTGATTGAGCATCTCCATAAGGAGCGAGTCCCATCATTTTATATTCGCCAGAATTGACTTTAAATCCTAAATAATAAGTGAAAGCAGAGTAGAGTAAACCAAGTGAATCAGGAAAATTTATGCTGACAATTTTCTTTATTGAGTTTCCTTCACCTAGGAAAATTCCTGTCGTATTCCATTCACCAACACCATCAATTGTCAGTATGGCAGAGCGCTCATAACCTGATGCATAATAGGTACTAGCAGCATGAGAAAGATGATGTTCAGGAAATAAAAGTTTAAGTTTCTTTTTATCAAATGAATCTATCTCATGCAACTTAGATTTAATCACATTTCTGATTAATAGTTTTTCTTTAATCCATATAGGCATAGATTTTAAGAATGACATATAGCCTTTGGGCGCATTGTGTAAATAGGAATAAAGTAGTCTTTCAAATTTCAATAATGGCTTTTCATAATAGCTGATTGCATCTAAGTCACCAATTTTTAATCCACTTTGCTTTAAACAATATTTAATTGATTCAATGGGAAACTTAGGGTCATTTTTTAATCGAGAGAACCTTTCTTCTTGTACCGCAGCTATTATTTCACCATCTACAATTATACATGCCGCAGAATCATGATAAAAAGCAGATATTCCAAGTATTTTCATTTACTTAAATCTGTTGTAGTGAAAATAGAATTTTTATTCAGATACTCGTTTAATTTTGATGCCACAACTTTATTTCCCTCAACATTGTAATGTCCATGTTTAGCAAAAAACTTTGGATATGTGGTCTGAAAATCTGCTATCTCCAAAAAAGATCCTCCTAAATTCAGATACTTAATATCCTTTTTTTCTAGGATGTTTATCAGGCTTTGGTAGTTCCATTCTTTTTTATCGTAATAGGTTTTGAAGTCTTGAATTTGAGGGAATAATAAAACCAAACTTTTATGGCCTTCATTTTCGCATTCCATTTGAAAGTCTACCATTATTTGTGCAGTAACATCTAAAGCTTGCGAAGGGTGCTCAGGATCGAAAAAGCTCGAATAGAATGCTTCGCCTGATAGCTTAGAATTTATGAGATAATGATTAAACAATTTTGCAAATGAAATTGAAAAAGGCCATTTTATATATGTTGGGCCTTCTTCTGATTGAGCAAAGTAATCATCTTGGAGAAACACCTTGGGATTATTTATTACGCTTTGTGTTTTGTTATTTCCTTGAAGTTCAATCAATTTATTTACACCTTCACTTGCGTTGTAGCGATATCTTGGTTTGAATCCAGGAAAGTCCATAGCTGCACTAATCATATTTCTATAGCTATTTACATTTCTCATTATATTGTCGGAAGTGAAACCAAGAATATATAGTTCAGCGTTTGTGTCTTTTTTTGTTTTGAATCTTAAGAAAGCTTGATCCGTTCCAAAACCATCCACTCCGAAATTATCAACATTTTCATTGATTTGTTTTGATAATAGATTGCTCCAGCATTCCTTGTTTGTCACTTCTGCACCTCGTGTAAAGGAATCTCCAAAAACTTGTATAAAAGGTACTTTGTTATTCACTTCGTAAGGATTTATTCTAGTGCCCTTCGCGGAATAGTGTTTGGATTGCAGAAGTTTTGTTGATGGCCAACCTGTGATCGCATCTCGTGTCTTTAGGTATTCTTCAATGTCTACTTCTAAAGGTTTGTAGACTAAATTAATATTTGAATTATTAGACAAATATTTTAGACTTATAGATGATGTCAATTCCAAAAGAATGAAAAGAAAAAGAATATACTTAATCCATTTCATAAAGGATTATGTTTTATTAAGTTCAGCCACACGATTGTTGATCTCTTCTATTTTTTGTTTATGCTTCTTATAGAATTTTTTCATATTAATCGTCTGGTACTTTTTGAAACCTGAAGATGTGTCAGTGCCTGAAGTAGCGCCCTCGAAGTGGTAAATTATACTTTCAGGTGTTACTACGGTTTCAATACCATTGCGCCATGCATTATAACAATAGTCAGCATCTTCACAATAACAAGGATGGAACTGTTCGTCAAAGACACCTACTTTATTTATCGTGCTCCGCTTTAGGAAAAACGAACAACCTGAAACAAAAGAAGCTCTTTTGACAATTTTATATTCTTCTTGATCAGGATCTTCCCATTTGCCTATATTTCTACCTGTCCCATCTGTATATAATTCTCCTCCAAATTCTTGAAGCTTACCATCTGGATAAAGAATTTTTGAACCTACAATACCAACAGTTGGACTTAAGTATGCTTCCTTAACCAAACCCGTAAGCCAATTTTCTGTTACCTCAACATCATTGTTTAATAAGACCACATCATCGTCAGGAAACTTTTGCATCATCCAATTATTTGGCAATACAAATACATCGTTATTTTCTGAAATAATTGGAAAAATTCTTTCATCTTCAGATATGGATTCTAGATATTCTTTTGTGCCATCTTCGCATCCGTTTGAATGGATCAAGATTTTATAATTAGGATACGAAGTGTTACCCAATATAGAGTCAATACATTTTTTCAACAAATCAACTTTGTTGAAAGTCACTATACAGATTGACACCATTGGATGGAATGAATCTACCATTCTCTTTTTATTGATCTCGGGACCAACAAGACCATTGAGTTTGGTTTGGGCCGCGGAGGTTATACTGCTTAGATCATATTTGTTATTCAATAACTCAACAACATACTTGGCCATTTGAGCAGGACTCTCAGTCAAAAAAGCTTCTTTCTTATTAATTAAATTAATCCCTTCGTTCCCTATTTTATTTGTGACAACAGGTTTGCAATAAGAGATAGCTTCACAGATTTTACCTTTGACACCTGCACCTGCTAGCAAAGGGACAACAACAACTGCTGAGTTGTCATATAAACCTTCAATGTCTTCATCTCTGACAAAACCCTTAAAATCTACGTCATCTAATTCGCCTAAAGCGACAACATTTTCAGGCGCATTTGAGCCTGCTAAAATAAGTTTAGCCTCAGGTATTGATTTTTTCACAATTGGCAAAATTTCAGTTGCTAAGATTTCTGCTGCATTGATGTTAGGGTAGTGCCTGTAGCCACCTAGGAAAAGGATGTTTTTGTTATTTACCGGTTGGTAGTTTTCTCTTTGCAGTTCCTCAATGATTGAAACGACTCTTGTGTCAGCTTGTGGTACTTCTTCTTTAACAGCAATAGAATCAGTTTCAGAGACAGTCCAAATCAGATGTGCAGCCTTGTACACCTCTACTTCCGCAGCTTTGTTTTTCTTTAATTTCTTTTTATCAATCCCATCCCAGTTGCCTATACTGCGTTCTTCTCTTACCCAATGGATATCAACAGTGTCTACTATCAATTGTGCACGAGGATATAAATCTCTGAAAATATGACAATCATACCAAGTGTAATACCAAGCATAAATAATCACATTGAAACCTGGAATTTCTCTTTTTATTCGGTCATAGTCGTGATGATCAATAACAGTGACATTGTCCGATTCTAATTTCTTTTTGTGATGCGGTTTACTGCTTCCTTTTGTGTAAGCAAAAACATTGTAATCTTCTGCCAAAAGCTTGAGCATATACCACGCTCTCTTTCCGCCAGCTGATTCGTCAAATTCAGGAAGAGTAGGGGAAATGAATAAAATGTTCCCTAATTTATTTTTTAATGTATTTGTAGGTTGAGTCTCTTTTGGTGTTGTCTTTTTTTCTTGTTGGCCACCCCAATAAATAGGAATATGATATTTTAAGCTCATTGATTTAATTTATATCAAGATGGCTTCTTGATTAAGTGACTTTACTTTTTCATTGACGACGTCAACTTGATCACCATGTTTTTTATGGAATTTCTCCATATTTATTTTTTGATATTTCTTAAAACCTGAAGAAGTATCTGTGCCCGATGTGGCTCCTTCAAAATGGAATATAATACTATGTGGGGTGACAATTGTTTCTAAACCATTTTCCCATGCAGAATAGCAGTAATCTGCATCTTCACAATAACAAGGATGAAATTGCTCATCAAAAACGCCTATCGCATTTATTGTAGATCTTTTTATGTAGAAACTACAACCTGAAACAAAACTGGCCCGCTTAATAACTTTGTATTCTTCTTGATTGGGATCTTCCCATTTACCAATATTTCTTCCTGAACCATCACTGTATAATTCACCTCCAAATTCTTGAAGTTTACCATCTGGGAATAAAATTTTAGATCCAACTATCCCAATGTTTTTACTTGAATAAGCGGCATCAACTAAAGCGGTCAACCAACCTTCAGTAACCTCAACATCATTGTTTACCAAAACAGCATCGTTGTCATCAAACATCCGCATCATTTTATTATTTGGTAAAACAAATACTTCGTTTTCTTTAGAGAGAATAGGAATAATACGGCTATCTGATTCTGCGGCAGCAGAAAGATATTCTTGTGTCCCATCTTCGCATCCATTTGAATGCACAAGAATTTTATAATTAGAATATTTTGTATTACCAAGAATACTTGAAATGCATTTTTTTAATAGCTCAATCTTATTGTATGTGACAATGCAGATTGAAACTTGCTTGACGATAGAATTTATCATCCTTGCTTTGTTCATTTCTGGTCCAACAAGATTTGATAATTTGCTTTGTGCCGCGCGTGTCAATTTAGGTAAATCGTATGTTCTTTGCATCAGTTGAATCGCAAATGCTGCCATCTCATCTGTGTTTTCCGTTATGAATGCTTCGGTTTTATGCTCGAGATTAATGCCTTCATTTCCTATGGCATTTGTAATTACCGGTACACTATATGATATAGCCTCACAGATTTTACCTTTTACACCTGCTCCCGCTAATAAAGGAACGATTGATAGAAATGTTTCTCTATATAAGCCCTCGATGTCTTCATCATTTATAAAACCTCTAAACTCGATTCCATCTAATTTTCCTAAGGCTTTAATGTCATCTGGCGCATGTGCACCTGCAATGATCAATTTGGCGTTCGGTATGGCCGCTTTGATTTTTGGAAAAATATCATTCGCAAGAATTTTCGCAGCATTGATATTAGGATAATGTCTGTATCCTCCTAAGAAAAGAATGTTATTGGTTTGAGGGTCTAAATAAGAATCTTTTTTTATGTCCTCAATGATAGAAACAATGGCAATATCTGCACCTGATATTTCTGCATGAATAGCATCTGCATCCGTCTGCGATACCACCCATATTTTATCAGCTCGACGATAAACATCTAATTCTTTTTCTTTGTTTTGAGCCCACTTCTTTTCATCAATACCATCCCAATTACCCAAGGATCTTTTTTCTCTAACCCAATGGATGTCGACGGTGTCCATTATTATGGTTGATTCAGGATAATACTTGAGTATATAACTACACTCATTCATCGTATAATACCAACCAAAGATGATGGTGTCAAATTGAGGAATGCTGCGTTTTACATTTTCAAAATTGTGCGTATCTATTATTATAATGCCATCCTCTTCTAGTTTTCTTCTGTGATGATCTGGTTTTTGACCTCTCGTATATGCATACACTTGATATTCTTCTTGGAGCAACTTCAGCATGTACCACGCTCTTTTTCCTCCTGCAGATTCATCAAAATCTGGTAGGTTGGGAGAAACGAATAGTATGTTTTTTTTATTCGGATTTAAAGTACTAGATATTATTAAAGGTTTAGAGTCGTCTGATTCATGACTGAGAATCGCTTCAGTCACTGGAGGTTCGTTGTTAAGATGATTTCTGAAATTTCTTACTATGAGTGCGGGGCTCTCAGTTTTTAAAGCTCTCTTGAGGGTTTCAATGTTTTCCTTATTAAGACTCTTTAAAAGTTGCTTAGGTTTTTTTATGCCGTTTTCTGCAAGGTCAATTAGTAGTTTGGCTTGTTTTGTAGATTTTTTAGCACCAGTAAATAAATTATAAGTTATACGTGCAGGTGCTGTAAATGTCCAACCCAATTTAAAACTTAATGAGCGTCTAATCTCTTCTATTTCCTTCTCCTTAAGTTGGTGGATTTGCTTCATTACATCCAGTTCTTGATTCATTGTATCAATGACCTGCTCTGCATATTCTCCTTCATTAATTTTAGAAAGAAGTGTAGATTTTAAATCGGCAATATCTAAGAGTAATCTATTGTTGTTATTGACTAATTCATCTACCTCACGCTCAGTGTGCGCTCTTAAAAGAAGTATTTCATTTTTCTTTTCTAATCTCTCTTTTTCTATTAAGCTTTGAAGTTTCGTAATAGATTCGTGTTTTTGCTTTTGCTCTTCTGCCAGTAACTCTTTAAGTGTAGATATATCCTCTTGTTTTTCCTTAATGTCTTCATCTTTGGCTTTTCGTAAGTCATCTATAGCTTGACGGTATTGACTTCTTAACTCCGAAATTTCAAGATCCTTGGTGCTTTTAATTTCATCAATTACTTCGCGGTACTCTTTGTCTAATTGTATCCGCTCTTCTTTGCTTTCCGCAAATAGGCGTTCTTTCTCAACCAATAAGTTTCTCAGACTTCCTTCCTTTTCTTTTATTTCAAGATTGAGTTCTTTCTCTCTGTCGTTCAATTGACTGTGAAAACTATCTTTCAGTTTTTGAAGTTGAGATATTTTGTCATTTTTTTCATTGCTTATCTCGGACATTAAATTAAGTCGAATTTCGTTGAGTTCATTCTCCTTTTGAGTTAGTCTTACTTGAAAGCTATCTCTCATTTCATTAATGGATTTGTCCTTTTCCGCAAGTCTGGATTCAAAATGATTCCTGAGTTCAGTTAGTTTTTGTGATTTATCATTTTTTTCAGAGTCAACTGATTTACTGAGATTTTGAATTAGACCTTTAATTTCTTGATCCTTGGCGTCTATAACGGCTGAGTACTGTGATCTTAAGCTATCCAATTGTGTGAATTTATCATCTTTCTCGCTAGATAAACTTATCCTTAATTGTTCAGTTAAGGCCTTTAACTCATTCTCTTTTTCAGCTATTATCTGATCCTTGGATGAGATTACTCCATTGAGTTGACTTCTGAGTTCTTCAAGTTGTTTTATTTTGTCGTTTTTTTCACTTTCTACACTTACTCTTAATTGATCAGACAGCGCTTTAAGCTCATCATCTTTTTCAGTTAGCAAAGCGCCATATTGACCTCTGAGAGATTCTAATTGATGAATTTTATCATTTTTCTCAGCGTCTATACTAACTCTTAGATTTTCAGAAAGCGCCTTTATTTCATGGTCTTTGGATTGTATGTTTTGGTTTAGTTTTTCAGTAATATTTTTTTTATCAATTCTCTCGGCTTCTAAAGCCGCATTCAATGATTCGGATAAATTTATTTTATCATTTTTTTCGCTCTCAATTGCGTTATTGAGTTGATCCACTATGGATTGTACTTCTTCTTCTCTCTTTTCTTGGTTTTTATCCATCTCTAAGATCGTTGAAGTCAAATCATTGATTTCCTTATCTTTTAGTTTAAGATAATGATCTCTATCACTGATAATGTTTTCAAAATTTTCAACGTCAAGATCCTTACTTTTGATTATTCTGCGATAGTCTAAATTTTGAATGGCAACATTCACCTCTTCACCAAAGTATTGATAATCAATAGTAGTGAGCAACTTAGAGATGTTAGATTTCTTTTGAAATTCTATAATTATTTCTGGATGTGCCGTATCAAAATAATAAACATTATTACCATCAACATGATAAGCATTGTGTGTTAATGTATAGCTATCTTTTTCCACACCTTCAATTCCTAAATACTCAAGTTTAAGTACGCTTTTCTCATTAATAGGTACAATTTTAATTTGCTTAATATTTTCGAAATCAGCAATCTCAGAATTGTCCCAAGAATTAATATTTCCTTTGATTTTTTTTACAATGGTCTGTTTTTCGTTAAAGCCTTTACCTGTATCTATAAATGCTTTAAAGAAATATTTGTCACTTGTAATTATACCATCAAAAAATAGAGATGTGTAATTGAGATGAGTATCTCTTATGGCATCAAACTCTTTATGAAGTTTAAAATCATTATTGTCAGCTTCAAAAACGGAATCCCATAGTTTGTAATGATCCAGAAAATAAGGTAATAGAATAGATTTCTGTTCTGTTGACGTTTGAGCAGAATTATGCTTTAATTTTTTGACAACTATATTTCTGAATTTATCTTTTTTAATTTTCCGTGTTGCAATCCCAAGGCTTAAAGAATTATTAATTGACCTTAAAACTTTTTCAGGATCTTTAAGCAGGTTATTATAGGCAACGGCACATCTGTTTTGCTTGCGCGAATGTAATTCTGCACTGAGTAAATGTGAAGTTAAAGTAATGTGTGATTTGTTGAAATTGAAATTGTTTCTTTTTTTTAATGAAAGAGCCACTTCGTATGGCGACCTTATTGAAAACAAACATGAAACATCAAACTTTGCTTTTTGTAATACTCTTAGCCAAAAAGGAAGCAAATGGCAAATTCTTGGGTCTTTAATACCTATCAAAGGAGATGATCCAAATTCTGCTTTTAAAATTTTGGCAGCCTCTTTTTCATGTTTTTTAATTTTGGGTAATTTTTGCCAGCCATCAGGAAGCATTGAAGGGTAGTCCCAATTTAGACCAAGTTCCTCAAGTATCGTATCGTTTAGTTCTTGTATTTTATTATTCTCAAAATAACCAATCGGATTATCATAAGAAGCAGAAGCTAATTCAGTTCCAAAATTAATCCCGATAGCGTTTAAGGCACCAGAAATAGCTGATGTGCCACTTCTATGCATACCTAGGATTAAAACACATTTTTTAAAATTCATGCAGGCTGGGTATTATTCCATAAAATTAGGTTTGTAAAGTTACTAATAATGGGCTAATAAAGTCGAATAAAGCATGCGGAATTCATTCACAAATAGACTATATCTTATTGATTTTAAAGACTTCCGCAATATCCTTTGGCGTAAAAATTGAAATATCTTCTTTTCTATATCTACCCAAGGATTTAGGACTTTCAGGGATATTTGACAACTCTTCTAATTTTTCACTTGACAAAGATTCGTTTAAAATTGATAAAATACGCTCAATTTCTTGCGATGGTTCCAAGCAAAGTTTTTCGAAATGGCAGATTATGAATCTTTCTCTCATTCTGCTTTTGCCATAGCTAATAGCAGTTTGATTGGCTTTTAGCCAATATTTTAATTGCTGAATAGGTGGAGCCAATTGAGATATCTCTGTCCATTCTTCCTTAAAAATATGCTTTCCCCAATTTCCAAGCTGTTGTTTATTCGTACTAAATGCCATGTCTAAGCCATGCCGAATCATTAATATAAACTTAATCTTGGGGTAAAATGTGTTGATTTGGTTGAGGTAGATGAGACTATTGGGTTCTTTCCAGCCCCATTTTTGACTCTTTGATAATTCTATTTGGCTTAGCTTAAAGTCCTTTGGTAGATTAATGAGCGTGTTAGAATCTGTCGCTAAGTTAAATGCTTTGAGCTCAGAGTTGCTTAGTTTTATGCCATTTGAGGCTTTGTGAAATATTTGTAGCCTTTGGGATTGGGCTTTCAAACTTGCAGATTGCAACCAGATAGGGTTTTTAAATAGGGTGGAAAACATTATATTATCTAGTTCTTTATTTAAAGGGCTTCCCAAAGAGAAACCTACTGAATGAAGAATCTCCGCTAAGACTCTTGTACCACTTCCACCTAAACCACCTATGCAAAATAGTGCTTGAGAATTGTCTGTTGGCATTCTAATTTTTCAATTATAATTAAAGCTAGCTATTAAAGAGGATGCCTATGAGCAATAACCTTGTTTTTTCTTTGCTTAATATAATGATATCGATCTATGGCACTTTGCTCATCTAATCTACTAATAGACCAATGGTATTTTAAATTTTCAGCACTTAAATTATGTCCAAAAGCATTCCATCGGTTCAATATATATTTGAGTCCTCCTATAAACTTGTAATGCAGAAGCATTAATTCAGCAGTTCTGGTAGTGAGTATATTTCCTTCAGGGTGGCAAATGTGTGCACCTGGTTCGTAATTGATGTTCTCAATGGCATTGGGGTTAAATACACATAGTTTATTGAATTTTTCACTGGGTGCCCCAAATCTTATTTGCCTTACCAATGGTGATGAACCAGCAGGAAAAGTATCCGAGTGCATCTCATATCCTTTTATTTTAGGAATGGTGTTCCCTCTTTTTTCGCATTCATGCAAATAATCTACGAGGTTTTCAGGATGATAGACAAATTCATCCATGTCAACAACTATTACCCAATCAGCAATCCCTTTACTTTCTTTCCACTCGCTGTTTTTGGCATACATTAAAAAGTCATCTCTAAATTTTCCATTAAAGTCAACTTCAATACTTTTGCATTTTTTGTTTTTGTGAATAATCTTCTCTGATTGATCTGTAGAATTTATATCATAGAAGCATATAATCTTATCTGCAAAATTATAATGTTGAAAAAAATATGGGAGAAGCAATTCTTCGTCCCTGCAGAATGTATACACATGTATTATCAAGTTAAACTTTCTTTTGTTTTTCTCTAAATTCTTCTTTGAATGATTCTTTATACAGTTCAATGACCTCTTCAGGTTTTCCTAAAGCCATCATCTCTCCTTTATGTAAATAAAGTATGCGATCACTGAATTTCAACAGGTTAGAAAGGGAGTGACTGACATGTATTATAGTTTTGCCTGTAAGGAAATTGTCTTTAAAAAAATCTTCAGACTTCTTTTTAAAAGATTCATCTCCTACGCCTCCAAAAAATTCATCAATTAAAAAAATATCTGCATTGGCATACATGGCAATAGAAAAAGTCAGTCTACTTTTCATACCACTTGAAAAATGTTTAACAGGGACGTCAATAAAATCATGCAATTCAGAGAATTCAATTATCTGATCGAAAATTTCACCAATATATTTAAATGATAATCCTAAGACCGATCCGTTGATATAAATATTATCTCTAGCACTTAAGTTACCGTCAAATCCCATGCCTAATGCCAATCTTAAGATTTTGCCATTTATATTAATTATAGAACCTTTGTCCGGCCTAAATGCACCTATTAGTAGCTTTAATAGTGTCGATTTACCACTCCCATTTCTTCCGACAATACCTAAAAATTCTCCTTTCTTGATTTCAAAATTTATATTATTTAGGGCTTTCAGTTGTCTATTATTCTTTCTTTTAAATATGTTATATAAGCCTTCTTTTATTGAGGATATACTATCTTCTTGGAAGTCAAATGACTTAGATAAGTTTTTAACTTTAATGGATATTTCTGAATTATTACTCATAGCTTCTCAATGGCCTTTCCAGAATATTTATAAAACACAAACAAGCCCAAGGCTAGAAATCCAATGCCTTGTATTAAATTTATTGACATAATACCCCAATCTATGGGCGTTTTATACATTAAAACTCTACGCGCATTATCAATGAGTCCCAGCATCGGATTCAAATATATTATAACTGGAAATTTCTCAATTATTTTTTCAATAGGAAAGAAAATCCCAGCCGTCCAAAATCCGCATAATAATGTAAAATCCCAAATGTGATCAATATCCTTAAGAAAAATCGAAAAGGTAGATAATATTAGACATACCCCTAAAATATTAACGAAGATGATTAATATGATCAAAATCAATGTCATCAACATATACAAAAAGTCAAACTTGATCCCATAAATTACTGCAATAGCAAAATAAGCTCCTAAGTTAAAGCAAAACCCCATGAAAACGCTTAGAATATGAGATAGGAACAAATCTATTTTATTAAATTGAATGTTCTCTATCAAATATCTTTTAAGCTTAAAAATGTTAATGCCTTGTTTTGTGCCCATCATAAATGTGGTCCAAATTACGAGCCCAACAAATAAAAAAAGGGCGAAATCATCTTCTCCGCGTTGCATGACCATTTTAAAAACAAAGTAGTAAATGCTAACCTGAAGAAGTGGATTGAGTAAGGCCCATAAAACACCTAGTTTATCATTGTAATATCTTTTTTTAAAATCAATTTGAGCCAATTTCCAGATACGTTCAAGACGATTGTTTCCTGAAGTCTTATCCAAATATATCTGGCCAATTAGTTCTTTAATCATTATAACTCGATAAGTTTAGTAACTATCCAAAGCATTATCTTGCCTTAAGAATACAGTTTTAAAAAATCTTTTAATATCAAACCATATAAAAAATTGCTGTTGAGAAATAATTTTCCACAAGCTGATTTTCGAGTGGTATGAATAAGATATGCTCCTTCTCTTTTTTATTATCCTTAAAATGGCCCTGAATAGAATTCTTGCATATTTAATCTTACAAATTAGGACTAAACCTAAAAGCAAAATAATATATCTTAAGCAAATAAAAGGGAAATTTAAGACTTTATAACTCATAGGATTGAGTTTCAAATAGGTATATAGTATATCCTCCTGCGTTTTTATAGCATATTCTTCATTAAATACCTTTTTTATGGAGGCGCCTCCTTTGTGATAAACAATTGCTTCTGGACAGTACATGCATTTGTAACCTTCTAAAAACGCACGATAACCAAATTCTGCATCTTCGTAACCGTTCTGAAAAAAAGGATCGAAAAAACCAATTTTTTCAATCATTTTAAAATTGTAGAGAGCCGCACCCCCACAACACCCAATGTTCTTTTTTGGCATATTATATTCAGCGACAGCTTGGCCATAGCCCACTGGTAATATTTCACCCGTATTTAGGATAAAATGACCAGCATTATCCATAAGATTTCTATGGTAATATTGTATCATTTTTGAAGCGGTGACATCTACATTATTTAAATCACTGAAACGCACCAAATTTTCTAGCCAATACTTTTCTACAACTGTATCGTTATTTAATAGGCTGATGTACTTAAAATTACCCCAATTATTCTTTATGAAATCAAATGCTGTTATATTTGCTTTAGTAAATCCTTGGTTAAAGTCATTAACAATTATTTGAACATTAGAATACAGGTTAAACTGTTCTACAAGTCTTCTTCCTTCATTGTTTTTCGAAGCATTGTCAACAATTAAAACCTTTATATTTGGATAACTTGCTGATAATAAGGAGTAGACGCACTCGATTGTGTCGTCAATACCGTTCCAATTGATAATTATTATCGGAATTATTGAGTTTGTAGAATTATCGATTTTTTAAAATTTATAACCCGTAAATTTAATTAAATAACTACCATTAAACAATTGAGATTACCGCCTAATAGAATATTAATACTATTATTTACCGCTTTTGCTCTTGTTTGGGCTGTATTTTTAACTATTGACTATATTAATAAGCATCCATTTTACTATTATGGAGTAAAATACTTTAAATACAAATCCTTAATCTTACTTCCAGCATTACTTTGTGTGGGTTTGTTGATAATTAAAAAAGTGTCATTAAATAAGGCATTTACAAAATATCTATTGTCGAGTGCCGGATTTTTTGTCCTTTTCTTAATATGTCTCATTGGTATCGGTTTGGCTTCCTTTGAATATGCAAACATTGAATATCACACATATTACCTTCAGCAGTTTGTCTTACAAAACTTAGCTTCATTGACCTTTTTATTTGTCTTTTCTTTTATAGCCTATCTGTATGGTGATAAAATCCTGAAAACCCATGATGAGTGGTTGGTAAAATTAGGATTAGGAATTGTTATTATCTCAACGGTATTGTTTTTCTTAGGGGCTTTTGGATTTATAAACAAGCTTAGCGTTTCAATTCTTTTGTTGCTTTCTCTTGCCATTAACTATAGATCAATATGGCCGACCCTCAAAGTGATTACAAAAGCGCATATAGAATTGTCTCAAGTTAACTTAATAGGTATTGTTAGTCTCGTTTTTGGTATTTTCTTTTTAACTATAAACTTCAGTTCAGCTCAATTGCCATTTCCGATTGGATTTGATTCACGTAATTTTTATATCAACTTATCCTCCCTTATTGCCGACAATAATAAGTTGATGATTGGTTTTAGACCTTATAATTGGGAATTACTGATGAGTATAGGTCAAGTGTTATTCAATGACATAGCCTATGTTTTAAGTTTTTCTTTTTATGGTTTTATTATTTCCTGCTTGGCTGTTCATCGTATTGTCACACATTATCTAAAGTTAGATATCAATAAGTCTTTCTTTTTAGTGTTTCTAATAAGTATGGTGCCTTCTATTGTTAACGAATTATCAGTAGAGTTGAAAACTGATTTTGGACTTTTATTCTTTCAGCTATTATCTATCATTTTACTCTTCAAAATATTTAAGCAAAATATATTTACTCCTTACTTTGTAGATGATGTTCCTTTCAAAAAAATCAATCAAAGCTTAATAATAAATATTGCTCTATTAGGACTTTGTTTAGGCTTTGGTAATACGATAAAATTGACAAACTTATTTTTGGTTTTTTCTATTGTCATATTATTAGTTTGGATGTATAGTGATAGATTAAATCTATTAGCAATATTGTTTATAACATTGGGCATGTTTATCCTATTAAAATTTGATGATGTGTCAGGATTGCGTTTTTCTCATCTTTCAGCTGATGTGCTAAAAATTGTTTTTCTCATCACGGGGTTAATGTTGCTAGGACTAGGGTATTTAAAGGAAAAAACGAAAACGCTAAAGCTTTATACAGTATTGGCGTTACTAACTATTTTTACTGCTATTCCATTGGTTCCATGGGTTGTAAAAAACTATATTGAAACCAAAAGTTTATCCATAGATGCATTAATAAATGGCAAACAACCTGGGCCTAATTTAAATGCAAGAACAATCATTGATAACTATGAATTGCAAAGGGATGATAAATAAAAAATACATTTTACTTTGCTTAATTTTCTTTTCAAGCTTATGCGCTGAGATGTCTTACGCACAGGCTGAAGATGTCAAAAAAGGTGACACCAAAAGAGAAGAGGTCCAACGTTATTTTGGTTATGAATTATTGCCATTTAGATACATTAGTCTGCCATATGATGTTTCGATTAATGTAAATGAAAAAGGTGACTTTGTGGATGTCGGACCATTGCTTTTGATTTTTATTCCAATCTTATTTCTGTATTTTTTATTGGATAAACCTAAATATTTCATATTGATAATTTTAGGACTTTTACTTTTTTGGATCATTTCATTATCTAATGGTATCTTATTTTTAAATCATCTAGAGATTATTCAGAATGAAAGGAATGCACTAGTTGATTTCCTCCAATCATCCTGTAACAATCTTTCATGTTATTTGACGAGCTTCTTAGCTTATTTTTACTATTTATCACATTTGGTCAATGATAATTTTTCTTCTTTTTTAAGCAATTATACTGGCAATCAAGACTACTTTACCTATCCAATGGTTTTCTCGATTTTTATTGGCCTTTGTTTAATAGCTAGGCAATTATTACGTAATGAAAAAAGTCTATTAAAGCCAACCCTCATACTTTTCTTTTTATTTACTTTTTTCTGGACAGCATTTAGTGCTGGTATAATTTGGTATGGGTATCTCATGCTAGTTTTGGGGTTTATTGTAATAGAATTACTTATTTCTAAAATAGTATCAAGGCGTCCAAGAGCGGGAAGAATCTTTGCGATCAGTTTTCGTTCACTTACATTCCTTTGGCTATTTTTGGTAGGTGCACAGAAGATTTCAAGAACTAATGTTGGTATATCTGAAGATAGAATGGGTAAAAATATGTTTCAACCTGTTTTATTTCAGAATATGACTCATCTAGTATCTGACGAACAAGTTGTTAATGCATTTTATCCAAACTTTAGTGAAGCATTGGAATTGATTAATTCTGAAAATCAATCTTTAATTTATAGAATTGGTACCTCTTTTAGCTATTTTATTGACAACAATTCAGAAAGAATACAGATAGATAATCAACTTGGTATTTTTTCAGCTTTATATGCCAAGTATCCTAGCAAAATACGACTGGCCAATGCATTAAAAGCAAGTGGATTTAAGTATATTCTTTTAGATCTAAATACACCATTTATTGACCGCACACCTGAGCAATCTTTGGCTAAAAAGTTTCATAACTTTATGAAATTCTCTAAAGACAATCCAAGGCTAAAGTTACTCAGTACTAATAGACAAATTATTGAAATGGAAAATGGTCAACCCAAACTATTTTATGGAATTTGGGGAGAGATTCATTATGGAGGACAATATGCTATATATGAATTGCTGTAGATAGTATGTCTCTATAGCATCAACTTAAATAATAACTACCATATTTTTCAAAGAAGAAAAAATGACAGCTTGCGAAGCTTTTATTGTTAGAATCTTGGCCTCGGGCTATTTGCAATAATTTCATTCTAAAATATTGATAATCAGGTTTCTAATTTTTAATTTAAGAATGGAAATAAGCTGAAACCATTATTTTATCTTAAATTTACCCTCAGTTACTAATCACTAGCCTGAAATGATAACTGATATCAATGATATTTATATAGTCATACCCGCCAAAGACGAAGAACGTTTCATTGGTGAGGTATTGGAATCTGTCCTTGTTCAAGGCTTCAAAAAGATCATTATTGTCAATGATAACTCAACCGACAGCACAAAACAAATTATCCGATCCTTTGATGCTGATATAACTATTCTAGACCATACAATAAATTTAGGCGCTGGCGCTGCTACTCAAACAGGCATTCAATATGCTGTTTCTCGAGGAGCGAAAATAATAGCTACGATGGATGCCGACACTCAGCATAATCCCGCAGATCTTATTCCAATGATTAAAATTATGCAAACAAAGAATATGGATTTGGTGATAGGAAGCAGATTTTTAAAGAAAAACGATATTCCTGTAACAAGGTTGTTCTTTAATTTTGTGGGAAACATTATAAACTATTTCATCACTGGATTAGTAGTTACGGATTCTCAATCGGGAATGAAGTTGATGTCAAGAAGGTTTGCTGAAGATTTATCAATTACGTACAACGGATTTGAGTTTTGCATTGAAATTATTAAGAATGCAAAAATCAAAAAGAGTAATGTCTATGAATATCCCATAGATGTGAAGTACACAAAAGAAACAATGGATAAAGGGCAGAATATCTTCACTGGCTTCAGTATGATCGGACGATTTCTCAATCCCTTCAAAAGCTAAAACCTAGCTTAGCTTTTCTTTTCTCCCTTAAAGCTTTCTTCTTTGTATCTAAATAGAATGTTGAAACTTGTTAAGCTTCCATAGATTCTTGTAATGTATTGTTGGAGATTTACCTTCTCTTCATCTGTGAGTTTACTCGAGTTAATCCTTTGTTCCATAACTCTAATTCTGTCTCTCACCATTACTATCTTATGGAAAAATGTATCAATCGGCATTTCATAAGATTTTAAGCTAGGATCACCTGGCTTGAGCACCAATGTCCCGCCATCCCATTTGTCACCAAGATCAACAGTTTCATTTATACCGTTAAATGTGACCAAAAGTCGTTTCAATGATTTTTCTGTTTCACTAAAACTAATAGAATGCTCAGCAGGAATAGCTTCAATAATTTCCCAGTTGTCATATTCTTTTCCAACCAATTTAACTCCGTAGGTCATAAAAACAGCTTTGTATGCTGCCACATCTAATCCAATAATGACACCATCTCCATAAGCGGGATGTTTTACTCTACTGCCTACACCTAATAACTCATTTGTTTCGCTCATATCTTTATAAATGAATTTACTTTTTTATAATTGTTACCTTCAAATATAATATAGTAAATGCCATTTGGATATAATGAAATGTCAATTTTTGAATTTTGTTGTGCATTTTGTAAACCAGTAAAAATTTGCTGGCCATAAGAATTGACGATTGTAAACCTCATTTGAGTATCAAAGACTCTTGTGCTTATGTAATCTGTGGCAGGGTTAGGGAAAATGTAAACATCTTCTTCAGCATTAGCTTGGGCTTTATCTTGATTAGAAGAAATGCCCTCTAATGAAAAGTCCCAAATCCCACGTCCAAAAGTACCAAAACGGATAATCTCATTGGTGCTGCCAAAATCATCCGTCAATATCTCATATTCTACACTTGTGTATCGTTGATTGGGTGCCAAGCCACCAGCCATATCAAACCACTTTTGTAGTTCTTTAGAATAAAGATAAGGACCAGCTTCTGTTGCTGCAAAAATGTATTTTTCATCTGGGCTGTGGGCTAAATCAAAAACAGTAGTCAACGGAAGTCCATCGATCATTGGACTAAAATTTTGGCCGCTATCTTCAGAATAGTAGACAGCCGCGTTGCTATATCCTGAACCAGCTAATAGAATCTCATTGTCATTTATTTCGGAACATAAAATTTTAGTAGCGTATTTATTTCCTGTCGTTGCTAGGTCTGCTTCTGTTTGGGAAAATGTATGGCCACTATCAATGGATCTGTAAAAATCACCTTGATTTGTTGCGACATATATTTCATTTGTTTTGAGTGGATTGTACGCTAAGGCACTTATTTTAGATTGACCCAAGTTGAAATTATAAGGCCATTGAATTATTGTATCCCATGCATTTCCAAAATCGTTTACCGCAATTTCAATAATATAAGCGCCAGGTCCATTATGTATACTTCCTCCAGCGACCAGAACACTTTTATCATCGTAAGGATTCTTAATCATAGGAGGGATGAACACAGATTCGTGTGTAGAATTAATGTCGTAATAAAGATCTACAACATCAGGTTGACTAGCATCAAAAGTTATGGGATTATTAAAGTAAGTAACACGTCCACCAGGAAAGACAGCCCATGCGTCAGACTGATTATTTGTAAATGTAATGTGACCAAAATCACCAGAGTAAAATTGATCAAATGCAGTCAGCCCCTCTAAAAAATCATATGACCTTTGGATACCTTGATCTTGAGATGCGGCTAATATGGTTTTGTTATCTGCCGGATATGTTTTAACATCATAATATTGACTGACGTTGAGTGAATCCAAACTTCTGTTAGCAAACGTAGCGCCAAGATCATCAGAAGTGTAAATACCTCCATGGGTTGATACAGTAATGAAATGACCATCTTCATCCTTAAACTCTTCAATATTCATAATGTCAGCATGGAGATTGCTGATCTCCGCGCCGTAGTACTCTTGCCAATGATTAGCTCTTTCCCAATTATAACCACCGTCATCACTTCTGTATAGATGCACAGCACCGTACATTAGTACATTTGGATTTTCGTTAGAAACGAAAATGCCTGGTTCCCAGGGATAGTGATCAAGTTCTATTATAGAGATCCAACTGCTGCCTAAATTAGAAGACTTCCATAAGGTCTTATCGCTCTTAGTTATGTAGAATGTGGCATTGTTATTATGGAAAGCCGCTTTTAAATTAATTTCGGACTCCAGTCCATAACTTAATGTGGTAGAATTATTTATTGTTTCAATAGAGTTAGTGGAGCTGTTCCATCTTAAAACTCTGCAAGTGGACGATGTTACCTTTTCAATCATATAAAAGGTGTTCGCAGTTCTATCACCAGACATAGCAACATCTTCTAATTGATTGGTAGAAAATATTTTTTTAATTACGAAATGTGATCCAAAGTCCGAAGAATGAAAAAGGACAACTTGGTTGGTGCTTTTAAGTTTGGATAGGTAAAAAATATCCTTTCCATCATTTATTATAGTTATATCCTTGTTTTTAATGATCTCCGTGTCTTCTGGTATACCTGTGGCACGCTGCCACTCCATACCTGTTGAAAAATATGGAATACCTTGTATAGAACTAATAATTTTAAATTGCCCACTAGGATATACAATTTCTAAAAATCTGCCATCAAATCGCAATTGATCTTCAACAACTTCCCAGTTAAAACCATCTTGCCTAGATTGCCACATAGACCCACCGTCTGAAATAGCATATAGCTTTTGAGTAAGTCTATTGTAAGCTGTTTTAAGAATACTGCCACTTTGATTAACGCTTCCCCTTTCACTCCATTTTCCAATAACATTGCCACCAGCCAGGTTTATAAAATCTCCTTTATAATGCTGAATTGAATTTTTGTACTTGGATAAAGTATTTTGAAGTTCTATCTTTTTCCAATCTGTAGAAGGCGCACTTTTGTGCATAGACTCAAACCATGATTTTTTATCTAAACCTTCTTTAATGGATTCCATATCGCTTTTTACAAATGTGACATCTGTAGGCGGCTGACCAATAAAATTATATTGAGAGGTATGCTTTCGCGAAAGCGAAATAGCAAGTGTAATTACTAACGAAAGAAGTATTAATATGTTGATTTTTAGTCTGATCTTCTTTTTTTACTTGTAATGATCATCCCAATTTTTAACCTGGGGATCGGATAATTTACCTACTGATTTTCCCACCAACATCGCAACCGTGGCATCACCAGTTACATTTATGACGGTTCTCATCATGTCAAGGGGTCGGTCAACAGCAAAAATTAACGCTAATCCTACCATTAAAGTCTCTTGTGGGACTCCTAAGGCCTCTAAAATGGCAACTAACATCACCATTCCAGCTCCTGGAACAGCCGCAGATCCTATGGAAGCTAATAATGCAGTTAAAACTATTGACAACTGACCAGCTAAAGTCAACTCATAATTTAACGTCTGACAAATGAAAACTGCTGCGACAGCTTGGTATAAACTTGTGCCATCCATATTTATCGTAGCCCCAACTGGACACACAAAACTGGCCACTTCTCCATCTACACCTAAGTGCTCTTCAACTCTTTCCATTGTCACAGGCAGCGTTGCTGCAGATGAACTTGTCGAGAATGCCAAAAGTTGTGCAGGACTTATCCCCTTTAAAAAGAAACTGGGACTCTTCTTAGTGTACACTTTTACGATTATAACATAGATAATTATCATGAGTGACAATCCTAAAAAGACGGTAAAAGCATACCACGCTAAAGCAGCAAAAACATCTGGATTGCTCGTTTCAGCGATAAGGCCCGCCAACAATGCAAATACGGCATAAGGCGCTGTCAACATTATAAGATCAATCATTTTCATGATAACCTCATTTAGACCATCGAAGATTTTTTTTACTGGTTTACTCTTTTCCTCCTCCACCAATAGAAGAGAAACACCAAACAAGACAACGAAGAATATCACCTGAAGCATATTTCTATTATTCGATGCCGCACTGAAAATATTGTCAGGTACCATGTCTACAACAAACTGTAGAGGACCTTTGCTGCCTTGTTCCATTGCGCTATTGATGCGTTTTGTAGCATCGCCCGCATAAGCTTCCTTTAGCTGAGCAACTGTTTCAGCACTTATACTGTCTCCTGGATTTATAATATTGACCAATAATAAACCTATGGTTATCGCAATAATTGTTGTTCCAACATAAATGCCAATTGTTCTTAAGCCTATGCTTGAAAACTTAGCTATGTCCTTAAGGTCAGAAATGCCTTTGATAAGACTGGCAATAATCAAAGGAATGGCTATCAATTTTAACAGCTTGATAAAAATTGTTCCAAAAGGCTTTATCCAATCAACGACGATTTCTCTTCCAATATCACTTTGTGACATTACGAAACCCACGGCAACACCTAATAGCATACCAATAAGAATCTTCCAATGAAGTGCCAAATTTTTCATATCACAATATTATTTTCCTTTACTATAAGGAATCTAGAGGGGTCTGACTATACATTAAAGTTATTCTAATGTGAGGAGTTATCCAAACTTTAATACGCTCTTTTATTTCTTCTAAGAAAATAATTCTGAATCCACAGAAATTAGGCTTTAATTGCCCGTAACATCTCTCTCTTTTTGCCAGGCCCGTTTAATATTTCCAAGCGGTAACCTATAGATTTGAGATTCCGTTTAAATTGACCCTGAGTGCAGTAAGTAACAAGAGCGCCACCTGCAGTTAGCATTAAATATAATTTTTGATGTAATTCTAATTCCCATAAATGACTTTGACAGCTTGGCGCGAATGCGTCAAAGTAAATGAGATCAAATTTTTGATCTGAAGAAAAGTCTTGAATAAGACATTTTCTTTTCTGAAAATTAAACTGATTTGTTATCAGAATAGGTTTTTCCCATGCACAGTCATGCATTCTGTAAAAACCTTGAGCGTGTGCGCATTGTAGCAGTGTAGGGTAGTTTAATGTTCGTGCAAGTTCAGGTGAAATGGGATCAGCTTCAAGTGTAACATAATTTATGTCAACTTTAAATCGATCACTTTCCAGCAAACTGAGATAAGCATTCAATCCTGTTCCAAAGCCCATTTCTAATATGGATATAGGAGTTCTGTTTCTTCTATAGAAATAGAAAAATCCAGCACTGATGAAAACATGAATCGATTCATCTAATGCTCCATAAATAGAGTGATAGTGGGCGTTATACTTGTTGCTAAATACTGTATGGGAACCATCCAGCGAGTCATGAAGCGATTGCTCCATAAAGGTAATTTTCTGTTTTAGTGTACTAAATTAGTTGGTGACAATTTAATAACTTAAAAGTTATTAGGACAGCCCACTCCTTTACTAGCACATGAAGCGATAAACATCGCAATTAATAAAAAGGCACAGACTTTTACTACGTTTTTTAAAAGTTTTTTACTCATTTTAGTCTCATTTTTCAATTATCTCAACGAATGAAGGTGCAAATATATTATAAAAAAACCTCCTTTGTTGAAAAAAAACGATAGCAAACCATGAGATATCATTTGATAGCCATCGGAGGAGCAGTCATGCATAATGTAGCCATTGATTTAAAAGATATGGGGCATGAAGTCACAGGGTCTGATGATGAAATTTACGACCCGTCTCTTTCAAGGTTGAAAAAGCACAACCTTTTACCAGAGAAAATGGGTTGGGATGATGATAAAATAGTGGACAATATCGACTTGATTATTTTAGGCAAACATGCTAAAGCAGATAATCCTGAACTCTTAAAAGCCCAATCTATCGGCTTAAAAATCATGTCCTTTCCAGAATTTATCACAGATACTTCTACTGCCACCCAACGCATTTGCATTGCAGGTAGCCATGGTAAAACATCAACGACTTCTATGATTATGCATGTATTATCAAAATTAGAATTTGATTTTGATTATTTGGTAGGTGCAAACTTGGAAGGATTTAATAAAATGGTCAAGTTGTCTGGCGCAGATATATTGGTTGTAGAAGGTGATGAATACCCAAGCTCTTGCATCGACATGCGCGCTAAAATGTTGCATTACAAACCGACAATTTCTGTGATAACGGGTATGGCTTGGGACCATGTTAATATTTATAAAACCTATGATTCTTATAAAGAGGCGTTCAGGAGTTTTTTAAAAAGTATGGATAGTACAGCCGTTTGCTTTTTCGATCAATCTGATGAGGAACTTAGAAAAATGTTGATCACTGAATCTTTTGCTGTTCAAAGGCAAGGCTATTTGGGACTTGAAATTGACAAAAAAGGAAATGTCGCTTTTGAAAATGAAAAATATCCCATAAAAATTTTTGGGCATCACAACATGCTTAATCTGAATGCTGCTTTATTGGTTTGCCAGAATTTGGGAATTTCCTCAGCTGATTTTTTTAAAACTATTGCAGAGTTTAAAGGTGCAGCCAAGAGATTAGAATGCATTTTGAAAACCAATCAATTGATCGTATATAAAGACTTTGCGCATGCCCCTTCAAAATGTAAAGCTACCGTCGCAGCCATGAGACAAAAGTATCCGCACAAGAAGATAAAAGGTCTTTTAGAGTTACATACTTTTAGCAGCCTTTCGGCGAATTTTATACCTCAATACAAGGGTACAATGGAGGGACTAGATCAAGCCGGTATTTTTTATGATCCGCATGCAGTTGCCATGAAAAAAATGGATCCGATAGAGAAAAATTTTGTGCAAGAAAGTTTTTCACATGAAAATTTAGTGGTCTTTAATGTAGCTAGTGACTGTCATCAATTTCTGAATGAAAGCCTCACTGATGGGACGGAAGTGCTTTTAATAATGAGTTCTGGCAATTTAGCTGGGTTTGACTTAGAGGCTATGATTGAATCTGTGCCCAAATAAAAGCTTGTGAAATGTTCAAATTCTTTTAAAACCAAGATATTTAGAGCTTTTTTCCAATAGAAAGTCTTTTTGATTATAGAATCAAAATGTATCTTTGCAGCCTTATCTAAAAATTCAGATTTATGTCAAGAGTAATTACTTTAAGAGATGCCTTACGGGAAGCGATGTCAGAAGAAATGAGAAGAGACGAAAATGTCTTTTTAATGGGTGAGGAAGTTGCAGAATATAACGGTGCCTATAAAGTAAGTAAAGGGATGTTAGATGAATTTGGTCCTAAGCGTGTCATTGATACACCAATTGCTGAACTTGGATTTGCTGGGATTGGCGTAGGAGCAGCGATAAATGGTTTAAGACCTATAGTTGAATTTATGACTTGGAACTTTGCAGTTTTGGCATTTGATCAAATTGTAAATAATGCAGCGAAAACCTTATCGCAGTCTGCAAGTGAATATAAATGTCCGATTGTATTTAGAGGACCGTCAGGGTCTGCAGGTCAACTCGCTCAACAGCATTCTCAAACTTTTGAAAGTTGGATGGCGAATGTGCCAGGTTTAAAAGTGATATCAATTATGGATCCTAAAGATTCAAAAGGATTGATGAAGTCCGCAATAAGAGATGATGATCCAGTATGTTTTATGGAGTCTGAGATTTCGTACGGTTTCAAAGGTGAAGTTCCTGAAGAAGAATATCTGGTACCAATTGGTGTGGCTGCTGTGAGAAGAGAGGGGACTGACGTAACAATCGTTTCTTATAATAAAATGATGCTTGTCGCATTGGAGGCTGCAGACGAATTAGCGAAAGAAGGCATTTCTGCTGAAGTTATTGATTTAAGGACAATTCGTCCCCTTGATCACCACACAATCGTAGAATCTGTAAAGAAAACTAACAGAATTGTAGTTGTTGATGAGTGCTGGCCATTTGCAGGTGTTTCTGCTGAGGTCGCGTACGAAATTCAAAAGTATGCTTTCGACTATTTGGATGCACCGGTAACACGTGTTAATTCTGCTGATACTTCATTGTCTTATGCTCCTACTTTTGTTGAAGAGTTTCTTCCTAATCCTGCTAAGGTCATAAAAGCAGTAAAGGAAGTGATGTATGCAAGAGTTTAATCTTAAGAATTCTCCGATGGCTCTGTCTAGGAGTCAAATCTTATCTTCATCCTCGCGAATGTGAGAATCCAAAATATAAAATTTAGGTTTTAGATATTGAGATCAAACTGAATCCATAGCATTACCCCGATTGCTCTATGTATAGGATAGTTGGTTTCGAGATTTATTTATCTCTACGGAACACGGCACTTAAGTTGCACAACAATTTAGTCCTAGCAGTTCGACAGTGAAAGTTTCAAAACAAATGGAATGGCGTTTCTTAGAACTAGGATGAATGTCAGCAAAGGTGGAAAGATTGACTAAATCTCAATTTTTAATGAGGAACCTCAATATCAATTGTGGATGTGAAGCGCACGTCTATTATGTGTTCATTAAGTGAAACAAAGCTACGACCTAGGGTTTTGTGAATCTTCCACTGAGAAAATGTAATGTACCGAACCCAATTGGAAAGTAAAGATAAATAGACTATGGACTAGATTTTGATCATTCAGTAAAGTATCTAAATCAAGAACTTAAGTTTTCTAGGTTTGTTTAGTGAATCGTAGATGCCCTATGCAGAATCTCTAAATTATTGGAGACCGTTTAATGTTTCCGATTTCCTGTTAGCTCAAGCTCTTGAGAATTAGTTATTATACATTAAATCTGAAGTGCATTATATCTCCATCTTTTACTACATATTCCTTGCCTTCAACTGAGAGTTTACCCGCTTCTTTACATGCAGATTCAGAACCCAAAGCTATAAAGTCATCGTATTGTATGACTTCTGCTCTAATAAATCCTTTTTCAAAATCAGTGTGAATAACGCCTGCAGCCTGAGGCGCTTTTGATCCCACCTTGACTGTCCATGCACGCACTTCTTTCTCTCCTGCAGTAAAATATGTTATAAGGTCTAGCAGTTTGTAACTGGCTAAAATTATTCTATTGACACCGGGTTCTTCAAGTCCCATTTCTTGAACAAACATCTTCTTTTCTTCGTAATCATCGAGTTGTGCAATTTCTTCTTCGATAGCTGCGCTGATGTAAATCACCTGAGCATTTTCCTCTTTAACACACTCTTCAAAACGCTTGGTGTGTTCATTACCATTTAATACACTATTCTCATCAACATTGCAGACATAGAGAATAGGCTTTGCAGTGAGTAACATTAATTCTTTCATTAGACCTTTTCCGTCATCATCTGTATCAATAGATCTGGCAGATTTGCCGGCTAGTAGCTGATCAAGTATTTCTTGCCCTACAACAGCTAATTTTGCATCTGCAGGTTTTCCTGATTTAGCAGCCTTTTTCAATTTATCCAATCTCTTCTCCATTGTTTCAATGTCTTTGAAGAGTAATTCAGTGTCTATAATCTCTTTGTCTCGCACAGGATCAATTGAGCCATCAACATGGATGATATTATCATTGTCAAAACATCTGACAACATGAGCAATGGCATCAACTTCTCTAATGTTTCCTAAAAATTGATTGCCTAGTCCTTCTCCTTGACTGGCCCCTTTTATTAATCCTGCAATGTCAACGATCTCTACCGTGGTAGGGACAATTTTTTGAGGATTGACATGTTTAGAAATTTCAGTTAACCTACTGTCAGGCACTGTAATTACACCTACATTCGGTTCTTTTGTTGCAAATGGGTAATTCGCAGCCAAGGCTTTCGCATTAGTTAATGCATTAAATAAGGTTGATTTTCCTACATTTGGTAGTCCTACAATTCCACAGTATAAAGGCATTCATTTTATTTTTGAAGCCGCAAATATATCGCAATAATATTATTCATGAATTATTTAGCACATTGTTACTTGTCGTGTTCTGATGAAGACCTGCTGATTGGCAATGTAATGACTGACTTTATGCGGAAAAAAGAGGAAGTCAATTATTCTGGTAGAGTACTGGAAGGTATTTATTTGCATAGAGCTATTGATGAATTTACTGATCATCATCCGGCTTCTTTAGAGCTGCGTCGAATACTGCGCAAAAGACATGATAAATACGCACCAGTTGTTGTGGATTTGATATGGGATAGAATGTTATGTTTAGAATGGTCCAAATACTCTGGTTCGAAACTCAGTGATTTTGTAAAGCCTATTTATGAGGTTTTACTGAAGCGAAAAGCGGAACTGCCCATAAAGTTTAGGAGTAAAGTGGAAAACATGATCAACTCAAATTTTTTATTAGCCTACAGTACTGAGGAAAGTATGTTGTCTTCATTAAGGTGGATGGACAATCGGGTAAAATTTCCTTCAATGTTTCAAGAAGCGGTGCTTGATATTAAAGAGAACGAGCAAAGGATATTGAATTTGTTTAATGTCTTTTTTCCTGACCTTATTGCAAAAGTGGATGCCATTTGCAATTGCGAATAGTTTGCGTTAGCCTTCAAAGTGGAAAGAAATAGTCAAAGCCCTTGATCTTACTTGATCCAAAATTTTTGATTGCTCCAAGTTGTTATTGAGGATATGGATGTTTCCAATACCTTGAGAAAATTTAATTTCTGGAGAAAAGATAAAAAATGGAAAGAAAAACTGCATACCTGCACCGATTTCAAATTGAAAATCATGTGGAGAAATCTGCAATAAATTGATACGCTCTTCTTCTCTAGCTCTGGAGCTAGAAGCGACATCGTAACTGTATTTTAAGCCTGCTACGATAAACATTCTTTTATCCTTATAGGGATCGGATTTGAACCTCATGAGAACTGGTAATTCTAAAAATACTGATTCCACTCTAATGTTACTAATGCAAGGTACTTGGTTGTTTGAAAGGCCACACAGAGTAGAGGCTTTATATTGGAAACGCCTTTCTGAGAATGCGAATCCAGGAATAAATCTAAAATCGAAGTATTCTCCAATTTTGAGATTGGTAATAATATTGACATTTAATCCTGGTCTATCAATGCCTGTGATTGCTCTTAAAGTGTCACTCCTTACAAAAGCTTTTGACTTAGAAGGGAGATAACCTGAGCTGTGCATACCTAAAGTCAAGCCAAAATAAAACGGCTTCTTTTTGTAATTCCAAAAATTATAATTCCCCTTGGGTTTTGTTTGGGCATCAGCAAGATTCCAAGCAAATACAATAAGTATAAGAAGTGATATTATTTTTTTCCAGTGTGTTTGATACATATATCTCTAAACTGAGCAGATTTCATTGTTAAAAACGTAATCCTTTGTTTTTCTAGTATGTATGCAAAATTATACATATTAGTCCGAAGGATAGCCACTTTAAACCCGCTATTTGATATGAAGATTTTGAATTAGTTCTAAATAGATAATTGGTTTTGTAATAATGTCTCGATGACCAATAATATTAAGTAAAATGGAGTGTGTTCAGTTATATTATTTTGACAATCGATGGTGCTGATTGGGCAATAAAATTTATTTAATTTGAATCTGCACTATATGAGGTTTAAATTATTTTGATTTTGAGTTCAAATGGATTGCTGTTTTACTAATAATCTGCTATATGAATTTAAATCATTTTAAAGAAATTTGGAAAATGAATTCCAAAAGCAGAATTAAAGACGAAATAAGCCCTAAAACCCCTACAAATGCTGCTTATTTACTGATTATCTTAAATCCTACATTGTTGCCTAATCCAGCAGTTTTTCTAAGGCTTCAATAAGTAGGTTTTTCGCCTATTTATCATTACATTTGTGGGCGTTTTGATAACAGAATTATAATATATAAATGTCAGAAAATCAACGGATTGTACCTGTAAATATTGAAGATCAGATGAAATCTGCTTACATAGATTATTCTATGTCAGTGATTGTGTCGCGGGCGTTACCTGATGTCAGGGATGGATTGAAGCCTGTACACAGAAGAATTTTGTATGGAATGGATGATTTGGGATTGGTCTACAACAAAGCTCATAAGAAATCTGCAAGAGTTGTAGGGGAAGTTTTAGGTAAGTATCACCCGCACGGTGATAGCTCTGTTTATGATGCCATGATCAGATTAGGTCAGCCATGGTCAATGAGATATCCATTGGTAGAGATTCAAGGTAACAAGGGATCTATTGATGGTGATAGTCCAGCCGCTATGAGGTATACCGAAGCCAGAATGGAGCGATTAAGTGATGAACTGCTTGACGATATCAAAAAGGATACAGTCGATTTTCGATTAAATTTTGATGATTCTCTTGAAGAGCCAACGGTGCTTCCAGCTAAATTGCCGAATCTTCTCATTAATGGAGCTTCAGGTATTGCAGTGGGAATGGCGACAAACATGTTGCCTCATAATATGACGGAAGTCATAAATGGGACGGTAGCTGCAATTGACAATCCTGATATCACAGTAGAGGAGCTGATGGAGCATATCAAAGCACCCGATTTTCCAACTGGTGGAATTATCTACGGAACTGATGGCGTTAAAGAAGCTTTTAAAACGGGTCGTGGAAAAGTAGTTGTCAGAGGTAGAGCTAATATAGAAGCCAGTAAAACGGGTAAGGAATCTATCATTATCTCTGAAATCCCATACCAAGTCAACAAATCAGTCCTCGTCATGAAGATTGCCGATTTAGTCAATTCAGGAAGGGTAGAAGGGATAAGTGATATCAGAGATGAATCGGATCGTAACGGGATGCGTATAGTAGTTGATATCAAAAAAGATGCTATTGCAAATGTTGTACTAAGTAAAATCTTTAAATATACTCCACTTCAATCTTCGTATGGTGTTAACAACATTGCACTTGTCAACGGACGACCGCAACAATTAAACTTAAGACAAATCATAACGGAATTTATCAAGTTCCGATTAGAGGTTATTGTTAGAAGAACCCAATTCGATCTTAGAAAAGCTGAAGAGCGGGCACACATTCTCGAAGGTCTAATTAAAGCCATTGACAACTTAGATGAGGTTATTAGAATTATTAGAAGTTCTAAAACAGTAGATGAAGCCAAGGAGAAATTGATGGCGGCATTGGACCTGTCAGACATTCAAGCGAAAGCGATCTTAGAAATGAGATTACAAAAACTCGTTAGTCTGGAAATGACCAAACTACGAGAAGAGTATGAGGCTTTAATGACAACGATTGCTGATTTAAAAGATATTTTAGCAAATGAGGGCAGACAAAGAGAAATCATCAAAACAGAATTGGCTGAAATCAAGGAAAGATTTGGCGATGAAAGAAGAACTGAAATCACTTTTGCTGATGGTGAAATTAATATAGAAGACATTATTCCAAATGAAGAAGTTATTGTCACAATTTCTTCATTGGGTTATATCAAAAGAACAAATTCTAGGGAATATAAAATTCAGAGTAGAGGAGGTCGTGGATCTAAAGGAAGTAAAACGCGAGATGAAGATTATCTCGAACATTTATTTGTAGGTAATAACCATAATTATTTATTATTCTTTACAGAAAGAGGAAGATGTTTCTGGTTGCGTGTATTTGAGATTCCAGAAGGATCTAAAACTTCACAAGGTAGAGTCATTCAAAATATCATCAACATACCAAAAGATGATAAAGTCAAAGCCTACATACTTATTGAAGATTTAACAAACGAAGAATTCATCAATAATCATTTTATCGTTTTTGCGACGAAAAATGGTGTAGTGAAAAAGACTTTAGTTGAGCAGTATTCGCGACCAAGAATAAACGGAATCAACGCGATTACAATTAGAGATGAAGATCAATTATTAGAGGCAAAACTTACCGATGGATCTAAGAATATTATGTTGGCTTCTAAAAGTGGTAAAGCCATAAGGTTTAATGAGGAGAACTTAAGGCAGATGGGAAGGTCAGCTGCTGGTGTGAGAGGGATGAGAATAGATATTGAAGCTGGAGATGCTATTGTAGGAATGATAATTGATACTTCGGAGGATGATAGAACTATTCTTGTGGTTTCAGAAAAAGGATACGGCAAACGTACTTCTATAGATGAATACAGACTGATAAATCGAGGAGGTAAAGGAATGAAGAATATGCAGATAACTGATAAAACAGGCAAAGTGGCATCAGTTAAAAGTGTTGCCGAAGAAGATGATTTGATGATCACAACTAAGAATGGGATTGTTATAAGAATGAATGTTGCCGACATTAGAGTGATGGGAAGAGCAACTCAAGGCGTAAGGGTTATTAAGTTGGATGATAGTGATTCATTAGCTGATATTGCCATTGTGAAAAAAGATGATGAAGAGGACGATTTAGATGAAAACATGGAAGAATCTATTGATGGTAATGAGAATCTTACTGATCAAAAGGAAACTGAAAATGATGATAGCGAGAACACTGAAGAAGAGTCTGATGACTCAAATAATGATGATAATGATGATAATGCGGCTTAAAGAAGCTCTATAAATAAGGCTATTCAATAAGATTAACAATTGACAAAGAAAATATTAACTAATATTAAGGATTAATTGAAGGAGCTTTGGTGTACTTATTATTGGAATGTCTTACCAAATTATGATTACAGTAAAATAATTAATAAATGAAGAATCTATTTACAATACTTTTTTTAGCGGTATTTACCTTTACTGCTGTTAATGCTCAAGATCCAGGAAAGGATTATAAGAGCGCTGAAAAAACAATCAAGAAATTTATTGCTGATCCCACATCTGGTGATATTGGAGACGCATTAGCAATGCTTTCATCAGCTGTATCCTCAGATGCAATGAAAGGAGATGCAAAGAATTGGGTTAATAAAGGAAAGTTGATGAATGATTTAGCTAATGCTGAATTCAAATACAAAACGCTTAATGCAGAGTATGTTATTCAAAGTCCTAACTCAGCTGTAGAAGCCTTAAATGCATTCTCTTCTGCCTATGATTTGGGAGATAAAAAAAGAATGAAAGATATTGGTTATGGATTAGAAGACACAGAGGGTCACTTAAATAACTTTGCCATTTTTGCTTATCAAGCAAAAGATTATAGTAACGCTTTCAATAACTTTTCTGCCAGTATAGAAGCTCAAAAATTATTGAGCACTCTAGGTAAAAAAAGTAGATTGGATGAAGGAACATTACTTGACGATCAATACTTTTTTACAGCAGTAAGTGGATACTATGGAGAAGACAAAACTATAGCTATACCGTACTTAGAAAAATTGTATGCGGACGGAAAGTCTGATGGATTTATTTATGAAGCACTTTATAATTTGAATGCAGAATCTAATCCAGATCAAGCTTTAGTTTATCTTGAAAAGGGTAGAGAATTAAATCCCGATGATACAGGTTTATTATTTGCTGAAATCAACGATTACCTGAAAAAAGGTAAGTTGGATGAATTGATTGGAAAGTTAGAAGTTGCTAAAGAAAAGGAACCTGATAACATGTCTATCTACAATACATTAGGAAGTGTTTATGACCAATTGCATCAGAAATATGACAAAGAAGGGAATCAAGCAAAAGCTACTGAATACTTTGATGGCGCTCTAGCTAATTTTAGAGCAGTTTTGGATAAAGATCCTAATGATTTTGATGCTACTTACAGTGTGGGTGCGCTCTATTATAACAAAGCAGCTAGTTATGTTGAAAAACTGAATGAACTTACAACTGATTTGTCTGCGGCTGGTATGAAAAAATACGACAGCACAAAAGCAGAAATGGATGAAGTTTTCAAACAAGCGCTTCCATTTTTTGAAAAGGCGGAAGGCTTAAATGGCAACGATAGAAATACACTTGTTGCTTTAAAAGAAATACACGCTAGACTTAATGATATTGAAAAGTCTAATGCATATAAAGAAAAAATCGAAGCTTTAGGTAACTAAGCTCGATATGTTTGAAAATTAAAAAAGGGAAGCCGTTTGGTTTCCCTTTTTTATTTATATGTTTTTTGAGTCCATGACATCTTCGAAAGAAAATATCCCTTTTTTATTTTGAATCCATTCGCTAGCCAATAAGGCACCACTTGCAAATCCGTCTCTACTGTGTGCAATATGTGCAATTGAAATATCATCAATTTGAGAAGTATAGTTGATGACATGCGTACCCTTAACGTCCGCTTTCCTTTCAGAAATAATATCTAAATTTTTATTTTCTGTTGACTGATCATTAACCCATTTTTCCTTTCTATCTAAAGTTGTAATAACTGTCTCTGCTAAGGTTACCGCCGTACCACTTGGCGCATCTTTTTTTTCAGTGTGGTGAACTTCAAGCATATTGACATCGTATGCACTATATACGTTCATTAGTTGAGCCAGGTATCTATTTAGCTTAAAAAAGATATTTACACCAATACTAAAGTTTGAGGCATACAGAAAAGGCGTTTGATTTTCTTGATACAAATTACAGATTCGATCATAATCATGGAGCCATGCCGTACTTCCGCAAACAGTAGGAATCTTATTTTCTGCCAGTATTTCTAGATTCTTAGGTGCCGCATCAGGATTGGTGAATTCTATAGCCACATCTAAAGATTTTAGATTTTTAGCATTCAATTCCAACGCATTAGAAGAACTGATCCTCAAAATGATGTTGTGTCCTTTGGAAGCAGCTAACTTCTCTATTGTTTTTCCCATTTTTCCATAACCAATCAGCCCTATATTCAGTTTATTACTTTGCATTAGATATTTTTGTGTTCAATTTGCCTTAAAATTAAATAAACTGAATCAGTGATAGAAAATAATTTACTACTAAGAACAATTGCCAAAGAAAATGTTGAGCGACCGCCAATTTGGTTGATGAGACAAGCTGGAAGAATTTTACCTGAATATAGAGCAATCAGAAGTTCTTTGTCTGGATTTATCGAATTAGTCACTACACCAGATTTAGCTGCTGAAGTAACCATTCAACCTGTTGACATTTTAGGAGTAGATGCCGCAATTATTTTTTCTGATATTTTGGTTATCCCTGAATGTATGGGTCTAGAATATCAATTGATTGAAAAAAAGGGGCCCTATTTTCCAGAGGTCATAAAAAATATGAGTGATGTTGAAAAATTAGGAGAAGGTGATTCCGCCGCATCTCAACTCTCATATGTGTTCGATGCAGTCTCAATTACCAAAGAGAGACTTAATAATAGAGTACCACTAATAGGATTTTCAGGAGCACCTTGGACGCTATTTGCATATATGATTGAAGGACAAGGCTCAAAGACATTTTCCAAAGCAAAAGCAATGCTTTACAAGGAACCAGAGATGTCTCACAAGCTTTTGTCTAAGATTACAAAAACGATAATTGCATATTTAAAATTAAAAATTCAAGCAGGTGTTGATGTTGTTCAAGTTTTCGATTCTTGGGCAGGTATGTTGGATAATAGATTATACAATGAATTTTGCATCCCTTACCTAAAGCAAATCCTCTCTGAAATAACAGAAGTGCCGAGAATTGTTTTTTCAAAAGGTGCTTATTTTGCGCAGAAAGAAATTCACAGTTTAGGCGCAGACGTCGTCGGATTGGATTGGACACTGGATCCAGAGGTGTATCGATCTACATATGGCTTTGAGCAAGTTGTGCAGGGAAATTTAGATCCTTGCTGCCTCTATTCTAATCAAGCGGATTTAGGCCTCCAGGTTCAAAAAATGATCAAAAGTTTTAAATCTAGGCACATATGTAATCTTGGGCATGGGGTTTATCCAGATACACCATTGGACAATGTGAAGCACTTTATTAAAACAGTAAAAGAATTCAACTATTAATTTTAGTTCTAAATGGCTGTTATTCAGTTGTTTAATTGATGAAGGTATAAAAAGAAGACAAATTGAACCTTAACATATTTGTATACTAAAGCATAACTTATAACTTTGATTCTTGCAAATTCCCAATGAGTATATCCACCCTTAATTAAAATTAATAAATGGGCTGGTTTAAAAGATTCAAAGATGGCATTCAAACTGCCACAAAAAATAAAAAAGAAGCACCTGACGGTCTTTGGTATAAGTGCAAACAATGCAATGAAACTATTACCGTTAAAGAGCTTCGTGAGCAATACTACATTTGTCCTAAATGTGAGTATCACGCACGTATTGGTTCGTATGATTATTTTGAGATGCTTTATGACGGCAAGTATGAAATACTATTCGACGAATTAATATCCTCAGATTTTCTTGAATTTACTGATCTGAAGCCTTATTCAGAAAGGCTTATCGCTGCTAAGCAGAAAACAGAACTTAATGAGGCCATGACTGTGGCTTTAGGCAAAATTGCTAAAAAACCTTTGGTTATTGCTGCCATGGATTTCAGTTTTATAGGTGGTTCGATGGGGTCTGTTGTAGGAGAAAAAATCGCAAGATCCGTTGATTATTGTATTGAAAACAGAATTCCCCTAATGATTATTTCTAAATCAGGAGGAGCAAGGATGATGGAATCGGCTTTTTCATTGATGCAATTGGCTAAAACTTCAGCCAAATTAAGTCAGCTTGCGCAAGCACAATTGCCTTATTTTTCATTTTTGACAGATCCTACAACTGGAGGTGTTACCGCTTCATTTGCTATGTTAGGTGATGTGAATTTTTCAGAACCAGGTGCATTGATTGGTTTTGCTGGGCCGAGGGTTATCAAAGAGACCATTAAGCGAGATTTACCTGAAGGCTTTCAAAGTTCAGAGTTTCTTTTAGATCATGGATTTTTAGATTTCATTGTCAACAGAAGAGATCTCAAAAGAAAGCTTGCAGATTTATTGGCCTTATTTAGCGATCCTGTGACTGCATAATAAAAATCTTAAACTGTTTATCAAACGGGTCAGAATGTTCCAAGAACTTGTCCAAAAGTTCTGTCCCATATTGAGATAAATACTCAAGTATATTATCATGTCTTTCTTGTAAGCCTGACGGAAAATATTTAGCCTTCAGTTTAGATATTCTTTTGAGGTTAACTTCCTCCTTTTGTTTAATCGACTTTTTGAGTTTAGATTCTAAATAGTCTATTGACTTTATTGCTTTTACTTTTTCAACTTGTGTTGTTTGCGTTAAATTTTTATCCGTTTCTGATACCTCTAGTTCAAGTTTTTTAAAGAGATCTTCTAGTTGATCTTTGTATTGTGTAAGGTCAAAATTATGTTTATCAGATTTTGCCAGATAGCGTTTTATAAGATCATCTTCTTCTTGAAAAAGATCATCAAAGCTGAGTCCCAACTTTTGACTTTGCTTTAAAGTAGATTCTGATAAAATTAAAGCAGAGCGTCTTCTAATTAAAAGAGGAAAATGTAATTTGAAAAATTCAAAGTGTGTTTTTCTTTCCATCCAATATGCTAACTCACCACCACCGCCAATATAGACAAGGTCTGGCAGAATAAGGGATTGAAACAAAGGCCTCATAATAACATTGGGGCTAAAGTTTTCGGGGTGGTTTTCAATTTCACTATTCAACTCTGCTTCTGTAAAACTTATATCAGTATCTACAATTTTATAGTCATTATTTACTTTTTCGATACGGTTTCTTAAACTCTTTGATCGATAGAAAAAGTTTATTTCCCTTATGTGAGTCTGTGCCTTGTAACCCATTTCGTCTAAGGCATACTGCGTCTTATTAATTATATCTATGCTCGGACTTTCAAAGATTTCTTGTTTGATTATTGGAATGAATAGTCTTTTTAATTTGGCATCATCCATTCTAAGAATGACGAGACCAAATCTATCAAATAGGGCGTGGGTGAACTTAAAACTAAAATCTCCATAATTCGTACTACTCTTTGCGAATGCTTTTAGCTCAGATATAAAATCAATAATTTTAGATTTATCACCTAAAATTTCTTCGACCTGAGTAAGAACATCTTCAATCCCTTCCATCGAAAACTTTCCAACGGAGCCACTATCTGTTGACTCCCAAGTAATTTTATTGCCAAATAAATGAAGATGATTTATTTCTTCATAGTCATGATCTTCACCACCAATTACAAAAATGGGAACAAAATTGGAGTTCTTGTAATCCTCCTTTAGTCTTTGACTTAAATTTATGGCAGACAAGATCTTATACACATAATACAAAGGACCACCAAGTAAACTTGGCTGATGTGCTGTTGTAATAGTAAATGTATTTTCTGCTTTTAAGGATTCAATGTTAGATTTAGTCAAATCTGAACTAGTTATTCGACAATACTGTGTTTCCACAAGTTCAAATAATGTTTTTCTGTCGACTGGAAAAGACTTTCTATTTGAAATGGCTTCTTTTAAAGCTTCATAAGAAAAATCATATTGTAGAAATTGCGAAAATTTCTTTGAATCGATGTAATAGTCTTTATCTCTAGATGAGAGTTGGGAGACTTCGGCTATTTGTATATTTTTTACTATCATTTTGCGCTAAAGAGCGCAAATCTAGCTTAATAATAGCGAGAATACTGTCTGCAACCTTAAAAAATATAGGGATTTTCGCACATATGCATAAAAAAAAGAGGCTGTTCTGTAACAACCTCTTAACAGGGCAATATTTAAAAAATCAGTTAATTCTTTACCGAGTTTATACAAGATGTATACCTTCGGTTTCTGCACTATAGATACTAGTATTAGAATAAACGTTGCCTAAGTGATGAAAAAAAAATAAAAAAAATCATATTTGCATCTTTTATTTTATTTAACCCACTGAATGTTAGGTAGTTCAGTATCTTTGAAAATATATGAGTGATCCAAAAAGATATGAGTTAAGAGGTGTTTCAGCTTCTAAATCTGAGGTGCATAATGCTATTAAGAACCTAGATAAGGGGCTTTTTCCATTGGCTTTTTGTAAGATTCTACCAGATATTGCAGCAAATGACCCTGATTTTGTCAATATCATGCATGCAGATACAGCAGGTACCAAAACTAGCTTGGCATATATTTATTGGAAAGAAACTGGAGATTTGTCAGTTTGGGAAGGTATTGCGCAAGATTCGATTGTAATGAATCTTGATGATATGGGCTGCGTAGGTGTGGTCGATCAAATACTTTTATCTAGTACTATCGGGCGTAATAAAAATATTATTTCTGGTGATGTCATTGCTACGCTGATTCAAAGCACAACTACATTTGTAGAAATGCTTAAAGAACATGGGATAGAAATTCACTTGGCAGGGGGAGAAACAGCAGATGTTGGAGATATCGTTAGAACTATTGATGTTGGGTATACTGCATTTGCAAGAACTGCCAAAAAAGATTTAATAATTAATGATTTCAAATCTGGAGATGTCATTGTTGGTTTTGCATCTTATGGTCAAAGTACTTATGAAAATGAATATAATGGCGGCATGGGAAGCAACGGCCTCACTTCCGCGAGACATGATGTCTTGAACAAAGAATATCTTGAAAAATATCCCGACAGTTTTGATCACAATACACCATCAGATCTTATCTATTCTGGAACTAAAAAATTGACTGACAAAATAGAAGTTGGTGGACAACTTATTGATATCGGAAAATTAATACTTTCTCCTACCAGAACATTTTTGCCTCTACTCAAAAAGGTTTTAGACAAACACAGATCTGAGATAAATGGAATAATTCACAATACAGGAGGTGCGCATACTAAAGTCAAAAAATTCGCTCCCGGCAAAAAAATCATTAAGAACAATTTACTACCCATTCCTCCTTTGTTTAAAATGATACAGGAAGAATCTGGCACAACGATGGAAGAAATGTTTCAAGTTTTTAATATGGGAACCAGACTAGAAATCTATACAGACAAAGCAACTGCAGAATCTTTAATTGAAATTTCAAAGTCTTACAACATTGATGCCCAAATAATTGGCTACGTGGAAACAGCTGACAATGCATCTGTGGAAGTTCACCATGATGGAATGAAATACGTTTATGCTTAATTGGAAATTGAGCAAACACAAAATCATTTTTAAATTTCTTTTCTATTCTAATATCATTTTAGTGTTATCCACTTTAGCAGCATATGCATCTCCTTATTTTGATGCTGCGCAATATCCATACTTCGCTGTTTTTGGTTTAGTGTATTCAGTATTGCTTATATGTAATATTGCTATGGTCATCCTGTGGTTTTTAGTAAAACCTAAAATGGCCTTGCTTTCAATTTTAGTGATCTTGCTTGGGATTAATAATATTCAACACGTTTTTGGTTTTAATTTTATGGGACAGAACCATGACGAAAACGCTATTGAGATTGGTTCATTTAACTTGCAATTTTTTAAATCAATTGCGACAGCGCAATCCAAAGACAAGGCTATTTTAACACTAAGTTTAAACAATTTTGTAAAGGCAAATAGTGATACTGAAATCTTATGCTTTCAGGAATATGGTAAATTTACAAATGTACTTTTAGATAGCCTTTTGCCACACCCTTTTGTGCATAGAGTCGAAAATATGACAACTGCTATTTATTCTAAGTTTCCCATCATTGAGAGTGGGGTAGTTGATTTTGATTCTAATATTGCCAACACTTGTATATGGGTTGATATTCTTATCAATGATAAACCATTACGTGTGTACAACTTTCATCTAGAATCCAATAGACACGATGGTCAAGTGCCAGAAGAAATTGTAGAAGATGCACCTGAGGAGTTCAATTTTAAGATCCTTCTTGGCATAGTTCTGTATTACAATAAATTTACTATTCAAAGAACTCAACAAGCACATTTGATACGGGCACATACAAGCCAATGTAAACACCCAATAGTTTTGTGTGGAGATATGAATGATTCGCCATTTTCTTTTACCTACGCTAAAATGTCTGAAAATTTGAATGATGTTTTTTTGAAGAAAGGAAAAGGATTAGCGAGTACACATGACAACATAAAAACAGGATTAAGGATAGATTATATTTTAGTAGATCAAGCGCTAAAAGTATCAGATTTTCAAATTTATAAAGAAGATTTTTCCGATCATCATTTTCTTAAATCTTCAATAGAATTCTAATATTAATTACAAAATAGTTGGGTATAGAAGGCTCATCTAGAAACGCAATTTTCTATTAAATAATCCAAGTTAGGCAGCGAAAAATATTGTAAAACGTTGAATATTTTTTTTACAATTTTAAAGCTAAATTTAAACGTTTTCCTTTTTTTATATCGCCTAAAAAAAACGCTGCCTTTCATTTTAATTTTCTTTTTTATTTATAGATTAAGCCTGATTTCTACTATGTGATTAAGGCCTCAGTCTCCCGTTTTTATTGCCTTTTTTGACTCATCCTTCCTATCACTAAGATTCAAAAAAATATATGTTAAAAATCTAGAATTCCTTTAAGATTTTTTTTTAATGGCATTAAGGACGCTATTTACAAACACCTATCGTATTCAAATCAGTAAGATGGAATTACCATTCTGAGAATTTAATTTGATTCCGGATTTTACTCAGTTGACCAAATTCCTTTTCAAAGTAAATAAGTTTAAAAATTTGAGCATGAAAAATATTTTATTTAATACTATCACTTCTTGTCTGATGTTGTGTTTTATTGGAACACAATTAATAGCAGATAACGGAAGTGAAAATTTCTGTTTTAATGCAGATGTGCCAGAAGCACAAATGGACTTTAGCGCTATGTGTTTAACCGCACCTATACTAATTTGTCCACCGACATATTTGGGATGTCCTTCTGATAACATAGATCCTAGTAATGTAGGTTTTCCTACAGCATCTCCAGGAGATGCCAATTGTCCAGAACCTGTAGTAAGTTATGAGGATGCCATTGTAACCAATACTCCTTGTTTAAAAGTGATACACAGAACTTGGACAGCAACATATCCTCCCAATGGGGCAAGTTTAAAATTATTTTCAACTTGTCAGCAAGTTTTATATATGGAGGATACTGAAGCTCCAGTGATAGCAAACTGTCCTACAGATATGACAATTGACCTGAGTGTCAATTGTGATAGTACTGCTATTTGGGGTGTACCCACCGCTTCTGATAATTGTGATTTATTATTTATTATGACAACGCATTTTAGCGGAGAAGAATTCTCTAGTGGGACGACAACAGTAACTTATACTGCTCAAGACTTATGCGGATTCCAAACAGTTTGTAGCTTCAATGTGTCGGTTATTGGCAGTTGTTGTACAATGCCAGATATAACATGCCCAGCTGACATTACAGTATGTCCAGGAAATACGGCCCCTTCAATTACAGGATTCGCCAATGCGGTTCCGAGTGATCCATCTTGTGGTGCACCTGTAATCACACATAATGATATTGTGTTAAGTTCTGGACCTTGTACTGGAGAGACAACAATCCAAAGAACTTGGACGGCAACAGATGCCAGTGACAATACCCAATCTGTAAGTTGTACACAATTAATTACAGCAGTAGATAATACTGCGCCTAGTATAATAAATCTGCCTAGCGATATTAATGTCAATGGTACTGGACCAAATTGTACAGTTGCCGTTAATTGGTTTCAACCAATAGCAACTGATAACTGTGGTACAGCAAGTGTAACAAGTAATTTTACAAGTGGAACAAGTTTTACGCAAGGAACTACTGTCGTAACTTATACAGCAACTGATAATTGCGGAAATACGGCTACAGGCTCATTCAATGTTACAATTGATTGTCAGTGTAGTGCTGTGCCTATTCTCAATTGCCCAGCAGATTATGTAAGTTGCCCAACAGGAAGTTATCCAGATCCAAGTTTAACAGGAACAGCTATTGGTTTACCTGGTGATTCCAGTTGTGCCAGTCCTACAGTGACTTACAATGATGTTGTTCTTTCGACTGGACCTTGTAATGGAGGATATGAAATTATAAGAACATGGACGGCTATGGATCCAAGCAATGCTTCATTAAATGTGAGCTGTACTCAAAATATTAGTCTTTCAGATAATGAGGCACCGTTGATTGCAGATATGCCTACAGATATTACTTTGTTTAAAAAAGGAACTCATTGTTCAATGCCAGTAATATGGTCAGAACCTACAATCACTGATGATTGTACTTTAGCAGTTGCTTCACCGAGTGTGGCGAATGGAAGTGATTTCACAGGAGGAACAACTACTGTCATTTATACAGCCACTGATATTTGCGGTAATACAGTTACAGATTCATTTAATGTTACTATTGAATGTAATACTTGCAATACACCACCTAGTTTAGTTTGTCCACCAGATTATGAAACATGTGTAGGAGGTTTTATTCCTGACCCTTCAGTTTCTGGTACAGCAACAGCAACAAGTGCGGGTGGTACATGCGGTCAAGCAATTTTGTATCATTCAGATGCTATTGTAGCTTTTGGAAATTGTCCAGGTGGATTTGTAATTCACAGAACATGGACTGCATTTGATTCATATAATGCGGCTTTGATAACGACTTGTGTTCAAGTGATTAGTATTAATGATGCATCTGCACCAACATTTACAAATGTCCCAACTGATATTGTATTAAATGGAACTGGAAGCAACTGTTCTGCATTTGCCAATTGGACAGCGCCAACTGCCAATGATAATTGTGGAGTATCAAGTGTGGTATCAAGTCACAATTCTGGCACCAGTTTTAACGAAGGCACGACTACAGTAACATATACAGCAACGGATAATTGTAATAATACTTCTACGGTATCATTTAATGTGATCGTTACATGTGGAGCAGCAGCTTGTACAACACCTCCAGTTATAAGTTGTCCACCTAATTATACTGCATGTGCAGGAAGCTCATCTGATCCCATTGTAACAGGTTTTGCAAGTGCAACGATTTCTGGTACTAATTGTACAGGAACAGCTTCAGTAACTTATACTGACAATGTCACAAACAACTCTTCATGCACAGGAGGCGTAACTATACAAAGAACATGGTTGGCGACTAATCCTAACAACACTAGTCTTACCGCAACATGCATTCAAACAATAACACTAACGGATGTTATTAATCCGGTTATAACTGGATTACCTCAAGATATATTTTTAAGTGGTACAGGGTCCAGTTGTTTTATGATAGCCAATTGGAATGAGCCAACTGCAACAGATAATTGTGGCTTAGCCTCATTTAGTGCAAACATTATAAATGGATCTACATTTGCCGCAGGCACAACAACTGTTATTTATACAGCAGTTGATAATTGCGGAAATACAGTAAGTGCAAGTTTTAATGTAACTGTGACATGTGCGTCATGTGCGACACCGCCTGTTATTTCTTGTCCTTCTAATTATACTGCATGTATAGGATCTTCTTCTGATCCAATAATTACAGGTTCTGCCTCGGCTACTATTTCTGGGCCAAATTGTTCAGGTACAGCAGTTGTTACTTATTCTGATAATGTAATAAATGATGCATCTTGTAATGGAGGTGTAACCATCGAAAGAACTTGGAAAGCTACAAATCCTAATAATGCCAATCTGACTGCAACATGTCTGCAAATTATTACACTAACGGATAATGTTAATCCCGTTATATCTGGGTTGCCTCAAGATTTGTTTTTGAGTGGAATGGGGTCAAGTTGCTTTGTTGCAGCTAATTGGAGTGAACCTACTGCAACAGACAATTGCGGATTGGCTTCATTCAGTTCAAATATTATAAATGGATCTACTTTTGGCCAAGGAACCACAACAGTTATGTATACAGCAATTGATAATTGTGGTAATAGCGTGACTGAAAGTTTTAATGTTACAGTTACATGTGCAGCTTGTGCAACACCTCCAGTTATTTCTTGCCCTCCAAATTATACATCTTGTCCTGGGTTTTCTAATAGCCCTTCTGTAACAGGATATGCGACGGCAACTATTAACGGTGCGAATTGTTCGGGTCAAGCCCAAATAGATTATACAGATTTAATTGTAAGTACAGGTCCTTGTAATTTATCTAAAACAATAGAAAGAACATGGACAGCAACAAATCCTAATAACGCAGCATTGGTTTCATCTTGTACGCAGATCATTTATCTGGTAGATAACTCTGATCCAATAATCACTGGCACGCCTCAGGACATTTATGTTACAGGCTCAGGTGCTTGGTGTGCTGTGGCAGTTAATTGGGTTGAACCTTCGGCTACAGATAATTGTGGATTAAGTTCATTTACTTCAAGTCATAATAACGGGGACTCTTTTATAGAAGGTACAACAGTTGTAGTTTATACTGCGGTTGATAATTGTGGAAATACTTCTACTGTATCATTTAACGTGAACGTTGGATGCGCAGCATGTAGCACACCACCTTCAATAAGTTGTCCGCCTGATTATTCTTCTTGTCCAAGTTCTTCTTCACATCCAAGTGTGACAGGATTTGCAACAGCAGTATTAAATGGACCTAATTGTTCAGGTACACCAATAATTACTTATTCAGATATTAATCCTACAACAAGTGTTTGTGAAAATTCAGCGATTATCACAAGGACATGGGTGGCAACTCATCCTAATGATCCTACCTTAGTCTCTACTTGTAATCAGATTATTTATTTGATAGATGATTCGTTTCCCGTTATTACGAATTTGCCTCAAGACATAACAGTAAGTAATACTGGCGAGAACTGTCAAGCTATAGCGACTTGGGTCAACCCAGATATTACAGATAATTGCGGTTTAAGTTTTGCTGAACCTAATGTGCTAAGCGGTTCTTTATTTGATGAAGGGATATCCTCAGTAACTTATACAGCAACAGATATATGTGGAAATACAACAACGGCTTCATTTACGGTGACTGTTATTTGTGCAACTTGTGCTACACCACCAATAATTTCTTGTCCAGCTGATTATACCAGTTGCCCATCATTGAATGCACCAAGTCCAATGGTTTCTGGACAGGCAACGGCAGTACCAGGAAGCGCGTTTTGTGCAACGCCTATTGTAGCTTACACAGATTTTGTGCAAAGCACAGGAGGATGTTCAGGAGCTCAAGTTATAGAGAGAATTTGGACAGCAACAGATCCAAATAATGTCGAAATAAATAGTTCTTGTACTCAGTACATAATACTTGAAGATACACAAGCACCGGTCATCACGGCTTGTCCATCAAATTTATTTTTAATAGGTGGTCCTTTGACAGGAAGTGGTTCAGGCAGTGGTTCAACATCTGTGCCTTTAACTTGTGCAGCTGTAGCTGTTTGGGATATCCCAGCTGTCAGTGATAATTGCAGCAATGTTTCGATAGTAGCGACTAATGAAGAAGGCATCGTCGTAACCAATGGATCTGTGTTTGAAGAAGGTGTAAGTATTGTAGTTTATACAGCAACAGATGGTTGTGGTAATACGTCTACTTGTAGTTTTGAGGTAGAAGTTAGTTGTGATGCTGGCGGAGGAGAGATTGTGTGTCCTAATGATATTGTGGTTGAATGTACGGGCAGCGCGGGAGCATATGTAAATTGGCCTCAGCCTTCTTACAGCGGTTCTTGTGGTACTTGTGATGGCGGAGAGGATATTGCAGGGTTTATGTACATGGGAGAATTGAATGGTAATTATTATTACTGTTCTTTAGAGCCGGCTTCTTGGGGTGATGCAAGTGATATTTGTGCACAAAATGGTGGCTATCTTGCCTGTATTGGATCGCAAGAAGAAAATGAATTCTTAGCAAGTATTTTGGCTATTCAATCTGCATGGATTGGTTTAAGTGATGCAGCTAATGAAGGTGAGTATGTCTGGAGTTGTGGGGAACCATTCAATTATACAAACTGGTATCCTGGTCAGCCAAATAATTTTAATGCTTCTCAAGATTGCATTGAAATGATGAATAACGGTCAATGGAATGATCAATACTGTCACTACCTTTTAGAATTTATTATGGAAAAGCCATGCTCATTTGTAAATCAAGTTGGTGGACCTTCGCCTGGCTCTTATTTGACAGGAGGAACATATACAGTGACATATGAAGTCAATGATGCTTGTGGCTCAAATGAACAATGTAGTTTTGATATAATTGTTGAAGATGGACTGACAATTGAATGCCCAGATAATATCGTAACATCTGCGCCTTCGGGATCAGCTGGTGTGCAAGTTTCTTGGAACCCACCTGTTGTCAATAGCTGTTGCAGCGATTGTAGTATGTCTGGTGGAAATATTTCTGGATTTACATTTATGGGATCTTTTGGTGGACATCATTATTACTGTTCGACAGAACCTGACACTTGGACAGATGCTCAAGCAAACTGTATTGCCAATGGAGGTAATCTAGCAATTATTAATAATGCTTCTGAAAATACATTTTTAGCCAATATTCTGACGCAACAATCTGCGTGGATAGGGTGTTCTGATAGTGCAGTTGAAGGTACATTTGAATGGGTAGATGGTTCGTCACTGTCTTATACTAATTGGTACCCAGGTCAACCAAATGATTTCAATAATAATCAGGACTATGTTGAAATGTTGAATAATGGACAATGGAATGATCAATACAATCATTATGCATTGGAATACATCATGGAAATATCAGACTGCTTAAATGTGACGCAAACATCTGGACCTGCTCCAGGTAGTGTCTTGGCTCCAGGGTCATCACATGTAGTGAGTTATACCGCTACAGATGGATGTGGAAATTCAGAATCTTGTTCATTTACTATTGAGGTGGAATCCATTTCTACTGTATGTGATCCAGGAGGAAATGATTCTTCATGCAGTTATATTGAATCTATTCAAATAAACGACATGGATAATATAAGTGGAGATAATGGTGGATATGCAGATTTTGCTAATAATTGTATCAACCTACACCCAGGCAGTACTATTCCTATTGAGTTTTCTCCAGGGTTTGGTACATGTCCTACTCAAGTTGTTTATTGGACATTCTGGATTGATATCAATGCAGATGGAGACTATGATGATGTGAATGAGTTTGTTGCATATGGCAATGGATCTGGTATTATGGCAGGTCTGGTTACTGTACCAAACGGCTTACAAATTGGTCAAACTACGGCTAGGGTCATGATGAAAACAGGTTCATATGCGCAAGATCCTTGTGAAAATTTCACAAATGGTGAAGTGGAAGATTACTGTGTAATTGTATCAGCAACTCTTGTAGAAAATGAAAACGAAGAAGAGGAAAATGAAGTTGGCGTATTGTTATCGAAAGAAAGCTCTAGCAGTTTAGTTGTGGATAGCTCTAAAGCCGATGAAAAATTAGGCAAAAGGTCTAATGAAGCCTTAGAATTGGATTATACAGTTAAAGTATATCCAAACCCAGTAAGTGAATACATGACAATAGAAATTGCAGAAATGGAAAGCATTCAAAGTGTAACATTGTGCAATCTTAGCGGACAAAAAATACTAAACCTTAATGACGTATTAAGGGAAGATAATATTAAAGTAAATGTTGGCCATTTAAGTTCAGGTATGTATATACTCAACATAGCATTCCAGAATGGTCACAAAGAATCGAAGAAGGTGATTATTCAAAATTAAAGACTATTGGTAATCTATTTTATGAGGTCGGGCACTTTTGTGTTCGGCCTTTTTTTGTTTTAAATTTTTTATATTGAGAAAATAATCATTATGAGCAACGAAGATGTTTTAGATATTAATCTTACAGATCAGCATCTTATCAAATATGAATCAATTGATCCATCAAGATTTATTTTACTATATGACATTTCTCTTGGCCCCCATATGGATTTTAATGGGAATATAATATCTGGTCTTTTTTTAAAGTGAAAGAGAATTCAGATATTATGCCTGTAATGCGGGCTATCTTTACATTATTCTTTCTCTATAGCTTATTTGAAAAGATCAGAGTGTTCAGTGTATTAAAAGGAAAGCCAGCTACATATAGCTCAATTTCATAGTTTGTTGTTTGGATTGTCGCAAATTTACTTGGCAATGCGCCAGAGCCACTTTATTATCTTACTTTTTTAGCCGGCATTTGTTTTATCTCCCCTCTAGTGGCCTTTAATCAAACCATAGAAATGGCTCCGGAATATGAACTTGATGAGGTCTCTTACACATCCATAGGACATATTGCACTCTATATAATTGGTGGTTTGGTTTGGGTAGGTGTTTTGATAAGTATCTTTTTACCCAGTGAATTTTGATATAGCGTAACTTAGTTCAAAACTAAGTTTGGCTTAGGATTTTGAAAAAAATCACTCTTTAGGGTGATAAAACACTTTATATCTCACCGTATTTTTATGTGACATAAAGAATTGATTTTAGATCGATTTGAAAAAAATTTAATTCACTGGTTCTTAAAACCCCAAATATTTAAAAATGAAAAAAATATTATTTTGTCTTTTCTTCATTTCTTCTTTAAGCTTAATTGCTCAAGAGAAAATTGAAATTGAAGGCGCAATTAAACTCGGAAATACTTCAAGTACTGATAATGGTACAATTAGATATACTGGTTCAGACTTTGAAGGTCGAAATGGAGGTACATGGCAATCTCTTTTGGGAGGTGGCGGTGGAAGTTCCCCATGGTCTTTAAATAGTAGCAGTGTATACTACGATTCAGGAAATGTAGGAATTGGAACATCAACTCCAGAATTGTTAGGTCATGTGCATGCAGGTAATGGAATATTCTCTGGATCTTATTCTAGCTTTTTAGAATTTGCATTAGAATCTAACAATAGAGCATACATGACACTGAATAGTCCAACATGGCAAGGGTACTGGTTCTCATCTGCTTCAAATTCTTTGCGAGCTGGATTGGTTTATAATGTTGGAGCTGATGATGTTCGATTGTATTTAGGAGGAACAGAAGAGATTACTTTTGATCCCAATGGCTATGTCGGTTTAGGGACAAATACACCAGCTAAAAGCATTGATCTAGCTGAGGATGGGGCAGATATTAGATTTTCCGATAGTAACTCTAGTGCTATCCAATGGTATTCTGGTGGATCAGAACAAGCATATTTAACGCACAATTCACCGGATGTTATTTTGCATAATAGAGATTCTGGCGTGCTCAAACTAAACTCACAATCTAGTGACGTTGTGATTGAAACAAATACAAAAGTATCCATAGGTGAAAATCCAGAAACGGCTCCAGAATTTGAATTTGAGTCTGTGTCATCAGGTGCCTCACGCTATGCTACTGCTGAATTGTTTAATCAAAATTTCACAGGTTCAAATAAGAGAGCTGTTTATATTAATACTAATGGATCTGCCAATGAACCATATATGTATATGTATAGAAATGATGGCACTATAGGGATACAATTAGATGTAGATGTTTCTGGTGATGCTAGAATAGTTACAGATGAATTACTTATAAATGGAGGTTCAGACTTTGCAGAGCATTTTGATATTATTGGAGATGACATTAAGCCTTTACCAGGAATGGTTGTATCTATTGATCCTAATAGTACAGGTAAACTAACTGTTAGTCACGAAGCATATGATCGTAAAGTGGCAGGTATTATTTCTGGAGCTAATGGTGTAGAAACTGGTGTTATGATGGGACAAGTAGGCAGCATTGCTGATGGAGATTTCCCTATAGCTTTGAGTGGCAGAGTTTATGTTTATGCTAATAATGAAGGAGGCGAAATTTTACCAGGGGATATGTTAACAACATCATCGACTAGAGGATTTGCTATGAAAGCGAGTAATTACCAAGCAGCACAAGGAGCTGTTATTGGTAAAGCCATGACTAAAGCAGATGATAAAGGATTTGTTCTAGTGTTAGTTAATCTTCAATAATCTAAGATGAAGAAAATAACAACAGTTATTGTTTGTCTATTTTTATTTTCTTTTAGTCAAGCTCAATTAGGAGACTTGAAGACAAAAGAAGTGAAACTTGATATGCAATTAAATCAAAATGCTTTGTCTTCAACTATGAATTTTGAAGACGATGATTACCACTGGGTGCAATTTGCTTTTAGTGAATTTACACTTAGGAACGGGACAAAATTTAGAATTTTTCAACATGGAACAGATTATGAATTAATTTTAGATTCCACTTCAATCCAAACTTATGGATACAGATCATGTTTCTTCAGTCCTGGGACATTTACATTTTCTGTATTCAGAGAGGACGGTGCTGACTTTACTGGAGGCGTTAAAGGAAAAACAATAACATACGGAAGAATTGATAATAACAAAAGTCAGTGTGGGTCTCTAGATAATAGAGTAGCTTCAAGTGATGTGCGCGTAGCACGGGCTATGCCCGTAGGTTGTACAGCTTGGTTATTGTCAAATGGAACAATAGCAACTGCTGGACATTGCTTTGAACCAAATGGACAGCCATACAGCACAAACTTCGTTACATTTATCGAGTTTGATGTACCGCTTTCCACGGCAGGTGGAGGCACAAATCCATCAGCACCTGAGGATCAATTTCCTGTAATAGCGACTTCCGTTGAACAAGAGTTAGGAAACTTTTGTGGTCAGGATTGGGCACTTTTCACATGTGGTGATAATGCGACTACTGGAAATAATATTTTTATGGATCGTGGAGATTTTTTTAGACCAACAACAGTGACACCAACTGGAACAATTAGAATAACAGGTCATGGTGTTGATACGGGTACTGCTAATCAAACACAGCAGACACATTCTGGTGCCTATGGTGGAAAGTGGGATAATGGAGCCAGTGGTATTTATCTCGGATATTCAGTTGATACAGAAGGTGGTAATTCTGGCTCACCAATTATAAGAAATGCCAATCAAGATTTCGCATATGGGATTCATACCAATGGCGGTTGTGGGGATACTGGTTCTGGTTGTGGCAATGGATTCAACTCAGGTCAATTTTTTGATTACAACCCATTAGAAACTGAAATGAATGATTTTTTCTCTACAAGAACAATACATGTAGATTTAATAAGCAATACGACTACAGAAAATGGAAGTGCATTTGCACCATTTGATAGTCTTGAGGAGGCGGAAAATGATATTGGGTCAAGTACATTACAATACAATATTATTTTAGTGAAAGGAACTTACAATGAAACTGACGGATTATTGTTAGATAAGAAAATGCTTATTCACGCTCCTGTCGGTAATGCATTGTTGAGATAGTCTAAACAGAAAATTAATTTGGGATAAAGAGCAGTGTTTTAAATACTGCTCTTTTTTTATTTCAATTTCATCAGGCTAAATCTTAAGTTCTATGAAAATGGGGAGATGATCGCTGGATTTTGAGTCTTGCAGTTTTCCTGAATTAATGACCTTTCCTGACTTAGTGAAGATATGATCATTTTTGGGCTTGACTATATTGAAGAGTGCCGCACTGGTGTGACCAATGTTTTCTGTTGCAAATTTAAAACCCAATTCCTCAAACAACGTAATAGTACTTTTCAAGTCTTTTTTAAACAAAGTGTTGAAGTCGCCACCTACAATTACTTGATTATAGTTTTCGCGTTCAGTATTAATATCTGATAGAACAGTTTCGAGTTGATCAGCTCTTTTGGACTTTTTCAAACTTACAGTTGATTGGTGTATAGAATATAAAAGGAGAGATTTATTATTAATTGTAATACTACATTTGGTGACAGCTCTTAAGCGATTCTTTTGGGAATAATGTGGTAATATTAACTTTTCTTCAGCTTTGATTTTGTATCTACTCAGAATGGCATTTCCAAAATTAGATTGCGTTTTGAGTTCCCGCGAAAAAGGGTAGTATATGTAATTTAACTTAAAAAATTCTGCAATTTGGATAACCCCCTCTTCATCCATTTCTTGTAGAAGTATAATGTCGGAATCTTTTGTATGAATGTTTAAATTCAACTCCAGAATAGCTAAGTCTATCTCTCTTGATTTTTCAATATTGAAACTTACTATGGTAATTTTGTCAGTGTGATTGGATTCCGAGTACATATTAGAGATCCACTTAGGTTCATGATCATTGTCATACATTTTTATTGTAGAGCAAGATGAACAAATGATTAGCAGGCTTATTAATAATATATACTTCAAAAAAATGATTTTATTATATGAAAGGTAATTTCTCCAAAAGTAATTGCGCCTGCCAATTTAATTAAAATTAATATAACTAAATCTAGTTAACCTATTTAAACAGAAAAAATGCACCTTTGGCCTTTTCTATATGAATAAAGAAATACTCAAATTAGCTATTCCAAATGTTATTAGTAACATTTCTGTGCCTTTACTGAGTACAGTGGATACAGCATTAATGGGTAGGCTGTCTGAGTTTCATCTTGGCGCTGTTGGGGTAGGAGCTATGATCTTTAATTTTATTTATTGGAATTTTGGATTTCTGCGTATGGGAACGACAGGCATAACCGCACAGGCATATGGCAAAGAGGATAAAGTTGAAATTATGCAAACGCTGTCTCGTGCTTGTTTTGTGGCAGTTTGTATAATTTGTCTCGTCTTAGTTTTTCAAAAACCTTTAGCGGATATAAGTTTTCATCTAATGAATATATCTGATGAGCAATGCCAGTTGGTTAAGGATTATTTCTATATCCGGATTTGGGCAGCACCTGCGACAATTTTACTATTCGCTTTTTTAGGATGGTTTTTCGGAATGCAAAATGCAATCATTCCATTGTGTATTACAATATTTATCAATGTTGTAAATATCATTTTTAGCTACGTATTAACTTACAAAATGGAAATGGGTATTGCTGGTGTAGCATGGGGAACAGTAATTGCCCAGTATGCAGGTTTGGCATTGGCGATTATTTTATTCTTGTTGAAGTATAGTAATTTACTAAAAGCGTTTTCTAGAAAAAAGACAATGGAGTTTGTCGCACTTAAAAAATACTTGAGTATAAATAGAGATATTTTTATTAGAACTGTTTGTTTGACTTTTGCCTTTGGTTTTTTCTATGCTCAGTCTTCTAAGGAGGGGGCTCTAATTTTAGCGGTAAATGTTGTGCTGCTACAGTTTGTGAATTGGATGTCATATGGCATTGATGGTTTTGCATATGCTAGTGAAAGTTTAGTAGGTAAGTACCATGGCGCGCAGAATGAGAATGCGCTTAAAAGAGTGATTGTACTTTCATTTTTATGGGCCATATTTCTTGCTGTAATTTACAGTTTAGTTTATGGCTTTTTTGGCGAAAGTTTACTATACATTTTTACAGATCAAAAAGATATAATAGAGAAGGGAAAAACTTTCTTAATATGGATGTTGCTCTTCCCAATAATTGCAACAGCATCTTATATTTGGGATGGTGTTTACATTGGCTTGACAGCTTCAAGAGCTATGATGCAAACTATGATTGTATCACTCATTATTTATGTAACCAGTTATTATTTAGGATTCAAGCAACTTGGCAATCATGGTCTTTGGGCAGCGCTTTTACTGTTTTTAGCTGCAAGAGGATTGTTTCAATATGTGTACTATCTCAGATATTTGAAACCGCAATTGTTATCTCATTCTTAAATTTTAATAAATTTCTCGCGCGCAATTTTACCTTCATTATTAACGACTGTCAGATAATAAATGCCTTGCGTAAAATCTTGCGTAGCTAACTTTATTTTATCAGCACCTTTAATTAATTCTGATTTAATCAGTTTCATTTCAGAATTGTAAACAAATAAAGTGCCTTTGTGGAGCTGATCAAATTCTATAGTTACAAAGTCTGAACTGGGATTAGGATATATTTTTAATGTGCTAAGATTAATTAATTTCTTAGAGGTACTGGTCATAAAATCTTGACAGTCATAATTGCCATTTATCTGTTTATTATATTCTTCTTTTAGCTTTTGAATGGCAGCAGGCCACGAGTCAAATACTGATAGATCATTGACTTCTTCGGTATAAAAGACGTGTTCAGCCATGTCAAGAACGATTATTTCTCCAGGTTGGATATCTTGACTAAATAAGGTTGTTACGGTTCTTCTATCTCCAAATGATATATTTGCACTTTGCATTGACCATCCACTTGGATCGTTTGGAAGGTTTGGATATGCAAACTGTGTAGTATTTATTGAATTAGGATTATAGCCATTGCCACCTGTTGTTAATTTAGTGCCATCTCTCCATTGTGCGGTCATGTAATTATAATATTCAAGTGGTGATGACGGATCTATGCCCTGAATGAAAGTAGTAAAGGCACCATTATCATAAGACATAAAACTTTGTATATCATTGTTGAGTAGAATAGATGAATATACTGCAGCACCTTCTTCTGGAACAATAGTTCCTGGAAAAAAACAATCTTGATTGTCTTGACCGAATTCGTTATAAGTAAATACTGCATTTAATGGCGGATCCGAACCTACTAAATCATCATCAATACAACCTAGATCAAAATCCTGCCATAAACTAATTTTAAAATTTTTCATATCATAAAGCCCTTTGTAAATTGTTTTGAGCCTAGTGAAGATTGTATGATTAGACTCTTGTTCTTCTTCACAATTAACCAAGTAGGACAGAAGATGATTTTCAATGGTTATGGTTGTTGATTCACTTTCAGAATGAGGAACATTATCATTATTGACTGAAAATGTAAAAAGATAAGGTATGAATTCAGGATTTTCAATGAGTGCTATTGGATAATCACCATCTAAAGGATTGTAAATGCCATCTAGATTAAGATCATAAAAAGGAGCCATATCATATTGTGGTGCAAATTCTCCAATCCAAGGATTGCCTAGGGCGGGCCATTCTAATATGTCCTGTGGAATAATATCTACCGTCAAACTGTTACTGCTAAAAGCAGCCCTTAATGACTCTACTTCAATTTTTCTAATTTGCCATTCTTTATTAAAAAAGCGACAGAGCTCTATGTCATCTAGACCAGAGGAATTATAAATCGGGCCCATACCTAAGTCCGAATCTTGATAACCAGTGGCTGTTAATGCCAAATTTCCTGACGGGTCAAAGCCTCCAAACCAAAACCCTTTAGTAAATCCAAGAGTAAAAAAAGTATCCTTATCAATTAAATACTTTTCAGGTTCTAAATTTAAATTACCAGGTGATTGAAATTGATATTCCCTATGCTGATTGCTCACTCTATCATTTACAGGAAATGTTTCGTTAAAATTTATACATTGAGCCAATGATCTAAATGGAAATGCAAAAGCTAAAAAAAGTAAAAGTTGTTTCAAAGTTCTAATTTTAAATCAAGCTAACAATAATATTTCAAATTTGCTTAATTCTTATTTCTATCCCTATGATTTAATTTTCATTGTGTCAGCTTTGGCACTTTGCTAGAAATTCAATTTTCGGCGTAAGCCAATAAATAAAGTAAGGGGCTCTTTTAAAACTTTATGACTTTTTGTACAACTTTCTGTCCTTTGTTATCTATTAGTTGAATGTAGTAGATGCCAGAATCAAGAGAACTTAAATTGAGGTCTAAACTCATATTTTCACGCAAGTGAGTATGACTTACCGTTTTCGTGGTTACATCATAGATAAAAAGTTGACCTGATATTTCATTGTCAAATCTAACAGATATCAATCCTTTAGTGGGGTTAGGGTAGACGTACATCGCCTCTTCTGGTTTAAGTAACATGTTAGAGGTCGTTATTTCATAGACCATTTTATTTAATGTTGTATTTGTAATTATAGGAGGATTGGAATCAAAGTAAATATAACCCGTATTATCTATGATTGTCTCATCAGCCAAACCCTCAATTGGGGAAATGATAAAGCTAATGTATCCATGACTTTCTGGTTCGTTGGATTCTATGTCCGCTAAGTTGATGTTCTCAAATACCACTTCAAGGATTGAACCTTCTAGTGAGATGCTAGTCACTGGATGACTGGCATCTATAAATTTAAAAGTTTTAATATCCAGCATTTCATTTAAGGTGTCTCTGATAGCCACCTTTCTCGCGGGGAAATTACCTGTATTTTGAAAACGGATTACATATTGTAATTCAGTACCATCGATCAATGTTAGATTTTCTGGTCCTGTTCCTGAAGGGGTGACCTGCTTGTCGTTAGGATCGTAAGAGCATCTAAAAATGTTTCTATATGATGAATTGTCAGACCAAATAATGTCGTTTGAGCCATTTATTGCCTCAGCGGACACCATAATCTCAAAATAATTTCCGATGTCAAATTCAGTAACAGATGGAGCTTGATATTTAGCAATAAAATGATAAGTGCTCCCTGGTGCAATATTGTTGGCACTAAAAGAATAGGTGTCTCCTTGAACATCTACAGCGTCCGTTGTACTGCTAATGTATTCTCCAAAGCCTGTAATTGTGAAATTAATATCTCGGATGGTTGTCCCTGTATTAATAATTGTCAGGTTTAAATGATATGAGGTATCACATAAAATATGAGATACATTGAACTTTGATTCAAAGTCATCAATTGTTTGGTTCGGGACTATGCCAACGAATACTGTGTCTAATCTAGAATTGTCATATTGACCAGATGCATTACCAGTACTGACGTCCCAAACTGGTTCTGGTAAATAATTCATGGAAGCTAATACACTATTTACAGGCATATGAACTAAGCCTCTATTAGTGGGGTAGAGTTGATATTGATTGTCAAATGTGAATGATCCAAGACTTACACCTTGCTCATTAGAGTCTTTAATGCCATTTTGATTTTCATCATAAAATACCTTAAAAGGCTTAATCAAAAGATCACATTGATCAAAGACACGGTCACTACTTTCACAGCCTAGCGCATTGTCTCTGGCAAAACTCTGGTTGTCTTGTGTAAGTGCAAAACAAACTGGAGGAATGGCGCATTCAGCTAATTGAGGATTACCTATTATTCTAAATGTATTATGACCAGCTATATTTTTAATGCCTTGAATAGAATTTAATTTTTGATTTTCTTCTATGCGAAAATAAGGTGCTCCAACTAATGGATCTTCATTTTTTAATGCTTCTAGTCCATCTAATGATATGAGATTTGGGTTATCATTGATGAAGATATTATAACCGATGTTTATCAAAGAATTGAATCCTTGAAAATTTTCTAATAACAAATTGTCTTTTACATGAAAATCATAACCCACTTCAATTAATTTTTCTAATCCCCTAAAATTTTGAATCAATGGATTACCAGATATTGAAAAATCTCTGCCTACTCTTTTTAGTTTGCCTAAGTCATCAAAAGAAGTAAGTGAAATGAGGGTATCTAAGGCCAGATTGTATTGAATTATTTCTAAATCTTTTAAGTCTTCAAGATCAGAAATAGCAGGGCAGTTTCTGACATCAAAATGTCTTATTTCACGTCGTCCATTTAAAAATGAAAAGTTTTTAAGATTGAGGTTATTATTGCAAAAAAGTGAAAATTGAGTAGGTTCTCTTAATTCTATATCATCAATATCATTCAAAGGACAGTTGATGATGTAAAGGTTTGACCAAATGTATGGGTTATTGAGTTGTGATAAATCATTTAATGCACTGAGATCCTTTAAATACATACTGGTGCATCCTTCAAAGCTTTTAAGGTCAGCCAAATCTGTAAGTGATTCATTACCAGTTATTGTTAAATTCGAAGCCAGTTTTAAATTTTGTAGAAAGGCAATACTTTCTTGGCCTTGAATTTCGCAATTCGTAGCCCATGTGAGATCATTTAATCCACCATAATTAATTAAAGAGGGATTGTTTATGACTTCAACTAAAATGTAGCGTTCTCCAAATCTGGTATCTTGGATAGATTCCAATAAGGGATTATTTTTCATAGATATCCCACCTTCAAAATACAAAGCACCTGGACCTTCAAGATTTTTCAAAGCAGGCAAATTCCAAACTTTCAATTCATCAATGGTATCTAAATTTTCAAAGCCAGTGAAATTTTCAATACAACATAGATTCAAAAAAATACATGATTCGATCTTGTTCAACTGTTCTAATCCTTTGAAATCCTCTAGAATTCCAAGCGACTCGTTTTTAATGAATAATCCTTTTAAATAGGTGAGATTTGATAATGGGGATAAATCTGAGATAGCTTCCATTTGATTGATCCCTTCATAATTAATTTCAATGAAGCCATCGTATGCTGTACAATTGGGATATTCCGTTTTAAATGCATCCAACTCGGATTGAGTTGTAAATAATTGTTGGTTTTCAGGAGGACATTGAGCTATAAGCGTATGAAAACTACTCGTAATAATCAGGCATACAAGATATAAGTCTTTCATTTTTTCTTTTATTATTAATGTCTTACAAGTTGAAAAGGTAAGCCTTCATTAGAGGAATTAATAATAAGATACGCTATTTAACGACTTAACTTGTATTATGAATAGCAATGCATTGCGATTAATCTTTCTTTTTACTTCTTTTTTTCTTGGCAGACTTAGCAACAGACTTTCGTGTTTTTTTAGGTTTCCCTTCAGAATCTTTGGTCTTTTTACGACTGCTTCCAGAGCCACCTCTGCCATCTCTACGTCTCTTTCTATCGCGATCTCTGTCTCTGTTTCTTCTTTGTCCTCCATCTCTTCCCCTTCCACCTCTTCCACCTCGTGATCGCTCACCTCTGCCACCTTTTACTTCTTTATCATTAAGATCTGCGCCTGATCCATTTTTAAACTTTGCAACTTCTAAAGCCAATAGTTTTTTGATCAGTTCTTCTTTTGACAAATTAGCCAATAGAAGATTTGTGTTTTCAAATAATACCTCATCAACTTCTTTAGACTTGGCTTCTAAAATACTCATTGTCCATTTTTGAAGACGCAATTCCGCAATTTCGTTATTCTGCGGAATTAGTATTTTTTCAAATTTTATATCTAAGCTCGTACTCAAGCGATGGATGCGGCCTTTATCTCTGCCTGAGATAAAAGCTATTGAGATTCCTTTCTTTCCTGCTCTTGCTGTACGCCCTGATCTGTGTGTGTAATAATCAGTTGTGTCAGGTAGCGTAAAATGAAAAACATGGGTGAGGTCATTAACATCAATTCCTCTTGCTGCAACATCAGTAGCAACTAGAACTTTTATTTTGCCATTTTTGAATTTCTTCATGACCCTATCTCTTTGAGCTTGAGATAGATCACCATGTAAAGCGTCCGCCTTGTAGTTTAATCCGATAAGTGATTCAGATAAATCTTGTGTGTCTCTTCTTGTTCTACAAAATACAACCCCGCGCATTTCTGGATTGACATCCATGAATCTTGTAAGTGCTTCTGTCTTATCTGATCTTTTTACAACTGCAAACTTATGCTCTATGTCTTTATTAACTTCGTTCTTAGTATTGACTCTGATTTCGACAGGATCAGTCATATACTTTTTAGTAATGCGCTTTATTTCGGATGGCATAGTCGCAGAAAACAACCATGTCAATTTTTCATCTGGTGTGTAACTTAGAATTTCATCAAGATCTTCTTTAAAGCCCATGTTCAACATTTCATCGGCTTCGTCAAGAATAAGAATCTTGATCTTTTCTAACTTGATAGCTTTTCTTTTTATGAGATCAATAAGTCTTCCTGGAGTGGCAATAATAATATGTTGACCTTTCTTTAATGCTCTCATTTGATCAGAGATAGAAGCGCCACCATATACAGGAAGGATATTTATTTTTTTTAAATATTTGCCATACAATTGAAACTGTTCAGCAATCTGTTTGCCTAGTTCTCGAGTAGGAGAGAGTACAAGCGCTTGGGTGTGCTTACTGCTTGTGTCGATATTTTCTAAAAGCGGCAAACCAAATGCTGCAGTTTTACCCGTGCCCGTTTGTGCTAATCCTATTAAATCCTTGTCAGCAAAGATTAATTCTGGTATAGCTTGTTCTTGGATCTCACTGGGATGTTCAAATCCCATTTCGGTGATTGCTTTCAATATTTCTTTAGAAAGCCCTAAGTTTTTAAATGATGACAAGGAATGTTTTTTTGTTGAGGCGCAAATGTCGGTTATTTAATTGACAGATGTATGAATAATAATCAATGATTGCTGATAACTTGAAGGATTCTTTCAATTCTACGAGTAATCAGTAAATGGATTGATGCACTTAGTCCTTATTCCACGATTTTACTCTTTTGCGGCATTTGTTACATATGCCTAAATGTTTGATGACTTGATCACCCATTGCTGATTTTTTTTTTCCCAAAACGACAGATTTTAGTACCTCCTCATCGGGACATTTTAATTGACCTTTAATTTCAATAATTAACCTGATCAAAGAAGCAAAAGCTATTAGAATTAATAAGAGCAGAAACATAGCTATAGATTTTAAAAGCTTACTAACAACCATTTTGCCAATGAATACCCATATGATAAAATTAGATTTTAAATAAGGGCTTTATAATTAATGATAATAATAACTAACTTTAATTAATATGGACAAATATTTTCAACTACTCATTTTGTGCGTTTTTGTATTTATTTCTTGTGATAGAGACACAGGAAGTTTGACAATTCCTATTGATCATCAAGAAGAAGTTGAAGATGTTGTCGAGTCTGGGGACGAAAGATATCTCACCGGAGATTCTGATTATATTTTTGATCAACAAAAACTACTCACTTTCGAATTGTTGATACCTATAGTAAATTACGAAATCATCAATTCTGATCCTGCAGCAGAAGAATATGTTGAAGGTCGCCTTGTTTTTGAAGGTGATACAATTGGACCCATTGGAATTCGATATAAAGGCTCGATAGGTGCTTTTGTAAATTGTGTTTCAGGAAACAATTGGGCTAACCCATCAGGACATAAAACGTGTACCAAACTTTCGATGAAGCTTAAGATGAATTGGGAAGATTCAGATGCACAATTCTATGGATTGAAAAAACTACAGTTCCATTCTATGAACTTGGATGATTCTCAAATGAGAGATAGACTAGGGTATTGGTTGTTCAGAGAAATGGGCGTGGCAGCGCCGAGATGTGTGCATGCGCGCTTAATGATTAATGGGGAATATGTTGGTTTGTTTTCTCTTGTTGAACAAATTGATGGAAGGTTCACAAGACAAAACTGGGACGATGGAAAAGGAAATTTGTACAAAGAAGTTTGGCCTTTAGATTCTGATGGAAATGTACAAAACCCATCTAATTATTTAGATGCATTGAAAACCAATGAAGATGAAAATCCATCTGTTGACATGATTTCAAATTTTGCAACAGAAATTAAAAATGCTGATGATAATCAATTAGTGGAGATTGTTGAGAAGTGGATGGATACAGATGCTATCATTTCATATGTGGTTGTGGATAGAACAATCAGACACGATGATGGCCCTTTCCATTGGTATTGCAATGGCAATAGTTGTTCGCCACATAATTTTTATTGGTATGAAAATCCTACAGAGAATAAATTACATCTTATACCTTGGGACCTTGACAATGCTTTTGAAAATATTATTAGTGCCAATAATTCGGTAACAAATATTCCAGATGAGTGGGGTGAAATATCAAACAATTGTAATCCATTTTCTGATGGTTTTTTTGGGCTTTCGCAAAAATCTGCTGTATGTGATAAATTGGTTTTAGCCTGGACAAAGTTTGATGAAGAATTCTCACAGAAGAAAAAAGAATTTGTTGAAGGGCCTTTATCTGAATCTTCAATTGAGATGAAACTGCAAGAATGGGAAACTCAAATTAGTCAAGCTACTTTAGAAGCTGATGATTTGCATGCTGATGCAATCTCATTCAATCAATGGAATAACAGCCTTCTACAATTGCGTGATCAACTTGAATTTGCAAGATTGAATTAATGGGCTTATTTATAAACCCAATACCTAAAAATTGGAAAGCTTATTAAGACTCCAATTAAAATTGAGATAATCAACTTTGAATACATGTATTGAATATTCATGCCATCAGTGAGTAAATACATGCCTGCAACATTACAAAGTAGAATAACAATACTGGCAATCCCATATTTTAATGCTTGTAAACCCCAAGATTTATCTGTACGCTTAAATGCCCAATATCTTAAAATCAAAAAACCGACTATGGCCCCTAAGCCGCTTGCGATAGCTGTAGAAACTAGATAGTAAAATCCAATAAATTCCGTAAGTATAAACAAACTGCTAATGTCTGTAGCAGAGGCGAGAAGCGAACCCATTTGTGAGCGCAAAAACGAACTCCAAAAAGGGACTTTGTGCTCAGACATTAAAAGTAATTAGCTGAAAGGTAAATGTAAAGGTGCAAAATCAAACAAGAATAAATTCCTGCTAACACATCGTCAAACATAACACCCCAGCCGTCTTTTAAATTTTTATCTATCCATCGAATCCCCAAAGGTTTGAGAATATCAAAAAATCTAAAGAGCACAAATCCTATTAAAATAGTCGTCCAACTGAGCGGTACAAATAGCATTGTAATTAGATAACCCGCTAATTCATCTACTACCACTTTTGATGGATCGTCACCCCAGATCGGTGAAACTTTATTTGTGCTCCATACGCCCACTAAGGTTATAATAATTATCAGCGCAATAAAAAATGGGAGCGGAAGAGGTAAATTGAAGTGATAGACCAAACCCATTAAAATGACACCTCCCATTGCACCAAAAGTACCTGGTGCAATGGGAGCGTATCCTAATCCTAAAACAGTAGTTATGGCTTTATGCAGCCACATCTTTAATCGTAATCTTGTCCTAGGTTAGTGATGATTTCTTCACCACCTATAAATCTTAATGTATTTTCTAGCTTGTTTAATTGCTTGAAGATATCATGAATTGGGAATCTTCCTTTAGGCGCTTGAGGTGACTTCAAATAAAAGGCCAACCATTCCTGTATCCCTGACATTTCAGCTCTTTTAGCTAAGTCTAGGAAGATAGCTAAATCCAAAACGATAGGTGCAGCTAAAATAGAATCTCTACATAAGAAATCCACTTTGATTTGCATAGGATATCCTAACCAACCTTTAATATCTATATTATCCCAACCTTCTTTGTTGTCTCCTCTAGGTGGGTAGTAGTTGATTCTCACCTTGTGGTAAAAGTCTTTATACAGTTCAGGATACAATTCAGGTTCTAGAATTTGTTCTAGTACACCTAATTTAGAAACTTCTTTTGTTTTGAAGTTATCAGGGTCATCTAAAACTTCACCATCTCTGTTACCTAATATATTAGTTGAGAACCATCCATCAATACCTAAAGCTCTAGCTTTAAAACCTGGTGCTAAAATGGTTTTCATTAATGTTTGACCAGTTTTAAAATCTTTACCGATGATTGGTGTGCCTGTTTTCTTGGCTAAGTCAACCAATGCTTCTACATCACAAGAAAGATTCGGTGCGCCATTAGCATATGGAATACCCATTTTAATTGCTGCGTATGCATAGATCATACTAGGTGCAATTAATTTTGAATTTTTTCTTAAACCTTCTTCAAAGGCTTCGATCGTTTTATGGACTTTAGATTCTTTGATATAAATTTCTGTAGATCCACACCAAACCATAACCAATCTGTCACATTTATTATCTTTTTTGAATTTACGCATATCAGCCATCAAAGCCTTGGCGTAGTCCATTTTCGTTTTAGCTTTTTTAACATGTGTGCCTTCTAACTTTTTGACATAGCTTTTGTCAAAAACAGCTTTCATCGGCTTTATCTTAGAAAGCGGGGTTTTAAGTTTTTTGAGTAAATCAGCTTCTAGTACATTGGCGTGTACAGCCGCTTCATACATGTTATCTTTAAAGATATCCCAACCGCCGAATACAACTTTGTTGAGATCCTGCAAAGGAACGACTTCACTAATAAGAGGAATGTTCTTTTTTGTTCGTTTACCAATACGCATTCTGCCCATCTGAGTTAAAGATCCAATAGGACTTGATAATCCTTTATTGATAGCCATAACTCCAGCAATAAATGTCGTAGCAACGGCACCCATTCCAGGTGTCAGAATGCCCAGTTTTCCTTTTGGTTCGCTAGCTAATACTTTCGAAGCTTTTTTTGCTGCCATTTTTATAGTAGTTTATGTTTAATACACCAATTAATTGTCTCGTCTAGACCTGATTCTAGGTCGTAAGAGGGTGCGAAGTTAAAATCATTTTTTAAATCTGTGGTATCTATTGCAAAAGACCTTGCAAAATATTCTTTCACTTTGTTCCTATTAAGCAATGCTACCTTCCCTTGTAGTCTTCCTGCAAATTCACTTGAAGCTGCAATAACTTTCATTAATGTGATAGGAATGGTGAGTTTAATGGTATTGACACCTAATATTTGCTTAATGAGACTATTTATTTCCTCACTCAGGTAGATACGACCATCTCCTACAAAATATGATCGATTTTTAATGGGACTGGACAAAGAAGAGGCAATAAGCTTGGCGAGATCTTTAACATAAACAAATGTTTGTTCTTGATTGCCAAAGCCGATTTTAGGTTCTAGTCCTTTTTTAATTGTTTTATAGATCTCTAGCATATCCATGTCACGTGGTCCATAGACTGCTGTGGGTCTAAAAATTATACTTGGAATTTGCCTAAACGAGTCAATAAATTGCTCCGCTTGTAATTTTGATTCACCATACCATGTTACGGGATGCGGTACAGAATCTTTGTCAAGAACCTGAGAGGCTTGATAATCTGCAGGGCCATAGCTGGCTAGACTGCTTATGTAAATAAGCTTTTGAGGAATGACATTCTCCTCAATTAACATTTTACAAATTTTACGTGTATATCCAGAATTTATTTTGAAGTAAGTCTCTTTATCTTTTGCATTGGTAATACCGGCATTGAGTATGATGTAATCAAAATTATGCTGACGCAATTGTTGTCTCAGGTTTTCCTCATTTTCAAAACTGTAGTAAAAAAAGTTAATACGAGGATCAGTTAGATATTGAGTATTGCTTGTTTTTCTTACACCAGCATATACGTTATAATTCATTCTTAAGGCTTCCTCTACGATGAAGCTACCTACAAAACCATTGCTACCTGTGATTAAAATTTTATTGCTCATACTACCTTAAGAACTTATATATTTATATAGGCGATATGTTTTGTAATGTTGACCATTCAGTTTTTCAGCAGCTTGCACCATTTCAGTATTATTCTCTAAAACCCATGATGCTTCTCCACCTATAAGTTTACGTTTACGTGCTTCTAATATATTCTTGGCAAAGAATATGGCTTCAATGCCTTTCTTTCTATATGCTTCAACAACACCCATTGCTGCGATTCTTACACAGCGCGTCTTATTCTTATTAAGAAATAATTTTATAATATTGAATGGGAACAAACGTCCTTTTTTAAAGGATTTTGTGATTTCATTTATATCTGGAAGAGAAATAGAAAATCCAATGGCTTTGCCATTATGTTCTGCCACATAAGCAAACTTTGGGTCGAGTAACATTTTTATATCAGCGGCCAAGTGCTTAAACTCATTATCAGAAAAAGGAACAAAACCCCAATTGTTTTCCCAAGCGGCATTATAGACCTCATGAATTTTTGATGATTCATTTTTAAAGTCTTTTAAGTTGACATCTCTAATAATAATATCTTGTTTCTTCAATCTTTCTTCCAACATAGAAGAAATTTTTATAGAACGTTCTGAAGCAGAGTCAGTATAAATCATGTAAGCAAACATGTCCATCTCCTTTTCGAGACCAATTGATTTTAGAATGGGATCATAATAACTAAAATTATAAGTCATCATAATTTTAGGAGGTTCCTCAAAGCCATGAACCAAAAAGCCGGCAGTTTCATTTGTGCTGAAATTAGTAGGCCCCATTAAATAATCATAGTTTTCAGAACTAAGCCAATCTCTTGCAGCTTCTAATAAAGTTTGGGCTACTTCTTTAGATTCAATAAATTCGAAAAAACCAAAGAATCCAATATTTGATTTGTGGTAAGCATTGTATCTCGGGTTTTTTATAGCTGCGATGCGTCCCACGATCTTTCCATTGTCATAAGCTAAAAAACATTGAACTTTGCCCTCATCGAAAAAAGGATATTTTTTTTCATTGAACATATCCTTTTGACCCATGAAGATTTCTGGAACGTAATTTTTATCTGTCTTATATAATTCGTGCGCAAAATCTAAGAATTGATATAATTCTTTTTTCGATTTAATAGCTTTGACTTCAAGAGTCATATTTATTTCGTTTAGCTAAGAGAGCTCAAACTTGAACCCACATTTTCTGTATCAAAGACCCCGATTTTTTTAGCAATTCTGTGAATTTTTTCTACAGACTCTTCTATTTGTGCAAAAGTATGTGTTGCCATCAACGAGTATCTTAAAAGTGAAGAGGTACTCGGAACTGCTGGAGAAACAACAGGATTTACAAATACGCCTTCTTCTAGTAGAAGTTTTGTGAGTTGGAAAGTTTTAAAATCGTCTCTTATAAGTATTGGAATAATTGGAGTTTCAGATGGTCCTGTATCAAACCCTGCTTCTTTTAACAGTTTAAGCGCATAGTTTCTATTGGACCATAATTTATCTATTCTTTCTGGCTCTTGTTGTATCAGCTCAAGTGCGGCAATCACACTACCTGCATTGGCAGGTGCAATACTGGCACTGAAGATAAGTGATCTCGCATTATGTTTTAAGAAGTTGATTGAATCATGAGAACCTGCAACAAAACCTCCTATGGATGCCAAGGATTTACTGAACGTACCCATTATCAAATCAACGTCTTTGGTTAATCCAAAATGGTCTGCAGTACCTCTACCCAATTTACCCATAACACCTAAACCATGAGCATCATCTAAAAATGTATTGGCATTGTACTTTTTCGCCAATTCAATGATTTCTGGTACTTTGGCAAGATTGCCTTCCATACTAAATACACCATCAAAAGCGATGAGCTTTAGTGCATTAGGTTCACATCTTTTAAGCATTTTTTCCAATGACTCCATGTCATTGTGTTTGTATTTTAAGGTTTTGGCGAAAGCCAATCGCGCACCATCAATAATACATGCATGATCCATCTCATCAATAATCACGTAATCATGTCTGCTAGGAATAGACGAAATAACGCCTAGGTTGACTTGAAATCCTGTGCTAAAAACGAGCGTAGCATCTTTGCCCACATATTCAGCGAGTTTTTCTTCCAACTCTATATGAATATCCAGCGTACCATTCAAAAATCTAGAGCCTGCACAACCAGAACCATACTTATCAATAGCTGCTTTAGAAGCTTCTTTTAATTTAGGATGGTTGGTTAAGCCTAAATAGCTATTAGATCCAAACATCAATACTTGTTTACCATCTATAGTAACAACAGCATCTTGGTCAGATTCAATAACTCTAAAGTATGGGTAGATTCCCATTTCTTTAACTTTTCTTGGCGTGGTGTAAGCCGCCATTTTTTTATCTAGCATATCAATAACTTTTTGGAATGTTGATATAATCTATTGCTCGTTTGTACCAATTGGGCGCAAATTTACGATTTACAAGGGATTCTGTTAAAAATATCCCTAATATCCCACAAAATATCCCAGCGATTACGTCAACAATGTAATGATGATTTGAATATATAGCTGCAAACCAAATACTTATCATACTTACTGCAAATAATAAGGTAAGCAATTTTTTCTTAAATTTTAAAGAATAATAAACTAAAATGAGCGGAAAAGCTGCATGCATTGAAGGCATTGCCCCAAAAGCATTGGTACCGTTGGCATACATGCCTTGATAAAGGTGAATACCAACTAATTGGTCAAATCTAATTAAACCAGCAGGACTGTTTCCCACATTAGCGTGAAGCTCTGCCCCATATTCCAGAATATACCATGGTGGTGCAGCTGGTAAGAATATATATCCCATAAAACCAATAAGATTTGTAATCAGAAAACTTGTCCAAAAATCAAATGCTATTTTTCTACGTCTTGTATAAAACAGATACAATGTAAAAACAACTGGAAATGGGACCCACGTGATATAAAATAACCCAGAAATTAAATCGAAAAAAGTGTTGGTATAGTTTTCGAAAAAATCACAAGGAGCAATACGCTGACCTTCATAAATGAAACCAAATAAAGATTTTTCTAGATCATAAATGTCTTGAATATGAATAGGGAACGGATTATAGAGGTGCAGTATTTTTAGAGAACTGTACAGTATCATGTAAATGAAAAATGGCGAAAAGGTAACGGCCAGTTGTCTTGATCTGAAATTGAAAAAAAACTGAAAAGTCAGCATTAAGAAAAAACCTATCTCTAATTCTGTAACACCTACAACTAACCCAAACCAGAGCCAAAATAGCACAGTTAGCACCAAAGCTAGGGTAACCCATTTACTGGAAAAGCGATTGTAAGTAAATTTTGAGGACATAAATATTAAATCAGAATTCTTTCGTAGGTCGGATATTCGTTTTCTTGACCTTCTCCATACAATTCGATATACCTAACATCTGGAAATAGTCCCAGTTCATTAGCAAAAACATAAATATTATTTAAAACGGCTATTTGGCCTTTAATCTTTGTTATAATTTGAAATTGACCGTCTTTATTTTTAGCTACGAAGAACTTGAGTTTTCTGTAAGAATCCATTTTAAACTCAAATAAGTCGTCATTAATCCAACGAGAAGTGTAACCAAATGCCTTATTTTGAATAAAATTAAGTTCTTGCTCGATGCCACCTTTTGTATATTTTATCCAAAACACCTTCATAGGATAAGTCTTATTCAATAGGCCTAGATTGTTAAGATTAAGACTGTAGCAAATTGTATTTGTGTTAAGATTACGCTGTATGTAAAACAATAAATTGTCAACATTCTTGGGCATAGGGTAATCTTCAGGCAGACCTTTTTCACCCTCAATAAAATAATGTGATTTATCTATATTTATCAACATAATAATTGACCCTTTAAGATTTGCGACAAGATACTAATTTTATTTAGCGTGAAGCGCTTTTTTAGCATACGATAACCTTCTTAACGCGGTAATATTTGCACTTATTGCTAAGAAGAAAATAGGCCAACTAAATACTGATATTGTTTCGAAAAATGGCTGTTCGAACATATCTATATAGAATTTGTAATCCCCACCAATTTTTCCTGAAATTATTGTAAGCAAAATACTAGAAATAGCTACTAAGAGTATGCGTTCTGGTCTCTGCATTAAGCCTACACTAGCGTTGACACCTAAGCCTTCTGCTCTGGCACGCGTGTAACTTACCATTATAGATCCAATCATAGCTATGAAACAAAATATAGATGTTAAAAAGTAATCCTGCGTAACGGTATAATAACAATATCCAAAGAACATCACCAATTCACTGTATCTGTCCAAAACAGAATCATACAACGCACCAGCGGGATGATCTGTCCTACTAAGACGGGCTAAACGACCATCAACCATATCCATGGCTCCAGCTATTAATATAATGAAGCCTGCGTAACCTATAAAACGGTGGTTAGTACGATCTCCAACTTCAGCACCATATATCAATACGCCAGTTGACACGATATTTAGAACAAAGCCTAAAAACGTTATCATATCTGGTGTAACACCTAGTTTAATAAGCACTTTAATGAATGGATCAAGTACTTTATATACCAATAATTGCCCTTTCTGCTTTAAATCATACATTAACTCGGATAAGAATTGAGCGGAAATTTATAGTTTATTAATCCAAATCTTAAATTGTGACTTCTTTTTTTAGACTAAAGCCTCTCACTTTACTTCTAAAAAGGGATAACTTACTCAAAGAATAAGATTTATGAACACAAAAATTGCTGGACTAGGTTATTATGTTCCTGAAAAGGTGACTACAAATCATGAGCTAACTAATTACATGGATACTTCTGATGAATGGATTCAGGAAAGAACTGGCATTAAGGAAAGGCGCTATGCTACAAAACATAATGAAACCACAACGACTATGGGAGCTAGAGCTGCTGAAATAGCCATAGAAAGAGCTGGAATTTCAAGAGAAGACGTTGATTTTATCATTTTTGCCACTTTAAGTCCAGATTATTACTTTCCAGGATGTGGCGTGCTTTTGCAAAGAGAGCTAGGGATAACAAAAACAGAGATCGGCGCGCTTGATATTCGTAACCAATGTACGGGGTTCGTTTATGGACTATCTGTAGCAGACCAGTTTATCAAAACGGGCATGTATAAAAATATATTACTAGTCGGTTCTGAAATGCATTCTATGGGTTTGGATTATTCTACAAAAGGAAGAAATGTAACTGTGATTTTTGGAGATGGTGCTGGTGCAGCTCTTATACAACCCACGGATGAAGATGGCAAAGGTGTATTAATATCTAAATTACATTCGGATGGCACATATGCAGAGGAGCTAGCTATGATAAACCCAGGATGTCATGGTGGTTATCATTTTGATAATGTTGAAAATTATAATTACCCTGATCCAGATGTCCCAGGCGAAATATTTGTTACCAACAGTATGAAAGATAATGGTCTTTTTTATCCTAATATGAATGGTCAATTGGTGTTTAAAAATGCAGCCATTAAATTTATGGAAGTCATTCAAGAAGCATTGAATACCGTAAATTTAAATAAGGAAGATATTGATATTTTGGTTCCTCATCAAGCCAATTTAAGAATCAGCCAATTTGTACAAAAACAATTAGGTTTAAAGGATCATCAAGTGTTTAATAACATTCAAAAATATGGGAATACAACAGCGGCATCTATACCAATTGCGTTAACTGAGGCTTGGGAGCAAGGTAAAGTTAAAGACGGAAACCTAGTTTGTTTAGCAGCATTTGGATCTGGATTCACTTGGGGTAGTGTCCTTTTAAGATGGTAATATGAAATTAGATATATTGGCAATAGGGGTGCACCCTGATGATATTGAATTAGGTTGCGGAGCGACTGTTTTAAAACAAATTAACCTAGGTTATAAAGTAGGTTTTCTTGATTTGACACAAGGGGAATTAGGTACACGTGGTAGTGCAAAAATCAGATTGGAAGAATCTGAAGCGGCAAAGGCTTTTGCAGGAGCGCTTGTAAGAGAAAACCTTAAACTTGCCGATGGATTTTTTAGAAATGATCACGCCAGTAAGATTAAAATTATTGAAATCATCAGGAAATATCAGCCTGATATTGTTTTAGCCAATGCCATAAAAGACAGGCATCCTGATCATGGAAAAGCTTCAAAGTTGGTTTATGACGCTTGTTTTTTATCTGGGTTAGTGAAAGTTGTGACTTTAGATGAAAATGATCAAAAGCAAGACAAGTGGCGGCCGAGAAAGCTCCTTAATTATATTCAAGACATGGATTTGGTGCCTGATATTGTTATTGATGTTACGGGATATATTGAGAAAAAAGTGGAACTGGTTTTACATTTTAAATCTCAATTTTATGATCCGGATTCTAATGATATAGAAACGCCCATTACTTCTCCAGAGTTTATCCAAAATTTAACAGGTAGAGCCATTAATCATGGGAGAAGGATTGGGGTGCAGCATGGGGAAGGCTTTACATGTGAAACACTCGTAGGCATAGACGATATTACAAAACTTCTATAGGATGCACTACACTGTATCTAAAGCTTGAGCCATATCATTGATTAAATCTTCTTTGTTTTCTATCCCGACAGAAATTCTCACTAGACCATCACCAATACCGTTAGCTTCTCTGAGCGCTTGAGGAACATTAAGATGAGACGAACTAGCAGGGTGTAGTAAAAGCGTATCGGTATTGCCTAAGGTTGAGGTTATGCTGCACAATTTTGTATTGTTCATAAACGATTTACCAGCATTAAAGCCACCTGTAATTTCAAAGCTAAGCATACCTCCAAATTTATACATTTGCTTAGCTGCAATTTGATGATACTTATTGTCTTTAAGACCAGGATAATTTACAAGCTTTACTTTTGGATGTTGAGTCAAATATTCGGCTATTGCCAAAGCGTTATCACAATGCCTTTCCATCCTCAATGCTAAAGTTTTTAAGCCATTATGCACAAGCCATGCGTCGAATGCATTACAGTTGGTACCGAGTAATTTCATACTTTCCCAAACTTTTTTCTTATAATTAAGATCTTTACCAATAATTGCTCCTGCTATAGAGTTTCCGTGACCATTCAAAAACTTTGTTGTAGAATAGACTACAAAATCTGCCCCTTTGGTAAAAACTTGTTGGAGATAAGAAGTACTGAAAGTATTATCAACCGCGGACAGGATATTATATTCGCTGGCAAGCGCACACAAACCTTCTAAATCAATACAACTCATCGTGGGATTTGATGGCGTTTCGCAGTAGAGAAGTTTAATATTCTTGATGGTTTTTATTTTTGCCTTTACCTTCTCCAGATTTTCAAGATCTACTAAATGGACTTCAATACCGTAGCGCTGAAGCATTTTCATGAAAATCTCTGTGGTTCCACCGTATAAATTAGCATGGGTCAGTAATTTGTCACCTGGTTTTAAAAGAGTGGTCGTTAATGTAGAAATAGCCGATAAACCTGAGCTGGTCATGACACAAAAACCTTCTTGTTCAATGTTTAAACATTCCAATTTTCTAAGTTTATCCTGAACTGATTGTATGGTAGGATTGCCAAATCTACTGTAGACGTAACCTTCTTTCTTACCTGAAAAGACATCAATAGAATCATCAATATTCTCGAATGAAAAAGCAGAAGTAGCGTGAATTGGCAGAACATGAGGTGTACCTTGACCAATATCATTGTTTTCCATAACGCAGATGGTATCAAACTTTAATTTATCAGGATGAGACATAAGATGATTTGAAGATTCATTAATGCTGCAATATACTTACCTTTACAACAGAATTATAAGGTGAAATCATGATCTTAGAAAAAATAATTAATAAACTGATATTGGGTGTTGGGATCCAGACCATTGTCTTATTAACTACTATCACTGCTTACAGCCAATCTGAAGAATTTTCAGATGAGGATGAGGCGCAGGTAAGTTTTGTAGATATATCAATAGACAGAGTTTATCCACAAAATACATTTAAGGATGGATTAAATAAGAATCTATGGGGATTTAGTCTGGCTGTGTTGGGTCAAAGAAAATCAAAAAATGTAGACTACTTTGGACTCAAATTTGATTATGCGCATTTAGGAAGCAATACGGCCAATTTTGCATTAGTGGATGAAAGAACAGGTTCTAATCACTTTAGTATTCAGTTCTTATACCGACTTTATCCCAACTTTTATATCGGTAGGATAGAACCTTACTTTGAAGCTTCTCTTGGGCCTCAATTTTTTTATACCGTGACGACCTTGACTTTTTTAGATGATAATACAAGTGATGTTGACTTTGATGAATTTGACTGGGGCTTGAGCTACGGATTGTCTTTTGGGGTTTCTGTTCATGTGTATGGTCAAGTTTTTATTTATTACAAAGTAGGGTATTTCAGCGGTACTTCTATTACCTATTTGGTTGAGACCGAAAATACGTCCACTATTCCTATAGAAAATTTTAGTCCAAGAACTTCTCAAACTAATAATGTACGCATGCAATTTGGAGTTGCAGTCTCTTTTTAAACTGAATTATGTCCGAACCAGAATTGATAAAAATAAACGGTAAATTATTTGAACGTATTGTAATAAAAGTTGATCCTAATCAAACTACAATTAGAATTGATAAATTTTTATTTGACAAACTTGAGAATGTTTCCCGAAGTAAAATACAAAGTGGTATCAATGATCAATTAGTGTTGGTCAATGAAAAAGAAATTAAGTCAAATTATAAAATTAGACCCAATGACAGCATTGAATTGATGATACCGCGTGCGCCGCGAGAAGAAGAGTGGTGTGCCGGAGAAGAAATGGATTTAGACATTCGATATGAAGATGAGGATGTCATGGTTTTATACAAAAAGCCAGGCTTGGTAGTACATCCTGGCAAAGGTAATCGTACAGGTACTTTGGTTAATGGCTTAGTACATTATTTATCTAATAGTGAATTGCCTGTTATGCCTGGTAATGATTTGGATCGTCCAGGTATTGTACATCGTATTGACAAAAACACTTCAGGCTTATTGGTTGTTGCAAAAACAGAATTGGCTATGTCAAAACTTGCCAAACAGTTTTTTGACCACTCAATAGAAAGAGAATATGTGGCCTTGGTATGGGGCACTCCTGATCCAGAAAAAGGAACTATTACTGGAAATATAGGTAGGCATCCAAAGGATAGATTAAGGCGCTTTGTTTTTGAAGATGGAGATGAGGGAAAACATGCGGTAACACATTATGAAGTAGAAGAATCTTATTACTATGTTAGCCTTGTTAAATGTAAGCTAGAGACGGGAAGGACGCATCAAATTAGAGTACACATGGCACATATCGGTTGTCCTTTATTTAACGATGAAAAGTATGGAGGGGATAAGATTAGAAAAGGAACTGTATTTTCAAAATATAAACAATTTGTAAATAACAATTTTAATGTTTGCCAAAGGCATGCACTTCATGCCCGGTCACTTGGGTTTAGCCATCCACGTACAAATGAAAAAGTTTTTATTGAAGCAGAGATTCCTCAGGATATGCAAGATGTCATAAAACGTTGGAAAGAATATGCCACTACGCAAAGGTCAAAGAAGATATGAATTTAGAAGAGCGAAAAAATGCGCTGGTAGAGTTAGGACATAGATTAAGTTTTAGCTTGGATATTTATACTATTGCGCAGAAGGCTAAAATAATTAATCCTTGGTTTAGTGTGGATTCTACAAACGCTGCCATAGCTGCAATCATCGAAAACTTTTTAAATTTAGATAAGCTTAACGAGTGGCTTTCAAAATATAGTATCAAGGAAACGGCACAAAAAAAAATAGGCTTAATCCTTGCTGGCAATATCCCACTGGTAGGATTTCATGATATTATAAGTGTCTTTCTTTCTGGACATAAATCAATAATTAAACTGTCTGAAAAAGATTCTGTGTTAACTAAATTTATTTTTTCGGAACTGTTTAAAGTCAATCCTAAAACGGAGAAATATTTTCAGTTTGAAGAACGTCTCAAAGAGTATGATGCAGTCATTGCGACGGGGAGTGATTCTACTGGGAAGTATTTTGAAAAGTATTTTAAAAATGTGCCATCGATTATCAGGAAGAACAGACATGGTGTGGCCGTGGTGACATCATCAAATTCAAAGGAACAAATACAGGCCTTAGGAAATGATATTTTCAAATACTTCGGTTTGGGTTGTAGGAATGTGTCTAAAGTATATTTAAAAAAAGGCTTAAAGGTTGATTTTATATTGGATGAACTAGAATCCTATAAGGAGGTTGCCAATCATAATAAGTACAAGAATAATTACGATTATACATATGCTTTGTATCTCATGAATTCTGTTGAGTTTTTTACTAATGATTTTTTAATTATGAAGCCAGATAGCAATATCGTTTCACGTATTGCCACTTTGCATTATGAGCACTTTGATGATTTAAATCTATTGGAAGAACATCTCATAGAAAATCAAGAGAAAATTCAATGTGTTGTGGGTGATGTGCGTTTTAAAAATATAAGAACTCTGCCTTTCGGCGAAAGTCAAAGGCCTGCACTTTGGGACTATGCTGATGGTGTAGATACTTTAGATTTCTTAATTAAACTGAAATGACTAAAAAGGAAAAGGTAGAAGATATTGCAAAAATATTGGAGAATCTCTATCCAAAAACTCCTGTGCCGTTAGATCATGATGATCCTTATACACTTCTGATTGCAGTGTTATTGTCTGCTCAGTGCACAGACAAGAAGGTCAATCAAATTACGCCCTTTTTATTTGAAAAAGCGGACAACCCTTATGATATGATTAAGTTATCTATTGATCAGATCAGAGCGATAATCAAACCTTGTGGACTTAGCCCAGCGAAGTCAAAAGCTATATATAATTTGTCTCATATTTTAATTGATAAGTACGAAGGTAAAGTACCTCAAAATTTTGAGGGTTTAGAGGAGTTGCCTGGCGTAGGCCATAAGACTGCTTCTGTGGTCATGTCTCAGGCCTTTGGTGTTCCTGCGTTTCCATTTGACACGCATATTCATAGGCTGGCTTGGAGATGGAAACTGAGTAATGGTAAAAACGTTACCAGAACGGAGAAAGACTTAAAAAGATTGTTTCCTGAATCTTTGTGGAATAAGTTGCATCTACAAATTATATTCTTTGGTAGAGAATATTGTCCAGCGCAACGTCATGATCCTATGGCTTGTCCAATATGTTCTAAGTATGGACGTAAAACGCTTTTCAAGTAATCTAAGAAGTGCCAAGCGTTTGTCTAGAAAGGATAATTAACCGCAATATTAGGATTACCAACCACGCCTTGCCCTTTAAGTTTTTGCCACTGAAATCCATTATCAGAAGGGGCTCTCAACTTAAAGCCAAAATCAAATCGAATTAAAAAATAATTAAAATCAAATCTTAATCCGTATCCATAACCTAATGCAAATTGTTTGTAAAAATCTGAACTTATTTGTCCACCAGGACGATCTAAATCTTCTCTAAATGTCCAAATGTTTCCACCGTCAAAAAAGAGCCCAGCTTCAACAAACCAGAACAAATCAAAACGATATTCTGCGTTAAATTCTATATTGATATCTCCTCTTTGAAAAAATGTATTTCTTAAACCTGGAGGTGAGATATAATTATAGTCTCCCGGACCTACTTCCATCGGACGGAATGCCCGTATACTACTGGGTCCTCCGACTAAGTATTGCTTGACAAAGGAAATGTATTTGTCTTGGCCAAACGGAATGGCAGCACCTCCTTTTATGCGAGCCGCAATTTGAGAATCTCCGAATAGTTTTTTATACCATCTTAAATCAAGGTTGAGTTTGATGAATTTTTCAAAATCTGTTTGATTGTTGAGTTTCCATTCATTATTTCTTGGAGAAAATAGATTTGAGACCTGATTGGCAAGATGGATTTCAGTACCTGATAGTTCAAGACTAGCAATAAATGCCCAGTTGACTTTATTCGCACCTCTATCAGTCTGATAATAATAAGTTAAGTCTTTAAAAAATATACCAGAGAAAAATGAATTTTGAAAACTACTGTCTACTGCTGGATTCCGATCTAAGGTAGCTTGGAAACCAGGAAGGGTTTCATAAGCGCTGTAAGTAAATCCAATTTGATTGAATACCAATCTGTTCCTTTTGTTTATTGGGATTTCATACCCATAGTTGGCTTGAACAGAAAATATATTGTATCGGTCAAAAATATCTATATAATTTGTTCCCAATGAAACTCTAGAACTGCCTTCATCCTTTAGTATGGATAAAGCCTTATCGCTTATTAAACCAACCTTATGTAAGAACCTTAAGGAGTTAAGCGTCTTAGTAAATTTGGGGATGTCGAGGCTATTGTTAAAACCGATAGTTAGTGTGTTTATCAAAGTATCTGTTGAAGCATTAAATTCTACACCTGCATCAATACTGACCTTATAGGTTTCTGACCCTCTAAACGTATTTCTATTTTCAAATCCAGCGCCGAAAGCAAATCCAACTAATTTATTTCTATCAGAATTTTGGATATTTGAATAGAAAATATCAGTTCCAGATTCAAAAACCCATTTGCTATTTTCAGGGGTTAAAAAAATTTTGTAATCAATTTGATTTTGATGTTGAGGGTTAACTGAAGGTGAAAGTTTTACAAATTTATAGGTATTAAGATTGTATAGTTTCCTTAAAGTCTTATAATAATTTTCTGCTTTATAAACTTCAAAAGGTTTAATGAAAATTTTTGTGTCTATAGTTTTGGGTTTTACTAAAAATAATTTTGATTGTTTGTGAAAATTTTTAGAAAATAAGGTTTCAGTGACTAAGTCTTTTTTTCTCTGAAACTGATGATAATCTGTATATATATCTATATCACCAATGCTATACTTTTTATGAGAGGCATCATTAGCAGGTTTTAAGATTTCAAAACCAATATCAATTTTATGATCTAAGTCCGTACTGTCGCCAATAATAGTTATGTGGTTAAGGTTAAAGTCTGCATACCCTCGATTTTGAAGTTCAGAAACGAGTCTTTGCTTTTCTAAGTCAAAAGTATAGGCGTCAATAGGATCACCTGTTTTTAGTACACTCTTAGTTGAAAGCGATTTGATAAGAGTTATTAAATTAGAGTCCTTGGATTCATATACGAGATTTTTTATAAAGTATCTTTGTCCAGGATCTACTTTAAATTTCACATTCGCTAATTTTCCTGAGAAGTTTATATCATAATCTACTTCCGCTTCATAAAAACCTTTCTTATTGCGCAGATAACTTCTCATGTCTTTGGCTGACTTCTGCATGAGTGGCTCGTTGAGTAGGGAAGGTTCTTCTCCTATTTTATTTTTTCGCCATTTCTTTATCCATGTAGTATCTTCCGGTCCGCTATTTCTATAGTAATACCATTGTCTACCTGTAAGGAGGAATTTTTTGTTGGGTTCTGCAGCGTAAAACTGCTCAAGTTCAGACTTTAATGCTGCAGGATCATTGATAGTCTCATTGTTTTCAATTATCAGCTCAAGCTGATTTAAGAAAACTTCATCTTCTTTTAAGAATTTTGTACTATTACAAGAGCTTGTAATTATAGCGAATGTTATTGCAAAATATGCAAACCTTAAATCGTAAAACTTTATTTGTAAGGATTTATCCAAATGAACCTGACTGCACAATTAAAAAAATATATAAAATCTCTTCATCACCACAAGTACAGGCAAAAGTATAACAAATTCATCGTCGAAGGGCCCAAAATTAGTGAGGAATTCCTACTTGGAAAACATTATTCAGTTGAATACTTGATATGCGAAGAAGAATGGATGTTAAATCATCTTGATCTCTGCTCAATTTATCGGGATAAACTCATTAGAGTAGACAGTAAAAGTCTTAATAGTATTTCGGCTTTGCAGAATCCTAACAAAATTTTAATGGTTTTAGAGTCGCGAGACGCTGATGAACTTAAGTTTAAAGAAAATGAATGGACCATATATTTAGATCGCATCCAAGATCCCGGTAACCTAGGGACTATAATGAGAATTGCAGATTGGTATGGTGTAAATTCTTGTATTGCAGGCCCAGGCACAGTTTCTTATTATAATCCTAAAGTTGTTCAATCAGCGATGGGCGCGCATAATCGGATTAATTTATGCCAAGCTAAATTTGAAGACATTAATTGTGGATCGATTCCAACATTAGCAATGAGTCTCAATGGAATTAATATAAACACCATTAGTGTTAATTCTGGAATCATAATTATAGGCAATGAAAGTCAGGGCATAAGCAGCAGTATATTAGACAGTGTAACTCACTGCATTACTATCCCCAAATTTGGTGGGGCAGAATCACTCAATGCTTCTGTGGCATGCGGGATTGCCTGCCATGTCTTAATTGCTAAAGATTAAAGTGCAGCCTTGACCGCTTCCTCTAGATTATTTCTAGGATTTAAAGCCGCAATATTACCATCTTTTCCTATAAGAAAAGTAGTTGGAATAGATCTGACTCCGTACATTGCTGCCGCTTCTGACTCCCATTTTTTAAGATCACTAACGTGCCATTCCCAATCAAGACCATCCTGTGCAATAGCATCCATCCATTTTCTCTTTGACTTATTAATCTGTTCGTCTAATTGATTGGCCTGGTATCTTTTTTTAGATCTGGAATCTAAGCCATCTAGAGAAACATTAAATACTCTGAAACCTTGATCTTTATACTTTTTATAAGTCGCAACAACTTTTGGATTAGCTGTTCTACAAGGTCTGCACCAGCTGGCCCAAAAGTCAACTAAAACAACATTGCCTTTAAGGTCAGAAAGCTTTCTGATTTTTCCACTGGGGTCGGGTAGTGCGATCTCTGGAGCCGGTTGACCAACTCTCACTTTGTATTTAGATTGATTGGCATTATAAGTACGTTCCATATTTGCTGCAAATGCCGTGTACGTATTCGCCATATTCGATTCAGGGTAAGATTCAGATAACTTTGTGGCAATCTCTTTATACTTCGAAGCGAGTGCGGGGTTAGGTGCTGAGGTGCCCATCATAAGTGCTGCAGATAAAAGCGGATCAGCATTTTTAATTATGCTTTCAAATTCTGGCTTGCCAATTGATTTATCAATAAGTCCTTTAATAGTTGTTTGATAAGTTGAGGACATATCAGATCCCGTCACACTGTATTCAAAACTTTGTAGGTTATTGATGTCACCAGAAATTTCAATAACAGATTCAGTGCCATCCAAAATCAGATCTACACTCTTTGCGCCCAATCTAACTCTGTAAATACCTGGTGCTACACTCTCTGGAAAATTTAAAGAAAATTTATTGCCAGCTAATGGTGTGTTACCCATTGATTGGATAGAGTTATCCATTGATTTTGAATCAAAATAAGCTGTTATTTCTCCAGCGTTTTGAATGTCTCCTTTTATAGTTAAACCTTTGGGAGTGCTCGCACATTGGCAAAATAGAATAGCTAAAAAAGCAAAAAGAATTATGTTATTAAATTTCATGCTCCTAGATTTGAAGGGTAAAAGTAAGGCAAAGTGACTGATTATCAAAGATTTAAAAGCAACTTTACAATATTATGCAAATATATATTAAATAAATTTAATATGTTAATTGGCGACGAATAAGAATTATATAACAACAGAATAATTCATTTTAATATAGATTTGTTCAATGACTTCTATTTTTTATTTTTTAAAATTCAAAAACATGAAAATTCTTAAGGTACTTTTCTTGATTCAATTGTTTAGCTTTTGCATGATTTCCTGTGGTGAACCAGAAGAAGAAGTAAACGAAGTCTTACCATTTGAGTTGGTTGGGACTTGGGATTTTGTGAGAGTGTCTGCAAATGGAACGGTTAATGGACTGCCTAGTTCTGATGTAGATGAAGACCCTCAAGGCACTGTCGAATTTAATGCTGATGGCAATGGCTATTCAGATATAACAATAAATTTATTGGGATTTGATATTGGAACACCACAACCTATCCAGTGGGAACGGATAGATGAGAATACTATTGATATTGAAGAAGAAGATGGGGTTCATCAAATATGGAATTTAATTAAAACTGATTCAACTTCAATTGAAGCAATATGGGCGCTTAGTTTTAGCTCATTAAATAAGGCTGATATCACAATGAATCTTGTTAAAATTTAGATTTATAACAGCTCGTTGGTTAAATAAAAAAAGGTCAGATTGTTGAATCTGACCTTTTTTTTATTTTAAAAAGAATGTTATTTAGTTTTCTTTTTCTTGTAATTAGTTTCCCATTCTGCAATACTATCTTCGTTCATTTTTACATAGTCTGCATTGTCAGCAGCCATTGCTAATTCTTTAGAGTGTTGTGCTACTTTAACTGCCTCTTGAAACTTACCCAGTCCAGCTAATATTTGCGACTTCTTTCTTATTTGCCAATACTTAGGATCATCTCCTGCAGTCGCTTTTTCGATCCAATTTAATGCCTGTGATAAATTTTTACCAGCAGAGTAGTAGTAAGAAGCAGCATTATAATAATCACCTTTTGAAGGACCAGCCATTACTTTATCTATGCTTGCCATAACAGCTTTATCAACTTCCGTTTTTACTTTCAAAGTTACTTTAGTTTTTGCCCAGATCATGTCGATGTCCATTGAACTATCGGTTAAATTTGAAGTGGCAAATGTGAATGTTTCTACAGTATTTGCCATTGCTTTAGGAGAAGCAGAAACACTCAATGTCGGTGTTTTATCCTTGTACGATGACCATCCACTCTTGTCATAAGCATGAAAATGAAATTTGAATGAAGTCATTGTAGGTGTTGACAATACTGCATAAGAACCCGCTTTAAGTTCTTTTCCGTTTAAGAATACATCAGATTCAAAAGTCATTTTAGTAGCAGAGTTGGCACCTGTTCTCCATAATTTACCGTAGGGTACAAGTCCGTCGTCAGCGAAAATAACTCTATTTTTGACGCTAGGTCTAGAGTATTCAATAGTTACAGTGGACAAACCGAAATCCTGTTCAATTTTTGAAAATGGACTTGCAGATGGTGTTTTAATCTGTGAAAAGCCATTAAAAGCCGCAAAAACAAAGGCTATAAGGAATAATTTTTTCATTATATATTAATTTTAAATTTGAACAAATGTAAATATTGTATGTCGAATATTCTGTATCCATAGGGACAGTTTTAAATAAGTGTCCTGAGATTTAGCAGATAAAACAAGTAAAATTTAGCAGCAGCTTTAGAACATTCAGCGGCAGCAATAAGTTTTGACCTGTATCAATTTTACAATTAAGGCTCGTGGAAACAGAAATATTTTATTAAATGCTAGGATAACTTTATAATAATTTCTTTAAAATTCGAACTTATAGATTGACCTAAATATTGGCTTTTACCATCGCAGATTATTTCAGATACAATTGAGGGTAATCCAATAAAATTTAAGACATAATTTTTTATTTCAGAATCGTAAGTTCCTTCAATACTTTGGTGAATTTTGACTTCACCTTTATTTCCAGAAAATTGAAATGTAGAGTATTTATATTCACCATTTTCATAGCCATAACCATTTTTATCATCTTCGTAGATATAGCTATGCTCATCTCCCTCTTTGTAATAAATATCTAATGTTATGGTATCGATATTTTTTTCTCCAACATATTGTTGAATTGGATATTTAGGAATAATGGCACCTTCTCTGATAAAGATCGGTATCTGATCTAATGGTGCATCAATTTTATATTCTTTATTTCCATTATATTTTTCGGCAGTCCACATATTGTACCAGTTAGAAGATGGGAAGTAAACTGGCGTGCTACGTTTCTTTTCTTCAATCACAGGACAGATTAAGATATGATCTCCACACAAAAACTCATTATCTCTATTGTGTGTTTCTTTGTCTTTTTGATCCACAAACACCAACGGTCTCATCATAGGTAGGTGTTCTTTATGATATTGGTAAAATGTTGTATAGATATATGGCAGAAGTTGGTATCTAATCTCAACGAATTTTCTGAAAATATTTAAGCACTCTTCTCCAAATGACCAAGGTTCTTGATCGCCATGATCTCCTGAGGAGTGCACACGACAAAACGGATGAAATATGCCTAATTGAATCCACCGAATCATCAATTCAGGGGTAGGTTGATTTATGAATCCACCAATGTCTGATCCACAGAATGATATTCCAGAAATGGCCAAACGTTGCGCTTGTACATCTGCGAGCCACAAATGTTCAAAAGTGGCAATATTGTCACCAGTCCAAACAGAAGAATATCTTTGAAGGCCAGAGTAACCAGACCGTGTTATGATCAAAGTTCTTTGTCCGTTTCTAAATTTCTTGACACCATCTGCAGTAGCTCTTGCCATTTGCATACCGTAAATGTTGTGCGCTTTACGATGTCCAGTTTGATGTCCATCATGGTCATGCAAAACATTTAATGGAAAAGTCTTGCTTTCAACTTCAAAGAGCGCCGGCTCATTCATATCATTCCATACACCTGCTACACCTACATCTTCAATGAGTCCTTTATAAAGTCCCGCCCACCATTCTCTAACTTCAGGTTTTGTAAAATCTGGGAAATAGCAATCACCTGGCCATACTTTACCTTCTACATAGTGACCATCAATCCGTTTACAGAAATAATCATTTTCTAAACCTTCTGTAAAGACGTCATAGGTTTTATCTTTTTTAATACCTGGATCTATGATTACCATGGTTTGAAAACCCTGAGCTTTCAGGGTATCGACCATACCTTTTGGATCAGGGAATTTCTCTTTGTCCCAAGTAAAACATCGAAACCCATCCATATAATCTATGTCTAAATAAATGGCATCACATGGAATCTGTAGTGCTCTCAATTTCGACGCAATTTCTTTAACTTGTGTGTCAGGGTAGTAGCTCCATTTACATTGTTGATACCCTAATGCCCACATCGGTGGCATTTCAGGTACTCCTGTAAGAGCAGTGTATCTCTGACAGACTTGCATTAGTTTAGGGCCAGCTATGAAATAATAATTCATTTCACCCCCTTGCGCCCAAAAGCTAGTTACGTCAGATCTTTCCTTTCCAAAATCAAAATGAGATTGGTAAGTGTTGTCGAAGAAGATACCGTAGGCGCCTACGTCATTAAGCGCATAATAAATGGGTATACTTTTGTATAAGGGATCTGTGTCTTTATGGTAGCCATACTCATCTGTGCCCCAATTGGTAAATTTTTTCCCTTTTATATTTAAATCTGTGGGTTTGTCACCTAGTCCAAAATAACTTTCTCCCTTGAGAGATTTTTTACTATTTTGAACAATGTAACCTCCATAAGTTTCATTTTTTTCCCAATGAAACCCCTTTTCCTCTTCACATAAAATTTGATTATCAGTATTCTTGAATGTTATTTTCAAGTTTACTTTATTGATACAACATTTTACCGAATTCGTACTGATTATGAGTTCATTAGCATTATCTGCTAAATCGTATTTGTGATTTTGAAACTTGAAGTTTTCGTCAATAGCATAAGAAAAATCTCTATCGAAATATCCTTCAATAGTATATCTAACCCTTATGATGTATTCACTAATGATATAGATTCTGAGCCTCAGATCCTCTGAACTTTCTAACTCAACATAATTATCGTGAGTACTATATCTTATGAAATCTTTAGGATAACACTCTTTGTCTGTATAAACTATTTCTTCTTTCAAAGTTTCTAAGTTTTTTTTGGAAGCGGCAAATCTAATAAACTAATCCAAAGTATTACTTATTCTATTATGATTTTGGCGTTTGAATCTATAACTCCACCTCTTTTAACGATAACAATGCCGTCTCTGATACAATAATTGTCCGTTTCTGTATCTTCCATTTTGGTATTGCCAATAATAACCACATTGTCACCAACACGAGCATTCTTGTCTAAAATGGCATTTTGAATCATGCAATTTGAGCCAATGCCGAGTAATTTGTTATGGGGTAGCTCTTTTAAGTCACTTATTGTTTGGTAATAATTATTTCCCATGATTATTGAATCCCTAATGATGGTTCCTGGTCCAATACGTGATCTTACACCAATAACACTGCGAGATATTTCTTCAGCATGACAAATACATCCTCCAGACATAAGTCCATGCATTATTTTAGTGCCAAAAATCTTAGAAGGGGCGAGCATCCTAGAGTGTGTATAAATTTTATTTTTATTGTCATATAGATGAAATTCTGGAAGGCTTCCAGTTAGTCTTAGATTGGCATCCATAAATGAACTTATCGTTCCAATATCAGCCCAATATCCATCATACATATAACTTGAAGTTTTGTATTCTTTCTTTTCCACAGCATGAGGAATGACCTCTTTGCCAAAATCCATATATTCTTTGTTGTTGTCAAATAGACTTTTTAATGCCTCACGCTTAAAAACGTATATTCCCATCGAGGCTAAATAGGGTTTATTTTTATCTTTATATTTTTGAGGAAGATCAGATTGCCATTCTCCTACAACATCAGCGTTTGGCTTCTCTATAAAATTATTAATCGTTCCTTTTTCATCCACCTTCATTATTCCAAAACTTGTGGCATCATCTTCGTTGACAGGAATTGTTGCTACTGTTACATCTGCATCTTTTTCTTTGTGATATTTTAAAAGAGCCTTCAGGTCCATATTATAAAGTTGATCGCCGGACAAAACGAGAATTGTATCATGATCTATGCGATCATATTTCATCATATTTTGTCTCACAGCATCTGCAGTACCTAAGTACCAATCTTTACTTTCATTAGTTTGTTCTGCTGCGAGAATATCTACAAAACCATCAGTAAAGGAATCAAAACGATATGAACTTGATATGTGTTGATTGAGGGAAGCAGAGTTGTACATTGTCAGTACAAAAATTTTTTTAATATCTGAGTTAATACAATTGCTGAGTGGAATGTCAACAAGTCGATACTTACCTGCGATGGGTACGGCTGGTTTCGATCTATATTGAGTCAATGGATGTAATCGAGAACCCACACCTCCTCCTAAAATTACGGCTATAGTTTTATCAGTCATATTGTTTTAATTGATATGATTTAAATATAATTCAGAATATAATCTTGCAGAATTGTCCCATGAATAATCTAATGCGCTTATAGATTCTCTTAATTGTGAAAAGCGCTTTTTCTCTTTGTATAATACAATGGCTCTTTCGATAGCAAGTACAATTTCATTTATGCTTAAATCCTGAATCACTATCCCTTGCCCATCGTCAGTAAAATCAAAGACTGTGTCTTTAAGACCTCCTACATGGGACGCAATGGGAATTGATCCGTATCGCATGGCATACAATTGATTAAGGCCACAGGGTTCAAATCGTGAAGGCATAATTAAAAAGTCAGAACCAGCATAGATGTGACGGGCGACTTGTTCATTATAGGCTATTTCAGCACCTACTTTTTTTGGATATTCTTCAGATAATTTAAGTGCAGCTTCTTCAAGAGCTTTATCACCAGAGCCCAGAATTACGGCATTAAATTTCATTTTATTTTTGAAGCAAATTTTGAGTGCATCCATTAACATATCTGCACCTTTTTGATGTGCGAATCTGCCTATAAAACCAATCATAGGTTTTTTGGAACTGAGCGCGTATCTGTCTTGTAAATATTCTTTATGATTGGACTTGAATTTTTTCCATTTGCCATCTTTGAGATGTGCGCTGAGATAAATGTCATTTTTAGGATCCCACGAATTTGAATCTATGCCATTTAAAATGCCACTGCATTTATATGATTCTTTCTTGTATAGGGGTTCTAGAGTGTCAGAAACATTTATTAATTCCTGCATGTAAGATGGAGAAACTGTGTTAATCGACCACGCACATTTTATGGCAGCCGCAAGGCTATTGATTTTCCCATCCCAATCTAATAGTCCGGCATGCGCGCTGTCAAATTCGGGTAATAAAGATAGGCATTGATCCCAATTAAATTCTCCACGATAGGAACCATTGTGAATAGTAAATACGGAAGGCGTTGATTTAAGTTCTTTATATCTTTTTCCCATTTGCATGAAAAAAGGAATCAATCCTGTCATGTGATCATGGAGATGAAGGAGTTCAAATTTTTCTTTTGCAACAATAAGCCACTCGAGAACAGCTGTTTGAAACGCAATGTTCCTTTTGGGTTCATCCTTAAAGCCATGGCCGTCATCAGCTAAGTAAATAGATTGACGATCAAATAAACCTGGCAGATGAATACAAAAAAAAGGAAAACCTAAAGTATCTTTTTCTAGTTTATGGACTTCAAAATTTTGCTTGGCATTGTCCATTGCAAAAGATCCTTTATGAACTTTTTTAAACTTCTGAGTTTTGAACCATTTAAGGTCATATTTAGGGATAACCACTGAAGCTTCTATATCGTAGCTAGGTAAATATATTGGCAATGCACCAACAACATCTCCCATGCCACCTGCCTTAGCCGCAGGGTAACATTCACTAGAAACATGTAGGATTTTCTTCATTTACAATTGCGGTTTTAAGATGACGCCTGCTAATGGTGGCAAGGTTAATTCTAGAGAATAATCTCTATTGTGAAAAGGTTTTTTTTGAGATTTAATAACGCCACTGTTTGATATTCCAGAACCCCAATATTTTGAATCGTCGGTATTAAGAACTTCTTTATAATTGATTTTATCATTGATACCTATTCTGTATTGATCTCTAACAACAGGAGAGTAATTAATGATAAATATTAAATGCTGATTACTAGATTTTCTTATAAATGCGATCACTGAATTTTCGTTATCAGAAAAATCTATCCACTCAAAACCCTCAGGACTGTAATTATCTTTATATAAGGCCTCTTCTGATTGATAGAAAAGGTTTAGGTTTTGAATAAGTTTGATAATGCCTTTATGTGAATAATATTTCAAAAGATGCCATGGTAGTGATTCGTTGACATCCCATTCCGAGCGCTGACCTAATTCTCCTCCCATAAATAAGAGCTTTTGTCCAGGATGACCAAACATACTCAAATAAAGTAGCCTCAGATTGGCAAATTTTTGCCAATCATCACCAGGCATTTTATCGAGCAAAGATAATTTGCCATGAACAACTTCGTCATGTGAAAGTGGGAGCACATAGTTTTCAGAAAAAGCATAGTTGAGACTTCTGGTGATATCGTTTTGGTGGTATTTACGATGGATAGGATCTTTTGTGAAATACTCGAGTGTATCATTCATCCATCCCATCATCCACTTTAATCCGAATCCCAAACCATTGTAATCGACGGGTCTTGTGACTCCATCAAATGCTGTTGACTCCTCAGCCATCATAAGTATGTGAGGAAAATCTCCATACATCTGTGTATTTAATTTTTGTAAGAACTTAATGGCTGCCTTATATTGATTGTTGCCGTCTTCATTTGGAGTCCATTCACCTTCATTTCTAGAATAGTCCAGATAGATCATCGAAGCTACTGCATCTACACGAATACCGTCTGCGTGAAATTCTTTGGCCCAAAAGTGTGCGCTTGATAGTAAAAAAGATCTGATTTCAGGTCTTTCAAAATTAAAAATCAAACTATTCCAATCAGGATGAAAGCCTTTTGACCTGTCAGGATGCTCATATATTTTTGATCCATCAAAATCTGCTAATGCGTGTTCATCGTCTGGAAAGTGTCCAGGAACCCAATCTAAAATAACAGCAATTTCGGCCTGATGAAAACTATCGATTAAAATTTTTAAATCTTCTGGATCGCCATATCTTCTAGTCGGTGCAAAATATCCAGTACTCAAGTAGCCCCAAGAGGGGTAGAAAGGATGCTCCATTATAGGGAGAAATTCGACATGTGTAAAACCTAAGGTCTTGACATAATCAACCAGCTCAACCGCGAGCTCTGTGTAATGTAATGAATCGACAGTATTTAATTTCTTTTTCCAACTTCCTAAGTGAACTTCATAGATAGATATGGGTGCGGTAAGTTTATTTATATCAGGAACTTTTTTGTACCACGTTTTATCTTTCCACAGATAAGTATCAGACCAAACAATGCTGGCTGAGTTTGGAGGAATTTCGTTGCAACGCGCATAGGGGTCTGCTTTTTCTCTTACCTTAGAATCGAGATGAGAGTAAATTCTGTATTTGTACAAACTGCCATGACCTATTGAAGGAATAAAACCTTCCCAAATTCCAGAATTATCCCATTTTACAAATAACTCATATTCACCTCCTTCCCAATGATTAAAATCTCCAATGACTTCCACTTTACTTGCAGAGGGTGCATATACTGCGAAGTAAACACCTTTTACACCGTCCAACTCAATGAGGTGACTCCCAAATTTTTCATATAACTGACAATGATTCCCTGACTTAAACAATTCGATGTCAAAATCAGAAAATAAACTATGTGGTTTGGTTTTCAAGGACATTAAATTGGGTTTATTAAAGAAAATATTAATATAGCATTAAAAAACTATTTCATAAAAGTTTTTTAATTGTTTTGTAGATTAGGGTATGTGTGGGTTTGTTAAAAGATTCTATTCTTAGTCAAATTAAAATCTCGTTTTTTTTTGAGCGTATGCATTTAAAAAATGCGGAAGAATTGTTTATCCTTGTTCATAATATTGCATCTCAATTTTAAAGCGCGTGTCCCTTGCGCCTAATTTATTGGCAACGCCTCTTGTCACAATTATATCTATGTCAGAAGGGTAGAGCGCATCAATTATATGACCAATGACTCTAGCAGTCACAGTTGATTCGGTGACAGGATTATATAATTTTACAATTGAATTTATTTTGGCAGTTCGATGCATGACAAACAAATTGGTATTGTCTGGATCTTCTTTATCCCAAAGCCCTATGCCTTCTTTTGTGATTGTTTTAATACTCACCATAGGTGTATCTACTTCCATAGATAGCGTCGAATCAATGGAAGCATATAGGCTGTCAATTGGCTCAATGTATTTATCCATTGTTAAAGAATCATTATTTGGGTTCGAGTCCTTTGAACTAAGTACGCCTTCTAATAGTTTGAGTAGATCTGCGTCGTTATTGTGCTCTGATTTTTTATTTAATTTGTCTGTAGTTTTTCCTGCAGTTTGAATTGTGGCGTCTTTGTGTTTTTGAATAATATCATCATCACTCGCCGTTGAAGGTTTGCCAAGAGAGTTCTCTTCTGAGACACTATATTCAACCACTATCGGGTTTGCTTGTACAATTTTTATTTTATCAGCAGCTTTATCATCAGTTATTGTTTCTTCTTTTACAGCAATGTTTGGACCCCACCAACCTACAACCAGCTCTTGATCATGGTTTATAACAAATGATTGTATATTGTTTCTAATAATGAGTTGATCAATTCCTTGTGTGAAATATTTTTTAGCAATAGAGTAAAGTGTCTCACCTCTTTTTACTTTATAAACCAATGGAATCCAGTTTGGAGATCTTTTGATATCAGATGTTTGAATTTTCGAAACATCGATAGGTACTTTGATCTCAGAGTCCAAGGCGATAACTTGACCTTTTTTGAGATTATTGACAAACATTAAATCTTGAACAGGAATCTTGAAATATTTGGCTAGACCATAGATCGTTTGATTCTTCTTGATTTTGTGTATGTATAAAACTTCATTATTAATACTGACTTCAACTTCAATTTTATCAGCTAGAGACATAGAAGCTTGTCCATAAGATCGAATTGATAGTACAGATATAATAATTAAGCTAAAAATTACATTTTTCATCAAAGAGGTATTCGAAAATTAACTACAAACATATTAATAATATTTGTAATATATAACTCTTTGGTTATCTTTTAGATGTTTTTAACAGAGAATCAATTTGTCTTTTCCTAATCGCTCTTTTTTTGAGTTTTAAATATCACATAAAAAAAAACCGATTCTAGCAGAACCGGTTTAATAAACAATCTCAACTCAATTTTAATTTTTAATGACTAAGATTCTTGATATGTGTTGCTTTTCTCCGATATAGAAATTGAGATAGTATGTCCCTTCGGATAAATCTCTGACATCTAATGTTATGAGGTTTACCCCCGCATCAAGATTTCTTTTGTCTATTTTTCTAATATTTTGTCCTAGGTTATTGACTAGGTAGCCTTTGAATTCTGCAAAATCAGATAGTGTCATTTCTAATTTAATGTAATCTGATGTTGGAATAGGGAAGACCTTATAAGAAGTTTCTACTTCAGAGTCTTGGCCAACCTCTATTACTATTATTTTACTAAATGCTTCTCTGCCATCTAAATCAACCATGATAAGTCTGTAATAATATTGACCAGCGATTCTTGAGTCTAAATCATCAAATGTATAGTACAATGTTTCTTGACTATTACCAGCAGCAGAAACTTCTCCAATAGGTTCGAATTGCTGTGTATTGTTCAGGCTTCTTTCAATAATAAAAAAGTCACTGTTGATTTCAGATTCGGTAGACCAAAACAACTTGTTGAATTGTTCGTCAAATATTCTTTCTCCCCAAAATTCATTTATAATCACTGGTACAACCCCTGGAGTCAAACCCGCATCAATGTTTTCGATATGTTGAGATGCAGCCAAAATAATAATTGGAGTTCGCATATTGCTGGTATTAAAATCACTGTCAATATCATCATCAGCTACATTGGGAGTGACAAGTACATTATTGCCATTAGGCATAACTTCCAAAATATATTGGCCACGTGGTAGATTTTCAAAAGTGTAAAATCCATTTTGATCTGTTAAAGTCGTGGCAATAACTGTATCTTCTACTGCATCAATAAGTAATAACCTTACGCCTTCAACGCCACTATCGGTACCTTCTTCATAACGGGCATCGAGTCCACCTGCTGCATCGAACCACACTATATCCCCAATGCTTCCCCCTGGATAGATTCCACCATCACAAGATTTAACTTGCTGGTTTTTGCCAAGTGAAATTATATTCGTTGTACCGTAGCCAAATGTATTTTCAATGTCACTGTCTTTATCTTCAGCATTGCTGCTTACACCTTCTTTTGCTTTCGTGACAACGTAACCATCTGGAATTATAAATTCGACAAAATAGTTGCCAGAGCTCAATCCTGTAAAACAGAAGTATCCATCTTGATCGGATTGCAAGGTCATGAAAACGGTATTGATATTGTTTGATTGGTAAAGATTGATAGTGACGCCAGGGATGCCAAATTCATCATTATTTTGAAAACCGTCACCATTTGTATCTAACCAAATATAATCACCTATTTCAGAACTATTGTCTAAGCCATTATCTCCAGCATCTTTTACATCTAAGGTAATAGTCACTTGATCATCTTCATCTTCATCGTCGTTGTCTGGATCAGGATCAGAGTCTGTATCATCTTGATCAACAGCAACTACTCTTGCCGAATTCGAATAATCACCTGTAGGAAGAACCTCAACTTCGATTGTCAAAGTTTCTTGACTGGCAGGCTCAATTGAATTAAGATACCATTTGCCCGTGTTGACATCATAGATGCCTTTTGTCGATGTATATGAAATGTATCTAAAGCCTGATCTTATGTTCTCTGATATCTCAACATTTGTTGCTGCCACTGTATTACTAGAATTACCTGCTAACACAGTAAATGTAATGATGTCACCCACATTTGGAGAAAAGTTACTTACTGTTTTGTTGACATAAAGATCTACTTCACAATCACTTTGTACAATGACGCTTACTTCATCTTCCGCAACACAATTACCAGAGCTTACGGTAACCTTATAAGTGCTTGTTGATGTAGGGGAAACCTCTATAACAGCACTGTTTTCACCTGTTGACCATAAAAATGAACCATTTACCGTAAGGTCAGAAAGACTAACAGTTTGTCCAGGGCAAATAATTATATCTTCGCCGAGATCAATGTTGAGATCATCAACAACATTAATTGTTATTTCGTCAGAAGTAAAGCAATTGCCATATATGGCAGTACAAATATAAGTCGTCGTTACACTTGGACTTACATTTATATTTTTACCATTAACACCATGATCCCATTCTATTCTGTCAAATATACCAGTGACATCCAAGTTGACTGTTTCTCCAGCACAGATTGTTAGATCTTGACCTATGTTTATAGCAGCATCATCATATAATTCAAATTTAATGGCATCTGTTGCTTTGCAACCGCCAAGAGAAGTAACCGTAACTCTATATTCAATATTTGCAATAGGATTAAAGGTTAAGTTTTTACCTGATTCACCATTGCTCCAAGCATAAGAAGCTCCTGGTGGACCATCCACAGTTAGAACGGCTTGTTCTCCTTCACATATTATATTTTCTCCATTGATCTTAGCGAAAACCTCATCGACGTTAATTGTGATTTCAGATTCAGCTGTACAGTTTCCTGAACTGACTGTTGCGGAGTAAGTGGTTGTTTCTGTCGGTGTAACAGAAATTCCTGATGTGTTTTCTCCTGTGCTCCATGAATAAGAGCCTCCCACATTGCCACTTAAATTGACTGTTTCTTCAGCACATATATTAATATTACTTCCTAAGTCAAAGTCTAATTCTTCAACAACATTAATTGTCATTTCTGCTTCAGTTAAGCATCCATTTAAGCTTGCTGTAACACTGTATGTAGTTGTTGTTTGTGGTGTAACCGAAATTGAACTTGATGATTGTCCGTTACTCCAATTTATCGTATCAAAATTTCCATCTAATTCTATTGTAACATTTTCACCGGCACAAATTTGCATGTCATCGCCAAGGTCTAAGTTACTATCTTCAAGTGAAATCATGGTTATCTCATCAGAAGAAGTGCAGCCTGTGACAGATGTGACAGTCACTGAATACGATTGATTATGCGTTGGAATTATCATTATTGAGGATCCTACTTCTCCATTATTCCATTTGTAAGCACCTGCAGATCCTGAAGCTTGTAATGTAACCTGATCACCCAAGCAGAATAAAGAGTCTGATAAGATTTCAACATTGCCCATGTTCTCAATTTCAACAGTAATGTTGTCAACTGCTTCGCAATTTCCTGAACTGACTGTGACAGTATAGTTGCTTGTTTCAAGTGGGCTCACTAAAATACTTGACGCACTTTCTCCTGTACTCCATTTATAGTTACCAGCCACATTGCCTGACAATTCTACTTCTTGACCAGCACAAACTGAGATGTCTGGACCTAAATTAAAATCCAATTGTTCAACTACCTTTACAGTGATTTGATCTGTTGTTTGACATTCGCCATAAGTTACTGTTACAGAATATATTTTTGTTTCTGTAGGAGTCACTACAAGTGTACTCCCAGTTCCGCCAGTACTCCAAGTGGCATTATCAAATACGCCTTCAATCTCTAAAGTTGCAGAGGCACCACTACATAAATTCAGATCTTCACCTAGGTCAATATAATTATCTTCAAAAGATTCAAATGTAATTTCAGATTCTGCTGTACAACCTAGAAGTGTTGTAACGGTTACAGTATAGGTTTCGCCATTAAATGGCGTCAAATTAATTGTAGCTCCAGATTGTCCTGTGCTCCATAAGTAATTTCCTTGTGTACCTACAGCAGTTATAGTCACTTCATCTCCAGAGCAAATCACATTGTTGCCGGATATTGATACTTCAGGAGTGGCTTCAACTATAACTCTGATTTCATCCTGTGCTTGACATTCGCCAGATGACACTGTAGCAATATAAGTTGTGGTTTCATTTGGACTCACAATAATTGACTCAGAATTTTGGCCATTACTCCAACTGTAATTACCTATAATATTTCCTGATAATGCAATGTCTTCTCCTGCGCAGATTGTAACATCTGAACCCAGTTGTAAATCTAGTTGAGATACCACTTTAATAGTTACCTCTGCTTGAGATTCACATCCGTTGTATGTCGCTGTAGCGGAATATGTTTGTGTTGCATTAGGTGAAACAGTTCTTGAAGAATTAGTCGAACCATCATCCCAAACTATGTTATCATAAATGCCTTCCGCTTCGATAGTAACCTCTTGTCCTAGGCAAATTTCTTTGTCTTCTCCTAAAGTAAGATAGTTGTCATCAAATGGCGAGAAACTAATTTCGTCTATTGCCGAGCAACCGTTTTCAGTTGTCACGGTGAGGGAATAAGTAGCTTGGGGGTCAGGAGTGATTGTAATTGAATTATCAGTAACTCCTGTGCTCCAAACTAAATCTCCATCTGTGCCTGATGCCGTCATAGTGACTTTGTCACTCTCACAATATATTGTGTCTGCAACTATCTCTATATTAACATCTTCTACGAATACCGTTATTTCATCAGTATCTTCACAGGCACCTGAAGTGACAGTAGCGATATACGTGGTAGTATTGTAAGGACTTACAGAAATGCTTTCGCTGTTTTCGCCAGAGCTCCACATAAAATCACCTGCTATTGCAGCATCGGAAATATCTACACTTTCACCTCTACATATAAAAATATCTTCTCCTAAATCCAGATTAATATCAGAGACTACTGTTACTGTTATTTGATCTGTCGCAGTACAATCTTCTAGAGTAACTTCTACATCATAAGTTGTTGTTGACAAAGGAGTTACCGAAATCTCAGTATTGCTTGATCCATTACTCCACAAAACAGAATCGAATTCACCATTAGCCATAAGTGTGATTTCTTGACCGCTGCATATTTCTATGTCTTCTCCTATGTCTAAGAAAGTACCGTTGACAGATTGCATAGTTATTTGATCAGTGTCAGTACATCCATTGGCATTTGTAATAGTAACACTGTAAGAGTTTCCATCAACAGGAATGACGGTTATGCTTTTACCAATTTGTCCATTGCTCCACAGATAAGTACCCTCGGTACCTTCAGTCTCTAGTCGGAGTGTACCTCCAGGACAGAATAATGGATCATTCAAAATTTCAACATGCGCTGGATTGTCTTCAATATTTATTGTTATTTCATCAGTTGCTACACAATCACCAGAAGTTACCCTAACAGTATATGTGGTGGCAATATATGGCGTGACTTCGATTGTTGGCGTGTTTTCTCCAGTGCTCCAGTAAAATTGTCCAGCAACATTTGTTGATAGTGTCACTGTTTCACCTTTACAAACAGAAAAGTCATCTCCTAGGTCGAGGTCAAGATCACCCTGAACATTAACTGTTACACTTTGTGTGACTTCGCAATCTTTGTAACTGGCGGTAACGTCATAAGTTGTGGTTTGACTCGGTGTTACATTTATAGAACTTTCACTAGAGCCGGTACTCCATGTGAGTGTTTCAAATAATCCTTCAGCAGCTAAGTTGAGTTCTTGTCCACCACAAATATTTATATCATCAGGGGCTTGAAAAGCATCATCATAAGATTTGAATTTAATTTCATCTACCCAATAACAGTTACCATTTGATATTACTGTTACTGCGTACGTTTTATCATTTTCAGGAAGTACAGTAATATTCTCTGTTGTTTCTCCCGTGCTCCATTTGTAAACTCCACCACTGCCTTCTGTTTCTATAGTTATTTCATCGGACCCACAGAATATTGAATCGTTCATTATTTCTACGAATGCCGTAGGGTGCACTTCAACGGTGGTGAAACTGACATCTGTACATCCGTTTTCTGTAAGGGAAACTGAATATGTTGTAGTGACAGCAGGGCTTACAAAGAACTTTTGTAGTGTATCTCCTGTGCTCCAATTGTATCCAAAACCTGAAAGTGATCCAAAGGCTTCAATGGCAACAGAATCACCTAAGCAAGTGGCTGCATCTCTGCCTGTTTCAACATCGGGACTTTCTCTGATGGTCACATTTATTATATCTGTAGCCATACAATCATAGTCATTGCTTATAGTAACTTGGATATCTCTAGGCGCATTTAAATTTACCGTTACAGAATCACCGAAAACCATATTGTTACCAGTGTCCCATTGGTAAAAACCACCTGGTGTGCCTTCTGCAGTTAATGTCAAAGGTGTACCTCTACAAAGGAATGTATCTTGACCTAGGTCAACAAAAACTTCACTTATTTCAACAGCAATATCTTTGCTTATTTCACAGCCTTCAACTTTTGCAGTTACAGAATAAATGCCATCGGTATCTGGTTGAATAACGACATCATTACCTGTTTGTCCCGTACTCCATGTGAGAGTTGCTTCTTCCCATGAAGAGGCACTCAAAGTTAATTCTTCTCCTTTACAAGCAATAACTGCACGCTCCGCTTCCAGAGGTATATTAATGCATGATGATCCAAAGGTATAAACCTCATAGTCACTTGGGGCAACCGATATTTTTGCAGAGATTGAGCCTTTTGTAAAATCAGGAATAGCTCCTGTAAAATTCAATAAATTATTGTCAACAGATACCATTTGTAAGTCAATAGCTGAAGGTATAGCTTCCCATTGTGTGCCATTCCATCCCACAATTGTTAATCGCTCTAAATCGTTATTAGTTATCAAATCAACCTTACTATCTGCATTCCATGTCAATGTTATAATTGTAGGATCTATGCCATTGATGTCCCAATATTCATACTCACTCACATTGATCACTTTATCGTCTGATAAAGCTGATGCAAACGGACCTGTTCCAGGTAATACTGGAAAATCCCCTCCTCGAATATCTGAAGTAACAGCTGAAGTAGGATCTACTCCATAGTAGCAAGCTTCGGCGTATGATCCTCCAGAAATGCCGCAAGGTCTAAAGGCATAGTTATCACCAATGGGAAATAAAAATTTTGTGTTTCCAAAAAACCTGACATAACCATCTACATATTTAAAATCTTGTGCTTCTACCCATTTTGATCCTGGCGCAAAATTGAAGTATCCTTTGGTGGGGACTCTTTCTCCTCCAATCAATCCTGGTTGACTGCCCGCAGCTTGACCACTAGCAGCACTGTTGTCAAACGTATGTTCACCAAAAATGGTCATGTTTCCTTCAGAATGAATGAATGTATTCCCAAGTGAATTTGATGGATTTGTTTGAGCATTTAGACCCCAATTATTCAGCGCCATCAGCACTAATATAAGTGCCAATGAGCCTGCTGTCTGAAGAGTCTCTTTAAAATTGAAATGCATATCTGTATTGTTTTTGAAATGCTGTATTAAGTTGTTGATAATTGTTGTTAGTCCTGTTTCACAAATGAGTTTGGGGTCATTTACTTTTTTATCTTTTAGATTGATACTATCAAGATTGTTTTCATATACCACAATAGCAAATGTGCTTACTCTTGAGGAGTTGTCATTGTGAAGGGAGGATTCGCATCTTCCAATTTTGGGCAGTTTATACATTCTCATTTCTCAATAGATTATTAATCCAATGTGTGTATTCGAACTAGCATTTCAGGGTAAAAATGTTTGTCAGCTCAATAAATATTGAGTGGGTGTCATATAAAGGCAGGGTAGGAGAACGCATGGTTCTCCAACTATAGGACATTTATTTATATAAATACCCCTATAGAATTTTTTATTTGAAGACATAAATTATCAATAAATATGGCAGAATATTGTCAATTTAACTGATAAGGTTGTTTTTCATTTTATTTATTGTTCTACATAAAGTTTTATCAAAACTTCATGAATAAATTATTAATCATTCTAAAAAAAATATTAAAATCAAAATAAGGATTTTCGCAATTTATATCATGAAAAAAAAATCTGTATTAGTTGCCATTACCTACATGCCTTATGAATCCATTGTGCATTATGACAGAGCAACAGTCAGGATCTTGCTCCATTTCTATAGAACAAGTGGTTGTACAATTATTGTTATCAGTAATTACTACAGTATAAGTCCCAATGTTTAAAGCCACAGCTGTTTGAGTTATTTCACCATTACTCCATAGATACTGGTACGGAGCTGTCCCTCCTGTCACATTTGCTATGGCAGAACCATTGTCTTGACAATTACAATCAACATATTTAACTCTGTTTGCAGTGCATTCTAAATGATCAGGTTCGTTTACTGTAAAGCTACCAGTGCCTTCACATCCATTGCTATCTTCAATAGTTACGTTGTAGTTTCCTGCTGAAAGATTGCTGTAAACCCCTGTTGTATTTGTTCCTTCTCCTGAGACGGTAAAAGTATATGGAGAATGCCCATCTATTCCTTGTATTGTGACAGATCCATCCGATAAACCATTACAAGAAACATCTTGAGGATTGGTAATATTAAAATCAGGTAACTCGTTCACTACTACAGTAGCTATTGCTGTCGATTGACATCCTTCAGAATCTGTAACAACTAATTCGTAAGATTGAGTTGAATTAGGATTGACAGTAATGTTTTGAGTGTTTTGTCCAGAAGACCATGAATAGTTTACTGTTCCTTGCCCACCAGATGAATTTCCAAGTAGAGTGATAGATTCTCCAAGACAAATTTCATTGCAACATGGAGTTACTTGAATATCATCTAAAGCGAAGCCACCTGTGAATGGTCCAGAAGGATTGCCGAAAGTAAAAAACAAAGAATATGATTTTGTTTGAGTAGGTGTGAAAGTAGTACTTACTTTAGTCCAATTAAGACTATTGAAATTAGTTGATGAATTAAAAGTTGTGCTTCCAATTGCTACTAAGTTGGAAGAATCGTCGAGATATTCTATGATCATATCGCCATTAATAGAGCTAGAATTGTAAAGTGCACCATAGGCACTTAAATCATAACACTCTCCTGCAGTTAAACTAATTGACAGTCTCATGCAATAACTTTGCTGAGTTAAAATGACGAATTTATCTCCTTCGGGATTATTAACAGCATCAGCTGAGTCATTAATCCAATAGCTATCTGGACAAGGTCCAGCTGCAGTACAGCTATAATCTGCTGTAAATCCTGGAATTATCGTAGAACTTCTAGGAAGTAGTGCTGCGGGTACTCCATTGTATGTTGTTGAGAAACTTGTTCCACCAGCATCTTCAAAACCATTGTTTGAATTAAGGATAGTACAAGAGTTGTCTATTGAAGCAATAATTTCGCAACAGCCACTTGAAGTGCTGCTATTAATCCAATTGGTATTAGAAGGAATATGGCATTCTGCATTACTGTTAAAGAGAACCAATCCGCATTCATTAACGGCAGCGGCTGGATTATCATATCCTTGATTTACAGTATAGTTATTGACATTCGGATTGTCTGCACTTCCACCTTCATTAGAATCACTACAACCATCATTGTCACTATCTAAATCTTTATAGTCATCGATACCATCATTGTCTGTATCTATAGGTGTGCAACTCGTGATAACACCATCTGGGCATCCATCATTATCGTGATCCACTTGCGTTAAATTTGAGGGGTCCACTAACATGCAATCAATGAGATTAACATTAATGTTGCCACAAACTTCGACTGCATCGGGTATACCATCATTATCAGAATCTAAATCTAAGTAATCTGGTACCCCATCAAAATCACAATCAATTCCAGAGCAAGATTCTTGAGGACTCACTTGGAAAGTGAATGAGCCTCCTGAACCCGGTCCTTGGTCATACATTCTAAATACTAATCTATCGATGCATGAATTAAAAGTAAAGGTAAGTGCATGTTCCTGTACATTACCGTTAGCTGGACTGGCTTGTACATTACAAATACTTTCAAATTTATTTATTCCATCAAAAGAGACACAAGAACCATAGCTGTCTGCGATAACAGAAACTAAGACACCATCTGAATAAGCAAAAATCTCTATGGCATCTGTTCTGTCTAAATCAACAATCCGTCCATTAAATCCACAGACAGGATTTCCGAAAGTATATTCTGATTCTAAATATTCATGTGGGCCATCAGAAAATACACCCAATTGCAATCCGACATTACCCGTATCGTGATCATCGTTTATGCTAAATTCATCCAAGGTAGCTCCACCAAAAAAGGTGAGCGGATCTGTTACTTGAATTATTGAATTTCCTATATCAATCATTGCTGCATTAAAATCTGTTAATGCATCTTTACTCCCATTATATGGTGATAAGTCCACAGTCTCACACTCAAATCCTTCATCAACATTGAGTATACCATCATTGTCACTATCGTAATCTTGATTGTCGCTTATCCCATCTCCGTCTTTATCTGGGCAACCATTTGCAATACATGTACATTGTGTAGGAGGTTTACCTTCATAAATTCCTAAATCACAACTTCTGTCATCTGTAGTACTCGTGAATGACATAACAGGTGTTATCAATCCGTCAGAATCTAAGTTGTCGTTTGAACCTGCATTTGTATGTGTAGGGTTATAACCACTCGGAAGGTTTGAAAAAACAACAAAGTAGTCACCTAAGGGAAAATCAGAAAAAAGATATTGGCCACCGTTTGCCGAGACCGTAGTCATGTAAGGTGTATCTGATGCTACATTTGGAATTCCATCCCCATTATCCTGATAAAGTGTGATTGTAACACCATCTGCTCCTAATTCTCCTGGATCTTGGATGCCGTCACCATCCGTATCATACCATACAAAATCACCATGAAATGGAACAGAACCTGGAAAAGATTCGATCCCAACTTTAATAGGTTCTGCAGGTAAAAGCGGATTACCAGTTGTGGCATTTGAACCTGCCCATGCAAAAGAATTCCAAGCTAATTCACCTGAAGTAGGCGCGGTCACAGGAGCCCTCATTTCCCATTCTAATACAAATTCTTGATGTTGATCTAATCTTCTATTTCCTAAGTCTATCTTAAACCCTGTGACCAGGGTAATGTCACTAGGAGGAGTAGTACTCCATGCAGCTGGGGTGCATCCAGAAGGAAATGGCGTAGGGTCACCAGGTGCAGCAACTTCATCTCGACAAGGATTAATTACTGTTGTATAGTATACAATACCTCCGGTAGGTGTTGTTATTGGGTTTAATAAATTTGGTCTCCATTCTGAAAACCTTGGATCAGAAGGGTTAAGTATTTCTGTATCTCCTACATAAGGAAAAATTTCTAGAATAACCAAGTCGTCTACGGGAGTAGAGTTAGGATTGCTTAGTGTAATCCTGTAATCATTGACTCCGCCTGGAACTGTGGTCCCAAAAGCGGGATATTGATTGTAGCCAGCATTTAATGATCCTTTGACTTCTTTTTTTGATTCTAAACCAGCTGAACCAGGAGGATATATGACCTCAAAGTCATAAGTATTATAACAATAGCTGTTTGCATATCCATTTAAATAATTTTCAGTATCTGGCGTCCCACAATCATCATGAACAGAACCTGTAGCATTTGCATACATCTCGTTAGTATGAAATCCTTGGCTGATACCTGCGTCAATGGTTGCTTCAAACTCTATGCTAAAACCTTCCCAAGCTCCAGTTGGTTCTATTGTAAATTCATTTCCATGTGCTGCATCCCATATAAATCTAACAAAATCTCTTCCATCTGGCATTGTGCCACCCTCGAAATGGGGTGTTTGAAAATCTGCAACATGTTCTCCCCATTCTATAGACCAAGAATTTGCAATGTAAGTCATTCCCGCAGGAAGAATATCTGTCATTACTGCCCCCACTATATCATTAGGTTGTGCTGCAGGACTCGCAAATTCCATATGAACTCTTACTGTTTCTCCTATGTTATAACTAGTTTGTTCTGTATCTGCTAAATCAGTCATATATTTTGCAGAGGAAATCCAATCTTCACCTTCACTAATAGTAGTATTGAAGCAATCATTTGTATTACAAGCTGTACCTCCAATGTTACCCGAATAGGTGCCACAATTTTCTATATCTGAACCTACCTGTAGACCTGCAGGAACTTTTACTGCATATAAAAAATGTCGGTTGTATTCGTCTGGATATATATACGGGTTAAATTCTCCAGTACCTGGCAAATCTCCAAGCTCAATTTTTAAGGCACTGACTGTTATTCCAGTTCCTAAACCGAGACCTGAAACATTTTTGTGTTCTCTACTATTTAAATTAAATGAATCCCAAAAGACCCAAGTTCCAGGATTGTTTGATTCTTGATAATATAGATCTCCCGTGTGATTTACACCTGGGAATTCAGGCGTTCTGACAAAATCCAATTCTAAATTGCTTTGAATTGTAGTTTCGTATTGCCAATTTTGGATTGTTGTTGATCCTGTATTTCCTACTTCAGCCCAAAAGGAAGTGACTCCTGGGGAAACAACTGTCCAGTCACCTCCTACTTCATTTGGCAAGGCATCACATCCATTGCCTCCAGTAGTTCCACCTGTACTGGTAGCACTGGCAGAACTGCTTACATCTCCAGCGTTGGAAGAATATGCATTAGCAGTATTATCTGCTTGAGTACCATTGAAGGTTCCATTTGGGAATCTTACCTGTATTTCTATTTGTATAGAAGTACCTGCACTTATTTCATCACTATTAAAGTTAATGACAGCCTCATTTGTACCCGCATTATAATTAGCAGCAGAAACTCCTGTAGGCAATGGGCTACTAAAATTTAAAAACTCAAGTGATGCAGGTATGAAGTCTGAAATATATACGTCCTCACAAGGTGCTGTAGTACTTTGGCAAGCAATATCAAGGATGAAGTTAAAAGGCACACCTGGTGCAGGAGTGGCATCGCTCACTGATTTATTTAACCTTAAGCTTTGTGCATTAAGAGCACTTCCTAAAGAAGAAATTACAATGAGTGTTACAATACACTTGATAAGGTTGATAAATATTATTCTAAATGAATCCATTTTTTTAGTATTAATTGATGTCAACAGTTGTTAGAAATGTCGTATTCAATTTTTATTAAAACTCTTATTATAAAATTGGGGTGTTGTCTAAAGGTTCTAATAAAATATGCGAAAAAAATTATAAGCTTCACTAAACCACCTGTGCCATTTTCCTTTTTTTCTTTGATTAGAGTTATCCACTCCAATCCATGCCGCTTTGACGACATAGATAGGAGTGGGTCTCATTTCAAATTTCATTCTCATTGTATTGTTGTGCATGCTTATTCTATTTAATTTACTTCTCACAGAAAAGTGTATTAATGTATGAGCAATTACACTTAGGAACTTCTAACACTTCGTAAGTCATAACACCTTGAGCATTAATGCTTGTTACGTTCAAAGTGCTCGTGTCATAATCTAAGATGTGATAGTCTAAATCTGTTTCAGATAGAGTTGGAATCGTACTAGCACCAGGACTTGAAATTGCCGGTGAACCATATTGGTTAATATACTCTTGATGTAAGTCTAAACTAAATGTACCTGTACTTGAAGCATCAATAGGAACTGAAGGAGGGTAGAAACAATCCTTCTCAGTTGTCGTTGTTGTTGTAGTCCCGTCTTCTGATGTATATGTATAAGTACCATCATGATTATCAACAAAAGTAGTTACAGTCTCTTCAATATTTGTTGTATTTCCATTTCCATCTGTATGTGTAGCGATTAATCGACCATCATTTAAATCTTGCGCAGAAGAAATAAGTCCACCTAAATCAATAATATCTGTTGACCCGTCTTCTTTTGTATAAGTCAATTCGTCAGATTTAGATAAAGATAGATTAGTAATAGTTTCTTCAAAGTTGGTAGTTGTACCATTCGCAGTATGCGTACCAATTAGGTGACCATCATTATTGTCAGTTGCTGCAGAAACGTCAGATAATCCTGATAGATTTATAACATCATCTGTACCATCTTCTTTAGTATAAGTGATTTCTTGGTCACCTGCATTATATGTGATTCCAGTTACAGTTTCTTCTATGGATGTAACGTTTCCGTCTCCATCAACATGCTGTGCGATTAAGTGACCATCGTTCAAGTCATTAGCACTTGATAACAATCCTGTCAAATCAACATTTTGCAATATACCGTTTTCGTCAGTGTATTGTATTCTTGTGTTAGCATCATCATAACTCAAAGTCGTAACTGTTTCTTCAAAATTTGTCGTTACACCATTCGCAGTATGCGTACCAATTAAGTGACCATCGTTATTATCAGTTGCAGCAGAAACATCAGATAATCCTGATAAATCTAAAACATCTGTTGTGCCATCTTCTTTAGTGTATGTGATTTCTTCATCACCAGCGCTGTATGTAATTCCAGTTACAGTTTCTTCGATATCAATAACGTTACCGTCTCCATCAACATGCTGTGCAATTAAGTGACCATCGTTCAAGTCATTAGCACTTGATAACAATCCTGTCAAATCAACATTTTGCAATATACCGTTTTC
>ENA-ORXM01000251-ORXM01000251.1-marine-metagenome-genome-assembly--contig:-NODE-251-length-106703-cov-19.003451_pt1 | contig 106703 bp, 85 predicted proteins | sample MGYA00237867_ERZ511480 | MGnify/ENA primary metagenome ERZ511480 (study PRJEB26309, sample SAMN06266103) | marine metagenome | isolation source: Algal blade | place: United Kingdom:Sidmouth, United...
ACACAAGGATCGGTGTTACAAACTGGAGCTGCTTGGCAACTACCATCATCGCAATTTGCTGTTACTTCATAATTACAAGCAGAAGCATCGGTGCAACCTAAAACTTGGGCTACTTCAACTATGCAATTACACCCATCTGTTGGATCTATTATTTCTGTATCGCCTACACAAGGATCGGTGTTACAAACTGGAGCTGCTTGGCAACTACCATCATCGCAATTTGCTGTTACTTCATAATTACATGCATTAGCATCGGTGCAACCTAAAACTGGTTGAGTAGTTACTTCACATTGACATTCGGTTGGATTATATGTTTCGATACCATTTGAACAAATCATATCGTCGCAGACCTCGTCAGGATTGGGAACCACATTCATTATCATACAATCAGCCGAACTGAAACTGTCAACAGTAAAATCACAACCGTCATCTGTGTTAGGAAGTGTAGTTATACATTCACAATTTACTTCATCGTAAGTATTAGTGGTTAAATCACAGCCATCATCGCAAGTTGGAAAAATACAAATATCATCGCAAGGAATATTTGCAATTGGATCATAATTTGTTGCACACATATTTGTGCAACCCTCTATGAACAATGGATCATCTTCACAAATACAATTGTCTTTATTCCAGCTTTCAACAGGCCCAAGCGTACAATCTTTATTACAAGTGCCAGGATCTGAATTTGATCCAAAACATAAGGAGGCATCTTCACAATTGGCCGCTGGATCGTATCCACATTGATTGGCTTGCATGCAACCAATAATTTGTGGTTCATCTAAAATACAGGTGCAAGGGTCAGTTGGGTCGGGTTTTTCTATATCACCCAAGCAAGGGTCGGTATTACAAGTTGTATTTTCAAATTCACACAAAGTATTATCTTCTACTTGGGTAATAGGGTCGTAGTTACACGCTGCAATATCTTTACATCCTGGTGTACATTCAGGCGCTCCTTCATTAAAATAAGTAAAAATTATTTCTGTAGGAAGGCTTTCGCATCCGTTTTTTTCTTCTGTTACCCAAAAAGTATAAGACATTCCAGCTACAGGTGTAATACCTCCGTTTACTTGTGCAGAAAAATCACCACTTGTTGCTATAGGCATTTGAATGTCCTCATCTTCATACCAATTGAAAACTGGATTAGGTGGATTGGTGAGATCGCCAGATGCAGGTGTTACAAAAATATCATTCTCAACACAAAGTTCAAATGTTTGGGCTTGGGGCATAGCAACATAAGTGCAACTACTATCATCTACTGTTGCATTTTCATCATAGTTACAAGCAATAGGGTCTGTACAACCAGAACAATCTTCTACCGTGAAGGTTATTGTTAGGGGTGGTGACATACAAATTGGCCCATCATTAGTGCTATTGTCACAATAAGTAACAACATTAAAAGTATAGGTATTTGCACCATCGGCAGGGTTAATTAAACCCAATGAAACGGGCTCAAAAGGTGTGTCTTGTGCCGTAAGTTGTGTATGTACTGTAGCACCCAACATATCTTCCCAAACAAAATAATTACAAGGGTCACCAACTGGATCGAGTGTTAATGTTGAAGTATCAAAGCCAGTAGCATCTGAACAAATTGGTGCAGGATTTTCAACTGGAAATGCTATTGGATTAGGAAACTGTGCATAAGGAATATTTAAAGGTACACTTTGGCACAAACCATTTACTACATTTACAACAACATATACGCTAACAAGTGTAAAGTTAGGATCATCATTTAGAGGGTTAAAACCATCACCTTCATAAACAGTAGATGTTAAATCGTTAATATCATACCAATAATACACAAAATTTGGGTCGGGATTTGGAGGTACATCAGTAAAAGTTTCTCCGTCACAAATAGGAAGTTGAGGCATTAGAACTGGTTGAGATGGTGTGATATCGGTTTCACAAGGGGCTACCATACCATATTCTAAATAACACGGATCAGTACAAGTTGGGCAATCGGGTTGGGTATCATCTATAATTAAATCAATTGCTATTGAATTTGAAGTACAACTACTGGCTTGATCTATAGCTTGCACATAAAGGGTAAGCATAGTTTGTGTTGTAGGATCAAAAAAACCATCAACTATTGGATTAAGTGGGCCGGTATGTATAATGGTTGCCATATCCATAGTAAATGACCATTGTAGGCCGGGTGCTGTTGGATCATCTAAAATAGCAGGTGTAAATGTAGTTTCGGTGCTACATATTGGAGGTGGGCTGGCAATAACTGGATCATCAACTATTACACAGCTATCATCATCACAGGTAGCACTCATTTTAAAATTACAAGCAAGAGGATTGGTACAGCCTTCTATTTGAGTTGGGTCGTCAATACATCCACAAGAAGTTGCATCCCATATTTCGGCTACCCCCATTGTACAATCGGTGTTGCAAGAGGTGTCATAAGTCATGCAAGATCCATCATCGGCATCAGCCATTGGGTTGTAATTAGGCGCACAAGCATCGGTACAACCTGGATTACAAGGCGGCATCATACAAGAACCATCATCAACACAAGCGTTCATATTATAATTACAAGCATTAGCATCCATGCAATCCTCTATTATATTGCATGGGTCAGCACAAGCATCATTACCAAAGTCGCAAGGTTCGGTAAGGTCTTCACAAGTTGCATCCACATCGTAATTACAAGCGGTATCATCCATGCAGCCATAAGCATCATCAGTATAAATAGTAAAGGTAACGTCTTCTGATGGAGATTCGCAGCCATTCATATTTGTTTGAACTACATAAAATATCTCTACTACACCTGCCATGTTTGACATACCCCCATTGGTAATTGGGTTAAAACCTATACCATTATACACTTGATTCATTAGTGCCATATCACTATACCAAATTAAATTATCAGCATCATTCACAATTGTCCAACCATTATTTACATCGCAAGGAGTTGTAGGGTCTGTTATATTTGGAGCAGTCGGTTGAGGAATAGTTTGATTTACGCAGTCAACATCAGTTGTTGCTAAAGGATCGTATTCTTCGTAGCAAGGGTTGTTACATTCGACTTGGCATTGATCTTCGGGAAGCACCTCAAAAAAAACATCTAAAGTACAAGGGCCACCACCAAATCTAACAGTATAAATCCCTGGACTACGAATAATTGGAATATTAAAATTTGCTGGCAAACTACTTTGAGGAGCAGATACTATATCTCCATTAGGATCACTTACTGCTATGCCTGTATAAGATAAACCGTTAGGTGCTTCATCTATGGTGAAATCCGAACCGACACAAACTTCTAAATCAGATAAATCAATATTTTCATTTACCAAATATTCTTCTGTATAATAGTATGTATAACAATCAACTGAAGACTCTACAGCTACTGTAACAGATTGCAGTCCAGCTACAGGAAAAAGAACTTCAGCAAATCCTCCTGTAGTAGTATCAACTGGTCCGTTTGCCGAATCAAACAAAACATCTGTTGAAGAACTCCAAGTTATTGAGGTAGGAGTTGGTGTTTCAGGTCTATAAACTACTAGAAAAGGTTTCTCTGTTTCAGAATAAAAACAATCATCTCCATGATTAAACTCATCAAAAGTAAAAGGGCTACTACCCCCAATACCAGGGTTTCCTCCACTTGAAGAACACAGAGCAACAGCGGGATCTGAACTCACCCTATCATCTTGTATCTCAATACATGGCATATTAATCGCACAGCCATCCGAACCACTTGAGCTAAGATCTCCTAAATCTCCTAAATTAATATATCTGGGGTCTGTTGTTGGGTCAGGAAATTCTAATGTTGGATTATTGGGACATCCCATATCCATAAAAGAAGGCATCAAATTGCCAAAAGCAGGTATGCTTTGCCCTCCTCCCCAAAATAAGCCCATTTCAATATTACCACCAGGTTCATACAAAACCACCTGTTCGCCTTCGTTTGCAAAAATACCCAAATCAGCAACATTGGGCGTATTAGGATTTACCCAAGCGCAATCAACACAGGTATGAATGTTTATATGAAAAGGATTAGCACTATCAAAACCTGGAGAAAAAATAGACCCAAGTACAACTGTTTCTCCTGGAGGTAAGTCTGCTAAACTATCTGGTATTCTCACACACCAATCGCCGTCACAAATTATATAACAGCCCACATATAATGGTTCATCGCAATTATTAAACAACTCGATAAACTCGGCTGGTTTGCAATTTCCTGCATTAGTTCCGTCGCAGTTAGGAAACTCTGGGCCTCCTGACGTATTAATACCAATATTTTTTATTACCAAACAATGGCTTTGCCCCATACTGCTATAAGCAAAACAGGCTAAAATGAGTGTGGTAATGAATAAATTTAGTTTGTTTATATAATCAAATATCATACTCTAATTGAAAATGTAAATTTAAACATAAGCATCATATTTTACTGTTAATTTAATAACAATTAAAGCAAGCTAAAATGCAGAAGGTAATTATTAGCAATAAAAATATAAAAAAATACCAAAATTGAACCAATAATATAACTGATAACAGGTTCGGTTTAGTGTTACATTGTTTTTAATTTAGCCCCTATAATGAGTATAACAACAGAAAGTCGGCCAAAAGCATCATTAGGCATTATTTTTTTTATTGCATTTTTAGATTTATTTGGTTTCGGCATTATACTACCCATTTTTGCGCCGCTTTTTTTTGATGAGGCCAATATTTTAGGGCTTACGCTAAGCGAAAACGCCCGTAATTTGTTGTACGGCATTGTTTTGGGCGGTTTTTCTTTATGTCAGTTTTTGGGTGCGCCAGTAATGGGTGCAGTTTCCGACAGGGTGGGCCGCAAAAAAGCATTGTTGTTTATGTTTTGCGTTAATGGTATTGGCGCTTTGTGTTTTGCCTGGTCTATTTTGGCACAAAACTTAGGTTTATTGTTGTTATCAAGGTTTTTGCCTGGTTTGTTTGGCAGCTCGCTAATGATTACCCAAACCGTAATTGCAGATATTAGTAGCCCCAAAACCAAAGCCAAAAATTTTGGCTTGGTTGGTGTTGCTTTTGGTTTAGGTTTTATATTTGGGCCAATAGCTGGTGCTATATTAGGCAATATTAATTTTGCCATACCATTTGCAGTAGCAGGCACCTTAACCTTTTTAAATGGTGCTTTTATGTGGTTTGCATTGCCCGAAACTTTAGTTAAAAAAGCAAGCGGCCGTATTAATTTACTTAGTGGTATTACCAATTTAAAAAAGGCATTTACTACCCCTAAACTGAAGCAAATTTTTTTAGTCGTATTTTTTTTAAATATGGGTTTTGCATTGTTTACCCAATTTTTTCAAGTGTATTTAATAGAAATATTTAGTTTTAGCCAACGCGAAATTGGTTATATGTTTGCGTGGATTGGCATTTGGATAGCCATTACACAAGGCGGTATTTTACGACCTATTGCCAACCGCTTTAGTCCTGTTAATATTTTAAAATTTACAATACCATTATTTGCTCTTACTTATTTATTAGCTGCTTTACCTACTAATGCAGTTTGGTTGGCCGCGGCCTTGGTTTTATTCTCTATTTTTCAAGGTTTAACTTTCCCAAATACCTTAGCCATTATTAGCAACTTGGCCAACAATTCGGTGCAAGGAGAAACCATTGGTATTAACCAATCTGTGCAATCTTTTGCCTATGGTTTTCCGCCTATTTTAGCCAGCTTTACGCTAAGTATAAATTTAAAATTTCCGAATTGGTTTGGCTTTGCTTGCACCATGTTGGCCTTTGTTTTATTTTATTTTGCCTTTGTAAAAAAGAAAGATTGAACCAAGATAATCGAATAAAAGATTTCTTAAAAAAATAAAATATTAAAATGGGCTGCACTTAAATTTTAGAAGCGAAACAGGTGTCTCTCGCAAAAATTTTGATTCCGCCATCCGTTCAAATACCATTTTGCAGTTACTTCAAACACTAATTACAAACACTCAAGCTACACAATAGCATCACCACTACAATTCTTTAGGTTTGCAAAAAAAAGTTAGGAAATAAATAAATGTGTAGGTATTGCTTTCATTTTTGTAATTTTTATAGCAAATTATGCTATTTAATAATAAAATATTTAAATGAAATTAAAACCGGAGATGGCGGAGCTATTTTTAGAACCTCGCCCAGTTAAATTAACTGCTTTTAGATAATTACAATGCTAATAAAAAGCCAATTCAATTAAAGCGAGTAATTTTATTTTTTCATTATAACATAATATAAACTTAATGCAATTAAAATAAAATAAGTAAAGCATATATTTGCGGTATGAACAAATTATTTGTGTTTGCGGTTGTCTTATTAATTTTAACTGCTTGCAATAAAGAAGAAAAAATTATGGAAGATAACAAACAAGAAATTGAAAACTATTTAGCCGCTAAAAATTTAAAAGCAGAAACTACAGAATCTGGCTTGTATTACATTATTACCCGCAAAGGTGATGGCGAGCATCCAAACAGCCGAGATGAAGTTACTGTAGATTACAAGGGTTACTATAGCGATGGCGAACAATTCGACTCCTCTTATGACAGAGGCGAAAGCATCAAGTTTCCACTAAACGGTGTAATATCGGGTTGGACAGAAGGCATCCCTAAATTGTCAAAAGGTGGAGCTGGTGTTTTGTTAATTCCGTCACATTTAGGCTATGGTGCTAACCCAGGTAATGGTATTCGTGATAATGCGGTTTTAATTTTTGATGTAGAGTTGCACGATTTTTAGATTAGGCAAAATTGAAGATGACAGTTTTTCAAAAAAGCTGTCATCTTTATTATAATAAGAAAAAATTTAGATAAAAAGCCTTTGTGAGATGTTGCCACTTTTAAAATAAACTCATTTCTAATTGCTTGATAATTAATAACCCCAAAATTACATAAAAATTTAATTTAATCAAATCATAATTTTACTAACGTAAAAATTTAACCACAGATAAATTTTCGTTTTAAGTATGTTTAATTGAAGTAAAATACAACCTTAGTCCAAAAGTATTTGTATCAATTATTAATGGACTGCTTGGGGTCGTTTAATCTTCCACTTCTTCGCCGTTGATGTTTAATACTTTTATGATGTAGTTGCTAAAGTAACCACCTATAATGAGGTTGTCGATAAATTCGGTTGTGGCCATTCCAATTTCGTTGGTTTTAAGTATAATATTTGCCGCTGCCGAAGTTTCGCTCTACTCAACTGCTGCATATTGTAGGCCTGTGCCGAGTGACCAAGTTCATATATTTGGCATGGTACTGTTTTAAATTACCATTCTTCCATCAAAAGTCCAGCTCATTTCATCGTTGACAGCCTGCCAATTGAGACCTCCATTTTCTCAATATAAGAAGCCTTCCACATCGGCTTCGTTACCGCCAAAATGGTACGATTTTGAGGAGGAGATAACTACTGTATTACGATGCTTCTAATAATGTTACCTTTTATTCCAAAAAATTTCAAGATGACGATTTTTCTACAACCATTCTACTTTATATTTTATAAAAGATAACTATCTCTTAACCGCATCAATCAAGCCCAAAACCTCCTCCACCAAATCACTAATCTGCATAAACTTCCCATCCTTCACCATATCCTTTTTAATCAACTTAGAACCCATACCTACGCAAGTAGCACCTGCATCAAACCAAGTTTTTAGGTTTTCTTTGTTGGGCGCTACGCCGCCGGTGGGCATTACTTTGGTCCACGGTTGTGGGCCTTTTATGGATTGGATAAATTTTGGACCATACACGCTACCCGGAAATAATTTTACAATTTCGCAGCCCAATTCTTCTGCACGGTTTATTTCTGTTAGTGATGCACAGCCAGGCGACCATAGTATTTTTCTGCGGTTACAACAGATGGCAATGTCTTCTCTAAAAGCAGGCGTCACCACAAAGTTGGCACCACATTGCATATATAAAGCTGCTGTTGCGGCATCGGTAACCGAACCTACACCCAATATCATTCCCGGCAAATTAGCTAAACTGTATTTACTCAAAGCCGTAAAAATTTCGTGGGCAAAAAGGCCTCTGTTGGTAAACTCTAACAGTCTTGCGCCACCATCGTAACAAGCCTTTAATACTTGTTTAGCTACTTCAATATCCGAGTGAAAAAACAAAGGTACTAAGCCTTGTGTTTCCATTAGTTGTGCTACTTTTATTCTCTCCATTTTCGATTCACAAATTAAGGAAAGATTTTTTAAAACCGTCATTTAAGAATAGCCTTAATTGAACTTAATTTTGTGTTTGGAGTGTGAGCGGTGGGGTATAAAGCTGATCTGTTTGCTTCAACCGATTTTCTTTAAGTAAGCCTCTGCCGTAACTATTACGAGATACTGGGTATTTTCCTTCACTCCGTTGCAGAAAATTATAGCATGACGGGGAAATAAAAAGTAACCTTCAGCTTCTTAATAATCCTCATCAAACCAACCCAAAGCTAAATCAACCATTTCAGGATTTTCCTTTTGAATAAGCTCCAACTTCCAAGCCCGTTTCCAAAACTTGAGTTGTTTTTCAAACTGTATGGCCTCTTCAATGGAGTCAAAAAAAAACGATAAAGCATTAAATCTTTGGTATTATACTTATGTGTAAATTGACTTCCTTTCTCAAACTTATGCTGATAAATTCTATTTCTAATATCGCTGGTTACACCAATGTATAATACGTTTCTGTATTTGTTTGATAAGATATAAATATAACCACCTTTTGCTTGCTTTTGTTAAACCTGTTTAACTGTTAAAGCTAAAGTATCTCTGCCGTAAATTCAAGTGGATACTGGATATTTTCCTTCACTCCGTTACAGAAAATTCCAGCATGACGGCTATAAAAAAGCTTCTCCAACAGCCGTCATTCTGGAAAATTGTGCAGAGCAACGGAACAATTTATCCAGAATCCCCTGCTCGCTTCAACCGAAGTTTTTTTAAACAAACCTCTGCCATAACTTGTTGGGGATACTGGATATTTTCCTCCACTCCGTTACAGAAAATTCCAGTATGACGGCTCATTAAAAACGGCATTCTGGAAAATTGTGGTGCGTAACGGAAGAATTTATCCAGAATCCTTTTCTACACAAAAGCGACATTTTCATCAATTTATACTTGGTGGAAATTTTCTTACACCTTGTCCAGAAAATTTATTGTAGAAACTCTGATTCTCGAAATTAAAATATGCTACAAGTTATAACTACCTGGGAATGGAGGATCATCTGCATTATCTTTTGCTCGTTTCAATATTTCTTTTCCAGAGTCTGACTTATTTAGTTCATTCTGCAAGTATTCATATATTGCCAATTTACCAAGAGTGAGACCTTTTTCAAATGCTTTTGGTAACATATAATTTTCATTCAATTCTATAATTTTAGAAATTAGTTCGTGGTATAAATTCATAAATGCATTTTTATAGTTTTCTTCTGGGTTTTTACATTCAAAATTGTACTTAGGAAACCATCTTTTAAATTTATTTTTTGTGTCATTAGAATTTTTGAAAAGTTCTAAATAGCTATTAAAAGAATCTATTTTCTCAACGTGAGCAAATTTATTTCTTATTGTCATAAATTCCTGAAATTTCTTAGGAGTATCTTTATCGTTCAATTCAATTATATCTTGAATTAGCCTTACTTTTTGATTAAAACTCAAGCTTCCATTTGAATAGCCTAATGATTTCGAATTTTCCCAATCTTTAATGCCTAAGATGTAACTCAACGTTATGGAAACAATTGATTCAAGAGCAACAGAGCATTCAACGACAAAAGATCTTGTATCATTATTCGAAAAATATTTATATTTTTTTAATGTATTTTCTAATTCGTTTTTCATAAAACAACGATTTTGCCATCAAAACACCAAATTGCAATTCTTAGTTCACTTTCAAGATAATAAAATTTCATTTGGGATGTATACGGTCTGTTAACAAACAACAATTATATAAAACCCTTCAACACAATTCACCGACTAACCCGTCCACTCGCATCCCCACCCATCAACTTCCGCACCTCATCAACACTAACCAAATTAGCATCGCCCTTAATCGTATGCTTCAAACAAGAAGCTGCAACGGCAAAGTTCAAGGCCTGCTGGTCATTCTCAAAAGTGAGCAGACCATAAATTAAACCTGCCATAAAACTATCGCCACCGCCAACCCGGTCAACAATATGCGTGATTTCGTAGGAAGGAGCTTCATACAATTGTTTCCCATCATACAATACACCCGTCCAACTATTGTGCGAGGCAGAAATAGAACTCCGCAAAGTCGTAATAAACTTTTTCGCTCGTGGAAACTTTTGCTGCAGCTGTTTCAAAACCGACAAGTAAGCCTTGCCATCCACCGAACCACCGTGGGTAACATCTACCCCTTCGGGGTGCAAGCCGAAATGCTTTTCTGCATCTTCTTCATTGCCTAAAATCACATCGCAACCAGCTACTAAATCGGGCATAATGTCGCTTGGTTCCTTTCCATATTTCCACAATTTTTTACGGTAATTTAAATCTGTGGAAACGGTAATGCCCATTTCATTAGCCACTTTAATGGCTTCCAGGCAAGCATCGGCTGCGCCTTGCGACAATGCCGGTGTAATGCCTGTCCAATGAAACCAATCGGCATCTTTAAAAACGGTTTTCCAATCAATCATACCTGCGCCAATAGTTGCCATGCCCGAGTTGGCTCGGTCATAAATTACTTTGCTGCCTCTGCTTACTGCGCCCGTCTCTAAAAAATAAATGCCCAATCGTTCGCCTTCCCGTAAAATGAAATTGGTGTTTACATTTCGTTTCCGCAACTCCATCACGGCACATTCCCCAATATCATTTTCAGGTATCCGGGAAACGAAAGAACTACCCAAACCAAAGTTTGCCAACGATACGGCGACGTTACTTTCGCCACCGCCGTACACTACATCCAATTGGTAAGTTTGAGAAAAGCGCTTAAAGCCCGGCGGACTTAACCGCAACATAATTTCTCCAAAGGTTACTACTTTTTTCATCTCACCAAATCTTAAATTCCTAATGCCTGACCGCCACCAATCTGAATCGTCTCTGCCGTTATAAAAGCCGCTCCTTCACTTGCCAAAAACGACACTACCGAAGCCACATCTTCTGGTTGACCTAACCTGCCCAACATAATATTGTTTGCCCACGAAGCAAACACTTCTGGCTTAGTCGATTTAATTTGCTTGTGAAAATCGGTATCAATTGTACCTGGCGAAACGCAGTTTACTCGTATGCCATACTCCGCCAAATCTTTTGCTAAGGCTCGCGTAATGGTATGCACCGCCGCCTTCGATGTGCCGTACATTCCTGCTCCCGGTCCACCAGCGTTCCAACCAGCGTTTGAGGTAAAGTTGATGATGGTCGGGTGCTCCCCTTTTTTCAAAAATGGGATGGCTGCCCTCGAAGCAAAAAATACCGAATCTAAATTTAAGGCCAAAACGCCTCTGTAAAATTCGGTCGTCATTTCCTCAAATCTCGCTCGGCCGCCTAAGCCACCAGCGTTGTTCACTAATACATCAATTTTGCCGTATTTGTTGCCAATTTTTTTAATGTTTTCCGTCACCGCGCTTTCGTCGGTCACATCAAATCCGTAATATTCGGCTTTTGCGCCGGCATCTGTTAGTGCGCTTAATGCAGCGGCACCTTTGGCATCGTCTCTGCCATTTATAACAACCGTAAAGCCGTCTTTACCTAATCTTTTTGCAGCCTCTAAACCTATGCCACCGGTTGCTCCAGTAACAATTGCAATTTTTCCGTTTGAACTCATTTTAAATTTTAATTTTTATATGTTTTATTAAATTTAGAATTTATTGTATTTATATAATCTATTTCATTAAGCATAATACTCGTGCCACGACTGAATGTTTTGCTAACAAGTCGTGGCACGAGTTGGTAGCGAATGTTTTTTGAAGCGGAACTTCGGGAGCATTTAAAAACGGGCTCCCCGCTATCCGCTAAATCTTTCCCGCCTTTCAGAACGGGAAAGGATACCGCTCCTATCGGGGCTATGCTTCCAACTTCGCTCGGGTTTAATAGCTTTTCATATTTTTTGTTTACAGTTCATTTTTCAATTACACTTCGGTTAAAGCTTGAAGGGGATACTGGATAAAATTTATTTCGCTTCACTACATAAATTTTTCCAGCATGACGTTTATAAAAAACCGTCATGCTGGAATTTTGTGTAGCAAAGCGGAACAAAATATCCAGTATCTCCTTTATTTTACAACCGAAGTCTATTCATATTTAATCACCATACTTTCTTAATTAATTCTTAGTTGCTTTTTTGATAAAATATTCTTTACAATATTTTTTTACACATTTTAAACCTCTTTTATCATAGGTTTGAAGTTCCCAAATTTCATCATCATCAAAATCAATAAAAACTCTACAACTTGAGTTTAGCCAAACTGCTCTTGGTCGAACCCAATCATATAAATGATGACCTTTATAATTGGAATTAATTTCATCATATAATTTTGGATTAATTTCATCATTTGTGTACTTTTCACCTACATTACGCAATTGAACAAATTCTGGATTTTCTCCATTCTCTGAATATCGAAATAAGAAAAGATTATTGGTTTTTTTTTGGACAAGCTCATAACCAACATCTTTTTTGAATTTGGCAGGGTAAAAAGCAATATCTTTTACGAATTCCGCTTTGGGATTTGGAAGTTTACTAAGAATATGAAAATTCTTTTTAAACGATTTTCCATTAACAATCCATATCATATTTTTGTAGAACTCTTCTCTTGAATTTAACTCCTCAATAGACATTGGCGAATTTTGAAACTCTATTACCAATCCTTTAGAAGTCTTTACATCTGCTATGTGTTTCTCACCACTAATTTCATCAAAATGTACTATTTCTTGCCACTCTTTCGGAAAGTGATTTTTCCATTTCCTATGCCACTCAGTTTCATTTTCCCACCAATGGTCACAATTCTTCAAAGATTTATGAGCCCAATGGTGAACTTTTCTTGTTCCACATTTCGCAATGGTCTCTTGTCCACAGAGTGTGCAATTTCCCTTCCCTCCTTTGAAAGGTTCTGTTCTTATTTTATTTACGAATGAGTATTTCATTTTCTTTAATTGAACAGGCCATGTAAATAATTGCCAAATTTGGAATGCTTCTTAACCCGGGCGAACTCGGAAACATAGCCCCGATAGTAGTGGTTATGCTGCTTGATGCGTTGGCTTTTGTGCGTTGGCGCAGCATTTGGACGGATAGCGGGGAGCCCGTTTTTAAGTTGCTCTACCGTTCCGCTTCTAAAAAAATTATTATTTATTAAACTCCAGATTTCTTTCATCTTTAATAATAGCTTACGTTGCTTGTTTTTAGCAAAGGAAGATACTGCGCCTTCAAAGCTTCGCAATGAATCGCAGCATGACGTTTGTTCGGTCTCATTCATAATTACTTACGGGCTAATTGGTTTAATTTTGGGAATAAGCACCCAAACTGCGAAAATGACTATGCCAACGAGTGCTGCCCCAATAATAAATACAAAAGAATATTTATCTGCCGGTAACATATCTCCGATATACCAAACTAATGCTGCTGCTGCGAATTTTGCAGACATCCCGGCTAATCCAGATAATGTGCCAACTGATTTTCCACTAAATAAGTCGCTTGGCAATGTTTGAATATTGCCTATTGCAGTTTGGAAACCAAAAAGGATGACGGCCATTATAAGTACAGCAATTAATGCATTACCAGGAGCACTTAATGCTAATAATGCCGGAAGCATAATTGCACACCCAATTCCAATAGTCCATTTTCTTACTTTATTTACGTTCCAACCTTTATTGAAAAATGCTTTAGCAAGCAATCCTCCAAACCAAGCCCCCATCATTGCTCCGATAAAAGGGATCGCACCATATTTTGTAATTCCAGAAATGTCCATCTGAAAAACATTTACTAAATAATTAGGTATCCAAATTACAAAAATCCACCAAATAGGGTCAATAGCTGCAGAAGCAAGAATTACGCCCCAACTTTGTTTAAAGCTGAGAATTTTTCCATAACTCAAGCTTTTTTCTTCTACCTGTTGATTGTTTGACTTTGATTCATTTTCTTGTCCTGCAAGAATATATTGTCTTTCTTCTTCAGAAATTAGGGGGTGTTTATCAGGGGTTGCCTTTACAAAAATTAACCAGGGAATTAGCCACAAAAAACCTAATAGTGCAATAATTAAAAATACAAGTTGCCAGTGTAATCTTTGAGCTAAAAGGCCAATTACTGGAATTGAAATCGCAGCCCCAAAAGATGCTCCAAAGTTAAAAATTCCTTGGGCGACGGCTCTTTCGTCAGTAGGAAACCATTCGGCATTTGCCTTCGCTGCTCCTGGCCAATTGCCTGCCTCTGAAACTCCAAGTAATACTCTTACTAATGTAAAACCGGTAAAACTTTTTACTAATGCGTGTAAAGCTGTTGCTAATGACCAAAACCCAATGGAAAGCGTAAAACCAAGTCTTGTACCTAATTTGTCAAATATTCTTCCGAATATCGCTTGTCCTAATGCATAGGCAATAATGAAATAAGTACCAATACGACCGTAGATTTTCTTTCTACCATTTTGGTCTAATTCTGGGTAAAGTTCTTCAGCAATTCCGGCTTCCCATAAAACAGAGAAGGCTTGCCGATCAATATAATTAATTACGGCAGCCAATGCAACTAAGCCAACTACCCACCAACGCAGCGAGCCTATTTTTTTTTGTAGTTCCGCCATTTTATAAATCTAACATTTCGTGACCGAGAAAATCTTCACGGGCTGGGCTAAACACATCTATTAAAATGCCTGGCGAAGTGCATACGCAGCCGTGCATTACGTGTGGTGGAATATAAAATGAATCGCCGCCTTTTATGATTCGTTCTTCGTCGCCAATTTTCATTTTAAATTCACCACTTTCTACATACGTTACTTGGCTGTGATAATGCTTGTGTAAATTGCCAACGGCTCCTTTTTTAAACTTGGCTTTTACCAACATTATCTTACCATCGTAACCCATTATTTGACGGCTTAAACCTTCTTGCACTTCTTCCCAAGGGGTTTCATCATTAATCCAGTATTCTTTTGTTGGTTTTATCTTTTCGTGTAAGTTCATATTAATTTGTTGGCTTTAGTTTCGTTTTGTAATTAATTTTCTCTTTCTGTTCATATAATATTATTAAGAAATACCCGTGCCACAACTTGTTAGCAAAGCATTTAGTTGTGGCACAAATGTTCGAGCTTTTATTTCGGTTGCGTACCAGGCCCTACTGTACAGTCTCGAAACCACACTTCTGTGTAACTGCCATTTTCATATTGCTTAGCGATATTGCCTCCATAGGTTTCTGCACCGGTACACCAAACCATATTTTTTTCAGGATTTTTTCCATTGGTTTGGTTATAAGCACCTTGTTTAAAATAATTTAATTCGCCTTTGTAAGCTGTAGCTTGTTCTGTACCATCTTGTCCAATAGGGGCAAAAATTTTCATCACCTGTGTTGGTATGTCTGATCGTTTTACATATTCAGATGCAATAAGGTTTTTAGTAAATGTTTTTGTTTGGTGTCCATCACTTTTAAAGGTTAGGTGCATCACGCCCTCATATACATTTATTTCATAACTAAATTCTTCCCCTAATTCTATACCATCTTCAGGTTCAGAAGGAAAGCTATCTTTAGTTGTTCCGATAGCAGAAAAATCATACCCCCAAACAGGGTAGGAATAATCCCATCTTTTTGAATTGTTGCCTTCGGTATTAATTTCATAATTCCAAAAGACAGAACCTTTACTTTGCCCTGGGAATTTTTTATAGAATATTTTGAGCGGCTCATTTTCATGTCCTTCACCACTATGAATTTGCCCTACCACAGTTGCGAAAGAAGCAGCAACTCTTGCATCGCCAGAAGTAGAAACTTGCATCACTCTGCAAGTGGCCGTTAGTTTACCTCCCTGCAAAGGTGTCCATTCTCTTTTTTCGTGTAATTCTGTTCTGGTATTGCTGGAGTTTGGTGAAGTGACTCCAGAATTTGGTGCTTTATAAGCCACCCAACGCCTGGTGCCATCAATTACGGTATAGAAAAAATCTTTATGTTCAAAATCAACGAGATTATCCACACTCGTTCCATCTCCCATTAACATTTTAAATTTATTCATAAAAGGAATTACCTCACTTGGGTACACGTTTTTTTTACTCAAGCCATCATTAGCTTCAAAATAGCCTGCGTTTGATATGGCATCATTACTAATTTCTATTTTGGCTGATTTAAACCAAACTTCTGCGTAGTTACCATCTGCATATTGTTGTTGAATATCACCACCATGGGTTTCTGCACCAGAACACCAAATTTTATTTACCTTAGGATCTTTTCCATTGGTTTGATTGTAAGATCCGAGTTTAAAAAAAAGCCCTTCATTCGCATAAGCATTTTTACGCTCAACACCATCTTGACCGATTGGTACAAATAAATTCTTGACCTGCTCTGGCATATTGGAGCGTTCTGCATATTCTGACTTGATGAGATTTTTAGTAAATGTTTTAGTTTCGTGTTCTTCACTTGTGAAGGTAAGATACATTATACCCTCCTTAATTTCTACTGCATAACTAAATGCCTCACCTAAGGCGATACCATCTTTTGGTTCTGGTGGATAGGTGTTTTCTTCGCTTCCAACAACAGAAAAGTCGTAGCCCCAAACTGGGTGCGAATAATCCCATCTTCCAGAATTATCATCCCCTGCGGTATTGATTTCATAATTCCAAAAGACGGAACCTTTGTTATGATCGGGGAATTTTTTATAGAATATTTTTAGCGGTTCGTTCTCGTGTCCATCTGCACTATGAATTTGACCGATGACTACCGAGTAAGTCGCCGCAACACGCGCATCGCCTGTATTGGCAACGTTCATTACTTTTAGAGTTGCATTTAATTTAGCATCTGATGTTGGCGACCATTTTTTTAGCTGAGCCAATTCGGTTCTTGTATTGTTTGAAGTACCATGGGTATTGCCTGCATTAGGTGTTTTAAAAACGACCCAATCTGCCTTACCATCATTTGTTGTATAAAAGAAATTCTCTTTCTCATAATTAGTGGCCTGACCAGCATTAGTGCCATCACCCAAAATTAAATTCCAATGTTGGAAAAAAGGTATCACATCACTTGGGTAAGTGATTTTTTTATTGAAGTCTTCAGTTGTGGCATCCGCTTTTTCAACAGAAAGGTTTTTGGTGGAACAAGTTGCTGCTGAAAAAGCAAGCCCTAATAACAGGATTAATGTTTTATGATTATGGTTCAAATTTTTTCAATTTTAATGTTGGTCATAATTTTATATTTCCTCCAAGGGAACTTGTTCCCTTGAATTATTTAAGCAAGGGAACGGGTTCCCTTGAATTATTTAAGCAAGGGAACGGGTTCTCTTGAATTATTTAAGCAAGGGAACAAGCTCCCTTGGAAAGTGTTTGGCAAGGGAACGGGTTCCCTTGGATTTTAAAAAAGAAAGGCGTGGCAATTTACGCTTCTCTAAAGTTTATGATAGAAAATTTATTATTGATCTAAATCTTGTATTTCAAATACTTGTGCTTATACATCCCGAATACAAATCGGGACGATGGATAAATCATATTTCATTTTTTTATACTCATTTTAATGTTTAACTTCCAACTCATAATATTTTACTGTGGCATAAGCACCTTCTTCTTTTGATTGCAAATAGTTTCCTGCTTTAAAATAGTTTTCAAATACGGACCATTTTTTAACGTGAAAATCATCCTCAAAAACAAATTCTTCTTCACCATCATTTAAAATAATTTTTAATAGATTTTCTTTTGCCATTATTTCTAACGTAAATTTTTCTTTGCCTACTTCTTTCTCAAACCAATGCGAGTCATCTTCCCAAGCATCGGTTTTCAAAATGTCGATATTTGAAACTTTTACATCTTTTAAAATTTTTCTACGGACATTTATCTTACCATCATCCCAATAAATTTTTAAAACTGGTGGGGCATTGTTGTCCTCTTCTCCAATTAAATCTCTTTGCGCATTGGTTAGTCTGCCGTGAATTTGCATTACTATAATCCGATCTAAATTTCCTTCTGCTCCACTTACATCGTCAACTTTTAGTGTGCCCTTCATTGTTCCACCTTCTGCAAAAGTCCAATTTACGCTATTAGAACCAGGTTGCATTTGCTCTCGCAACTCGGTTCTTGAATATTTAGAATTTGGCGTTGTACTTCCTGGCTCGGTGTAAAAAACTAAGGAGCTATCTTTGCTGTCATCATACATCCATTTTTTCAAATCATTATTTGTTGCATACTTCAAAATTTCTGGAGGCTCTACTTCGCTTGGATCATCTGTTGGTATGGTGACTTTCCAGTTGCTTAAATCTATAATTGATTTTATTTCTATTTCTTCCCCTTCGTCATCATCATCATCTATTGGCGTTGTTGGGGTATTGGGTGGCATTGTTTCGTTTTTTGATTTGCACGCTGTAAAGCACATCAATACAAAAAGACTATAGAAAATAAATTTAACTGCCTTTTCTGGCGGTAAAATCGATTCCTTCCAAAATTGAAGGGGAATTAGTGTGGCTCTCCTTTTGTTATGATTTGGTTTCATTGGTATGGTTATAAAATCTATTTCCGAAGTTTTAACTTTAAATTTATGCTTATTTAGGATATACTTTTACATTATCTACATAAGCATCCACATCAGTTACACCAAATATAAAAATAGAAATTTCTCCACTATCATTTGAAGTGAAAATTTCTTCAACTGTTGTAAATACACTTTTACCAAGATCCTTATCGCCTACGTGGCTTGTTAATGAGCCTAACTCATTACTATCAAAACTGGCCACAGCATCAAGTCCATCATTAAAGTGACCATTGAGAATTGAGCCTATAATTCTATTGCCATCTTCGGCTTGCGTACCATCATTTTTTATGGCATATTCATATTCCAACACATACTCAGTGTTGGGCGATACCACTATTGCCTGATAAGCATATCTGGTATTTGCACTTACATAAACGCCCGCAGAAGTAGACATTGTCCACTTTGCACCTGCTGTTTTTGCTCCATTATCCGAACCATCATAGTTTAAATTAGAGCCATCACTACTGGAATTAAACGGACTGGTTGTTCCATCTGTAAAAGAGGAAAATTTCCAATCATCTTGACCTCCTTCGAAATCTCCATTTAAAATTTCTGGCTCAATAGCTACAAATATATCAACAACAACAACCTCAATTGTTACTGCATCTGAAGCTCCATTGGCATCACTTACTGTTAAGGTTACCGGATAGGTACCTTCCCCAACAAATGTATGGATGGGGTCGCGTTCTGTTGAGGTAACTCCGCCTCCAAAATCCCATAGATACTTGGTTGATTCAAAAGAAAGATCTGTAAATTCAACCGTGGTAAAATCACTTGCATTAGGAATATAAGAAAAGTCAGCCACGGGTAATTCAGTATCTTTTATAGAGTTCGCCTCTGGTAATTCAAATTGGAATTCACTTTCGCATCCTATAAAAAAAACAATTGTTAATATAGTTAAGCAAAACAATTTTGTTGTTTGTAAAATATTTAATTTATTATTCATTTTTGATAAAATTTTGCTTTTAATAACCTGGATTTTGGCTCAATAGCCCAGCACTTAAATTTATTTCTCTTGATGGAATGGGTAATAGTAATTTTCGAGAATCATAACCTGTATAACCCATTTCGGAGGCGTGTTTGCCTAATACTGCATCTGCAACTTCAAATCTCAACAAATCATAAAAGCGATGGTTTTCAAAAGCCAATTCTACTCTTCTTTCTAAAAGTAAATCCTCTTGGGAAAGTACCGAAGGGCGATCTGATTCGGAATCGAAGCCTGCTCTGACTTTAACCGCCATATAAGAATCTATAGCTGCAGCATTGGAAGTTTCTGTTCCGCCTGCCATAATAGCTTCGGCATGCATTAGCAATACATCGGCATACCGTAAAACAATCCAATCGTTGCCCGCATCGCGAGGACTTGCACCATAAGTTGGTGGGCTGGTGGTTATGTCGGAACCAAGGGGTAAAAACTTTATTACTTCGTTGGAGTTATCAATAGTCCAATAAGAAGACTCCGTTCTGTTTCCTCCTGCAATAGCAAAATCTGCTATTAAATTTTCATTTACTATGTTGTGTCCATCTTCTCTACCTTGCCGTATTGCTGCTGTAAATTCTGATGAAAAACTTTGGCTTTCTAACGTATTTCCAGCTTCGTATTGAATGGCAAATATAATTTCGCTGTTCAGTTCATTATAAAATACATCATTGAAAGATTCTTGTAACATAAATTCGCCGCTACTCACTATATCCAAACATAATTGTTCAGCACCTGCATAATTACGATTTTCTTGTGTTAAATAAACTTTTGCCAATAGACCTTGGGCAGCTGCTTTTGAAGCTCTTGACTTAAATGAATTGTCTAAGTTGTCAATCGCTTCTTTCAAATCTGAAGCAATTTGCTCGTACACCATTGCTTCGGATACTCTGGTAAATAGTAATTCATTTTCGAAGGCACCAGCTACTGAGGTTACTAGTGGTACATCGCTGTACAACCTAACCAACTTAAAGTAAGCAAAAGCTCGTAAAAATTTTGCTTCTGCACTATACTTTGCTTGGTTTTCAGCCTCGGCAACATCAATATAATTCATCACACTATTTGCCCGAAAGATAACTTCGTACATAGAGGCATAAAAGTCTTCTGATTGAACATTGTTGGCATCAACAATATACCTATGAAAATCTGCTTTTGAACCTTCTAAAGTTGCTGTACGTGTATTGTCACTTCGCATTTCTGACAACATATATTCAAACTGAATTCCTCTGTTAGAAGAAACAAGGCTTGTATTGGTGTTTTCATTTACCCCTTGTATGGCATCGTAAATACCCACAATACCAGCTAAAACATCTTCATCAGTATTATAAAATGCTTCAACTACAATAGCAGATTCTGGTATTGGATTTAAAAACTCATCCACATCACACGAAAAAAAAGTAGCACCTACAAAAAGGAGTATTATATATTTTAAATATTTCATTATTTATGTTTTAAAATTAAAAATTAACATTTAGCCCTACCGACATTGTTCTAAAATTAGGCGTTCCTGCTCTTTGCGACCCATAAGCTCTTGGACTATTGTTCGTATCTATATATTCAGGATTGAAACCTTTGTAGTCATCTGACGTGTTGTAGATTAAATTCTGACCGCTTACATAAACTCTTAAATTTGCAAAACCTATTTTAGAGAGTTGATTGCTGGTAATGTTGTAGCCAATATTTATGTTTCTTAATGAAAAATAGCCTGCACTTTGAACCACATCATTTGTTAAAACTCTTGCCTGTAAGAAAGAAGGATGAGGAATAATGCCTGCTTCAACTACTTCTTGAGCATCATTGGTATCACCTTGCCAATGGGTCTCAAAATATTGATCTCCGATGTTTTTGACTTCGGCGCCCTGGCTTCCTTGAATCATAAAAGAAAAGTCAAGGTTACCTATGTTAAATTCATTGGTAAGGCTCCATATTAAATCTGGGTAAGGGTCTCCCAAAATTGTTTTATCCGCATCGGTAATTAAGCCATCCCCATTTAAATCTTTTACTATAATGTCTTCTGATTTTCCGTTAATAGGAATATATGGAGAATCCCAATATTGGTTTTCCAATTCCGAATCTACTACATATCCATAAAATGAAGATATAGGATTGCCGATTAAGTTTATCCATTGCGAATTTCTACCAAATCCATCTTCTAAAAGTGCACCATCAGATTCTCCAAAACTGATTAATTCATTTTTATTTGTAGATGCAATTAAAGTGGTATTCCAACCAAATCTATTGTTCACAAAATTTTTGGTTCTCAACTCAAGCTCAAATCCTTTATTTTCAACTTCACCTAAGTTTACAATTCCACCATTAAAACCGGTAACGTAAGAAACAGGGTTTTCTAATAATAGCTGATCACTGGTTCTAACATAATAATCCAATGATCCTGTTATTCGATTACCGATAAAACCGAAATCAATTCCGGGGTTAAATTCTTTTGAGGCTTCCCACTGCAATAATGTATTTGCAATATTACGTGCACCAATACCTGGGGATATACTATTTTCTGTAACTGCATTGGCGGTATTAAATAGTGCTAAATATGGGTAGGCATTAATAATATCATCACCTACACTAAAGTTCTCATTACCAGTAAGGCCATAGCTGGCTCTAAACTTAAGTTTGCTAAAAAAACCATTACCCTCATTCAGAAATTTCTCATTATGCACATTCCAACCGATGGAGGCTGCCGGGAAATTACCCCATTTAGAGTCCACCCCAAATACGGAACTGGCATCTCGCCTAAAAGAAACATTTAGTAAATATTTATTAGCTAATGCATAATTAATTCTTCCGAAATAACCAATCTTGTTTTTTTCAACTGCAACCTCTTCAAATTCTGAAATAGAAGTTGCTCCCTGTAAGTTTGGAAGCAGGTCATTAGAATATCCTGTGCCTTCTACTTCACTATTTTCAGATCGCCTTTTTTGAAAAGTGGCACCTACTAATGCGTTAAATACATGGTTGCCAAACTCTTTGCTATAATTTAAAGTGTTGTCAGAAATCAATCTTGTCCGAAATCTATTTTGCAATTGGTAAGATGCTCTACTTGCTTGTGCATGATGTTTGGTTCCGTTCCATCTTGTTCTTTTACGCTGTTCTATTGTAGTGCCGAGAGAAGTTTTTGCAGTAAGGCCATCTGCTATTTTATAGCTTAAATATAAGGAACTCAATAGATTAGTTTTGTATTCATAATGCTCTCGTTCAACATATTGAGCATACGGGTTCATATCACCTGAAGTACGCGGTCTACTGGTGCTTCCATCACCATTTACATCTAAATTGGCCAAATGGTTCTCAAGAAAATAATCTCCTGCTTGAACATCAGGATAAGCATCTCTGTTAATGTATTTTAACGTTGCTTCGGTATGATAAATAGGTAGCCAAGGAGATTGCCTAATAGGGTTATGTATTGATGTGGGCAAGGCTCTTCTTTTTGAATAAGAAGGTGTTGCACTTAGCCCAAATTTTAACCTATTTGAAATTTTAGTATCTATCTTCAATTTTCCAGAAAACAGCCTATAGTCGTCGGTAATAACTACGCCCTCATCACCCAAAGTTCTGAGGGATGCGCTAAAAGTTGTGTTGTCGCTTCCGCCTCTTGCAGAAAAAGAATGACTTGAAATGTTTCCTCTTTCAAAAAATACATCTTGCCAATCTCTATCAATACCAGTAGTTTCAACAATTTGTTGTGCATATATAGTGGTATTAGAAAGTTCACCTGTTTCAGCCATTTCTTTTGCCGCCCAATCAGCCACGCTTTTTTTATAGGCCTCGCTTCCAAATGCTTCTTTAAAACCAAGGTAAGTTTCGTAACTAAATTTAGTTTTACCGGCAACTCCAGCTTTTGTAGTAATCATAATTACTCCATTAGAACCTTCACTACCATAAATAGCAGCGGAAGCAGCATCTTTTAAAATTTCGAAAGATGCTACATCATTCATATCTAAATTCCCTAAAAAATCGGAATCCACAACTAAGCCATCAACTACAACAGCTGGTCCTGATTCGGCATTTATCGACCCAAATCCTCTAATTGTAATTGTAGGAGCAGCCCCAGCTTCTGCCGAAGTGGCTTGTATGTTAACACCTGAGACTTGGCCAATAAGCGCATCATCAACTCTTGCTACTGCTATTTGATCTAAATTTTTATTTTCCACTTTAGATACAGAACCAGTAAGGTGTGATTTTTTTTGTGAGCCATAACCGATAACAACTAGCTCATCTAAAGTGGCCGAATCGGTGGACATAACAAGGTCGAGCTGGCTTTCATCATCAACCGTTACGGTCATTGTTTTGTAACCAAGATAGCTAATCTCTAATACATCATCTTTTTTGGCGGCAACTTTAAAGTTGCCATCAATATCTGTAACCGTTCCTATGGTAGTTCCTTGTACGGTTATGTTGGCACCTATTAACGGAATACCACTATCGTCTACAATTTGACCAGAAATGCTTTGCGCTTGAATGGTACTTGCTAAGAAAACCAGCAGACAAACTGTAATAAGGGCTTTACAATGCAGCCCAAAATGCTTATTTTTACACATAATTAGTGAAAGTTTTTTCATTAGTTAATGACTTTTGTATTTTTAAGAGGAAGTGGCAGCTTTCTCTTAATTTTTTTATTTATATGTGATGCTTCTTTACTTAAATTTTTTGCTAAAATTTTTCACTGCTAACAAATGAGCTTCCATCGCTTTTTGGGCACCTTTTGAGTTTTTGTTGGAAATCATTTCTAAAATAGTGCGGTGTTCTTCTATAGTTTTGATGTTATTATTTTTGCTGCAAACCTTTAAATTGGTAAAGCTTTTTACTATTTCGGGCGTAATAATCATCATTAAAGATTTGAGTACCGAGTTTTTACCAGCCTCTGCAATTTTAATATGAAATAGTAAATCCTCTTCAATAGCTTGGTTGTCTTTCATCAACTTTTCTTCATATTGAGTGAGCGCATTACTCATTTGTACCATATCGTCAACAGTTCTATTGATGGCCGCTAACCTTGTAGCTTCCACTTCTAATAAAATTCTGGTTTCTACTAATGATTTAAAATCGGATTGTTCTAATTGTAAAATATCGGTTATTAAACCTTCTAAGGCAACTATACCAATACCATTAACAGTAGTGCCACTTTGCGGTTGTACTTTTACAATGCCGTATAATTGTAGTTTGGTAATTGCTTCTCTTACTTGCCCTCTGCTTACGCCAAAATGTTCTGCCAATTTTCGTTCGGGCGGTAGCTTTTCACCTGGCTTTATTTTACCCAAACTAATCAACTCTTTAATCTGTGTGATGATTAAATCAACCGGATTTTCAATTTTTATTTTCTGTAAATTTTCAAGCATAAATGTAAGGCGCAAATTGGTTAACCAATTATTGGTTGACCAAAAGTATAGAATTGATTTGGGATTGCCAAATTTTTTTGTTCGATTTTTTGGGTGGGCTTGGTTTATGGAAGTATAAGGTGCTCCATAAAATCTTTTCGATTTATGGTTATTTACATTTAAACCTTTTTTGATTGGTTAAGGGGAAATGCAGGAAATTTGTAGCTTTTTATGTTTTAGTAGCAATTATTTATAGTAAGAATTAGCAGACAAAGTAGGTTTTACAAAATCGTTCATTTAAAAAAAGAAGCTCGCATTTTTACCTTGCAAAAAATTGTGGTAGTTGGTTGGGGTGAAAATTTAGAATTGAAGATTTAGTTGGGCGCTGTATGATGGGTGAGAGGATGATTTTACTATAAATATAATATCCAAAATTTGTTATTGGTTTGTTTTGGTATGAAGTAAAACTGTAGCTTTATTAAATAGTAAGTTTAACGGTTTTGTAAATGTGTTTTAAAATTATAACTGGTTTTAATTGGTATGATTTAAAAAAAGTTTCTACGAAAAACCGAGGCTTCTAAATTAGCCCCGATTGCAGCGGCATCCTTTTTGTGAAGCAGCGCGGAACAAAAAGATACAGCGGAAAGCGGGACTAAAATTTCAACATGCTTAAGGGTTTCGCTTCTAATATATAGGCTCTATTTTATTGGCGGGGTAAGCCTAATATAAAATACTTTGAAATTTTTATTTCCTACCCATAACTCGTTCAACGGCTTTTAAAATATCGGGTGTATCAATTCCATATTTTGCCATTAGTAAGTCTGGTGTTCCACTTTCGCCAAAGCTATCGTTTACGGCTACCATTTCTATTGGAGTTGGTTTTTTGCAAGCTAACAATTGTGCAATGCTATCGCCCAGTCCACCATTTTTTTGATGTTCTTCTGCGGTTACTACACATCCTGTTTTTTCAATAGATTTTAAAACGGCCGCTTCATCTAATGGTTTTATGGTGTGCATATTAATAATTTCGGCACTAATACCGTTTTTTTCTAATTCAATACCTGCTTGTAAAGCTTTCCAAACCATAATGCCACAGGCAATAATGGTTACGTTGGTGCCTTCATTTAATAGTTGCGCTTTACCAATTTCGAACGGCTGATTTGCACTTGTGAAATTAGGTAGTTTGGGGCGACCAAAACGGAGATAAAATGGCCCATCAACTGCTGCAATGGCTTTGGTGGCTGCTTTGGTTTGGTTATAATCGCAAGGTACAATTACTTGCATGCTGGGCAGCATTTTCATCATACCAATATCTTCTAAAATTTGATGTGTTGCACCATCTTCACCTAAAGTTATGCCTGCATGTGAGGCGCATATTTTTACGTTTTTATTAGAATAAGCTACCGATTGCCTAATTTGATCGTAAACTCTACCGGTAGAAAAATTAGCAAAAGTACCTGTAAAAGGAATTAAACCATTAATGCTCATACCCGCTGCAACGCCAATCATATTGGCTTCTGCAACGCCACATTGAAAAAAACGATTAGGAAAATCGGCTTTAAAATCGTTCATTTTTAGCGAGCCTGTTAAGTCGGCACACAAGGCTACCACTTTGTCATTTTCTTTACCTAGCTCGTGTAAGCCAGCGCCAAAGCCGCTTCGGGTATCTTGTTGAATACTTAAATCATAATCTTGTAATGCCATAGTATCTATTTTTTTATATTTTTTTTACGTTTTGAGAGTGTTACTAAGTGTTGTATAGTTTTTACGGTTTTTTGGTCTTTAAATATTTTACCCAACACATTGGTTAGGGTGTCGGTATCTGTTACATCATATTCTACATCTAACAAAGGTGAATATACTTTTAATGGGTAGCTTTCGGCAGACTCTTGAAACAAAAATACTAATTCGAAATTATAATTACCCATAGCTGGCGCAACAACAGTTAGCTTGTGTACAATGCCGTGTTGGTAATTTTTTTTAGTGTTAACTAATCTCAAATTTTTTATGTTTTTTTGTTTTGGCCTCACATAATTTTCGGTTTGGGTATTAGCAATTAAAATATTGTTGGTTGATTTGCTAAGGTAGGCTGCCTGCTCATTTAATAACTCAATTAGTGGGAAATTTTCATTAGTTCCATCCAAATTTTTAGGCCATAAATTTTTACTTTTTGCCATCCTCAATTTCTTTTATTGTACAACTTATAGGTAAATGATCTGATATATTTTTATTGATCAAACCCGATTTTTTTAGCAGATTTAAATCTTCACCAAAGTTACTAATGATTTGCAAATCATTTTCATTAAAGTATTTTATTAGACTGGGACGAATTAAAACTTGGTCATAAATATTCCAAAAATAATTAACTGGCCTGGCATAACTTTTATAGTAGGTGCCGCTTACTGGGCCTTTACCAAAGTCTCCAAAAAAGCTCCACATTGGGTTATAAAAGAAGGGATAATCTTTGCCATCAATTCTACGTTTCTTTTTTATGGCTACACTTTTATTTAATACGCCGTGAAAACCAGTTGCTTGTATCATACCCGGTTCAAAAGGGTTCATATTAAAATCACCAATTAACAAAGTATTTTGGTTTTGCTGCTGGCTTTCAAATTTTTCTATAATATTATTGGCTACAACTGTATAGGCAGCTTGGTCTACAAAATTCCAATGCATTTTAGATTGATAATGAATACCCAGCAAATTAAATGCAAGATAATTGGGCACTTGCACAGCGCGAACGGTGAAGCGCAAAGTACTGGTAACTAAAGGCAACCATTCGTCGGCATATTGAGAGAAAATAAAAATCTTTTCGCAAATAGGATCTTCATTATAATTAAATTGAAATTCGCCGCTAGATATAGCTTTGACTATTTCTGCTGGTGAATTGCCAATTTCTGCCAACACCAATATATTGGGTTGATGGTGCTTAATCAACAGTTTCAACTCCTCTAAGAGTGGATTCTTGGCGATATTCCAAAAAATTATTTTCAAGTTATATGGTAAGTAATTTAATAATCGCCAAGTGTTTCGGCTAATTGATTTAACGCACTTTCCGTTTGTTCTTCGTTAGTTGCTTTGCCGTGCCATTGATATTTGCCTTGCATAAAATCAACCCCAAAACCCATTAATGTGTTCATTATTATACAAATTGGTTTGCCTTTACCTGTTAAAGATTTTGCTTTGTTTAAGCCGTCAATAACTTGCTGTAAGTTATTACCATCTTCAATAGTCATTACTTCCCAGCCAAAACTTTCTATTTTTTTATTAAGATCAAGCAAGTCCATCACATCTTTAGTAGTGCCATCAATTTGCGCATCGTTACGATCAATAGTAGCAATTAAATTGTCTATTTTATGATGCGCCGCATACATAAACGCTTCCCAGTTTTGGCCTTCTTGCAATTCGCCATCACCGTGAAGGGAAAAAACTATTTTATCATCGTTCATCAATTTTTTAGCTGCTGCTGCGCCTGCCGCTACCGACAAACCTTGCCCTAAAGAACCGCTGGCAATTCTAATGCCTGGTAAACCTTCGTGTGTAGTTGGGTGGCCTTGTAGGCGCGAGTCAATTTTTCTAAACGTGTTTAATTCTTCTACCGGAAAATAACCCGACCTGGCTAACACGCTATAAAAAACTGGTGAAATATGCCCGTTAGATAAAAAGAAAATATCTTCATTATGGCCCTCCATTTTAAAATCGGTGTTGTGTTGCATCACCTCAAAATATAAGGCTACCATATACTCGGTACAACCTAAAGAACCACCAGGGTGGCCACTATTTACAATGTGTGTCATTCTAACAATGTCGCGCCTAACCTGCGTGCATATCTGCTGCATTTCTGCTATTGATGGCATAGTTTTACTGATTTTTTGTGAACGCAAAAGTAAGTAAAATTTGAAGGTTTAGATGGATTTACTACCAAGATGTTGAGAAGATAGTATTGGCGAATTACTTTTTCTTATAATAATATTATGCCTTTTTGTAAGCATATAAAAATATATTCACTCACCCACACACCAAATTGTAATTGATTTTTTACCGTACACAGTCCTCCATAAACTTAAAAACTTTTTCGAAATAAGGCTCACCACCAAGCTGCCAAATGTTGTAATGGTTGCCATTGGGTATTTTGTAAAACTGTTTTTTGTTGCTTTTTAATTGTTCAAAATTCTGCCGTCCATATTCAATTTTAATACGTTTATCTTTTGCGCCATGTACCATTAAAACGGGTTGTTCAATTTTTTTACAAGCTTCGGCAGGGTTTGCTTTGTTTGGATCGAAGCCAGCTATTTTACCAGCACGCTTAACTTGGTAGTTTGTAAAGGCCGAAATACTGAAACCGAGATATTGCTTGGCATAATCGTTAGTAATTAAATTGAAGTTGCTAAAGGTACTTTCAATAATGCCAAATTTTAACCGCTCATCAAAAGCCAGCGTTTGCAAGGCCATAGCGCCACCTAAAGATTGGCCCCAAATACCAATATTGTTTTTTATTCCTTCTTCTTTTATTAAATAATCAATTAAGGCAACAACATCTTTTTGTTCCTTTACGCCAAAAGTAGAATACCTTCCTCCGCTAAAACCGTGCGCTCTTAAATCTAATGCAACAGCATTGTAGCCTTTTTTCGCAATAGTATTGCTTAGATTAAAAAAATAAGCTTTGCTACGTCTAATACCATGAAGCATAATTACAGTTCCTTTGGTGCTATCTGTTTTAGCGTAGGTTAAATACGCTTCTAAACTAATTCCATCAAACGAATCATACCTAATAAATTTACCAATATTACTGCCTTCTTTATAAGGTTGCGTAGCGGTACCTCCATATTTAGAATTGTATAAAACAATAACCGGATTTTTCATTTCGATGATAAACCGTGGTAGGTAGAAATGAATAAATAGCGCACTAAAAGCAATGCCTATTATTAGTAAACCAAGGGGTAATTTATTTTTTTGTTTCACGGTATTTAACATAATTTTGGTATGATGGCAAAGTTGTTTAAGCACGCTTTAATACCACCGCATAGCCTTGGCCAACACCTACGCACATAGTTACTAAAGCATATTGCTGTTGTGTGGTTTGTAATTGTAAGGCAGCGCTATGAAGTATTCGTGTGCCACTTACGGCCAACGGATGTCCAATTGCGATAGCACCACCTTTGGGGTTTATTCGTGGGTCGTTATTAGCTAAACCCCATTCTTTTAGGCAAGCAATGCATTGCGCAGCAAAGGCTTCATTTAGTTCAATAACATTCATATCTGCCATTGTTAAACCTGCTTTTTTTAAGGCTTTGTTGCTTGCCCCTACTGGGCCAATACCCATTATACGAGGTTCCACACCAACCACGGCAGAACTAACTATTTTGGCCAGCGGTTTTAAGTGGTATTGATTTACCGCATTTTCAGAAGCTACAATCATAGCAGCAGCACCATCATTTAAACCGCTTGCATTACCAGCAGTTACTGAGCCACCAGCATCTTGCTTTTTAAAGGCCGTTCTTAATTTACCCAATACTTCTAATGAAGAGTTGGGTTTTATAAACTCATCTTCACTAAATATTATTGAGTCTTTTTTGCGCTGTGGAATTTCTACCGAAACAATTTCTTGTTGAAACCATTTTTCTTGTTGCGCCTTGGTAGCTTTCATTTGCGACCAATACGCAAACTGATCTTGCTCCTTACGACTGATACTATATTTTTCGGCTAAGTTTTCGGCCGTTTGGCCCATGCCATCTGTACCAAACATGGCTGTCATTTTTGGGTTTACAAATCGCCAACCAAAAGCACTGTCTTCCATCTTCGCATCTCTACCAAAAGCTTTTGATACTTTTGAAATTACAAAAGGGCCACGGGTCATATTTTCAACGCCACCGGCTATAAATAAATCACCATCGCCAGCCTTTATAGCACGGTTAGCATGTATAACTGCCGACATACCAGAAGCACACAGGCGGTTAACCGTTTCGCCAGGAATGGAATAGGGAAGGCCTGCCAATAGCAAACACATACGGGCTACATTACGGTTGTCTTCGCCTGCTTGGTTGGCACAACCAAAAATTACCTCATCGTAGTTAGCTAAAGGTATTTTGGCTTGCTTTTCGCAAACTTTTTTTATAGCAATTGCTCCCAAATCGTCGGTTCTAATAGTAGATAAGGCTCCGCCAAAATTTCCTATTGGGGTTCTTACTGCATCAATAATATAGCTTGCTGTATTCATTTAAATTAATGTGTTTAAATATTTTTTAAAAGAAGTGTAGTTAATATCCATTGCAATGGCTTGCTTTTTTCTGCCTATCAAAACCGCCAAGTTTTTGGGTATTTCAACTTTGGTATTGAGTATAGGTTCAACAGTTGGTTTAAATTTTGCAGGATGCGCAGTCACTTGAAAAATACCCAAAGCCTCCGGATTTTCTTTTAAATAGGCTTGTACACCCAAATAACCAACTGCCCCGTGAGGATCAGAAATGTAATTATATTTTTGATAAATTTCTTTTAGTGCTTCTTCCGTTTGCTTGTTGCTATAAGTGTATGATGTGATGCTTTTTTTAATCTGCTCCACATCATTTTCAAAAATATCGTTAATACGAGCAAGGTTGCTGGGGTTGCCAACATCCATTGCGGTACTTAATGTTTCTTTTGAAGTTTTGGCAGTAAAAACACCATCTTTTAAATAATGAAAAAAACCATCGTTGTTGTTTACCGCAGCAATAAATTTATGAATTGGTAAACCCATTTTTTGAGCAATTAAACCTGCCGTAATATTACCAAAGTTACCGCTTGGTATCGACATTGCTATTGGGCGCTTGCTGTCCATAACCTGTTTTACGGCTTCAAAATAATAAAACATTTGTGGTACTAAGCGACTAATGTTTATAGAGTTGGCAGAACTGATTAATAATTGTTTTCTTAATTCAACATCTAAAAAAGCTTGTTTAACTAAAGCTTGGCAATCATCAAAAACACCATCAACTTCTAAGGCGGTAATGTTTTTGCCAAGAGTGGTTAATTGTAATTCTTGCAAATTACTCACTTTACCTTTGGGGTACAATATGGTAACTTGTATATTGGGTACATTGTAAAAACCTAAAGCTACCGCACCACCTGTATCGCCCGATGTGGCTACTAAAATATGTAGTGGCCGTTTTTCATCTTTTACAAAATTACTCATTAGGCGGGCCATAAAGCGAGCACCAAAATCTTTAAATGCTAATGATGGCCCATAAAACAACTCTAAAGCCCCTATATTGTTAGACAACATATTTACTGGTGCTTCAAAATTTACGGCCTCATCAGTAATGCTTTTTAGCAAATCTGCATCAATTGAATTTTGTAATAAAGTATGTGCTACTTGGTATGCTATTTGCCGAAAACTGTACTGTTGAAAATTGTTTAGGAACTCAACTGATAAAGGGGTAATGCGTTCTGGCATGTACAAACCATTATCGTTAGGTAGGCCATTCAATACCGCTTCTTTTAGCGTAGCCAAAGGTGCTTTGTGTTGAGTACTATAAAACTTCATACTGCAAAATAAAGGATTTTATTTGGGATTAAAGCGTTTTCACTTTTCAATTATAAGGTCTGCTTTTTTATCTCTTTTTTTAGAATTTTTGCGATTTCTTAAAAAACCTATTAGTAGTTAATACAAGGGTTTTTTATTTATTTAATTTATTGCCAAAAGCAAGCATCCTTATTTGGTATTTCGCAAACCGTATGCTGTATTATTATACTTTTGCCAAATAATTTTTTTAAGAGCTTCTGATCCATATTTTGTTCGGTATCAAGAAATTTTTTAACCTTTCAAATCTACAAAACCCTCGCCCCTTCCTCACTTACTTGCGTAATATAATTTAAGCAACCAATATTAATCTCTTGAAAAGCTTGTTGAAACATTTCTGATAAATCATTTGCTTCTTTTTTAGTGCTAACCAATGCAAACATAGTTGGGCCAGAGCCAGAGATACCGCAAGCAATAGCATTTTGCTGTCGGGCAATATCTTTTATTTGCATATAGCCAGGTATTAACTGCGCTCGCACAGGTTCTGCAATATAATCTTGCATTGATTGGCGCATTAAGTCTACATCGTTTTCGTAAATGCTTGCCATAAAACCACCTAAATTACTAAACTGACGCACTACATTATTTAAGGGTACACTTTCTTTAAGTAGCATACGGGCTTGCTTAGTTAAAATTTCAACGCTGGGTTTGGTCAATACAATATAAAGATCTTTTAAAAAAGGTAATTGCTTTACTTGAACTGGGCTATTACTTAAAGTTAGTACCAAGCCACCTAACAAACAGGGCGCAATATTGTCGGCGTGTGCGGTACCACTTGCTACAGCTTCGGCTTCCATTAAAAAGGGCAATAACTCGGTTTTGGTAAAAGGATTGTCAAACAATTTATTGGTAGCTACTACAGCAGCAACTGCACTTGCTGCGCTGCTTCCTAAACCGCTACCTAAGGGTAGGTTTTTTTTAAGATAGATATCAACACCTTGTCGGGTATCTAACTTTCGTAGCATTGCATTAATGGCAATGCTTGCAGTATTTTTATCACTATCTTTAGATAGTTTTCCTTTGTCCCCTTCAATACTTACAATTTGTGTAATTTTATTGTCGTTAAATTTTACACCAACTTCATCTCCAGGTTCTTTTACGGCTAAACCCAATACGTCGAAACCTACAATTACATTACCAATAGATGCGGGTGCATAAGCTTTTATCAATTCTTCCATAAAAAATTTTTTAGGCTAAATATTTAGCAATATTAATAATTTCTGCAAAAACACCACCGGCAGTTACGGCAGCTCCTGCGCCTGGGCCTTTTACAACCAAGGGTCTTTCGTTGTATCGTTTGGTAGTATAAACTACCATATTATCGCTACCCGAAAGGTGGTAAAAAGGGTTTTCAATATCAACGGCTTGCAACGCTACCGAGGCATTTTCTTTAGTAATGGTAGCAATAAAACGCAAACGTTTGCCATCCATTTCTGCTTTGTTAATTAAGTCGGTAAAGTAAGTTTCATTATTTTTTAGCTCATTAAAAAAGTCGCCCACGCTTTCAGCGTTTAAACAAGCTGTTGGTAAGATGTCTTTTATTTTAATGTCCTCTAGTTCAATTATTTGGCCAGTTTCTCGTGCTAAAATCAGTACCTTGCGAGCTACATCTTTTCCACTTAAATCTACTCTTGGATCAGGTTCGGTAAAACCTTTTTCTTTAGCCAATTCTACCACTTCAGTAAAATTATTTTTAGAGGTAAAGGTGTTAAAGATAAAAGATAAAGAACCAGAAAGCACTGCTTCAATCTTCTCAATTTCATCACCACTTAGTATTAAATCTTTTAAAGTAGAAATAATAGGTAAGCCAGCACCAACATTAGTTTCGTACATAAATTGCGCACCTGCGTTATTAGCCTGATCTAACAATTCTTGATGCTTTTGACTGTTTTGTGTTTTGGCAATTTTGTTAGGCGTTACTATTGAAATACTATTTTTTAATATATTCAAATAGGCATCAATAGGAGCTTCGCTGGCAGTATTATCTACAAAAACGGTGTTAGATAAATTAAGATGAATCATTTTGTCAACAAAGGTATTAAAGTTAGCCTTTTGCCCTTTAGCATTCATTATGGTTTCGTGATCGTTTAAATTAATGCCGTTTTTATCTATCACCATTTGGCGAGTATTAGTAATGCCAATTACTTTTAAATCTAATTTATATTGATTTAACAAGTTTTCGGATTGCTCATTAATTTGGTTAATCAAAGCAGCGCCAATTAAACCAGTACCAACAATAAATAAATGTAGGGTTTTTGTTTCTGATAAGAATAGCGCATCGTGTAAAACATTAATTGCCTTTATCTCATTTTTAGCTTCTACCACAGTAGAAATATTTAACTCGCTACTGCCTTGCGCTATTGCGTTAATGTTTATACCATTTTTACCAAGTGCTTGAAACAACCTGCCAGAAATACCGGTTGTACTGTTCATGTTTTGACCAACAATAGCCAAAATGCTTTTGTTGTTATCAATTAAAATTGGTTCAATATCTCTATCATCTAGCTCTCTGGCAAACTCTGCTTCAATTACAATTTTTGCTAAATCGTTGTTGTTGGGGTCAATAGCAAAACAGATAGAATGTTCTGACGAGGCCTGACTAATTAAAATAACGCTAATGTTATTTTTAGCCAATACCGAAAATAATCGGCCTGCTATGCCCGCCACGCCAATCATACCGGCGCCTTGTAAGGTTAGTAGCGATATGTTTGATATAGAAGAAATGCCTTTTACTGGAAACGTTTTTTCTGCAGCTGGTGCTTCGGCAGAAATTAAGGAGCCTTCAAAGGTTGGGTTAAAAGTGTTTTTAATTCTTATCGGAATGTTTTTTTGTAGCACCGGTTTTATAGTCGGTGGATAAATTACTTTAGCTCCAAAGTGCGATAATTCCATAGCTTCATCATAAGAAAGGTAGTTAATAGAAAAAGCTTTTTTTACCTTTCTTGGATCGGCAGACATCACACCATCTACATCTGTCCAAATGTGAAGTTCAACAGCATCGGTACAAGCGGCTATAACCGAAGCGGTATAATCAGAACCACCCCTACCCAATGTAGTGGTTTCCCCCAACTCATTACTAGCAATAAAACCGCCCATTACATAAATACCATTGCTGCGTATTTGTTGCATACAATTATTTTTGGTGGCTTCAAAATTTACCTGCCCTCTACCAAAATTACTATTGGTAACAATTACTTTTCTACTGTCTAAAAAGTGAACACCATCCATAGCAGTTTTAAAGTATGCTGCTATAATTTTTGACGAGATCAATTCTCCATAACTAGAAACACAATCTTTGGTGCGAGCCGACATTTCTTTGGTGAGATTAATGCCCTTTAGTAAGCTCTTTAAATTTTCTGACTTTTCTTTTAAAAAGTTGGCAGTTTCAACCTTACTTTGGGCAGTTGCTATCAACTCATTAATGGCAGCATAATGTCGGTTGTAAACATCTTCAAATTGTTGAAGATAAGTTTCATCTTGTGCAGCAGCTTTTATGCCTGTATCAATTAAACTATCGGTAATACCACCAAAGGCAGAAACTACAACAACAATTCTTTTATGAGTTTTAGCGTAATCTGCAATAATTGCTTGTGTTTTTTTAATGTTTTCGGGGCTGGCCACGCTACTGCCACCAAATTTTAAAACAATCATAAATTATTATTTATTTGGATAAGGCACTTTTTGTTTTTGTTAAGATAGTTTTTTGGCGTCTTCCATAAATTGAGCCAAACCTTTATCGGTTAATGGATGGTACAACAATGCCTCAATAGTTTTTAATGGACAGGTTGCCACATCGGCACCCAATTTTGCACTTTCAATAATATGTAACGGATTTCTAATAGAAGCCGCTAATATTTCAGTATCAATAATTTGCTTTTGAAAAATGTCAAAAATTTCTTCAATTAAATTTAAGCCATTCATACCCATATCGTCAATTCTACCAATAAACGGGCTTACAAAATTAGCACCAGCATTGGCAGCCAACAAGGCCTGCCCTGCCGAAAATATTAAGGTGCAGTTAGTTCTAATTTCGTTTTCTTTAAAATAATTAATAGCCTTTAAGCCTTCCTTAATCATTGGTACTTTTACAACAATATTGTCGGCTAAGCCAGCAAACATTTCGCCTTCGCGCTTCATCCCTTCAAAATCGGTAGCTATAACTTCTGCACTAACATCGCGGCTACCAACTAATTTAGCAATAGCTTTGTAATGATTATTTACATTTTTTTCGCCGCTAATACCTTCTTTAGCCATTAACGATGGGTTGGTAGTTACCCCACCAATTACGCCCATTGTCATTGCTTCTTCAATTTGCGCTAAGTTGGCGGTATCAATAAAAAATCTCATTAGCTTGTTGTAAATTATGTTGTCCGAAAAGCTGTTTAAATAAAAAATCCAGACAAGTTACTTACATCGCACCGCTCAACCGCCTACCCTTGCTCGCTTCCGCGCCTGGGGGATTAAGCAGGAGCTGGTCGTATAAGACCTGTCTGGACTGCAAAAATAGTAAATTATGTTTTACCATAGGTAATTGTACCAAACATTTGTTTTAGAAATTTTTTGAAAACAAACAACGGAGCTTTTTGAAAATGTGTCCCCGCTATTCTCTCCAATCTTTTTTGTGTTTCAATGGGAGAAAAACCCATTACACAAAAAAGGATTTCCGTTGCTATCGGGTTTAGTTTAATAGCTTTACAGCCTTGTTGTAAGTATTGCAAATACTTGCGTTTACAAATGCCGTTTGCAAATAGGCACTATTGGAAATTTTAAAATACCTGCGTTTATCAATATTGTTTGCAAAACAATACGATCTAAAAAATAAAGAAATACACCACGGCCCAGCGAGGTTTAAATTTTAGCCCTGACAGAAGCGGAAAACCCACAGCTTGCAGCATAGCCTTGTAGCAAAGCAAAGCGAGGATTTGGGAGTGGATGGCAGGGACAGTGTTTTTGCGACCCAAAGCCATTTCGCTTCTAAAAAATGAGCTTTAAATTTCATTAAAAGGGCTTAACTTTGCATTTAAGAATGAAAGCAATATTATTAACTGGTGCTGTTTTTTGCTTATTTGCCGTAGTATTTGGCGCTTTTGCAGCACACGGTTTAAAACAATTTATTACACCAAATTCCGTCGAAACCTTCCAAATTGGTGTTAGATATCAATTTTACCACGGCTTGGCTATTTTGTTTTGTGGCCTTTGGTATAAAATTGAGCCAATTTCGAATTTAAAAATAACTACACTGCTGTTCAGTATTGGAATTTTGTTGTTTTCGGGTTCTTTGTACTTATTAAGCTTTAAAAGCATTATTTTATTACCATTAGGCATAGTTGGCCCTGCAACTCCAATTGGTGGGGCGTTTTTTATAGCGGGTTGGGCCAGTATTATTTTCACAGTTCTTAAAACTAAATTAGTTAACTAAAATGATTAAAAATTACAATAAACTAAAAAGTAAATTAGAGAAAATTGCAGACTTAAACAATGCCATTTCTGTATTACATTGGGATCAAGAGGTAAATTTACCTGAAAACGCAAGTGGAATAAGAGCAAGACAGTTGGCAACATTAAGCGGCCTGGCACACGAGCAATTTGTGAGTAATGAAATGGGTGATTTGCTGGGCGAATTGAGCAATAAAAATGGTTTAGATGACCGCCAAAGCGCAAATGTTAAGGAGACCTTAAAAGAATTTGATAAGAAAAAGAAATTGCCTAAGGTGTTTGTTGAAAAAATGTCGGAATCGGTTTCGAAAGCATATTTTGCTTGGAACAAAGCCAAGGAGGCCAGCGATTTTAAGTTGTTTGAAAATGAGCTGAAAGATTTGGTTGATATGTCGGTTGAAAAGGCAGAATTGTTAGGCTTTGAAGATCATATTTACGATGCTTTGTTAGATGAGTTTGAGCCAGGTTTAAAAGTTAAAGAAGTAAGCGTTATTTTTGAAGATGTAAAAAAACAGCTGGTAGATTTTGTTGCTGAAATTGCCGCCAAACCACAAGTAAAAGATGCCTGGTTGTACAAAAGTTATAACAAAGAAAAACAATGGAATTTTGGTATTGATTTGTTAAACCAAATGGGCTACGATTTTAAGAGTGGCCGCCAAGATTTGTCTTCCCATCCATTTACAACCAGCTTTGGGCCAAGCGATGTTAGGGTAACTACTCGCATAAAAGAAAACGATTTTAATGAAATGACCTGGAGTTGCATACACGAGGGCGGGCATGCTTTGTATGAACAGGGTTTGTTGTTAGCCGATTATGGTATGCCAACTGGCGAGGCAATTAGTTTAGGTATTCACGAAAGCCAAAGCCGTTTGTACGAAAACAATATTGGCCGCTCTTTACCTTACTGGAAACATAATTATACCAAGTTACAGCAGTTGTTTCCGGCTAACTTAGGTGCCGTATCGGTAACTGATTTTTATCGTTCTATCAACAAGGTTACGCCTTCTTTAATTAGAACTGGTGCCGATGAACTGACTTATCATTTTCATATTTTAATACGCTTTGAAATTGAAAGAGATTTAATTGAAGGAAGTATTGCGGTTGGTGAGTTGCCCGAAGTTTGGAACGAAAAATATAAGCAATATTTAAATATTACCGTACCTAATGATGCACAAGGAGTATTGCAAGATATCCATTGGTCGCACGGTTCGTTTGGTTATTTTCCTACTTATTCGATAGGTAGTTTTTATGCTGCTCAGTTTTTTGATAAAGCAAAGGAAGATATGCCTAACTTAATAACTGAAATTGAGCAGGGAAAGTTATTAAACCTATTGACTTGGTTGAGAGAGCATATTCATCAATATGGTAAGCAATATTCTGCCGATGAACTATGTAAAAAAGTTACTGGTAGTGGTTTAAATTTTGAGCATTTTATGAATTATGCAAAAGAGAAATACGGCTATATTTACAATATGTAATGCTGTATAAATATAAGCAAAATACAAAAAAAAATCGCAGACCTTTAAGGCTGCGATTTTTTTTATAACATGCTACTTTATTACAACTTATGCACTTTTAAGTGCTTTGGTAACAAAGTTTTTAACAGCTACCCAAATATTTTTTGCAACAGGCTTGTATTGCTTATATTGATCTTTGGTTAACATGCCTTTAATGTCTTTTAAGTTGCTTTTGTTTATACCTTTAAGCTCTTTTAAAGAAGTTTTCCAATTGCCTTTACCATTAGCTAAGTCCATAGCTTTTTTAAGCATATCGGCATTTTTGCCCATTACAGCTTTGCCCTCTTCTTTTTTAAGGCCCATTTTTTTAAGACTTGCTCCTAAGTCTCCAATACCAGCATCTTTTAAAATGTCCATTCCTGGCATTTTAGGTTTAGGCATTTTCATTTTTTTATCAGCTTTTTGCATTGCTGGTTTTTTCGCTTTTGGTTTGTCCGCCTTCATTTTTTGGCCAACTTCTTTTGTTTTGTCAACAGCTTTTTCGCCTACTTCTTTGGTTTTGTCAATTGCTTTTTCGCCAACTTCTTTGGTTTTGTCAATTGCTTTTTCGCCAACTTCTTTGGTTTTGTCAATTGCTTTTTCGCCAGTTTCTTTAACTTTTTCGACAGCTTTAGTGCCAGGGCGATCTGCTTTTTCAGATGGCTGAGAAGTTTGTGCAAAAGCGCAAACAGTGGTGCATAATAATAATGCTACAAATAAATTTTTCATTTTAAAATTTTTTATTAAACTTATAATTAATTGATCGTATGACGTAAGAAGAACAAATTAGTTAACTCAATTTAACCCATGTTATGATATACATTTTGCACATCATCGTCTTCATCAAATTTTTGAAGTAGTTTATCTACCTCTGCTTCTTGTTCTTCATTTAGTTTTTTCAATTCCATTGGCACTCTTTCAAAGCCCGAGGTTATTACTTCCATATTCATATCATCTAACGCTTTTTGTAGGTTGCCATAGCTTGGAAACAAGCCATAAATCATTATAGAAGCGATTTTATCTGCTTCATTTTCAGCATCAGGGTCACCTTCTTCGGCAAATAATTCTTCAACCCCAAAGTCAATTAGTTCCAATTCCAGTTCTTCTATATCAATTTCACCGGTTTGTTTTATCTGAAAAAAACATTTCCGCTCAAATAAAAACTCTACAGAACCGCTGGTGCCTAACGAGCCGTTGGTTTTACTAAAGTAACTTCTAACGTTGGCCACCGTTCTAATATGGTTGTCCGTAGCTGTTTCTACTAAAACGGCAATACCATGTGGGGCATAACCTTCGTAAACAATTTCTTTAAAGCCAGTAAAATCTTTTTCACTTGCTTTTTTTATGGCCCTTTTAATATTGTCTTTAGGCATATTAGCTGCCTTGCCGTTTTGCATTGCCATCCGCAGGCGTTGATTGCTTTCGGGGTTTGGCCCACCTTCTTTTACTGCCATCGAAATTTCTTTTCCGATTTTGGTAAATGCTTTCGACATTGCTGCCCAACGTTTAAATTTTCTGGCTTTTCTAAACTCAAAAGCTCTTCCCATTATTTTGCTTTTGCTACAAATATAAACATCTATTCATCTTAATACAAATTGTAAATCTTATCAAAATAAAAGTACATTTATTTATATATTTACAGGCCAATGAAAGCAGTATATAGTTTAGCTTTTTTTATGATTTTCTTTTTGAGCGTAATTGCGGAAACAGATGTAATTGCTTTTGTGCAACAGTATGAGTCAAGGGGCTTTGTAAACGATTATGCGAATTTGTTAAATCAGCAACAAAAAACAGATTTAGAGCAGAAAATAAGTGCTATTAACGATTCTACCAGCATACAGTTTGCTATTTGTACCATTAAAAGCTTAAAAGGTTATAATATTAAAGAGTTTGCAAAAGCATTGGGTAATTTTTGGGGTGTAGGTCATCAGCAATTAAATAATGGCGTTTTAATGGTAACTACGGTAGCAGAGCGAGAAATTTACATTGGATTGGGTGAGGGTACCGAAAAATTTATTGAACAAGATTATTTAACCACTTTAATACGAGAGGTAATTAAACCTGCATTTAAAAAAGGTAACTTTAATGAGGGTTTTAATTTGGGAGTTGAAAAAATATACATGAAATTGAGCGGTTCTGGTATTGATATGCGGGCAGTAAAAGCAAAACAAAAAACTACCAAGTTAATTTATGGCTTTGGGGGCTTGTTATTTTTTGGAGTCGTGGTTTTTTTGTTTGCCACAAAAAAGAAATCATAAAAAAATAAAACATTAAACCAAAAAGAACTAAGCTAATCAAATATTTCGTTTAATATTAAAAGCACAAAAAAACGTACTTTTACACAAATTTGAAAACAATTTAATTGATGAGATCAATATTTTTAATTACAGTAATATTATTTAGCACCTTATTGACTAATGCCAACAATAATGATAAAAAGGAAGTTAAAGAAAAGGTGAATTGGCTAACGATTGAGGAAGCATTGGCCAAAAATGCAGAAGAACCTCGTAAAATAATTATTGATTTTTATACGGATTGGTGCGGCTGGTGCAAGCGTATGGAAAAAAACACTTTTAACCACCCACAAATAGCTAAGTATATTAATAAAAATTTTTATGCCGTAAAGTTTGATGCAGAAGGTAGCGGAGCAGTAATGTATAAAGATTTAGAGTATAAAGCTACTAAAAGTAAAAGGCCTGGACGTATTGGAGGTACTCACGAATTTGCTTTTTATTTAGGAAATAATAAAGGCAATATGGGTTATCCAACTATTGTTTTTTTAGATGAACAGAGTGATAAAATTACCTACGTACCATCTTACCTAAGCCCAACCGATTTAGACGGTATTTTAAAATACATTGGAGACGACCATTACAAAAACACTAAATGGGGTATTTTTGAAGGTACTTTTAAAAGTAGAATAAAAGAGTAAAAGGTGTAATAATGGGTAGTTCAGTAAAATTCTATTGTTTGCTTTTTGAAAGCTATTTACCTATTTTTCCGGCCTTTACCTATATTTTTAAGGTATAAATAATCTAAAAAATAAACTACTTTTAGGCTAAGGGTGTTGTTTGATGGTTGGTTAAATACTGCTCCAAGGTTTTGAAAAAAAGCATAATCTTCATTTAAGGCTTGTGTGCTAATTGCATTTTGCCAAAAGAAAGAGACTTCGCTGCCTGGCGAAAATTGCCATTTATAGCTTAAATCAACATTAAAAAAGTTGGTGGAGTTTTCTGTTACGCCACCCTCATTGTATGGTATTAGGCTGCCATCATCTAATAATTTATTAAAACTATTAACCTTGTATTTACTCCAATAATGCCTTACCCTTAAATCTAAAGCCATTCTACTGGTAAAAATAAAACTACCAATAAGCCTGTTTGTGAAAGTAGTAATATCACGTTTGGCAAATACTATAGATTGTGGCCCTTCGCGTGGGCGGAAAACGGTGGAAAATCCGGTTTCTCTTTCTTCTTCATAACTAAAGCGGTGACGAAATTTTAATCGATCGTTTATACGTACTCTTGGTTCAATACTTAGGTCCCAACTGTAATTATTGGCTTTGGGCTGGCTGGTAAAGCCACCGTTAATATCTAATGCAAAAGGCTTGCGATAATCGCTTGAAATAAAGCCACCAAAGCCACCATTAGTGTATTCTTTAAATTTTTCACCAGGCACACGTGGCTCAAAATAATCGTAACCACCAATTGGGTTTAAATAATAATAAATACCTGTGGTCAGCCAGTTTTTCCAAGTAACCGCATTTTCACCATTAATATTTAAGCCAACAAATTTATTGGGTTGGTATAGGCGTTGGTAGTTAATCTTTAAATTATTCCAACCGTTTAAAAATTTCCAAACTGGGTCGTTAATATAATAACCTATCTGTAAGTTCCAGTTATTATCATTAGGTCTAAACAAAAAGCCCAAATCATTAGTGTCGTAATTTGCTGTTTCTGCCCAATAACCACCGGTAATTTGAAATTTACCGCCAATTTTACCGCCACTTATATTGTATTTGTAACCAGTTTTGTTGCTTTCATTGGCTATATTATTGGGGTTGAAAATAGTACTCGTTACTGCACTACCATTAATACCATATTGCGTACTTTTATTTTTTATATTAAACACAAATGCGCTCACGTTTGCATCTCTAAAATGCCCCGCCCTAATTACATTGGTATTAATAAAACTAATATTCGAATTGTTTTTTAAAGGTTGATCTACCACAAAAATATTGTAATTGGTAAACGGGTTGGTAGTAACTTCATAGGTGTTACCATCAAGTTTTTCAACAGTTGCACTTGTTTTAGCTGTAATGCCATTAAAAACACCTATGCCGGTGCGTTTATCGGTTCTACCCGAAATTTTGCTGGCATTAAGTAGCTGCGTTGTAGCGGGGTTGTTTAATAAAGTTAGCTCTTCATTTAAGCCTACTTCGTTAGCAACATTAAAGCGCCGTATTGGTGTTGCCCCAATTCTTCTGCTATAAAACAAACCACCAATGTTAAACAACTCGGTGCCTTCTAAAAAAAATGGCCGGTTTTCCCCAAATTGTATTTCAAAAGGTGATAGGTTAAGCACCTGATCGTCGGATTGGGTTTGGCTAAAATCGGGTATCAAAGTCATATCTAAGGTAAAGCTTTCATTAATACCATATTTAATATCTGCGCCACCCCGCATTAAAAAATTAGATTGAATACCTGTTTCGTTTTTAGGATTATATAAATTGCTAATAGTAGAAATATAAGGTGTTACCGAAAGCCGTAAAGGTGCATCAATGTTACTAATGCCAGTTAAGCTGGCCCATTGGTTAACAAAGCCACTAGCATTAGGGTCGTAGCCTGCCCAGCTGCTACGTTCGCGTATGCTTTGTATGTTTCGCCAAACATCAAAGCCCCAAGTATGCACCTCCTTATCAGGAAAACGGATGGAGGAATAGGGTATTTTTATTTCTGCTTGCCAGCCTTTGTCGGTAATTTTAGTTTTGCTGTACCAAACGGTATTCCATTGCCAGTTTTCGCCCTCGGTAATAGAGTAACGTGCATCACTTTGTATACCGCTTACCGAAAGGCAGAAGCCAAAACCGTTTTGATCGTCGTTATAAGTATCTAAAAAAAAGCAGATGTAGTCCGAATTTGCACCTATGTTATCGTAATAGCCTAACTCTTTTAATATGCTATTGGGTTCATCTTCTGGCACAAAGGCGGCAAAGTAAATGGCCTCATCATCATAAGCAACTTTAAATTGCATATCGTGGGTGGGTAAGGTGTCTATTTTAGGTTGAAATTGAGTAAAGTCATCATTAAAGGCTATGTTTTTCCAACAATTATCATTTAAGTCAGCATCAATTTTTGGAGTTTCATTAAGCCGTTGTGCATTTACAATCTTTTGAGCATCAATAGTTTGGGGTTGAGCATGTAAAAAAATAGTACCTAATAAAGTGTATAAGGTCAAAAATATAATTATTTTATATTGCATTTTTTTACTTTTTTTTTGCAAAGTTAAAATGTTTTTATTTGGAAATGATAAAAGTAAGGGAGAAACTATAACTACGGTATAAAATATGATGATTGATAATTTGTTTGGATATGACATTTGTGAAAGAGGAATTGCTGCCGCTTAAGATGGTTAATACGACGGAGCGAGGTAGGAAAAAATAGCCCCGTTTTAGTTTCATTTAAATATTTTATGTTTAAAGAGCGTAATCTGCTATAAAAATTACAAAAATAAAAGGAATGCTTAACTATTCATTTATTCCCTAACATTTGTTTTGCAAACCTAAAGGACAGGAGTGGTTATACCATTTTGATGGGTGTTGGGCTTTTGAAGCGTTGGCAAAATGGTATTTGAACGGATGGCGAGACCAAAATTTTTGAGGAGGACTACGATTTCGCTTCTAATTTTTTTTACTATTAATTAGATTTTTTTTTAGATACTATTTTATGCGATTAAGTTGGCTTATATTACTTTTATTAAATAAATTTAAACCAAAGTAACGATGCGAACAAATTTTAGTACAAATACTAATTGGGAAGTTTCAACAGCATATTCGCGGGCAGTAAAGGTTGGTAACCAAATATTTGTTGCTGGCACAACTGCTGTAGATGAGCAGGGAAATATTATTGCACCGAAAGAAGTGTTAGCACAAAGCGTTTTTATTTTTGAAAAGATTGGCAAAGCATTGCGTGCAGTAGGAAGTAGTTTTAAAGATGTGGTTAGAACAAGGGCTTTTATTACAGATATTTCGCAATTTGAAGCTTTCTCGAAGGCGCATCATCAATTTTTTGAAAAGGTTTTACCAGCTTGTACTTTAGTTGAAGTAAGTGCCTTAGTTCATCTGGATTTAGTAATAGAAATTGAAGTGGATGCGATAATTAGTAATTAAAGCTCATAACTTACTCTATAAATGGCGTTTGCAAAATCGTCTGTAATTAAAATAGAGCCATCGGGCATCATAAAAACATCGGCTGGCCGGCCCCAAACCTTACCATCTGCTAACCAACCTTCGGCAAATATTTCGTAACCTTTCGATTGGCCGTTTTCATCTAACCGAATCATTGAAATACGATAGCCAATTTTTTTGCTTCTATTCCAACTGCCATGCTCTGCTATAAAAATAGCATTTTGGTATGCTGCCGGAAATTGTTGGCCAGTATAAAAAGTCATACCTAAAGGCGCAGTATGCGGGCCAAGGTTTTGTACTGGCGAAACATAGTCATTACAATTTTTGTTTTCGCCAAACTTATCATCTACCCAAATGCCACTATGGCAATGTGGAAAACCAAAATGCAAGCCTTGTTTAGGTGCAGTATTCAGTTCACAAAAAGGAACATCGTCGCCCATCCAATCTCTACCATTATCGGTAAAAAATAAGTTGTTTGTGGTAGGATGAAAATCAAAACCTACTGAATTGCGAATTCCTTTGGCGTAAACTTCTAAGTTACTGCCATCTTTATTCATCCGCATTATGGTAGCGTATTTTTCATCTTCTTTATCACAAACATTGCAAGGTGCACCAACAGAAACATATAGCTGATTATCTGGGCCAAATTTTAAATATTTCCAGCCATGATGTTCATCGGTTGGAAAGCTATCATTTACAATTTCGTAAGTCGGGTTTTTATCGTAAACTTCATCAATATTATTAACTTTTAAAACTCGGTTAATTTCAGAAAAATACAAATCACCTTTATGCCTAACAATACCAGTTGGTAGTTTTAAATTTTCAAAAATCACAACCTGTTTGTCAATAACATAATCATTGTCTACATCAATTAAGGCGTATATGTTTCCAGCACCTCGGCTACCAGCATAGTAAATTCCATTTTCGCTTCGGGTAATTGCTCTTACATTTTCTACTTCGGTAGCAAGGGTTTCAATTTTAAAACCTTTTGGTAGGCTAATTTTGTTTAGCGGTAAATCGTTTATTGTTGTATTTACTTTATTACAGCCCGTTGGTGGGCTCATTAATAAAACCAATAATATTTTAAATAAATAGTTAGCCATAGTTTGTTTATTTTTTTGGTAGGTTTACTTTTAAATCATACAATCTGTCAACTCCGCCTTGTCTTTTACTAGTAAACATTCCTTTACCAGTTGTTAGGTCTAAAATCAACCCAAAGTCATCTGCCTCGCTATTAATACAAGGGCCTAAATTTACGGGTTCGCTCCATTTATCTTTACTAATACGCGTTGTAATATATAAATCTAATTTGCCATAACCTTCGGGCCGGTTGCTTGCAAATATTACTGTGTTTTCGTCTATTATTCTTGGAAAAACATCTTCACTAGGAGAGTTAACCACTTGTTCGGCAAACAATTCTGGTGTTGTCCAAGTTTTACCATACTTATAACATGTGTATAAATCACTGTTTCCAACAGCATTATTTTTGTCTGATGAAAATATCAAAAAACGATTGTCTTCACTTACTGTAGGATGCATAAAGTTAAATTCTTTATCATTAAAAAACATCAATTTTGTTTTTTTCTTTGCCACATTCATTTCGTAAATAGCTAATTTGTAGATGGCATCGTTATTCATTAAAACAAATTTTTTGGGGTTGTTAGCAGTAAAATATACTGTGGTTGATTTACCTTCTGCGCAAGCTGGGCCAACATTTTTATACAGTTCTTCATCAGCTAAAAAAACGGTTGCTTTTTTATAACCGTAAGTTCTGGAAAGCCTTGAATACATTAACTTAGTACCTACACCAATTTTACCATCTATATTATCTTGCGCAAATAATAAACCTCTGTTAAAAAATGCTGGAGAATAACAATTTTTTTCTTTATGAGAAAGGTTGCTTAACTCTAATTGGCAGTTGGTAAAAGTAGCGGCAGTAATTTGAGCATTGGTGTTTGTAATAAAAAAGGTGAGCAATATTGTGGTAGTAATGAAACTAATAAAATTCCAAATCATTATATATCAATATATTTATTTAAATAAATAGGGGTAAAGTATAAAAACAAATTTTATTTATTTATTTTTAAACCTAATAAAAAATAAGACGAATATACAATGCCTGAGTTTAATCTTACCAAAAAAGAACGAGAAGCATTTTCAGCAGCTTTTGATACGCTAATACCTGAGGTAAAAAACAGGAAATTGAATAACGATTTTTGGAAAAGAAAGGCATCAGACTTAAATATTGTTGCTAATTTTATTGAGATAGCCAACTCATTTGAACCAGAGCATCAAAAAGAATTAAAAGATTTAGCGAAATTGTTATGCAGCCCTTTATGTGGTATTACCGGTACTTTTAAATTTAAACCATTTGCCCAATTAGATTTTGATAAACGGACACAGTTACTTCAAAAATGGTCGACCAGCAGTATACCACTGCTCCGTAAATGTTTTAGTGGCTTAAAAAAAATGGCTGGTTTTATTTTTTACGGAAAAATTGTTGATGGTAAAAACCCTAATTGGGAGGCTATTGGCTACGATGGCCCAGCCGATACCTCAAGCTTAAATAGTGGTTATGGCTTAAAATTTATAAAAATATTAAATAGTGAAGATTTAAGTTGTGATACCGTTATTGTAGGAAGTGGCGCAGGTGGCAGCGTAGTGGCATCGGTTTTAACCAAAAAGGGAGCATCGGTAATTGTAGTTGAAAAAGGGCCTTATTTAAAGCCTAATGAAATGACGCAGCAAGAAATGCCAATGATAAGAAAGCTGTATGAAAGGCAAGGAACCTTAGCTTCGGAGGATGGTGGAATGGGCATTTTTGCAGGAAGCTGCATTGGCGGAGGAACTACCGTTAATTGGGCAGGCAGTTTTAGAACTCCTAATTACGTTTTACACGAATGGGCAACCGAACATCAAAACCCGCATTTTTTAGATAAGGCTTACCAAGCTAATTTCGAATTTATTGAAAATAGAACTAAAGTAAGCAGCAGCTATCAAAAACATAATTTACAAAATCAGTCACTAAAAAATGGTAGTGAACTTATAGGTTTAAAGGTAAAAAATATACCTCGTAATATAGCTAACTCTGACGATACTGAATTTTACAACCGACAAGGTTTTATGGGCTTGGGCGATCCTTACCATCATAAACAAAGTGCCATAATTACTTTTTTAAATGATGCTTGTGACAATGGAGCAAGGTTACTTTGCGATACCGAAGTTACTAATGTTGTAATAAAAAACGGTGCTGCAATAGGAATTAATGTTATTCAAAAAAATAATGGGAAAACAACGAGTTGTTTTATAAAAGCCAAAAAAGTGGTGGTTGCAGGCGGGGCTATACATACGCCAGCCATATTAATGCGTAGTGGTTTGCAACACTCACAATTAGGAAAAAATTTATACCTACATCCGGTAATGGCGGTAATGGGTAAATATGCACAGAAAAGTTACCCGTGGCGTGGCCCAATGATGAGCATAGTAAATGATAGTTTTACGCAACTAACAGGCAATTATGGCTTTAAAATTGAAACCCCACCTGTGCACCCAGCAATGATGTCGCTTGCTATACCTTGGCAAAATGGTGCGGAATGTAAACAAGAAATGTTAAATGCTGCCGATTTTGCCACCTTTATTGTTCTTTGCCGCGATAAATATGGTGGCAGTATAAAATTAGGTAAACGAAAACAACCTTTAGTACATTATACGCTAAATCAGTTTGATTTAAACCACTTGCTAACTGGCTTACAGGCAAGTTGCAAAATTCATTATGCCGCCGGTGCAAATGAAATTGCTATCTTACATAATAATTTTGAAAAGTACAATAGAAATAAAGGGAATTTAGCAGAATATATAGCGAGAAATATAAAAAAGAAATGGAAGCCGAATTACTTTCCATTGTTAAGTGCCCATCAAATGGGAACTTGCCGAATGGGAGGTAATAGAAAAGATTATCCTTTATCTCCAACAGGTCAATTTTGGGGAGTAAAAAATTTATATGTGGCAGATGGCAGCGTTTTTCCAAGTGCAAGCGGTGCAAACCCAATGTTGAGTATACAAGCTTTAGCAAATTATATTGCTACTAATATGTAATGCTCTCATTTGTGTAATTTAATTTTGAAACTTAGTTGAAGCGTAATCGTTATATAAAAATAGATGAAAATAAAAACTTTAGTATGGAGTAATGACAATTGGTTTTGTAATAAGGAAAACATATTTGTAGATGCTGATTTGATTTTATTGTATGGTAATAGAGATTTGTTAGAAAATGAAACGGTCTACAATAAATTAAGAGCTACAACAAAAGGTGTAATAGTGAGTAACTCTACCTCGGGCCACTTAATTAATGATGAGATATTTGATAGTGGAGCAGTAGCAACTGCAATAAAATTTAATAAAACCAAAATTAAAACAGCAATTTTTAACATTGAAAAGTTTAATAATGGAGCATCATTAGGAAAAGCAATTTATAAAGAATTAGAAAATGAAAATTTGAGCTACATTTATATAATAAGTGATGGTCAAATAGTAAATGGCAGTAATTTAGTTGATGGATTAAAAACAAATTTAAAAAATGAGGTGCTAATTACCGGAGGCTTAGCTGGAGATGGCGCCCGCTTTGAAAAGACCTTAGTAGGTTTAGACACACCACCACAAACTGGTAATGTTGTTGCAGTTGGCTTTTATGGTAACAGTTTAAAAATCGGCTACGGCTCAAATGGTGGTTGGTCTTCATTTGGCCCTGATAGAGTTGTCACAAAATCAAACCAAAATGTGTTATATGAGTTAGATGGCCGTTCAGCATTATCTTTATATAAAGAATATTTAGGTGATTTTGTAAAAGATTTGCCCGCCTCTGCACTTTATTTTCCGCTATGTATAAATTTAAGTTCTGGAGAAAGTGTAGTTAGAACTATTTTATCAATTAATGAAGAAGAACAAAGTATGACTTTTGCAGGTAATATACCAGAGGGTAGGCGTGCTCGTTTAATGAAATCGCACCTGCACAAATTAATAGGTGGAGCAGAAGTTGCAGTTAACGATAGTTTAACAAAATTTGAAGATGAAAAACCCGAATTGGCAATTGTAGTAAGTTGTGTTGGTCGCAAAATAATAATGAAACACAATGTTGAAGAAGAAATAGAAGCTTTACGACACGAATTAGGAGACAACTGCACCATTGCAGGATATTATGCCTACGGCGAAATTGCCCCTAACTCAAATACTCGAAAAAAATGTGAACTACACAATCAAACAATTACCCTAACTACTTTAAGCGAAATTTAAGTTATTTTGAAGTTCAACAAAATTTTAGAACGGCAGATTAGACGCAAGCGGCTAAGCAAAACACAAATTGAAGATTTGGAGGATTTATTGCAATTAGTAAGCGATACTTATGACGATTTTGAAAAAGATCACAATATGGCACAGCGTTCTTTAGAAATTTCTTCGAAAGAATTACTAAATCAAAATAGAAAACTTGTAAACTTAAACACCAATTTAGAAAAATTGACTTATGCCGCAGCGCACGATTTAAAAACGCCATTATTAAGTATAAAAGGATATTTACAAATTATTGAACTGAAATCAACCTTTAGCAAAGAAATATCAAAATATTTTAAATATGTAATAGAAGGAGTTGAGAGAATGGATAGTTTGTTAACAAACCTACAACGTTATACTGAAATAGATTTTTGGAAATTAAAACCCGAAGATGTAGATTTAAATTTGTGCCTATCTATGAGTATTAGGCAATTGTCTGATAAAATAGATCAATTCAACACCAAGATTAAATATGATAAACTACCAATTATAAAATCAGACAAAAAACTTTTAGAGTTAGTTTTCAATGAGCTTATTAAAAACTCACTCACCTTTACCAAGCCTAATATACCACCGTGTATAAAAATCACAGCAGAAAAAATAAACGATAAATACAAAATTTCTTTTAAGGATAATGGAATAGGAGTTGACATAAAATATAAAGATTATATTTTTGATCAATTTAAGCGGCTTCACAGTTTTTCTGAATACAAAGGAAACGGTTTAGGTTTAGCCATTTGCAAAAAAATAATTAAAAGCTTAAAAGGTGAAATTTTTATGGATTGTAATTATAAAAAAGGCTTAAAAATAGATATTATTCTTAATGAAAGAATAAATACCTTTTCAACAGAAAAATATTTTTTATAACATTTCTATAGTTATCTTAAATTATTGTAGCGGCATTTTAATAAAAAAAAAACCTCCAGCAGGTGCTGAAGGTTCACATAAATTCACTTTTCAGTTTATTGAAAATCTATCAACTCAATTTCAAAAATTAATGGTGCATTAGCTGGTATTTTTGGACCTGCTCCTCTAGTACCATAACCTAAGCTAGATGGGATTAACAAAATACCGGATCCACCTTTCGAAAATTTTGGAATACCTTCATCCCAACCTTTTATAACCCGGCCTTGGCCTAATGGAAATTCAAATTCTTGATCTCTATCTTTTGAAGAATCAAATTTTTCGCCATTTAGCAAAGTACCGGTGTAGTGTACTTTTACTTTTTGCCCAGCTTTTGGAAACTGGCCATTACCTTCTTTATTTACAACATAATACAAGCCATTTTCTGTTTTTTCGGCTTTGTATCCTTTTTCTTTTATGTAAGCTGTTAACGCCGCATCATCTTTACCTATTTGGGCTGCCATACTGGCTTCCATTTCTTTTTGTTGTTCTGTTGCAGAAGCCACTTTCATCATACTTACCGTATATTTTAGTTTATCATCTGCTTTTAAAAATTCGGGCAATTGATCGCCGTAAACTTTACTGGCAGGTACTAAAAACTGCGCACTATCGCCTTCACTCATCATCATTAAGCCTTCGTTAATAGCGCCGTTAAATAATGATTCTTGCAATTTAAAATTAAGTGGTTCTTTATTACTAAAAGTATTAAATAAAGAGGAGTCGTTCATGGTGGCAAACGACATATTTAAAGTTAAGAAATCGCCCATCTTAACAGTACGTCCTTCTGTATCATCTTTAAGTAAATTATATTCAAAACCAGAAGCTGTTTTTTTGAAACCGCTTTGGCCTGCACAAGCTCCTAAAAAGAAAATAGCAGCAATGCCTGTAAAAAAATTTTTGTTCATATAGATTTTATTTAAGTTCATCGTACAAATGTAACACGCTTTCTACTTTTTTTATGGCTTCTGATAAAGGAATTTCAAGCATGCCACCTGAAGCATTTTTATGCCCCCCTCCGTTAAAGTGTGTTCTGGCCATTTCATTAACCGAAAAATCGCTTTTACTTCGTAAAGAAAGTTTAATTTTATCGTGTTCTTCTTTTAACATAATAGAAACTTCAATATTTTTTATTGCTAAACCTTGGTTTACTAAACCTTCTGTAAAACCCTTTTGTACATTAAACCGATGCATCTCTTTTATGCTAAGTGGTAAAATGGCGGCCTTTAGCCCTGGTATTGTTTTTAGTTTTTGACCTAAGCAAAAGCCCCAAAAACGCATTCTTCCAAATGAATAATTGTTAAACAATTCAATATCAGCCTTTTTTACATCTGCACCTGCTTCAATTAGCTTACCTACAGTTTCGTGCAGCTGTTGAGTTACCGAGTGGCTAAATTTACCTGTATCAGTTAAAATGCCCATATAAATACATTCGGCAACCGTTTTGTTTACATATTGCTGCCAACCTAATTGCTCCGCAAAACGAAATATCAATTCTGCCGTTGAAGAAGCCGTAGTATCCGAAAGCATATAATCTGCAAAATGTTGTGGTTCTAAATGGTGATCTATCAAAACCTTAAAAGCATTAGAGGCTTCAATATATTGTGCTATAACACCAGTTCGTTTTAAATCATTTAAATCTAAAATAACTATACAATCTGCAGCTGCAATTACTTCTGCGGTTTGTAATTTAGTGGTTTCATTTTTGTCAAACTGAAGAATATCATCCACACCTTTGTGGTATTTTAAAAATTCGGCAAAATTATTAGGCACAATTACTTGTACTTGATGCCCCATTTGTATTAAAATATGATGCATTGCCAAGGAAGAACCTACCGCATCGCCATCAGGGTTTTGGTGCGTAATGGTTACTACTTTTTTAGGAGTAGAAAAAAATTGCTTTAGTTTGTCTATCATTTCGTTAAAATGTAAAATTATAACTTTTGGCTTAATAAGCACCCTATATTACTAAGTAAGTCTAAATATTTTAGAATTAAGTTGTTTAGTACTTGTTAGCTAAGTGGCTTTGTTTATTTTTGCACAAAATAATAATAACTTATGGCAGGTAATATAACCTTAACGATGATTAAGCCCGATGCGGTTAAAAAAAATACGATCGGTGGTATTTTAAAAATGATGAATGATGCCGGATTTAGAGTTTTGGCAATGAAATACATGCAGTTAAGCAAAAAAAGGGCAGAACAGTTTTATGCAGTGCACAGTGAGCGTCCGTTTTTCGGTGAATTGACAGAATTTATGTCTTCTGGCCCAATAGTTGCCGCAATTTTAGAAAAAGACAATGCAGTTGAAGATTTTAGAAAACTAATTGGTGCTACCAACCCAGCTGATGCCGAAGATGGAACAATTAGAAAAGTATATGCTACCAGCATAGGTGAAAACGCAGTTCATGGCTCCGATAGTGACGAAAATGCTAAAATAGAGGGCGACTTCTTTTTTAGTCAGCAAGAACGCTTTTAACTCAAAGCAGATATTAAGCAGCCGATTGTCAGTAAGTTACAATTAAAAATTGTGAAATCCGTTAATACAAAGTGTTCAACACAAGTTTTAATACTTCTAATTTTTAAAATGAATATTTATAAAATAATTGGCTGTTTAATTTTTATTGTTGCTATTACCTTCTATAGCTGCAACAAAGGCCCAAATTGCGATGATGGCATTCAAAATGGAGGGGAAAGAGGTATTGATTGTAGTGGCCCATGCCCTAACAGGTGTGATTGTTTTGATGGAGCAACTAACTTTGGTGAAGAAGGAGTAGACTGCGGAGGCCCTTTTTGCAAACCTTGTACTTCGTGCGGAGATGGAGCGCAAAACGGCGATGAAACAGGCGTAGATTGCGGTGGAAACTGCCCCCCGTGCGAAATAACTTGTAAAGAGGAATTTAGTGATATGATTACTTACACAATTGACAATACAGCTTTTTCAACCGGAACTGCCAATGCTTTTATTAATGAAAGCGAAGAATTAATAATTTTGGCAGATAATATAGATGGTAGTGGTTTGTTTCAAATAAGCCAAGCAAAACCTGGTTTTGCTGTTGGTGCATTCGATATTAAAAACCATAGTGTCACTTTTATGTTTATGCAACATACCGATTCTCGCTCTTATAGTTCCGAAATAGATGGATCTGATGGTATATTTGAAATTACTGAATTTGTTAATGAAACTGATTGCAAGTATTTTAGTGCAACTTTTGGTGTAGTATTAACCAATTTTGATAAAGTTTCAAAAATTACTATTTCTGGTTTGTTAGAAGAGGTAGAATTTTTGTAGCACCAAAAAAAGATCATAGCAAAATAAATTTTTTTATAAATGGAGTAATTTTTTTTGCCACGAAATTCAATGCTATATTTTATTTTTTAGTTGTAATTATTAGTTTTCATACAAAAAACCAACCTAATATTGCTCTTCATTATTAGGGAAATCTTTACTTTTCACATCGTTTATATAATTGGTAACTGCTCCTTTAATTTCATCGAATAAATTAAGGTAACGGCGTAAAAAACGTGGGCTAAAATCTTTAGTTATACCTAACAAATCGTGCATTACCAATACTTGGCCATCTACTTCGTTGCCAGCTCCAATACCAATAATAGGTATTTCAACAGAGCGAGCTACTTCGCCTGCCAATGTTGCCGGTATTTTTTCTAACACAATACCAAAACAACCTAACTTTTGTAATTTTAAAGCATCGTGCTTCAACTTTTCGGCTTCTTCTACTTCTTTTGCCCTTACGGTATAGGTGCCAAATTTATATATTGATTGAGGGGTTAAGCCCAAATGACCCATAACCGGTATACCAGCACTAATAATTCGTTCAATAGAATCTCTCACTTCGGTGCCACCTTCTAATTTTACAGCGTGTGCACCAGCCTCTTTCATAATTCTAATAGCCGATTGAAGTGCTTTTTTTGAATCGCCTTGATAAGTACCAAAAGGTAAATCAACTACTACCAAACAACGTTTAACCGCCCTTATAACCGAACTAGCATGATATATCATTTGGTTTAACGTAATTGGCAGCGTGGTTTCGTGGCCTGCAATAACGTTACTGGCCGAATCGCCAACCAGTATAATATCAATACCGGCAGCATCAATTATGCTTGCCATCGAAAAATCGTAAGCTGTTAGCATACTAATTTTTTCGCCAACTTCTTTCATTTCGGCCAACACATGTACTGTTATCCTTTTAGTGTCAACAAATTTACTAACCGACATTTAGATCTCTACTTTTAAATGTTAAAAAAAATCTCATCAACTCAAATATAACGGTAAATTATACATTTCAATAAAAACAAAGCTGTATTTTCGCAGCAATGAATAAATATATTATAATCGTATTTGCAGTATTAGCAGTTTTTTTATATTCAAGCTGCGAGAGCGATTTTCAATTAACTTCAGATTGGAAAGAAATAACTATAGTTTATGGCTTGTTAGATCAAAACGAGAAAGATAACTTTATAAGAATACAGAAAGCATTTTTAGATGAAAACACCAATGCCATAACATTAGCAGGCATAGCCGATTCTTTGTATCACAAAAATTTAAAATCGGTTGATTTGTTAGAACTTAATGATGGTGGAAACAGAATTAGAAAAATACCTTTGCAACAAGTATTGGCAGGTAACTTTCAGTTAGAAAAAGACTTAGAAGAAGGCGACATATTTGCCAATAAACCGTACTATTTATATCATACCGACTCTACATTAAACAACAATTACACCTATCAACTCAGAATTATAACTAGTGCCAACAACACCATTACTGCCACCACCCCTTTAATTGGTAATTTTGAAGTTATAACACCTAAAAGAAGATCAGCAGTAAATTTAGTGTCAAAAAACCCTTTTGTTAGATGGCGGAAAGCTCCCAACTCCACTTTATTCGGTTTGCGATTAATTTTTTATTATTCTGAAATGGAGAATAATCAACCCACTATTAACAAACGCTTAGCGTGGAATTTAATTAGCTCAGCAATGGTGCCACCAGACAACCTAATTACCTACGATTTTGATATTATACCAGACAACCTAAACACCCTAAGCAACGAATATACCAATACTTTTTTTAAACACTTAGCAGAAAACATTGAAGCAAAAGCTTTTGTCAATCGCACTATTGACAGCGTTCAATACGAGTTTTCTTTTGGCTCAGAAGATATTTTAAAATACAACCAAGTAATTGCCGCACAACAACAAAGTATAGTTGGCGGTGGCCAAGCTATTAACCCCTACACTAATGTAGATAATGGCCGTGGTTTGTTAGCCAGCAGAACCACCGTTTTACTTAACCGCATAACGTTAGATTCGGAAACAAGAGACAGTTTAAGTTGCAGCCCATTAGTTAGAGATTTAAATTTTGAACCAGCCACACCAAATTTCAATTGCTTTTAACAGGCTTTTTTGAAGCGAAACTAACAACATTTATAAACAGTGTCCCCGCTATCCATTCCAACTCCTCGCTCCTCTGCGTTCCGCTGTGGGGTTTCCATTACTATCGGGGCTAATTTAGAAACCACCAGCTAACGAAAAAACGAAACCTAACAACAAACTAAGTTTTCAATTCATAACATAAAATCTTACCAAAATAAAAAATATAATTAGCAAATGGTGCAACAGTTTAGGCATCAAAATTGTAAAACTAATAGCCTAAAAAAAAGCAAACTTATCCGCCAAAAAGGAAATGCAAATTACTATTAATAACAATGGAAATTAATTACTTAAAGCTGAGGAAAAACAAACCTTAAATAATTTAGTAGACAGAACAAAATTAAATAACACACACCAACTACTTATAAAAAACCAAGTTGGCAAAAAGAAATGGGAATATTAAACAAGGCATCAAAAAAGAGACCACATTTACCAGCTCAACTATTCATCTTAAAATAAAAACTATTTTTCAAAAGCAGTATTAAATTATTTTAATCAATTAAAATTAATGCGCTTTATTTCCCTTTACTATCTTTACCAACAAGCATAAATACAAATGGCTAACATTAATATTATAGGAGCCGGCAACGTTGCATGGCACATTAGTAATGCATTAAGCAATACCAACTTTCAAATACAACAAATTTATAGTCGCAGCTTTTCATCGGCGCAGCAATTGGCTAATACTTTTGGCCATCAAGCGGTAAATGCTTTAGAAAATTTTAAAGAGGCCAAAGCTATAATAATTGCGGTTGATGATGATCAAATTGAAAAAGTTTCACAACAACTCGGTAATGTTGGTGATGCATTAGTTATCCATACTTCTGGCTCCGTTTCTATTGATGCCTTATTACCACACCAAAATCGGGCGGTGCTTTGGTTAATAGAATCACTAACAAAAGGCGAAAAATTGAGCTATAATAAAATACCAGCCATTGTGCATTACGCCAACGCATACAGTAATAATTTGGTGTACGAAATTGCCAAAAGCATTAGTAATGTAGTTCATATTTTAGCAGATAAAGAAAGAAGAGCGTTACATCTTGGAGCAGTAATGGCTAATAATTTTAGTAATCATTTATTTACTTTACTAAAAAATTTTACTCACGAAAAAAATATTGACTTTAGCTTACTGCAACCCATTATTAATTCAACCTTTCATAATGCACAACAAAAAGAGCCTTACGCTATGCAAACGGGGCCAGCAATACGCCACGACAAAAAAACTATAATGAACCATTTAAAAATTTTACAACAAAACACACAACTGACCGAAATTTATAACACGTTTACCAAAAGTATACAAGCAACGCACAACACATAATGAACATATTTGAACGATTAAAAAAAATAAAAACCATTTGCTTAGATGTGGATGGCGTATTAACCGATAACAGTTTATTATTAGGGCCAGATGCTAAGCTATGGCGCACTATGCATGCCCGCGATGGTTTTGCCATGTTTACCGCATTAAAAAAAGGATACCGCTTAGCTATTATTACCGGTGGCAGAAACGATATGGTTGAAAAACGCTTGAAAGCACTTGGTATTGAAGATATATTTTTGGCATCGCACGATAAGGTAAAAGTATTAGAAGATTATGTTTGTAACAACAACATAAACTTAGACGAACTGCTTTTTATGGGCGACGATTTAAACGATTTTAAGGTAGTACAAAAAGCAGCTTGTATTGCTTGCCCTGCCGATGCTTGCCACGAAGTAAAATCTATTGCGCACTATATTTCGGGCAAAAAAGGTGGTAATGGCTGCGTGCGTGATGTAATAGAAAAAATTATGCGATTAAATGATGATTGGCCCTTGGGCAGTTTAAGATATTGAGTTGAGGTGGTAAAGTGGTTACTTTTTAGAGAGAATTGTATTGGCGTATTTTTATACCCTTAACTACTCAAAACCTACAAAGCCTCCAAAAAAGCCTGCTTATCAAAATTTTTGATAAATTCTTTTTGATCTCTAATAAAACCATTACCAGCGTGGCGAACGGAAAGACTATCGATATAGGTAATTGAGGCGGCTTTACTTTCGGTAAACTGTTTTAAAAAAGCAATATTTACTTTGTTTTTAAACTCTTCAATTTTTCCGTTTGCCCTATACTTACAAGCTTGTATAGCCTTTTGGTAATAGCTCTGCGCCAAAGCATCCTCTCCTAATTTTTCGTTTATGTAGCCTTGAAATGAGTAAGCCTCCGCATTATAGGGTTCAATTTTATGCATTTGTTGCAATACCGTTAAAGCATCAATATACTTTTTTGATCGTAGTAAAATATTAAATTTAGTATTGTATAAATCTATATTTTTAGGCTGTGCAACTAAAGCACTATCTATACTTAAAACCGCTAAGTCATATTTTTTTTCGGCAGCATAACTAACTGCTCTTTTTTTAGTAGCTAATATTCTTTCTTGGGCATCTTTATTAGGGTTCTTTTGCTTACAGGCGCAAATAACTAAAGTAAACAATAATAGATAAAATAGATATTTTATTGGCATTTTTAGTTGGTGATTTGTTTAAAAGTTTCGTAAGCTTCTTGTAATTCGCTTAAATTTTTTGCGTCATTTAATTCGTTGAGTATAGTTATTCCTTTTTGGTAAATCTCTTTTGCTTTTTCAAAATCGTTTAGTGTGGTTTTAAGTTGTGCATAGTGCAAATAAGTACCCACATAGTATTTATGTTGCTTCATCAACAATTCGTAGTATTTAACCGCCTTTGTGTACTCTTTTTGGTTTTTATAAGCATTAGCCAATGCATATATTAAAAACGGGTCATCTGGCGTTTCTTTTTGAAATTGTAAGAGTTGTTCAATTCTATTTTTCACTTAGCGGTTATAGTTATTACAAATGTAAAGTTTAAAAGCATATTATGGTTATAATTTTCAATAACTTTGCGCAAAATTAAGATGAGTCAATTTAAAGATCAATTACCAATAATGGAAGCCTTTAATACAATACAAGGCGAAGGCTACCACCAAGGCAAGGCTGCTTATTTTATTAGAATTGCTGGTTGCGATGTTGGTTGTGTTTGGTGTGATGTAAAAGAAAGTTGGCCAGCAGAACAGCATCCTATAAAAAAAAATGATGAAATTGTTGAACCATTAAACGATATTAAAACTAATATTGTAGTAATAACTGGTGGAGAACCGCTAATGTATGACCTTAAAAATTTAACTCGAAAAATAAAAACGCTAAATAAAAAAACACATATAGAAACCTCTGGCGCTCACCCATTAACTGGCACTTGGGATTGGATATGCCTTTCACCTAAAAAATTTAAAGCACCACTACCCCAACTTTTTGAAGTAGCTGATGAATTAAAGATAATTGTTTTTAATAAAAATGATTTGAAATGGGCAGAGACTAATGCTGCCAAAGTAAGTCCCAAATGCAAGCTTTATTTACAACCCGAATGGAGCAAAAAAGAACTAATAACACCACTAATTATTGATTATGTAAAAGAAAACCCTCAATGGGAAATCTCATTGCAAATTCATAAATACTTAAACGTTGCATAACGGTTGATGTGGATAGTTTGGTAGAAAATTAACACTCAAAATGTGTATAATTACTTATATTGCATCGCTTAGTAAACGTTAAAACAACATCCTTTTTAGATTAACCAATTGATCAATAGCAAGATACATTTTGTTTTAAAGCAATAATAGTACGATGAAAAAAACCAAATACTACTATAATACAAGTAGTTTAACCTACGAACAGGTAACAGAACCTTGGCAAACTAAGGCATGGCGAGTTGTTGGCTTTATTAGCGCCGCTTTGGTATTTGGCGTTATGCTGGTGGTGGCATCCTCTTATATGTTCGATTCTCCGAAAGAAAGGAGGCTTACAAGAGAATTGAACAAAATGCAAATGACCTACACCGATTTAAATGATGAAATGGCTATGATGTCGGAAATATTGACCGAATTAGAAGAAAAAGACGACAATATTTATCGCGTTATTTTTGAAGCAGAACCAATATCGCCAGCTGTGCGCAAGGCGGGTGTTGGTGGCTCGGAAAGGTATACAGATTTAGAAGGTTTTAACCAAAGTGATTTAATGAAAGAAACCGCTAAAAAGTTAGACAACCTTTATACCAAAATAGGCATTCAATCAATGTCGTACGAAGAGCTAACTGCCAGTATTAGAAACAAAAGCAAAATGCTTTATGCTATCCCTTCTATTCAACCTGTGGCCAACAAAGAGTTAAAGCGTATCGCATCTGGCTATGGCTATCGTATTCACCCCGTACATAAAGTGCGTAAGTTTCATCGTGGGGTAGATTTTACCGCACCTTTAGGAACAGAAATTTTTGCAACAGGGGATGGAAAAATTGTTAAAGCAAGCAGATCAAAAAGAGGCTATGGTAATAAAATAGTAATCGATCATGGCTATGGTTACGAAACACTTTATGCGCACTTAAATACTATTGATGTTAAAAAAGGACAAATAGTTAAGCGTGGTGAAAAAATTGGAACCGTTGGCAGCTCTGGCTTGTCTACCGCCCCACATTTGCATTATGAAGTGCATCATGAAGATAAAGCTATTAACCCAATCAACTTTTTTCATAACGATTTAGATGAAACTCAATTTGAAAAGTTGATACAATTGGCTAACCGGTCCAACCAATCTTTCGATTAACTTATTGTTGTGCCTTATAAAGATAAAGAAATACAAAAACATTATTATTCCATTGGCGAAGTAGCCAAAATGTTTGATGTTTCGACCTCTTTAATCCGCTTTTGGGAAGGTCAGTTTAGTATATTAAAACCTAAAAAAAACCGCAAGGGAAACCGCTTGTTTACCATTAAAGATATTGACAATGTTCACGCTATCTATCATTTGTTAAGAGAAAGAGGGTATACTATTGAAGGAGCAAAAAAAAAGCTGAAAGAAAACAAGAACGATGTTTTTAAACAAGTGGAAATTGTGCGTTCTCTTAAAAAAATAAAGCAATTTTTATTGTCAATTAAAGAAAGTTTAGATTAGAAATAAAATAGATGTTTTTTGTAATACTTTTATTGGCGGTATTAATAGTTGCGGGGCTTTTATATTTTAAAGTTTTGCCTATTTTAAATATTGGCTTGGGTTATGCAGCAAAAACAGCTTGCTCAAATGTTTATATTTCGGGTAAAAGTTTAGGCAGCGTAATTAGCGTAGACCTTAAAAATTCAGCAGCTTCGTTTGTAAAGGTTTCTATTAATAAAAATGATAAAACGGTTACAGCTTCTTTTTTTGGCTTAAAAAAAACGGCTGTTTATAGAAATGGCTTGGGCTGTACTTTAGCAACTAAAAGTACTGTTGATAAAGTAAAAGCATTACCATCTATTAAAAAAATAAATAAACTTGATGATGGTTTTTGGGATATAGAACCAACCGCTTTTGAAAGTTTATTTTGTAAGGTTGACTTTAAGCAGTTAACCAAAGCTTTCGATTATGCGTTTAATGAAGCAAGCTTACCTGTAAAAAATAATTTGCGAAATACAAGGGCAGCTTTAGTAATACACAAAGGTAAATTGCTTAAAGAACAATATGGTAATGGCTTTACAGCAGCAACTCCTTTATTGGGTTGGAGCATTACCAAAAGTGTTATCAACACCCTTTGTGGTATTTTAGTAAAGGAAGGAAAACTTAAATTAAACGAACCAGTTAACATTGCAGCGTGGGCCAATGATGATCGATCTACCATAACTTTAAATCATCTACTTCAAATGAACTCTGGCTTATATTTTAAAGAAGTGTATAAAATACGTTCTTCAGTAAACGAAATGTTATGGTTAAATGAAGCTTGTGCGCAATATGCAATTCAACAAAAGTTGGTGCATCAACCAAGCACATTTTGGAACTATTCAAGCGGCACTACTAACATAATTTCGCATCTTATAAAAAGTAAATTTAATAGCGTTGAGGCTTACCTTCAATTTCCGCATAAAAAATTATTTGAACCCTTATGCATGCACAGCGCTACTATGGAAACCGATGTGAGCAACACCTATATCGGCTCTTCATTTATGTATGCCACAGCTAGAGATTGGGCTAAGTTTGGTTTGTTGTATTTGCAAGATGGCGTTTGGAACGGCCAACGCGTATTACCCGAAGGCTGGGTTACTTATTCTTCTAAAAGAAGTGAAGTATCGAAGTATGGAGCTTATGCTGCTCACTTTTGGAAAAATGCTACAGCACCAACAACAACATTTGAAAACAATAAATATTGGCCCAACTTACCCGATGATTTGTATTATGCTAACGGCTACGAAGGGCAAAATATAGTTATTATCCCTTCAAAAGATTTGGTTGTTGTTAGATTAGGGCAAACCCGCCATAGAAAAAATTGGGATATGGGTTTGTTTGTAGAAGAAGTATTAAAAGCCATCTAATAAAAAAACCTCTTTAACTAAATAGCTAAAGAGGTTTATAAGATATTGTTTTATAAGATGTTAGATTTTACGTGTCCAAGTTCCTGAACAAGTATCTTCATTGCCATCTAATGTTGTGGTATAAGTCCAAGTAATGGTATTAGCATCATCACTTAAAACACCAGAGCCTTCCACTAAAAAAACACCATCGTCTGTTGTTATTTCAGATAATGCTAATGTAATAGTATTACCCGTAACACTAATAGCTGTAAATGCACTATAAGGGTCGAATGCTGCAAAGTTTATAACCTCTAATCCACCGGCATTTTCTCTAATGGTAGCTATATAAGTAAACTCTTGCCCCATATAAAAACTAGCACAGCTATCGAGCGCATCCCATTCTGCAATAAAAGCAGTTGCAATTTCAGTTTCGCAGTTAAGTCCGGTAAAGCCATCTGGGCAATCACAAACACCTGTATTACAAGTACCACCATTTTGGCATGTTACATCAATACAAGCATTATCAACTTCGCAATTAACTCCGCTAAAACCATCTAAGCAATCACAAACACCTGTAACGCAAGTACCACCATTTTGACATTCTAATACCTCACAGATTACGGTTTCACAGGTATCACCACTAAAGCCTGGTGGGCAATCGCAAGTTCCATCTTCATTACAAGTACCATCGTTTTGACATTCAACAGTAGCGCAAGGGTCTTGTACTTCATTTTCACAATTGCCACCTTCATAACCTGGTGGGCAATCGCAAAAGCACTCGTCGCCCTGTGTTACATCTTCTCCACCGTTTAAACAAATTACGTTATCGCACGGTTCATCAACGCATCCTGTAAAAATTGCTACAGTAATGCTAAGAATAAATAATATTTTTTTCATATCAATTTAAAAATTTAAGCCCACAAAAGTAATGGAAATAAATTTAACACTACCGTAGTATTAATGTTAAAGTTTTGTTTTTTATAAGATTAAAAATCAAGGACTTATAAAATCTAATTGGTATTGAACAAAGTTGTAATTTATTTGAGAGACTAAAATAGTTTGGCTGGTGCTTACTTGGCAACCATTGCCATTATTGTAAGTATACGTAATAGGTTGTAAGCCTATATTTACTAAACTGGGGTTGAAGGTAGAAAATGCAATGCCATTACCACTAAAAGTGCCACCAGCAGGGCTACCTGTTAGTTGAATTGGATTACCCTTAGCAATAAAGGCTGGTAAACCGCTAATGCTTGCGGTAGTAATATTGGTACAGCTACCATTTTCTTGTGTAGCTTGTGGGTTATAGTTAGCAGCACACGGGTTGGTACAACCGCTAACTCCATTACTACTACAAGCTGTTATTTCACAAGGATCTATAGTAATGGTTTGCGCACATAAATCACTACGTGGTGCTCCAATGCAGGCACGTACACTTTCTTGGTTTAAAGCACTTTTTATCAATTGACAATCATTATAAGAAATAAAAATGCTTGGTATATTAACAATATTTGAACTACCCGTCATAGTTACTACTTCTGTTGCAGAAGTGGCTGTACAATCTGTTGTAAAGGGTTCGCAATTACATATTACAACCGCAATTGCTCCGCAGGCTTGTGCATTTTCTATTTTACTGGTAAAGGTGCAAATTCCTCTATCAACTAATGCAATATTGCCATTTAAATTATTGCATTGGCTTGTATTGGGTTGGGCAGGAGGGCTTGGTTGACAAAAATCAGCAGTTGCACCATTGCCATCATTTACAATTATAATTTCGCCCTGTACACAAGGTAATATGGTTTCAATATCTACCCCAAAATCACTTGCATTGTTTATACCAACTTCGTAACTACCTGTTAAATAAAAAGGTTGTAATATTTCAAAAATACCCTTTTCAACTGTTAAGCCATCATCAAAGGCAGTTAAAGCTATTGGGCTACAATCACCATCTAAATTAACTAACGTAAGGTATGGGTTGGCATTGGTACCACTGCCTGTAACTAAATTTGCTGGTGAAAAACTAACGTTACCTATTGTACTCCCAACATTTAACTCCACCTCTGCAAAATTGTTATTTAAACATGTTACGCTGTTAAGGTTAGCGGTAAGCTCTAAAGATGGTGCTATATTAAACATCTTACTGGTACTATTACAATTACCACTGCTATTACTTGCGGTAAGTGATATGGTTAATTGCCCAGCAGTACCCGACAAACGTAAAACCGGACTTGGATTGATAGAACTACCAATATTTACTTGCAAACCGTTGGTTGTCGCAAATGTCCAATTATAACTTTCAGGATTATTCAAAACTATTTCTTCAATAATAAACTCGCTATTGCTGCAAATTTTTATACTTTCGTTTTCAATTGCATACCTACTTCCCCCTTCTACTCTTAGCAAAAAATCACAGATGGGTGTAAAATCACCAAGTGCGCTTTGTTTATAAATTTCTGCATTTGCCAATTGGTTCATAAAAATTGTTTGTTGATCTGAGAACGAGTTCATACAATCATCTACCAAATAATCCATAAAATTGTTAAATACAGCTGTGCCTCCGCAAGGGTTATTAACCGACTGAGAACAAGTGCCTGAAAAGCAGGTATAATTAGAGTAGCATTGTGCTGGAGTGTCTGTAAATCCATCGCAATTTGTAGAACCGCAGTTACAAGATTCGCCGCCTTCTGGATTGCCTCCTCTATCGGTACAAAAGGTATGATCTAAGCCATAAAAATGGCCTGCTTCGTGAACGGCAGTAAACCCAGAACGATATCTGAAAGTTGTGGCACAACTGTTTGGCCCTGCTTGACTGCAATAAACATCATCGGTACCAAATGTACAAGCATCTACCAAAAATGAATTTTCTGCACCGCCACCACTTGGGTTACCATTTAAAGGAGCAATACCAAGTGGGCCTTCAAAATCTATCATATTTTGTACTACTATATTAAGGTAGCCACCCCAGCCTGTTACATTGCATGGGTTTGCAAACGGGCACGTATAAGCTCCATTAAAAGTTATAGCAGGTTCTCCATTTTGTAAGCCACTTGAAGCTACATGATTTCGATTAGCTATCTTAAAAATTATACAAGCTCCACCTGATGGGCTAGTGCTGCATCCCTCATCATTTAAACCATTATAAGCCTTATTTAATGCTCTTATTTGAGCGTTAGCCAAACTTATTAAACAGGTTTGTTCTTGGGCTGTTGTACCAATACCGTTATCAAAATGTATAGCTACTGGTATTACTACAGTGCCGTTAGGGCAAGCTTGTGTATTTTTGTAACTACGGTTTGCAACTTCTTCTCTGCCCAAACGGGTTTGTTCTACTATTTTTAAATAGTTACTATCGTTTAAAATTTTGTTAGCTACAAAATTATCTGCGCCACATCTTTTAACGTTAGAATACTTGTTTTGTGCAATTGTGTTATGTGTTAAACTTAAAAATGTAATTAAAATAACCAGTCTCATATAATCCTTTATTCTTATTAATAAATACTTCAATGGTAATAAAGTAATTATTATTTAACACTAATAAATTTTAACAGTACAGCACACGACAATTTTAAACATTAAAATAGATAGGTTCATAACAAGTGTTATTTTTTTATTTAGAATTGGAGTAGTGTTGAAATTAAATAAAAGTATTTTACTTCGAAATAGCGTTTTTAGAGAAAAAGCAGCACGGTTGAAACAATTTTTATGTAAACTTGGCTTGTGATTATAATGGCTCAAAGAGAACACAGTGTGTGCTTTATTTTTTTAAATGAAATTTTTATTTTCAATACACTAAAAAAATAAATAAAACTGAGGTGTGGGTTTGTAAAAGCATCTTACAAAAAAAGCCACACTAAAAAATAGTGTGGCTTTTTAATATTGTGCAATTAAAAAAAACTTATTTTTTTATGATTTTGTTGATCGAAAGTATTTCATTATTTGAATAAAATTTTGAAATATAAACACCTGCTTCTAAATGTTTTACATTAATTTTTGAAGCACTGTTTAACAAATCGGTATCAATTAGTTGACCATTTATGTCATAAAGTTCATAACTAACAGAATTTGCATTTTGCGCTAAGCCTACAACATAAATAAAGTCGGTAGTAGGGTTAGGGCTAAGTTTAAAATGGTTTTGCGCCGCTTCATTTATACTAATTACTTGACCTATAGTTACTGAAACATTTGCCACTTTATTATCGGAGCCGCCACAATTAACGCCATAAGTAATTTCATACTTGCCGTTAGTTGAAAAGTTAGGTACATCAAAACTAAGTTCTCCATTTTCAATTTTTATGTTATTAAAAAACTGTTTGTTATAACTAATTAAATAGTATTGAGGGGTTTCGCAGGCTGCGCTATCGTTTGCTGCAATGTTAAAAGAGTTACCTGTACTTGCTTCTAAAACCACGCCCATATCATCATCATTAATAACAGAATTTGTGGCGATTTCTACTGAGGCAGAGTCTACAACTTTAAATGCATCAAAACCTGCATCAAAAATGGTTCTTGGTGAACCAGTAGCAGTTATAGTAAACTGCATGGTTTCGGTAAATTCAATTACATCTTTTATTGCATAGTTATGAAAGTTCCATTGAGTGCCTGCTACCAAAGCATTTTGATCGGTATGTAAAGTAATTTCGTCGGTTCCATTACTTAAATTAAAAACAACTATATTGTCATCTAAATTGCCGGTGTAATCGTAATTGATGATATAAGAATAAAAGTTTAGGTAAGGGTTTTCCATTTGAGACATATCAAATACTGGCGAGGTTAGTGTGCTGATACCAGAGGCATAATCGAAGGCTTCACTATTGCCGGTGACATAGCATTTAGTTCCTGTATCGGAATCAATATCACTTCCTAACGAAAACTGAATACCATAAGCATCGTATCTAATTGGGTCTACTAATTCCCAATTTCCACGCTCTTCGGAATCGCTATTTTCAATTGCCCAGCCATAGTCTGAAGCAAAATCATCGTATATACCTTTGTTTAAGTACAAGTTAAGTTCTTGATTAGTTTGTGTGGCACTTAAACTCATTTCAATTGGTACATAGCCCCAGCTACCGATAGTTACATTATACTCACCAATATAAATACTATCAATTTTAAATTCACCGTTTTCAGCAGTATACTCTAATTGCGTATCGCCAATAGTAAAAACTACAGCACCTTGTTTTAATTTATTACTATCATCAGCATCAAATAAATTACCAGTAACATTATAAACCCTTGGCTGCTGTGTAAGTTCTGCAGTAACTTCTGTTGTTTCACCAGGGGTAATTTTAACATCAGTTAAGGTAACTGCACTGTAACCAAACTTGCTTACTGTAATTGTAAATGTCTCCTCAGCTGCACTACCATATTTAAATACGCCATCAAAATCGCTAGTTGTTGTTTCATTACTAATTTTAACAGTAGCATCAAAAACGGGAGTCCCAGTTTCTGCATCTATAACAACACCATTTAGATAGGCCGCTTCTTTATATTCTGGTTTTAGCACAAATAAACCTTCGCTTCCATCGCTTGCAATTATATTACCACTTGGTAAATAAGGATAAACGCCCCAACAGCCACCATAGCCACCACCAGATTGCGGTGAGGTATCGTAATTACCAACTTGAACCATATTAGCTGGATCTGAAACATTTGTAATGGTCACTCCATCGGTATAATAGGAGGTAATTACAAAATCTCCTTTAACAAAAGCGTTATGGGGTATTACTCCTTGGCCAGGGCTTGATTGCCATTTATCTAATTCTTTAATATCGCTTGGGTCGGTTATATCCCAAGATACGATCCAAGTGCCAGAAGTTTCGTCTGTAGTATACATTGTTTTCGCATCATCGCTAATCCAACAGTTATGTGTGTAGCCATAAGTGGTAACTTTGCCTAAAATTACTGGGTTACTTTTGTCTTGTATATCTATAATGGCTTGTTCCCCATTTTGACCTTCAGAAGTATATAAAATATTATTGCGCGCATAGGCATCGTGTACATAAGCAGCATTGTATTTACCTACAAACTTAGGCTTTGTAGGATCTTCATTTAAATCGTACATTATACAACCGCCAACACCATTGTTAGCCCCAAGTATATACATTATACCCAACTCATCAATAAATACGTTGTGTGCTGTAGTAAAATTTTCTCCGCCTTCACCGGTAAAATTATAGGTTACGGTAGAGTCTGGTAAATACTGCAAATCTACAATTAAGCAACCTGCACCAGTTTCGTTAGTTACATAAGCATAATGGTCCCAAGTTTTAATATCGCGCCAAGTACTTGATGGGCCACTTATTCTGTCTACTTCAAGAGGCATTGTTGGCTCTGTAATGTCAACAATTGAAAAGGCATTATTTAAGCCTATTAGGGCATACTCTTTTCCTTCGTTTTCATAACCCCAAATATCGTTTAAAGTGATATTATACTCAAGCTGGCTTAGAAGTTCCACATTACTGTGTTGTGCAAATGTATTACCAAGCACAATAAGTAAAAGGGTAATAGTAGTGTAAAAGAATCTCATTTTTATTGTTTTATAATTACTGTAAAATTAACAGAATATTTACTTTTGAGGATACAGTTTGCGGTTATTAACTTTTTTTTTAGGGCTTTACCACTAATCTGCCACGCATTTTTAAATAGTGGCCAGGATAGCTGCAAATAAATGGATATGTTCCAATTTCGGGTGTAGTAAATTGCAGTACGGTGCTATCTGTTGGGCCTACTAATGCTGATGCTGCAATTACTGCTGAATCTTTGGGCACATATTGTTTAGCTTCGCCCGCTCGTATTGCTTTAACTCCTATTTCATCGGCTTTACCTTTTTGTGTGAAAATAATATTGTGTATCATCATTTTATCGGTTCCTTTATTAATTAGCTTTAGCTTTATGGTGCCTCCTGCTTTTGCGGTAATTACGTTGGGTTCAAAAGCCATTTCCGTCATAGTATTACCAGTGGCGTAAATGGTAATATTAGTGGTTGCTTTTGCTGTATTGTTTTTTGTTGGTTTTTTATTTAATGAAGTTGGTTGAGTATTGTTTTGGCAACTGACTATAAAAATAACAAGGCTAACAAAAATGAAAAATTGTTTACTCATAAAGCGCAAATATAAAGGAATGATTAGTTATTTTATTTACTTACAAAGTATTGAAGCTTGTTTTTATTTATTTTTGAGCGTAATAGATGGTGCTTCTTAAACTATTGCGTTTTCTTCCACAAACTTTATTGCATTTACCCACTTGTAAAATGCTAAAAGCAGGTTAGCAAAGAGCATCCAAGCGGGGGCATAATTAAAACGGATTAAGCCGTGTAAGTGATTACCAATTTTATAGTGCCATGGGCATTGGCCAATTATGTGTTGCAAGGCAAAACCGGTAGCATATTTAATTACAAAATTACCTACGGTAATAATGAGTAACTGTAACAACTAAGTCAGTTGTGACACTTTGTTGTAGCTTGCATTTATCGGACAGTAAGACAATCCGTAAATAGAAATCATCCAAAAATAAATAGTAGTAATAGGTAAAGTAAAGTCAATAGGTTGGCCAAAGTACAGTTGCTCTAAAGTATTGGTAAAAGCGCAAAACACCACTTCAACGAAAATACCAAAAGCTGCAAATGCCAATAATTTATTTAAAAGGTGCACGGATTAAAACCTGTTATAGGTTCAATTTTTGTGGTTTTTCTGGTAATGCTTGCGGTACTAAAAAACCCCAATGCGCCACCTTCTATATTAGTTTTGGGGTTTTGCGGAGTAACATCGCCGCCCGGTGTGCCATTGTTGGCTACGGTAGATAAAACAAAATAATATTTATACATAACTTCGGTAATGTTGTACATTATAGTTTTAACTTCTTGCCCCTCAACAAAGCAAGTATTAAAAAATGGTGTACAAGTGGTTTTACCATCAAATACTAAATCGTCTTGAATATAAATTTGATCGTCGGTAGTAGATTGTGCTGTGCTACCAGTAGTTTCAAAACGATTATAATCTAACAAATAGAAATTCTTTTCATCTGCAATATCGGTAAATTGATTGAAAATAAAATAATCGCCTACCGAACAAGGGCTTATAGTATCGCCATCTGCTGTAAGTGGTAATGGTAGGGCTACAATTACATCATTGTAAGTGGCCTTATTAGGCATTACAGATGTTGCGGTGAAAGTCTCCCCAGCTACCTCAACTTTTAATTTGTAAGTGCTGCCGCTTTTGCCAATTAAATTTTGGTTGTTATAATAACCAGATGTGGTAAGGCTTAATGGAAAAACTGTGCTATCTTCTTCAATGGTAACAGTAGCATTTAAAATGCTTTGATTGGGTGCATCATCAAATATGTTTTGTGTTTTTCTAACATACACTACATTATTTCTCAACTCGTCAAACAAATATGCTTCAATAAAATACTTAGGCTGATTGTCTTTTACATCAACCTCTATTATTTTTTCGCAAGCGATAAAGCCATAACAAAAGGCTGCTATAATAAAGCATCTTAAAAAATTCTTCATATTAAAAACTAAAATTATATGCTACTGATGGAACAAGCTTAAACAAGGTTAATTGGGTGGCTTGTATATCGTAAACATTTGTTTCGGTACCGGCAAAGGTAATAGAATAAGGATTTGCTCTGTTGTAAGCGTTGTAGGCTGAAATATTCCAACTCGATCGCCATTTTTTAGGCGTTTTTACTTTGTCACCGTTTTCATTATTACGATATTTATATTCTTTTCCTTTAAAAGTAATACTAAGATCTAACCTGTGATAAGCCGGTAAACGGGCGTTATTTCTAATTTCAAAATCAGAAACAGTTATGATAGAATTTTCGGTATTAGTGCTTTCAATAATATCTGCCGGATTTGCAGAAATTGGCGCTTTGCCACCTGGCCATGTAACTGCATTACCAGTATAATATACCCAACTTGCAGCAAAATCAATACGTTCGGCTAACTGGTAAGAGGCCACTAAGCTTAAATCGTGTGTGCGATCTTGCCTTGCCGGAAACCATTCGGCATTATTAATTTCGTCAAACAAGGTTTCGGTACGAGCTAAGGTATAACTTAACCAACCCGTAAAGCGGCCTTTTTTCTTTTTTAGATAAACCTCTAAACCATAAGCCCGGCCTTCACCATATAGTAAATCACCTTCTACGGTAGGATTTAAACTTACTTGCGAACCGGGTTTGTAATCAATAATATTATCTAACCAGCGGTAATAAATTTCGGCAGAAAATTCGAAATTATTGTCTGCAAAATTTTGAAAATAACCAAAGCCAATTTGATCGGATGATTGTGGTTTTATATTGTTACTACTCGGCAACCAAACATCGGTTGGTTGTGAAGATGTGGTGTTAGAAAGCAAATGCAAATATTGATAAGTGCGTGCATAAGCAGTTTTTACACTTATGTTATCGTTAAATTGAAAGCTGCCAGAAAAGCGAGGTGCTAAGCCAAAGTAATTGGTTACAGGTTCTAAAGTGTTATAATAAGTGGTGTCAGAAATTTCACCATTTTCATTGTAAGAAAGAATGTTACCTTCGCCTACGGGTGTAAAGTTGTTTACTCTTAACCCATAATCTAAATTAATACGTTTACCAATTTTTTGCTCGTTTGATAGGTAAGCAGCGGCTTCAATAGAATAACGCTTTTCAATATCGGGCGCGCTAAAAATAGATTCTTCACCACCTCCGTTTTTATCTTCGCTGGGGTCGAAAATATGGTAAATACCATTTATACCAAAATGCAAGGTGTTGTTATTGTTAAGAAACACATCGTAGTTTTGCTTCACATTATAATCTAATATTGTGGAGGCTACTTTTAATGCGCCACCTAAAAAACTAAACCCATAATCGTAACTACTTACTATAAATGAAGTGTTGCTAAATAACTTTGGGTTGTAAATATGGTTCCAACGAAAAGTGCCGGTAGCATTACCCCAATCAAAATCTAAAAAATCGCCCAATGCTAAGCGGTCTCTACCAAAATAGCCACTTAAAAATATACGGTTTTTATCGTTTAAAGTATAATTAAATTTAGCATTAAAATCGTAAAAATAGAGTTTTACCTCATCAAAGGCAATAACATCATCGGGCGCAAGTGGCACAAATAAATCGGCATAAGTTCTTCTAGCCGAAACAACAAACGAACCTTTTTCTTTTACAATTGGCCCTTCTAAAGTTAGCCTTGAGGAAATTAAACCTATACCACCAGTACCTGAAAATTTATTTTTATTACCCTCGTTCATACGCACATCTAATACGGACGATAAACGGCCACCATATTCTGGTGGAATACTGCCTTTGTAAAGTTTTACATCTTTTATAGCATCGCTATTAAATACAGAGAAGAAACCAAATAAGTGAGAGGCATTGTACACTGGTGCTTCATCTAATAAAATTAAATTTTGATCGGCACTACCGCCTCTTACAAAAAAGCCAGAAGTACCTTCGCCTGCTGATTTAATACCTGGTAATAATTGTATGGTTTTTAACACATCTTTTTCCCCAAACAAAACTGGTATTTTATCTATTTCTTTAAGGTTTAGTTTTTCAACGCCAACTTCGGTGCTGGTTACGTTTACATTTTCTTTTTCGCCTTTTATTACAATTTCTTCTAAAGCGGCAGCAGCTTCGCCCATGGCTATGTTTACGGTTTGATCGGCAGATAGGCTTACCTTAGTGTCTTTAGCATCGTACCCCAAATATTGGCAGCGTAAAGTGTAATCGCCCGCAGGTAAAGAAATGCTGTAAAAACCATAAACATTGGTTGAGGCTCCGGTAGCTTCTAATTCCACCACTACAACATTAGCACCAATTAAATCTTCGCCAGTTTGGGCATCTGTAATATTGCCACTAATAGAAAATTGTTGTGTAAAAGCGGTGAAGTGAAAAATTGCAAAAACCACAAGTAATAGTGCTTTTTTTATATAGTTGTTATTCATTAATTTTTTGTAGGCTGCAAATGTATTAACAATTTTAATGTTTTACTTTTATTAAAGGTTAATTGTGGTAAGAAATGAATAAAAAATTTATTTAAATTGAAGATTAAATTATTGATTAGGAATGATGAGAAAATAAATTTACCAACTATGATAAAGTCATTTTTTGATAGACGAGTTGAAAAATGCAGTCTTAGTGGGGCTAAGACAAGGCTTTTCAACAAAGTATATCGGAAAATGGCAAAGTCAGATGGTAAATTTATTTTTTTCTCATTCCTTAACCCTTAGATTTATTAAGTATTTCCCATAAAATTTATACCTTTATGCAAACGTTAAATTCAAAAGGTGAATTTTCGGACAGTCATATTACTCAGTTATTTATTTTTGAGCTATAATGTTTTAGCTCAGCCAAAGATTACTTCTTTATACGGTTTAGTAGCTTACTACCCTTTAAATGGTGATGCGGTTGATAATGGTAAGTATGCCTTAGATGGGAAACTGCACGGTGAAATTTTAACCATTCCCGATAGGTTTAATAAGCCTGATGCCGCTTTGTGGTTTACTGGCAACCAATCTTACATTGAAATTCCACATCATAAAATTTTCGACTTAAATCAATTTTCCGTTTCGGTTTGGTATTACGATTCACTCAGCTTGCAAAATCCTATTTTATCAAAAAGTAGTTTGATTGATGAAGATGCCGCTCAGATAAAAAACAATCATTATAAACTTTTTTCTTCTAATGTAGTGGACTCAACTAACGAGCAACGTACAAAAGGTGAAATTAAGTTTGATATGTTAGATACCGAATCAGAAAAATCGACCACCTATGCCAACAAAGCAGCAGACGTGAAAATGTGGCATCACTTGGTGGTTACCTATAGCGTACGCGAAACCAAAATTTATATTGATGGAGATTTAGCAAGACGGCATTACATCAATAAAAATATTTTAAACCCACAAAACCCAGGCCCATTGTTAATTGGTGCTTCTTTTATTGAAAACCAGTTAAGCCAAGCAACCGATACTTTGTTTAGGGTAGGCGCATTAGATGAACTTTGCATTTTTAACCGCCCAATAAATGATAGAGATACCCGCAATATGCACAAGCGTGGCAGAAAAAAAATTTTTACAAAAAAAACTATTAATGTAAAAGCCAAAGAGCTATTAATAAAAGTTTGGGATGATGGTCAGGTAGATGAAGACACCATCTCTTTACTGGTTAATAATCGTTTAATTTTAGAAAACCATAAGTTAGATAAAGAAAAATATGAACTCACCATTCAACTCACCAAAACGCATAATTATATTGAGTTAAAGGCCGAAAATTTGGGCAACATTCCACCAAACACCGCAGCCATTTCTATTTCCGATGGAAAAAGCGAACGTAAAATAGAACTCAGTTCTACTTATGAAGTGAATGATGCTGTTGAGGTAATTTATATCGGCAATAATTAAGTACTGATAAAAAAAAGCTATATTTTTTTTAAAAGGTCAAACTCTTTTTAAATAAACGAGAACTCTTATCCTTAAACTGCTTCATTAGTTAATTTAGTGAGTGTTTCGGAGGATATTTAGTATGAACGTGAAACATTGAATCCTTTCTAAAATAGATGAGTTAGATTTTCGCAATAAGTTCAACGATTTTTTTTACTCCCAAACAGTAATATCTAATTTATTATTTTCAAATATCAGCTCAATGCTATCTTTTTGTTCGGCCAAGTTCAAATACCAATTCGTTTTATGTACATAAATTATCCTAACATCATAATCGCTATCTGTTGATGGAAACCCCCAAGCTCTGGAACCTGTTTCGCAAGCCCACAAAATTTTTACCTTGTTTTCCAATTCTATTTGGGTTAAACATTTTGACATCTTTTCGATCACCTAATTCTAATTTTTAATAGCCCGCCTGCTGTGCTTTTTCAACAATAGCAGTAGCCACATCGTCTGTTGTTAAATTGGTTGTATTCAATCGCTTACCAATAAAACCAATTTCGTTGGCCTTGGTTAAAATATAGTTTAATTCTACAGCTCTTTGCAACTCAAAAGCTAACCGCTGATTATTTCTTTTTTCAATCCGTTGTTTTTGTTGTTCTTCTTCACAATATAACAAACAACAGTAAATGGTTTCGTCAAAACGCGCTAACTCTGCTATCAATAAATTTAATTGATCTTCACTTTCAAAAACGTAATTCACTATAAAATGTTTAAAGCCGTTTTGTTGATGAAATTTTACCAAACAAGCCATGGTTTTGTACAAGTGCAGTATCCGTTCGTTGCTATGCAAATCAAATGGGTTTACGGCACCCAAATAATCGCCATCTAACATTACAGAATGATATAATAAGCGTTTAATTTTCCAAGAAACTGCTGTTTTTCCAACTCCTACAGAACCATTAATAATAATTATCATAGTGTTTGGTTTACTTTTTTGTTGTTGTAAATGTACGGGAAGGATTTTAAATATAAAACATAGTGAAGTTTTGAAAAGATAATAGTGCTTTCTCTCTCACAAATATTTCTATCAGAATAAACTCACAACCAGAATAATTTTTATATTTGCGCTTTATTGCCCTGGTGGCGGAATTGGTAGACGCGCTGGTCTCAAACACCAGTGTAGGCAACTACGTGAGGGTTCGAGCCCCTCCTGGGGCACTTAAAAGCCTTATCTTATTTTAATAGGATAAGGCTTTTTTAATATTGGTTTGTCTTTTTATAAAAAATAAAACCCTATATTTAATTTTATTTTTTTATTAATGATGCCATCATACCTAAAAACATTATAAAATATGAAACACATTAAACAAATACTACTGGTAATTTTAATTACATCAATTCATTTTTTTAGCTTTTCTCAAAATGATAATGTTGAAAATAATAAACCAAAAGCAGTAAAAACAGAAATTGGAATTAACATAACCAATTTATTAGCAACTGTTGTTGATTTTACCGAAAATGAACCTGTAGAAGAACCATTTGATTTTGTTTTAAAAAGAGTAAAACAAAACAAAGCTTTTAGATTGCATTTTGGCATTATTGGAAGTAAAGGGCTTGATGAAAATAATACAAATGAAACAAATACAGTAACACATTTTAACTTAAAGTTAGGTAAAGAATGGAGGGTAGATATGACAGATCGATTCGAATTATTTTATGGTTTTGATTTTTTAATGGGTTATAGAATTAATCATATAAAAGACGAACGGCGAAATGAAACTCTTTTTTTTACAGAGCAAGAGGTGCAATTAAGCCCAATTACTTTTTTAGGACTCATTTTTCATATAAACGAAAAATTATACATTTCTACACAAGCTGGTTTTAATTTTTTATTCAATCATAATTGGCAAAAAACAGTAGATGAATCAGGTTTTATTTCGGACGAAGTTGAGAAATTAAATGAATTTAGTTTTGAAACTGGCGTACCTAATAGTCTTTATTTATTCTTTAAATTTTAAGCAGCAAATGCATCTTTAAAACAAATTACTTATCTTTAAATAAAAAATAATATGAAAACTCTCTCTTACCTTTCTTTTCTTTTTTTAATATCCGTATTGTGGTTGGCCTGTTCTGAAACTAATACTAAACAATTTGAGCCTAGTTTAAAATTGCCTTCAACTCCATTTGATTATGTAAATTATGAAGGCCGTGAAATTTTTAATAGCGAGGAGCTTTCCAATGATGGAGCAACCTTAGGTAGGGTTTTGTTTTATGATAAAAACTTATCATTAACCCGAAATAAAAGTTGTTCCAGTTGCCATAATCAATCAAAAGCTTTTAGTGACGTAACTGCTAAAAGCGTTGGTTTTAAAGGAGCTTTAACAAATCGCAACTCATTACCAATTTTTAATTTAAAAAACAGTAGAAATCTTTTTTGGGATGGTAGAGCAGAAAGTTTAGAGGAATTAGCCGCTATGCCCATTGCAGATCATATTGAAATGGGTTTAAATGATGACAAAGCAGTAGTGGCAAGATTAGCAAACGAAACCTACTACCCTGCTTTGTTTGAGGCTGCATTTGGAAGTAAGGAAATAACTATGGAAAGAGTAACTGATGCACTTGCCCAATTTGTTAGATCAATTGTTAGTTACGATAGTAAATATGATGAATCAAGGAAGAGTGATGGAAACATATTATCAAAAAAAGAACTTGACGGAAAGCACTTTTTGAATAAATCTGGTTGTGAAGGCTGCCATAACATTTTAGGTAGTTCTTCTTCACGTTTTGCGAATATTGGTTTAGATAAACAATATGAGGATGAAGGATTATTTTATATTACCAATAGGGAAAGAGATAAAGGACGTTATAAAGTACCAAATTTAAGAAACATTGCTTTAACTGCGCCTTACATGCACGATGGACGTTTTGCTACTTTAGAGGAAGTATTAAATCATTACAGTTCTGGCATTATTGATCACCCAAACTTAGATTCAAGATTACGAACCGGTTCTTCTTCTGGTTATTGGGGAGGATATTACTATGGCGATGATGATGAGGTAGAACCTAATAGATTTAACTTTACGGATTACGAAAAAAGTGCCTTAATTGCTTTTTTTAATACTTTAACAGATGAGCAATTGATTAGTGATGAAAAATATTCTAATCCATTTCAATAAATTTAAAACAAACCAAAAATATAAAAAGCCTTTTTACAATTTTTGTAAGAAGGCTATTTTGTTTCCCTACTCGCAATCCTCAATTGTTATACTAAATTCAGCACCTTTTGGTACTTCGAAACCATTGTTTAAATATATAAAATTACCGGCTTTAAAAATTACTTGTTCTCCTGTGTTTATGGTTGCGTTACTTTCAATAAAATTGTTTACTTTATAGGTTTTGCTGTTTAAATTGACGGTATCGGTAATCATACTTGATTCAAGACATTCTGCTAAAATTTCTACTAATAAATTTGTAGCAATTGCACTACAACCTGTTGCATCTGTTACGGCTACAGTAAACAAGCCGCTACTAACATTATTTATTGTTTCAGTAGTTTCTTCTGTTGACCATTTATAATTGTAAGGCGCAGTACCGCCGGTTACAATTGTTGCTATGCTACCATCGCTATTATCTTGCCAACTTTCGGGTGTAATAATAGTTTCAATTAATATTTGGGTTTCATTGGTAACTCTAAAAGCTGAATTAATGCTACAGCCATAACTGTCAATTGCATCAAACAAATAAAAACCAGATGATAGGTTAGTTAAAAAATTGTTGGTTAGTAAAGTATCTTTATTCCAAAAATATTGCACTGGTTCAATAGCATTTTCAAAATTGGTTAATTGTATACTACCATTATTATTGCCACTACAGGTAGCATTTTCAATTAACACATTTGCAGAAAATTGACTACAATCTCGTTCATTAATAATAATACTATCGCTTACGGCACATCCATTTTTATCACTTATTGTAAGGTAGTAAACATTTGGTGGTAAATTTTTTATGTTAGGCAGTGTATCACCTGTTGACCAATAAAAAGTATAAGGAGTTTTTTGTTTGTTTATAATTATAGTTGCGGTGCCATCGTTTGCATCGTAGTAGCTTTCGTCAGTAACTTCTACTTGGTAATTAATGTTGCACTGAAGCGCATTAATAGTAATGGTATCTTGGGCATAGCATCCGTTCGCATCATAAACGGCAACACTATAAATGGCGGGTTCTAAATTATAAATGTCGCTTGTTGTTTCACCATTTGACCAATAGTAGCTTAAAGGGGCTGTGCCATTAAATACAGATACATTTGCTTTCGCATCATTTGCGCCAACGTAGCTTTCTACGTCAAACTCAGCTTCAATATCAAAATTATTGCAAATAATAGGTAAAATAAATATGGTATCTATTGCTATGCATCCTGCATTATCTTCAAAATAAAAACTGTATTCACCTGGGCTTAGGTTGTTTAGTTGAAGTAAACTATCGCCTGTTGACCAGTTAATAGTATATGGCATAATACCATTTTCAACTTCAATTGAAATGCTGCCTCCATTTTGGTTGTAGTAAGTTTGATTTGTTGTAGCGATATTGAGTTGTAAACTGTCGCAATCTACATTTGAAACATATAGTGTATCTGAGAAAACACAGCCTGTTGAATCTATAACTTCAACCCAATATTCACCTGCATATAGGTTATTAATTCTGTCAATTGTATCGCCTGTTGCCCATAATATTTGTAAGGGATCAAAGCCGTTGTGTGAGGTAATTTGAATAGCACCATCGTTTGAGTTTAGATAGTCGATGTAACTAATATTGAAATTAATATTGAAATTATCGCAATCATATTGATAAATGTCAAAAATCATTTCCGTTTCGCATAAATTGCTATCAACTATTTGAAGCGTATAAATGCCTGCATTTAAATTTGCTATGCTCGCTAAAGTATCGCCAGTTGACCATAAAAATTTGTAGGGTGCTTTACCACCAGAAGCCAATGCTATGGCAGTTGCATCGTTAGAATTTCTGGTACTTAAATTGGTAGTTAAAATATCTATTGCCAAATTATCGCAGTAGCTATTTCTAATTAATACGGTATCTGAAACTTGACAACCTACTCCATCTGTTACATTTAAAACATAATCGCCAGTTGTTAAACCATTAATTGATGGAAGGGTGTTAAGTGTTGACCAATAGTATTGAAATGGTGGAACTCCATTTATTGTAGTTGCAGTTGCTTCGGCATCGTTAGCACCAACGTAGCTTTCTTCAACAAATGAAATGGCTAAGTTAAATGTATCACAAACAATTGGTTCAATAAAAATGGTGTCTATTACTACACACCCCATATCATCTTCAAAATAAAAACTATACTCACCTGGGCTAAGGTTGTTAAGCTGAAATTGATTGTCTCCTGTACTCCAATTAATGTTGTAAGGCATTACACCCTTTTCTACATCAATTGATATACTGCCGTCATTATAATTAACATAGGTTTGATTAACAGTAGTGATATTGAGTTGCAAAGTATCGCAATCTACATTTGAAACAACAAGTGTATCTGTAAAAACGCAGCCTAAAGAATCTTTTATTTCAACCCAATAATCGCCTGCATACAAATTATCAATTCCGTCATTTGTTTCACCGGTAGACCATAATATTTGTAAAGGATCGTATCCATTATGCGAGGTAATTTGAATAGCACCATCATTTGAATTTAGATAGTTGATATAAGAAGTATTGAAATTAACGTTAAAATTATCGCAATTGTATAGGTTAATATCAAAAATTACTGTGGTTTCACATAAATTGCTATCAAAAACTTGAAGCGAATAAGTGCCTGCTTTTAAGTTGTTTGTTAATGGTAAAGTATCGCCTGTTGACCAGTTGAAGGTATAAGGTGGTTTTCCTCCAAAAGGTGTGGCTAAAGCAGTAGCATCATTTGCGTTACGGTAGCTTAAATTAGTGGTCAAAATATCAATAGCTAAGTTATTACAATAAGCGGCCTTTACAGTAATGGTATCAAAAACCTGGCAGCCAATTAAATCGGTAGTAGTTAAAACATAATCACCAACAGTTAAGTTGCTAATTAATGCTGTAGTATCATTTTCGCTCCAATAGAAATTATATGGAGGAGTTCCACCATTTACTTGCGCTTCTATAAATCCGTCAAAAGCTTTAAAGTCTGTTTCATCACTACTAGTAAAAGTGGTGTTTAATGTGCTACAATCAACAGCATCTATTTTTATGGTATCTGTAATTTGGCATTGAAAACTATCGGCTAAAACAAACCAATATTCGCCGGGTAACAAGCTATCAATTTGGCTATTGGTATTACCGTTGGACCATAAATAGGTATATGGCAAAGGGCCACCATTTGCTACTATTTCAATGTTTCCATCTGCAGTATTATTATATTTTTGATTGGTATAATTAACAGTAACTTCCAAACTATCGCAATATAGTTTTTCAATTACAATTGCATCTGTAACACTACAACCACTGCTATCGCTTACGGTTACATAGTATTTACCAGGCATAATATTGGTTAGTGCATTAGTAGTATCGCCGGTTGACCAGCTAAATGTATAAGGAGGGGTGCCATTTATAGCATTAATAGTAATACTTGCATCATTAGCATTAAACGCCGTTTCGTCTTGTTTTTCAATAGTGGTAGTAAATTTGTTTGTTGAGGTAAATTGAACATCTTCGCCATTTGTATAGAAAAAACGATTAGTAGTCCAAGGGCTGAAAATATCACCACATTTTTCGCTAATTTGAATTTGATATGCTGCGCATTTTTCAATATTTTGAATAGGAAAGTAGTACTTATCGGTTTCGGGAAGTTCTATCCAATCACCATCGTTTATTTTATACCTTGCTTTTATTTGGGTATCATAAGCACTGGTCATTATATAACCATAATTGTTTTGTACCACATCTAACCCTCTAATGTAAGAGCTATAAATTTGGTAGCATGGTTGTGCTGCAACTGTATTAGTGCAGTTTAAAGTATAATTTAGGTTTTCCTCACTCCAAAGATTATTTCTTTTTGCAGTGTTTGAATTTAATGCTTCGTGCATGCGTTGCACTTGCCCTTCTGTAAACATTATCATGCAAGAGTAATCCATAATATTTTGAGTATTGTCAGGCAAATCATTTTCTTCATCAACACAGGTATTTAAAAGTTCAGCAGGGCAAATGTAGTTATTGAAGCCTTTGCAATTAGGGGTATCTTTCACTAAATCATCGCTACTGCAATAAAAATCGGGGCAATTTTCGTTTTGCTGGTTACAATCGATATACCAATCTAACTCTGATGAGCCTGGGTACCACCAGTTGCCCCATGCGTGCAAGAGGTTAAAATAATGTCCTGCTTCGTGTGCCAAAACATGAGGCAAAGCATTATCAATAGCGGTTTCAATATTACCCAAGTTGTAGTGCCGTATCATAATTCCATCTAACCACTTTTTGCCGTTCAATCTTGCTTCTACTTGATATGGGAAAGCTGAAATTCCAGAATTTTCTGAATAATTAACTACGTAGATGTTTAAATATTTATCAACATCCCAATAATAAGTTGATCTTATTTCATCAAGAAAATACTGGCCATCGTCAGTCCAGTAAAAATCCCATTTCTCACTATAAGGGGAAAGATATCGATTTATACCATTACTACAGCTACCGTTTGGTGCTTGTTGAGCTAACTTAAATGTTACATTAGCATTACCTATTATATTTTTAAAAGTATCAGGTACTCCAATTATATCAGGGTTGTTAGCATTAAAATCTTGATTTAATAAATCTAAAGCATTATAAACCTGTTCGTCGCTTATATTACCTATACTATCTTTATGAATAATATGAAATACCACTGGTATGGTATAATTTGCATCTCTATTAATTGAGGTAGGCGCTCTACCATTCTTTCTACCATTATCATCTATAATGTCTTCATATAAATTAGTTGGTATCTCAATAAATGGAACACAGTTTTTTACTTTTTGTTCATCAACTCTAAAACCAATTGGCTGAGCAAGGCAAAAAATATTAACAACACACAACAACAATAGCGACGCGAGCCTAAATCTATTCATAACATAAATATTAAACACATAACCCGACTGATTAGCTATACGCTATAAAATCAATTAAGTTCAAATGTACATTTTTATAGCTTAATCATATTAACCATATACGTAAGATGAGACAATACCCTAAAAGAGTTGCAACAAACCATTCTTTTATTTTTAAATTCAAACTATAAATAATAAATAATTTCCAATTTCGCTTGTATATTGCGTTTTAATATAAAATGGTAAAATGATTTTAATTGCAGATAGTGGATCGACAAAAGCCGATTGGTTATTGGTTAATAAAGATAACGATACAATCGCTGAATTTTATACCAAGGGTTTTAACCCTTATTTTCATAATCGAGATTTTATATTAGCCGAACTTAATAATAATTTTGAGTTAAACAAATATGCCGAAGATATTGAAGAGCTACATTTTTATGGTGCAGGAGTTTCAAACGAAATTATGGCCGAAAATATTAAAATTCCTTTTTCGCAATATTTTACCAATGCTAAGTTAAATATTGGGCACGATTTAAGCGCAGCAGCTTTTGCTACAGCAACCATAGGCACACCTTCAATAGCCTGTATACTTGGTACTGGTAGTAATTGTTGCTGGTATGATGGTAAAGGTAATGTAAGCCAAAAGCTACCAGCGTTAAGTTATGTTTTGGGCGATGAAGGCAGCGGTTCTTATTTTGGTAAAAAATTAATGAGTGAATATTTCTACAAAAAAATGCCCGACTTATTATCTAAAAAATTGGAAGAAAAATATAATATGGATAAACAAGAGGTTTTCAAAAATGTGTACATGAAACCCAATGCAAATGTTTATCTCGCTTCTTTTTCCAGATTTTTATCCGACAATAAAGAAGATCCATACATAAGAAAAATAGTTGAAAATGGATTGTTAATTTTTATTGATATACACGTGTGCAGTTATGAAAATTACAAAGAGGTGGAGACCAATTTTATAGGCTCAATTGCTTTCTTTTTTGAAGATATTTTGAGAGATGTAGCCAAAAGAAGAGCGGTAAATATTGGTAAAATAATAAAGAAACCGATATACAATTTGGTAAAATATCACGCTTTGTTAAAAGATCATAAATAATTATTTAAGATCTTTTAACTATTTTTTTTATGAAGCAATTTTTTTGTGTCAGTTTTATGTTCATTTCGTTACTCTCTTGTAATAATCAAATTAATAACGAAAGCTTCAATAATGAGTTAGTTTTAATTCCACAACATCAGTTTTCGGTAAATAAATATGAAATTACGGTAACGGAATTTGCACAATTTGTTGAAGAAAAAAATTATACCACAACAGCAGACAGTTTTAAGTGGAGTGGCGTTTTTTCAACCGAAAAAAAATGGGTGGGAAGTTGTTGAGTTTGCCAATTGGCAAAAACCCGATGGAAAAACTAAAGCTGGGCAAAAACAACCAGTAACACACATCAGTTATTACGACGCAGAGGCGTTTTGCAGTAGCAAAGGAGGAAGATTACCCACGGCAAATGAGTGGGATATTTTGGCAGGTGACTCTATTATAGTTGGAAATGTTTGGCAAGGGCTTTTTCCCGTGTTATACGAAGGTAAAGATGGTTATAAGAAAAAAGCAGCACCAGTTGGCCAATTTAAGGCAAACCAGTTTGGCCTATATGATGTATTGGGAAACGTATGGGAATGGACCAGCTCTACTACACCCCAAGGCCAACAAATTATAAAAGGTGGCAGTTTTTTGTGCGATTACGATTATTGCAGTGGTTTTATACCCGAACGTTTTCAAACAACCGACAAATATTCTGGTTTAAACCATCTTGGTTTTAGGTGTGTTTACGATAATTAATACATAATTTCAAATATTTAACATTAGCCAAATTGTAACGAAACGCCCGTAAACACTAACAATACCACCCTTTTTATGGTAATAGCATTTACATTATTTAAGATGTGAAATGTCGCCAATTTGTGATAATGATTAAAAATTAAGGCTTATTTTTGTGCAAAATTTATATTACATGAGATTTTTCCTACTATTCATAAATTTACTGTTTACAACATTATTGTTTGGCCAAATAGAAGATCCCGTTAGTTGGAGCTTTCAACAAAAAGATTTGGGAAATGGTGAGTTTGATTTGGTAGCAACTGCAACTATTGAAAAAGGCTGGTATATATATTCGCAAAATTTAGAAGAAGGCGGCCCTGTGGCAACTACCTTTGAGTTTGAACCCCGAAAATCGCGCTATAGCTTAATAGGCAACACCAAAGAAGAAGGTGACTTTATTGAAGGCTTTGATAAGTTGTTTGAAATGGAAGTGAAGAAGTTTAAAGGTAAAACTGACTTTACACAACGAGTTAAATTGGCAAAAAAAGGTGCAAAAATTACCGGCTATTTAACTTTTATGACTTGTAATGATGAAAAATGTTTACCACCAGAAGATGTAGATTTCGACTATGTTTTAAAAGTAGGAAAGTCAAAAACCAGTTTAGGCGCAAGTTCAACACCAAAAGCAAGTTCGAATACAACAGCTAATTCAACAATAAAAAAAAATGAACAAAAAACTGTTGTAAAAAGTGAACCTAAACCTAAAAAAGTAGCGCAACTATCCACAAAAAGTAATAATGTAAATGATGGAGGATTGGCAATAGCTTCTGCCGAAAAAAACCAAGGCATATTAGACCCCGTAAATTGGAGCATGCGTAGTGTTAAAACAGCAGAAAATAGTTTTGATTTATTTTTTAACGCCACTATAGAAGATGGTTGGTATATCTATTCACAAGAAGTAGAAGAAGGTGGACCAGAGCCAACAGCTATTGAATTTACTGAAAATAAAAACGTAAAATTTTTATTAGCTAAATCAATAGAAACAAGCAAACATACAAAAGAAGGCTTTGATAAGCTTTTTGATATGGATATTAAAAAGTTTGCCAAAGCGGTTGAATACAAAATGCCAATAAAAGTAAATAGTGAAAAGGAAAAACTATCTGGCTATTTAGTGTTTATGACTTGCGATGATGAAAAATGCTTACCACCAGAAGAAATTGAATTTGAGTTTGATTTAAGTAAAGAACAAACCATAGATCTCGGTGTAATACCAGTAGGTGATTTACCAACCAACCTTGGCAAAGACTCGAAATACGTAATTGAAAATGTTGATGTAAACAACCCAATTAACGATTGCGGTACAGAAGAAGAACAACAAGGAGGAAAAGGTATTTGGGGTATATTTATACTTGGCTTTTTAGGGGGGGTAGTTGCCTTATTAACACCATGTGTTTTCCCAATGATACCGCTTACGGTAAGCTATTTTACCAAAGGTAGTGACAACCGAAAGAAAGGTGTTTTTAATGCGCTATTGTATGGCTTGTTTATATTTTTAATATACATAATTTTTAGTTTACCTTTTCATATATTCGATTCTGTAGCACCCGATATTTTTAATCAAATAAGTACTAATGAATATTTAAACCTTGCATTTTTTGTAATATTTGTAGTTTTTGCCATTTCATTTTTCGGTTATTTTGAAATTACGCTACCAAGTAGTATAGCCAACAAGGCCGATTCTGCTTCAAACTTAGGAGGCCTAATTGGTATTTTCTTTATGGCATTAACATTAGCCCTTGTTTCTTTCTCTTGTACAGGCCCAATTTTAGGTTCATTATTAGCAGGTGCTTTAAGTAGCGATGGTGGTGCTATGCAATTAACTGCTGGTATGGGAGGTTTTGGCCTTGCGCTTGGTGTTCCATTTGCCATATTTGCACTATTTCCAGGTATGCTAAGTAGCTTACCTAAAAGTGGTGGTTGGCTTAATACGGTTAAAGTAGTTTTAGGTTTTGTAGAGTTAGCCTTAGCAGTTAAGTTTTTATCAAATGCTGATTTAGTAAAAGAATGGGGTATTTTACCACGTGAAATTTTCTTTGGCTTATGGATTTTAATTGCTGCTGGTTTGGCAGCTTACTTATTTGGTTTAATTAAATTTCCACACGATAGCCCCATTAAAAAACTGAGCTTCCCACGTATTGGGCTTGGGGTATTAACGGTAGCTTTTTTAATTTACTTGCTGCCTGGTTTAACTAATAGTAAATATGCCAACCGGCAGTTACTAAGTGGTTTTCCACCGCCTTTGTTTTATTCTTTATACGAAAAGCAAAGTAATTGCCCTTTAGATTTAAATTGTTATAAAGATTATGAAAAAGGTTTGGCTTATGCTAAAAAGGTAAACAAACCTATATTGTTAGATTTTACAGGTTGGGCTTGTGTTAATTGCCGTAAAATGGAAGAAAATGTTTGGAATCAACCAGAAATTTTTGAAAAACTAAACGAAGATTTTGTATTGATATCGTTGTATGTAGATGATAAAAAAGAATTACCAGAAGATAAAGTACACGACTTTGTTAGTAGTACGGGCAGAAAGCAAAAAATTGATAAAAAGGGAGAAGTTTGGGCAACTATGCAAACGGAAACTTTTGTAAATAACTCGCAACCTTATTATGCGGTACTCAGCCCAGATGAGTTGTTGTTAAATAGCCCTGTTGGTTATAAACCGGATATTACGGAGTATAGCAGTTTTTTAGAGTGTGGTTTAGATGCTTTTGATCAATTAGAAAAAATGCTACCTAACGAGCGAGCCAAGTTAAAGCAAAAGTTTGCAACGGTAATGCAGTAGGTTTAGAGAAAATAGCATTGATGGCATTTTAAAGAATAACTGTGAGTATTTAAAGCCACAAAAAAGATGTTAGAAATTAGGCTAAACTGTGAAAATTGTGACAAACCATTGCCAAATGATAGTGACGATGCAATGATATGTAGTTATGAATGTACCTTTTGTAAAAATTGTGTTGAAAATATTTTAAAAAATGTATGTTCTAATTGTGGTGGTGGGTTTGAAAAAAGACCAACTCGGCCTAAGAACGATTTAGCAAAGTACCCAACCAGAAAAGACAAGGTTTTAAAACCTGTAGCGGAAAATAAATACTTGAAAGAAAATATAAATATTGACCCAAGAAATCGATAACTTATTTTGAACGCTATATTTGACTAATATTTATATTCCATTAATATTGATTTAATTCATTATCTTTTTTTAGGTTTTTAGAAAACTACCCACGCAACAGCAAAGCTACCATTTTAGCCCCGATAGTAATGGAAACCCCACAGCGTAACGTAGAGGAGCGAGGAGTTGGAATGGATAGCGGGGAGCCCGTTTCTACAAGGCTCAACCGTTATGCTTCAAAAATTTTACCTGTTTATAAACTAAAAAGATGATACCTTTTTTTGATGATATGTTAGTTAAAACTTAATGCGCTTCTAACCAATTATTACCCAAGCCAGAGTCAACTATTAAGGGTACGGCTATTTCCATTGCGGTACTCATATTGTCAATTACTAATTTACGCAATTCTTCTGTTTCTTTATTGTGGGCATCAAAAACCAACTCATCGTGTACTTGTAATATTAATTTTGATTGCATATTGCGTTGCTGCATTGCTTCGTGAATTTTTATCATGGCTACTTTAATTAAATCGGCAGCCGTGCCTTGTATGGGCGAGTTGATGGCGTTGCGTTCGGCAAAGCCTCGCACGGTGGCATTTTTTGAGTTTATGTCCTTCAACCTTCGTTGGCGACCCAATAAGGTTTCTACATAACCATTGGTTTTGGCAAAGGTTTTCATATCTTCCATATACTTATTTATTGAAGGATATTCTGTAAAATATTCGTCAATTAAAGTTTGGGCTTCTTTGCGTGGTATTTTTAAACGCTGGCTTAAACCATAAGCCGAAATGCCATAGATAATGCCAAAGTTTACTGTTTTGGCGTTGCGCCGCATTTCGTCGGTCACCTCATCAACATCAATTTTGTACACTTTTGAAGCCGTAACTTTATGTATGTCAATGCCATCTTTAAAGGCTTGTATCATGGCTTCGTCTTTACTAAGCGCAGCAATAATGCGTAATTCCACTTGCGAATAATCGGCCGATAAAATGGTGAACTCTTTGCTACGAGGAATAAAAGCCTCGCGCACTTTACGCCCTTTTTCGGTACGGATGGGTATGTTTTGTAAGTTTGGATTGTTAGAACTTAAGCGACCTGTTGCCGCAACCGCTTGATTAAAAGACGAATGTATTCTACCCGTTTTTGGATTGATTAAATTGGGCAAAGCATCAACATAAGTTGATTTTAGTTTGTTAGAAGTGCGATATTCTAATATGTCGTTTACGATGCTGTGTTCTTCTGCTAGTTTCAATAACGTTTCTTCGTTGGTGCTGTATTGGCCCGTTTTGGTTCTCTTCCCCTTGTAAGGAATTTCCATTTTATCAAACAACATGGTGCCGAGTTGCTTGGGCGAATCTAAATTAAATTCTGCCCCAACCTGTTCATAAATTTTATCTCTCAAACCTATAATATCTTCTGTAAGTACTTGCGAATAATCGTTTAAAAATGCTTTGTTAAGATTTACTCCATTGTACTCCATTTCAACCAAAACAGGTACTAATGCCATTTCAACATCATTGTACAAACTGCTTAGTTTTTGTTCTTCAATTTTTGGTTTTAAATAATGAAATAGCTGTAAAGTAATGTCGGCATCTTCGGCGGCATATTCGGTAACTTGGGCAATTGGTACATCGCTCATTTTACCCTGCTTTTTTCCTTTTTTACCAATTAGTTCTTCAATGGCAACAGGGGTATAATTTAAATAAGTTTCCGCCATTATATCCATCTTATGGCGCATTTCGGGTGCTAACAAATAGTGGGCAAGCATGGTATCTTCTAATGTACCTTTTACTTCTACTTCGTACCATTTTAACATCAAAACATCGTACTTAATGTTTTGCGCTATTTTGGCGATCTTTTCATTTTCTAAAATGGGCTTAAACTTAGCAACGGTAGCTTTTGCTTTATCAAAATCGCTATCAACTGGCACATAAAATGCTTTGTGCGGTTCGGTAGCAAAAGATAGCCCAACCAGTTCTGCTTCGTTGGCATCAATACCTGTAGTTTCGGTATCAAAGCAAATTATGGTTTGTTTTTTAAGATGCTTTATTAAATCTGCTATCGCTTCATCGGTATCAACACATTTATAATCGTGTTCTACATCTTTAATAGTTTTGCCAGTTGGTTTTACTGTTTTTTGTACTTTTGTTAGATCATTAGGTTGGTCAAACAAAGTAGGTTGTCCCTTTTTATTATTTGATAGGTTTATATTATAATCTTCGCCTAAAATGCGTTGCCCTAAAGTTCTAAATTCTAACTCTGCAAAAATAGGTGTCAAAGCTTTATTGTTAGGTTCTTCTAATTTAAAATCTTCAAAGTTATATTTTACTGGTACGTCTAAAATTATGGTGGCCAGCTTTTTTGACATTCGAGCCAATTCTGCATGTTCTTCTACTTTTTCTTTAAGCTTACCTTTTAGTTGATCGGTATTTTCTAACAAATTTTCAATAGTACCAAATTGCTTCAATAATTTACAAGCCGTTTTTTCACCAACGCCCGGTATGCCTGGTATGTTATCAACTTTATCGCCCATAAGGCCCAACATATCAATTACCTGATCTATCCGTTCAATATCCCATTTGGCCAATATTTCGGGTACGCCATAAATTTCTTCAGGCTTTCCTCTAAAAGGCGGTTTGTACATAAAAATGTTTTCTTCTACCAGTTGGCCATAATCTTTATCGGGCGTTACCATATAAACGGTAAAATCTTCTTTGGCAGCTTGCTTAGCTAAAGTGCCAATTACGTCATCCGCTTCATAACCATCTAATTCAATAATAGGAATTCTAAAACCGGCTAATATTTGTTTTATCCAAGGTATAGCGTTAATAATATCTTCTGGCATTTCTGGCCTACCAGCCTTGTAATCGTCTACAAGTTTATCACGCTCGGTTGGGGCTTGGGTATCAAAAGCTACTGCAATATGGGTAGGTTGTTCTTTGCTAATAAAGCGATGTAGGCTGCTGGTAAACAAATTCATTGCAGTTGTGTTTAAGCCTTTGCTATTAAAAAAAAAGTTATCTCCCACACCATAATAGGCTCTATATATTAATGCCATTGCATCTAACAACAACATTTTTTTACTTGGCTTTGCCATATAATTGATTGCTATATTTTTGTTGGGTAAAGTTAGGGAATTGAATCAACTGCATTAAACGATTTAAGAATTATCTTTTACAACTATTTATTTTCTTTTTTAAGATCGTTTGTAAATACTAAAAGTGCAGCGCAATTTTAAATTGTTTGAAACCTATCAACTTGAATTGGAATGAAACTCAAAAATCTTATCTAAACCACAACAAATAATTTAGCTCTTCAATCATTTTAACCATAAATGTATTTATTGCAACTGATATGTTATGATATGTTTTCATAATTTTGGTTTATTTTTTTTATCACCCAACAGTATTGCTTTAGCGCAAGAAAGAGTTACACTTGATCTTTCTAATTTAGGTATGATTAATCAAATTTTGGTAAATGTTGTTGATAACTGTAATTTCGATTATACCTCGGCTGCTATCTTTACTGCTCCAGATCAACTGGTTGACCAAGCAGCTAACCAAACATTTAATAGTGAAACGCTTGTGCTAACTAACCCGCAACAATTGCCAATCGACTATATGTATTTTCAAAGCTTTCAAGGTTCAATTTTAAAAGTTAGTGTTAGTTATACTTCACTAAGGCAGTTTTGTACGCCCAACCCTGTGTTAGCAGTAGGTGGTGGCAATGTTTATGCTAAAAGTTAGTGTAATGGCGTAATATTTACTGCGTCCAATGGTAATTGTTTTAGGCTTTTGGTTAGTAACGATGGTTTTATAAGTACCCAAACAATTAATTGCCCCTAAATTTTGATTTATTCAAACCTGTATTAAAAATACTATCTTTATCAAATGAAAAACCAACATTTCATCTTATTGTCTTTTTCGCTTTTATTAAGTGCTTGTGCCCAAATTAGTAGTTTGCAAACAGCAAAAATATTACCTGAAGCTGAAACAATATTAGGTATATCGGTTGCTGCTTATGGTGCAAGTGGTAGTGATTTTATTGGTGGAGAATTAGGAAATAGCGTAGTTCCTCATTTAGAATTTTTTGGCCGACACGGTATTGCAAAAAACTTTGATGCAGGTTTAAAGCTATCTTCATCTTTAAATATTGCTATTGATGGCAAGTATCAACTTTTTGGCAATGCCACATCTCAATTTGCAGTAGCAGTTGGGGCAGCTATCGAGTATCAATATTCTGGTTTTGAAAACTTTGTTAGTCGTCAAACTTTGCCACTTTATTTCTCGTTTCACCCCACCGATGGTTTTGCTTTATATGCCACAACAAAATTTATTCATCAATTGGTGAGTGACGGTGATAATAATATATTTTTAGGTGGCAATATTGGTTTGCAAAAAAGATTAAGCCCCAAATTTTCTATAGTAGCAGAAGGTAACAATTTTTTTATATTTAATAGTGGCTTTAAATCATCAGGTGACTTAATATACCAAGCTGGTATTGGTTTTATATTTGATTTGAAGTAAAAACCAATAACGACACACTAACACAAATGGTTGTTTAAATACAACACGCGACACCATTATTTTTGGCACTATAAGCTATTTTAGCATTGAGCAATTTTTTGGTGCCACACTAATTATGATTTCTTTTCTTACCTAAATTTTAGATCAATTATTAGCGACTTATCTTTTTTCGTTACATTGCCTTACAATTTTACTAACAATGAACAACAACAGACAAAGCGCACTTAAAGCCTTTGATAGATTGCTTACCATAATGGATGAGTTGCGAGAGCAATGCCCTTGGGACAAAAAACAAACCTTGCAAAGTTTACGTAACTTAACTATAGAAGAAACTTACGAGTTAGCCGATGCAATTATTGACGATGATTTAAATGGCATTAAAGAGGAGTTGGGCGATGTGATGTTGCACTTAGTATTTTACGCTAAAATTGGAGCTGAAAAAAAAGCCTTTGACATTACAGATGTGCTTAACGGGGTTTGCGATAAATTAGTAAATCGCCACCCACACATTTATAGTGATGTAAAAGTAGCTGATGAAGAAGAAGTAAAATTGAATTGGGAAAAACTTAAATTGAAGGAAGGTAAAAAATCGGTTTTGGAAGGTGTACCAAAATCGTTACCAGCAATGGTAAAGGCATATCGTATACAAGAAAAAGTAAAACAGGTTGGCTTTGAATGGGAAACTACCGAACAGGTTTGGGAAAAAGTAGAAGAAGAAACTGCGGAATTGAAAGAGGCTATTGCAAATGAAGGACAGCAAAGAACGGAGGCTGAATTTGGCGATTTAATGTTTTCATTAATTAACTATGCTCGGTTTATTAAGGTAGATCCAGAAACCGCATTGGAGCGAACTAACAAAAAATTTATTAGTCGGTTTAAGGCAATGGAACAACAAGCTGTGGCCAATAAAAAACCACTTACCGAAATGACGCTTGAAGAAATGGATGATATATGGAATGAAGTGAAGAAGGATTTTCAGTAGTTTGCGCCAATTTGGTGTTATTAAAATAACCAGCTTTTTTGTAAGATGCGTTATTGCATCTTACAAAAAAAGCTATAGCACAATTGGTTTAAAAATATGCTATATTAAAAATCGTACCATTGTCTACGCCTGGTTAACTTTAAATCTTGTAGTACCGCAGCTTTTACGTTAATTCTAAAATCATAACTTTTAAGGTCGCCAAAAGGTACCCAATTAAAACTCATTTGCCAGCAATGCAAATCGCGCGTAATGTTTAGGCGGGTATAGGTGAGTTCTTTGGTTTTAAAATTATAACCCGAGCTGCCGTTAAGTTTCCATTTATCGGTTAAAGTAAAATCGAATGTTGCGTTTAGGTTGTTTTGAGTAATGGCTATTGAATCAGTTAAAGCAATATTATTGTATTGTTTACTAAAACCTAAAACATAACTAAGGCCGATGCTCCATTTCTGGCTAAAATCTAAAAAGCGTTCGGGGTATTCATTCAATTCAAAAATTTGAGCTTCGCTGCCATAGTTGCTAGTTTCGGTAGCAACAAAATCGCCATCACTAAAGCGGGTATTTACTCGTAAATTGGCTGTTTTAAAACGGGCTAATTTTCTATTAACTTTTCTCTTAATTAAATACCTGTCTATATTTATAATATTTCCATTTTCATTAATATAAAAAACATAGGGACTAAAACTGGCATTAAAATTTATAGTAAATTTATTTAGAAAATCAGCTGCCACAGTCATGTTAATGTCATTCATTTTAAACGAGTCTTTAGCAAAATTGTAGCCAGTATTAAAATTTAAACTTCGCAACAATTCAACTTTCTTTTCTTTATTTAAACTGTCTTTGGGCGTTCTTACCTTCATATCAAAACGATTACCTAAACCTAACGAAAGGCTACTTTGTTGTTGCCTGCTGGTTCTTTTACCAATAAAACGAGTGCGCACAATGGTGGTGTCGTTACCAAAAGGGGTTTCATATTGTAAGGTTTGGTAGTTGTTCCAAAAAGTAGTAGAAAAATCGGGCAAAAAGTTATAAGATAATCGTGGTGACAATACATGCCTAATAGCTTTTATCTTACCTTTCTTAAAATTAAAAATACCATACAAATTGGTGCTTAAGCTTGGGCCAATATTGCCAAACTCTCTTGATGCTACAAAACCGTTTAAAGTGTCTACAACTAATACCCCTCTTGTCTCTGAGTTTTCTGGTATAGAATCTGACTCATACCTATAATCTAAATATTTAAAAAACCAATTTTCCTCATAGCGAATACTGGGGTTCATTGTAAAATGCTTCAAAAATTTAAAACTAATACTTATTGGAATACTGTGACTGATGTCGGTTTCGAAATTGCGGTAGGTTTCTTTTTTAAATATTAAACTATCTAACGTGTTTAACTCATTATTAAAAGAGCCAGAATAACTCAGCTGCGTATTTTCGTACCACTTTTTACTACCAACCCTAACTTTTTTTTCGAAAGGATAAATGGCGCGCATATTTAAATTAAGCTGTGGTAAATTAAGTGTAAAAGCATTGGTATTTAAATTTGAGCTATGCCTAAAAGCAGTTGAAAAAGAAAAAGGCGCACGAGGAAAGGTATAGTTGTAGGCAACCGATGAACTCAACACATTATCTAATGAGCGTTGCGAGGTAGTATTGTAATTGCGTTGATAACCATTTGATGCAATATTTACGTTGGCTCTAAAGGTGCCATTTGGCCGAGCTTTTGCATCTTGACTATGGGTAATACGAATACTAAATTCGTTATTTTTTTGAAAAGCTGGGCTAATACGGTCGTTTTCGAACAAACGGCCCAACGATAAATTAATGTTGCCATTAAAACGGTATTTCAATCGGTATTGTGATGCCAAATTAATTCGCCAACTTCCATTGGTAGAAATATCGCCAAGCAAACCCATATCTATATAATCATTTATGGCCCAATAAAAACCACCTTGTCTTAAATAAAAACCGGTACCTGGGCTTTCGCCATAAGTTGGTAAAATGATGCCACTTGCTCTATCTTCATTTAAAGGAAAAAATGCAAATGGTAGCACTAAGGGAGTTGGCACATCTGCAATTACCAAATTAGCTGGCCCGCTATAAATAGCCGTTTTTGGTATGATCTTAACCTTGTTTACATTAATACGAAAGTGAGGATGATCGGCTTTACAGGTTGTATAATAGGCATCTTGTGCAAACAGTTCATCGTATTCATTTTTCTTAACTTCATTACCAAAAATAATACCTTCCCCTTCGTCGCTTGTTATTAGTTGATTTATCTTTCCTTTTTTAGTTTCATAATTATAAACCATTTCACTGGCACGATATTCTTTACCGCTTTCCGTCATGATTACTTCATCGTTTTTTGAGTCACTTTTTATGGTATCGGCCAAAGCAGTAAATGTTTTATCGGCGTAATTAAAATGTATTTCGTGTGCTTTTACATCAATGTTGTCATATTTTACATGTGCCTTTCCATATAAATGAATCATTTCATTTTCTACATCATAAACAATTAATTGGGCATCGGTAAAAACAGATGAATCAAGATCACCTGCTGCAGTTGGTAATTTGGGCCTTTGAGAAGATAGGCTGTCAATTGCCAAAGAGTCTGTTGTTAAAGTGTCAACAGCGCCTACTTTTCTAAAATTGTCTGTTTTAGATAAGCTATCTACATTATTTTTTACTTTATTAACAACACCTCCCCTATTTTGTATAGTTTTTTGGGCAAAAACACTTGTAGTTATGCCAAAAAAAATGATTATTTGCGTTAAAACGGCTGCTATGTAAAATATACGGTTGATGATAAGGTTACTTTAAATATATTGGCTGAAAATTAATCCAAATCTTAATCTTAAAGTCAAAACACAGAGTTAAAAATAGTGAAAAGAAATTTATTAAATATACAACGTATTGCGCTACTAACAATTGTGGTATTAATTAGCAGCGCATTTAATTACCCTAAGCCAGCTAGTTACGAAGTAAAAACGGTGGTTATAGATGCTGGCCATGGCGGACACGACGGAGGTTGTAGTGGTAGACATTCAAAAGAAAAACATCTTACCTTAAAGGTAGCCAAGCAATTAAGAGATTATATTAAAGAGTCGTTTCCTTATGTTAAGGTGATTTTAACCCGCGAAACAGATGTTTTTGTAAAGTTGCACGAGCGTAGTGCTATAGCAAACCGCAATAATGCTGATTTGTTTATATCTATACATTGCAATGCAGCATCAAATAAATCATCGGTTTATGGTACAGAAACTTATGTAATGGGTTTACATAAAACCGAAAGTAATTTAAATGTTGCTAAGCGAGAAAATAGTGTAATTCTTTCTGAAACAGATTATTCGAATCACTACGATGGTTTTGACCCTAACTCGCCAATGGCACATATTTCGTTTTCACTTTTTCAAAATGCTTATCAAGATCAAAGTATATTTTTTGCAGATTTGGTAGAGAAGCAATTTAGCCAACGGGCAGGCAGAAAAAGTAGAGGTGTAAAACAAGCTGGTTTTTTGGTGTTGTATAAAACAGCGATGCCTTCGGTTTTAATAGAAAGTGGTTTTTTAACTAACCGTAAGGAAGAAGATTTCTTAAAATCAACTTATGGCCAAGAAATAATTGCAAGTGCCATTTACCGGGCATTTAAAGAATATAAAAATTTAGTAGAAAGTAAAGGTAATGTGGCATTTATTAATGCGGTTGAAACGATGAATGAAAATAATATTACAGTAGGAAATAAGGTCTTAATTGAAGACAATATCCCAATTGAAAATACTGCCTCAACTTCTTATAAAGAAAATAGCGGAACTTATAATATTGTTTCTTCAAAAGATAAAATTGTTTATAAAGTTCAGATATTTGCGTCCGCCTCTTTAGCAAAATTAAACGATCCGCTTTTTAGGCAAATTGCGCCAATTGAAATTGATGATACCGGAAACATTAAACGATTTTTAAGCGGATACTTTTTTGACTATGGCAAAGTACAACAATACTGCGCACAGCTTAAAGCTAAAGGCTTTAAAGATGCCTTTGTAGTAAAGTATGTTGATGGCAATAGAGTTTATTAATTTGCCAAAGGCAGCGAAAAGTAAAATTTGCTACCTTTATTAAGTTTACTTTTAATCCACAATTTGCCCTTGGTAATTTCTACCAAATCTTTACATATTTACCAACCAATGCCGGTTCCTTTTTCATTATTGGTTCCTCTGGTAGAATTGATCTTATCTTTGTAAATAATATCATAAATTGTTTGCTTTGTTATGCTTATTCCAGTATCTTTTATAAGTATTTCTATTTTGTCTATTTTCTTAAAAATAATTGTATCGAACCATTTTCAGGCGTGTACTTTATGGCATTAGTCACCAAATTTCTCAATATCGTACTTATCATTTCTTTGTCGGCAAATACCAAGTAATCTTTACTGCATTTGTATGTTAAGTTTTGTTTTTTTGCAATGGCGCAAACTTTAGCTAATGCAACAACTGCCTCAATTTAATTATTAATAGACAAAATTTATGGGGTTAAAGTGCATTAGGCAAATAGTTGCTTTTGACCATTGAATAAGTTGATTAATGAGTTCAATTAAATTGTCTACCGAATGTTTTAATTTTTTTTGAAAGTCCTGTTACTCTTTAATTCTAATTTTGTTTGTTGTAGCGTTTAATAAATCAACAATCAATTTTATGTTTGATATTGAACCTTTTATATCATGTGCCAATATTGAAAAAATCGGTCTTTGGCATTGTTTGAAGCAATTAAACGCCTATTTGCAATTGGCTTTGTATAGACTACAAAGGTTAAATAAATGGTCAAAAAAACTTAAAAGCACTATTAAAGCTTGTAAGTTTTTTCGTGTACTTTTATTATAAATTATTTCATTTTTTAGTAAGCGATTTTTACTATCAGTCTTCTCTTAAATATAAGCTTTCTCCAAAGCCAAAATGTTATTGCCTCTAATTTTAGAATAAATCGTATCATTAAGCTGACTGTATTCATTAAAAAATAAATATGCATTTTTATATTCTTTATCTGCATTATAAACTTGAGATATTAATAAAAAGTTTTTCAGTTTTATTTTTCTATTACCAATTGATTTTGGCATTTTAATAGATTTAAGCGTAAAGTTTTCTGCATTTGTTAAATCATTAGTTGCAGAATAAATTTGTGCTATTTTGTACAACCCTACTACTTCATCTTTTTTATTATTTATTTTTTTGTGAAGTTTAATAGAGCTTAGCCTAAAGTTTAATGCATCTTTATAAGCTTTACGTTTGTAAAAAATTTCACTTAAAATATCAAAATAATATGCTTGGGCTACTTGGTTATTTTTGATTAAATTTTCAGTAAAAATATGTCTTATAAGCATTTCATCGCTATCGATTTCATTATTTTTAAGGTAAATGGCTACTATGCTCCTTTGGGTAAATGCTACTTTTTTAAAATCACTTAATGACGCTCTAATTCTTAATACTGATCTTAAGGTATCTAAAGCTTTTTCATATTTTTTTGTTTTACACCTAATTTGGTTAACCATAAAACGAGAAACACAGGTACAAGCAATAGCTAAGAAAATTGATGTTTACTCTTTCAAAATTCCCTATGCCACAGATTTTTAATCATTCTTTTTTATGATATTTACCAAGGCATGTAAGTTTTCAAAAATTTCATTTTCATTATAGTAAAGATAATAAACTGGCTTATCCCATTTTTTATTTGCTGCTATATTAAATGTAATTATTGATCTTCTCATAAGTAAAAATGTTGATGGCTTTACTTGAACTCCACAAACCTCCATTTGGTGACTACTTATAATTAAGTCGATTCTTAGTTCTTCGTCTAAATATCCTTCCGCTTCAGATACCTTATATGCGGTCAATAAATTGCCTAATTCTATAACCGCTTTTTTCTCAACAACTCCACCTTTAAGTGATTGAACCACAAATAAATCATATTCCCATTGAATACATTCTTTTAGCGTGTACCGATTTTCTCTCCAATAGGTCTTTTGGGCATTATATAAGTTTCTTCCAAAATCTTCCACCGTTCCTTGGCTTTTTACGCCACATTTACAGTTATGTTCAAAATGAAATTTGATTAACTCCACCAATTCTTCTTTACTTTTTGGTTGATGTATTTTAATCAATTTCATTACGGCTACACTTTTATAAGGAGCAGAAATTCCCATTTTACCGTTTAATTCATTTAGTGGTCCACCGGTATAAGCCATAATTTTTATAATTTAGAGCTTGTTATATTGATCAATGAAGCGTATCAAAAATACAAATTATTGTTTCGAATTTGTAACATGCTTGCCAGCAAAATAATTTAGTAAGCTGCCTTTTTAGTGTAATTAAATATCGTGATTGAACTACTATAATAAGATCTAAATATAAACCATCATCCAATTGATTCGTTAGCCAATACCCGTATGCTACATCACCAATCATATTGAAATCAGCTTTAAGTTTTTCAATTAACGGTTACATTAGCTAAAGCCTAAAATTAAAATTACAGCATCCTATAATTTCACTATTGATTATCATTAATTTAAACCACTTATTCAATTGTAAACGTATATAACCGATTATAAACGACTACAAATAATTAAATGTCTTATAGTTTTTTCAGCTGTCTGCATCTTTGCATCATCATACCTAAATACAATACAATACAAATATATTAACCTTTATAATAAAAAAAATTATGTTACAAAACAAAGTACAGTTAATTGGTAATTTAGGGGCAAACCCAGAATTAAAAACCCTAGAAAGTGGCAAAAAAGTAGTCCGATTTTCTTTAGCAACTACCGAAAGCTATAAAAACGAAAAAGGAGAAAAAGTAAAAGAAACTCAATGGCATACCATAATTGCGTGGAACAAATTAGCCGAACTGGTAGAAACTTATTTAACTAAAGGCAACGAAATAGCAGTAGAAGGTAAGTTGGTTAACAGAAGCTGGACAGACAAAACAGGCGTAAAAAAATACATTACCGAAATTGTAATGAACGAAATGCTGATGCTAAAAACCAAATAATGTTAATAAGGCATTAATAGTTAGTAGCAAGCGTTTTAAGAATAAGAAAATAAATTTACCAATTACGACAAAACAATTTTTTGGTAGAAATTGAGATAACCAGTTGAAGAGAAAAATTTTAGTGGGCTATAGAGATCTTTTAAAAGAAGTATAAGAGAAAAGTTATTATGGTATTTTATCTTCGAATCATTGCTTAAAAGAAAAATGCTCGGACTCAATAAAAAATTTGTTGAGACCGAGCAATGTTTTATCTTAGCTTTGCTGCTATGTTAGGTTCTGGTTATTTTAAAATTCAATAGTCGTTTCTTAATTACATAAACAGCGCAACAAAATCAATTTAGTAAAACAACAGTACATTTAATGAAATCAAAAAAAAAATCGTTTCTCATTAAACCCAACTATAGACTACACTTTTTAAAAACCGTCACTACCTTATTTGTTTTTTATTTATTTATATTTTTTTATAGTTGCAATATAGAAACAAAATTTCCGAAGCCAGATGTAAGCAACATCACTATTGATGCACCAATTTTAAACTTAGAAAACCGCTTTTTTATTACTGATAGCCTTGTTTTGGCGGATTCTTTAAGCAATTTCGCCAATAAACAGCCCGAAATAGCCGATTTATACTTTAATCAATTATTGGGTTTAGGCAAAATACAAAACGATAAATTTGTAGAAAGTGCGGTTTTATTATTTAACAATACTGAAATTAAAAAACTGAAAGACACCGTAAATCTTTATAAAAACCAGTTCAAAAATGAGCTCAATACTTTAGAAAATGGTTTAAAATATTTTAAACATTATTTTCCCCAAAAAACTTCGCCCAAAATATTTACCGCAATTACCGAGTTTGGGCCATCAGCTTTTACTTTAGACAGCTTGGTAGTTGGCATTAGTTTAGATATGTATTTGGGACCCGAATTTGTATATTATCCATCGGTTGGTTACCACCAATACCAAATTAGAAATTTTAAACCTAAGTTTTTACCGGCTAATACTTTAAAGGCAATTTACAAAGCCCACTTTCCATACAACTACAAAACAGGCAGCTTTATTAATGAAGCAGTTTACAACGGTAAGTTAATGTATCTGTTAGATGTTACTTTGCCCGACACCGAAGACTACACTAAAATTGGCTATTTACCAGAACATATAGATTGGTGCAAAAACAACGAAGGCCGTATTTGGGGCTTTTTAATTGAAAATGAACTGTTGTACGAAACACAATCAAAACTGTATAGTAAATATGTAAACGATGGGCCATCAAGCAGTGGAATGCCAGCCGAGTCGCCTGGTAACATAGGCAGTTGGGTAGGCTGGCAAATTGTTCGAGCTTTTATGCAACAGCATCCAGGTTTTTCCTTACAAAAATTAATGGAAATTGACGATGGACAATACATTTTAAGCAAATCAAAGTATAAACCAAAAGAAGGCTTGTTTTAGTTTTTTTGAAGCGAAACCTTATTGCATCTTTTAAATTTAGGTCCCACTTTCCGCTCAAATGCTGTCCCAATGCACAAATGCTAACGCTTCATACAACATAGTTAGTGGTAATTTCGTGAAACTTTGTAATCATAAAAAAAATAACTATATTTGAATTGAAGAGAAAAAATTGACAATTAGATTTCTATTTGAAATAAAAAAATTACTATTGTACGATATTTGCATAGAAATAGTTAAAAACTTGAAAGATGAGCACTATTTTAGAAAAATTAAAATTATATTACCAGAATAATTCAGCAGAGAAAATCAAAAATGATTGGGTTGAATTTGAAAGATATGATAAAATTGGACCTACTATTAATGAATTTTTAGATCAGACTATTTACCACCACAAAATTGAACACCAAGAAGAATTTTGGAAGTTCAATACCCTTTGCGAAATAACAACAAATCCGAAGTTTTCTTCGGATTTTTTTTTACTTTAATTTTCTAAGATAATAACGATAATGAAGAAGGCAGCATTTTATTTAGATAAATACAGTTTTTATAAAATACAGATTGATTTTTCAAAAAAATTAAGTAGTGATTTAGATATATCATTTGATCCAAAAGGGGTATTCAATTCTAAAACATCAGAATTTGAATTAAAAATCGCATTTACATCTAAAAGTAAAGAATCAAATGAGAAGTTTATATTCATAGAATGTATTGCTCTTTTTAAATTTGAGGATGTTAATGACTTTAAAGAGATTCCAACTTATTTCTATAGAAACTGTATTGCTATTATTTTCCCATACATAAGAGCATTTATTAGCACTGTAACTTTACAAGCAAATATTCCTCCTCTTGTTTTGCCTACACTTAATTTATCAGCATTAGAACAACCTTTAAAAGAAAACACTTCTCAAATTTGATAGATTTTGAAACAAAAAACATTATACCAAACTTTAGAAGATAGAGGCAATCCAGAAGAAATAATTGAAAATGGTCCATTTCCTTGCAATTGGAAAAACACTTGGCTCGGAGAAGGATTTTATTATTGGGATACATTCATTGAGAACTCTCATTGGTGGGGTCGTGTTAGATATAAAAGCAATTATATAATTTGTAAAGCAGTCTGTGACTTTGACACCTCAGTTTGTTTTGATTTAGTGGGAGACACTGATCATATGCAAGATTTTAGTGGAAGCATTGAATATCTTAAAACTCAAAACCAAATAGATGAAAAAACTACAGTCCCCAGAATATTAGAATTTATCAAAGTTAAAATTGGATTTGATTATCAAGCAATAAGAGTCTATGGTATAAAATCCATTTCCGAATTTAAGGAAGAATATAAAAAGTATCGACACAGATTAATATTTGAATTAGATAAACGTCAATATTTAGATTATAAACCAGCTATTCAGATTTGTATATTTGAAAAAGATGGATTGAATTTAAGAGATTTATCAATTGAATATCCTGATGCATATAATTCAGATTTTGTCATTTAAAAAATACCAACAACATTAGGTATAAAAAATTGCTAAATTTTGTAATACAGAATATTTCTAAAACATAAAAAACTTAAACATCGGAAAATAACGGTTATCAAATCGCATCTTTCTATACCCTAACCCTCCGCTGCAATTGGAGCTATTTTTTCTTACCTCTTTGCCTTGTTGATACGGAAGAAAAAACACCGTTCGATCTGCAAACGACACTTCTACATCTAAATCATTCCATTTCTTTTTTCAATTTTATTAGGTCTGTAATATGCGTAAAAATAACTATTGGAACTATGGTGGCTGGTAGCAACACAAATGGAAAATAACTGACAGCCCGATTCGGCTGTTCAAATCCAAATTGTTGAAAAGGAAGTTCGGCCGATAATAAACCATTAAAAAAAATGAAAAATATAAACGCCAAACCAATTACATTGCAAACCAAAAGTACTTTTTTGTTGATAAGATTTTTTAAAAATAACCACCCAATAATTGGTGCTGTAATGCCAATTAGAATATCAAAATTTCGGCCTTCAAAAGTCATCAGCTTCGGTACTTGTTCGTAAACAAACAATTGAAACAAAACTATTTCTACAGGCACTCTAATACTATGCAAAAAAGTACTTATTTTAATATTCCTATTTTCAATAAACCATAGTTGTTGTTTCGGTAACAAGCCATATATTATTAACAAGGTAGTTGGCAATAATACCAAACCAAATCTTGGTGGAAAGGCAGATGTGTTTTGATAAAACCCATTAAAAGCTAAAACCGAATGTATAGCTGACCATAAAACAATAATTATTGCTATTAATTTTGGCTTGCTATTAGCGTAATAAAATAAAACAATTGTTGCTACAGCAGTAATTAAAAATAGTAAACTAATCCATATTGGTACCCCTTCAATCATTACAGTTTATTTTAAATATTAATAACCATACTTTTCGCCCCACCAAAGTTTTAATTTTTTACGCAATTCGTTTTCGCGGGGGTTGCTGCCTGGTTCATACAAAACTTTACCTTTTATTTTTTCAGGTAAAAACTCTGTCGCTATAAAATTACCTTCAAAATCGTGCGCATAATTATAATCTTTACCGTAATCTAAATCTTTCATCAGTTGCGTAGGCGCATTACGTATAGCTAGCGGAACAGATAAATCTCCCGTTTGCTTTACCAATTTCATAGCAGTTTTAAAGGCTTTGTAAGAAGCATTGCTTTTAGGTGAAGTAGCCAAATAAACAGTTGTTTGCGATAAAATAATACCACCTTCTGGGTAACCCAATTTGTTTACCGCATCAAAGCAACTATTGGCCAAAACTAAGGCATTAGGGTTAGCCATACCAATATCTTCCGAAGCAGAAATTAATAAACGCCGAGCAATAAATTTAGGATCTTCCCCAGCCACTATCATCCTAGCTAAATAATAGACCGCAGCGTTTGGGTCACTGCCTCGTATGGCTTTTATAAAAGCAGAAATTAAATCGTAATGCTGTTCCCCTGTTTTGTCGTACAAAGCAATTTTTTGTTGTGCAAAACGCAACACCATTTCGTTGGTAATATTTACAATTGTTTCAGCTACCGATTGTACCACCAACTCAAACACATTAAGCAAACGGCGTGCATCTCCACCCGAAAGTTTTAACAAGGCTTCTGTTTCGCTTAGTTTAATTTTTTTATTTTTTAAGATGGGATCGTTTTCTATTGCATAAGCTAATAACTGTAGTAATTCAGCTTTGCTTAAAGGTTCTAAAACATAAACTTGGCAGCGAGAAAGTAATGCCGATATTACTTCGAAAGATGGATTTTCGGTAGTTGCGCCAATTAAAGTAATTGTACCAGCTTCAACAGCTTGCAATAAGGCATCTTGTTGGGCCTTATTAAAGCGATGAATTTCATCAATAAATAATAAGGCTTTTCCCAATTTTTTAGCAGTTTCAATAACGGCACGCACTTCTTTTACGCCACTACTAATTGCACTTAACTG